>Ga0114952_1000419_pt1 | contig 46265 bp, 30 predicted proteins | sample SidtaG_2_FD_87303 | JGI IMG/M metagenome (GOLD analysis project Ga0114952, IMG submission 87303) | Marine algal microbial communities from Sidmouth, United Kingdom - Sidmouth_Asex2 metaG | ecosystem: Host-associated > Algae > Red algae > Unclassified | place: Sidmouth, United Kingdom | collected...
AGCCACACTCGAACGCAAGCTGGCGCAGCAGCGCGTGCGAAAAGGTGTGGATTAGCACATATCTCATGCCAGGGAAGCCATCTTCCGCTGGTTCAATGCCGCGAGCAACGCGCCATTTTTGGTGTGCATCGTAGAAGTCATCAAAGCGCGAAGCGATTGCAGGTTGGTTGAGCCACTCTTGGATCGCTTTTTCTTTGAATTGAATAAAGATCCCCTCGCCGCGTACTTGGCTGGCTGGCACCCATGTAGGATCCTGACGCGAAAGCGGGGCTGGCTCAATCGCAATCTGTTGATCTGGGTCGGTTAGCTCGCCAACTGCATCGATGCGGCTAAAGCCAACCATGGCGCGCACTTCGCGCAGCTTTTCGACCAGCACAACTTGCTCTAGCAAACCCACAAACGATGGCGGTGGTTCGACAGGATTGAGATGAAAATCTGTCCCATTGAGCGCTGGGTTATATTGCGTAAAGACGGCCCATTCTGGTGCCTTTAGATCGGGTGGCCCGTCTGCAACTTCTGCATCATCTGGCTCTGCATCGTTGGCCTGGCGTTTCTGGATGGCGCGCCAGATTGTGGCGTCATCAAATTCGCTTAGACCACCTAGCTTACCCGTTTGGCGCATATAGCCCAAGATGTTTTCCGCGCTCACAGCCCTAAACTCAGCCCAATTCTCTTCGACCAAGCGCGCAATCTTATCCTCGTGGGCGGGGATGGCAATGGTGCTGCTTACAACCGGAAACCACGCATTGGATGCGCCCAAAAGCATTGTCTTGGGTTGAGCATCGCATGGTTCATCCTCATAATCGCGCAGGTGGGGTCGTCGGCCTTTACATGAAGGTAAATTGCCCGCGTTAGCCACCCCAAATGCATCGGACATGGGTCGCTGCTTGTCGCAAGATTCACACTTGACCCACAGATCACGCGCCTCGCCGGATGGGCCAAACTCGTTTAGCTGCAAAAGTGGTTCATCACAAATCGCACCACGATGAACATACATCTCCCATGGGAAATCATCTAGGTGACCATTGGCACAGGCCACCAAGAAACGAGCCGGAACAGCCTCTGGTGGCCTACCTGCTTTTTGGCAATTGACATGACGGTAGACGATCCGATCTGGGCGTTTCTCCTTGGGGTTGATCTGAAAGAGCTCGCGGTTGTCCGAAAGTCTGCGGCAGCGTGGGCAGACTAACCAACGAGGAAAACTGGCAACCGGGACGCCAATTGCAGCCAGACGCTGGAGCGGATCGATAAAATTACCGGTGTTGGTGTCGATGGGCGGAGCAAGCAGCTTTTCGACCGTTGGCCGCGTATAACGCACCGCGTTGAGTAGACGCTCTTCTATAATTGGCTGTACGTAGGCGGGATCAAGCGTCCAATCTTCTAGCCCCATGACGATGACCGAGATCTTGGGCAGATCGACAATGGACCCCACACCATAGGTGAACATAAGCTGGCTGGGGCGTACTTCGCCCACTTTCACATGATTAACTTTTGCGTCACTCATTGGTTTGACTCCACTCGTTCCATTCCATAATCATCCAGCACCAGCCCCACCTGTGGCTCTACATCACGTAAAGAATTAAGACAGGTAAAGTCATCCCAATCCTTCTGTTCGGGCTGGTAGAGCAAGCCAAGTGTTTTGCCATCTTTGCGACCCTGATAACCAAGTTTGGCACCGCCACTCTGTTGCGAAATGCGATGTAGCCAGTTGTCAAAAAGCACCTTAATCTGCTCTTCGACTGCGTCTCCTTTGGCTTGGCTACCAAAGACAGTTTCGGCACGTGTACGCAACGTATCGAGCGCGTCTTCCAGATAGGTATGCTGGCGATCGACTTGACCCGCTGCCAGATTTTCGTTGTATTCGTCGCCCGCCAAGCGAATGAGCGAAACGAGCACACCCATTAGGCCACGGCTCAGCGCACGTGCGGCAAAGGGTGTAACCGACAGCGCCTCGACCTGTTGATAGAAGGTGGCGTGATAATGCTCAAAGCGTTCGTAGTGGCTCAGGTCACGCGGACGCGTCCAGTTGTAGACCGTACAGACCAGCCCCGGAAATTGACGACCAACGCGGCTGGTGGCCTGAATATATTCGGCGGTGGCTTTGGGCTGGCCCGCGGTGATCATCAACCCTAGACGGCTAACATCGACGCCGACCGAGATCATATTGGTTGCCAGAACGACATCGAGAGGTTTATCCCCTGTGGGCTTGGCGTGTGCTTTCCCTTCGGCTGGTAGCTCAACAGGCTGCCCGGCAAAGCCATTCTGGGCTGTAAAACCAACGTCAAGCCGATCCAACAATTTGGGGATCTCGGCGGCACCTCTGCGCGAGGTTAGCTCTTGGACATCTAACGGATTTACATAGCGATTGGCCAACCCACGCTGCGCCATCGAACGTAGACGCTGCGACACACTATCGTCGACCGCACGCCTCATGCCGCCCAACTCGCGCATGGCGTTAAAGTAGCCCACCAGCGTCATCCACGGGTCGGCTAGTTCGCCATGCTCTTCGTAGAGCGTTTGCGCGGCGGCCATGTACGCAATGTAGACACGGATAAGCGCCGCGCGGAAGCGAATGCCGGGAGCGCAGACGCCTACATACAGCCGCCCAGGCGCGGCCTCGCTTGACTCTCTCTGCCGCGCGAAGAAATTGTCGCGGGCATCTAAACCCGATGGCGGAAAGACCTCTACCTTGCGGTCGAAGAGCGCGTGGACCTGCTCGTTGGCGCGGCGAATGGTGGCGGTAGAAGCGATGACCTTGGGCCGCACCGTTTGACCGTTCAGCTCCCAGCTACACAGTTTGTCGACCGCGGTTTCGTACAGCCCCACCAACGTGCCCAGCGGCCCCGATATGAGATGCAGCTCATCTTGAATAATGAGATCGGGTGGGCGCAACGGCCCCATATCTACAGTTTTTGCAGCCGGATGTTTGCCCTTTTTTGGGTGCGACGAACTGTCTTCAACTTCGGACGAGACAAAGCCATGCCGCGAGCAATGACCATTGACGCGGCCAAAGAGCATCTGCGTTTCGCCCTTCCACGGCATTTGGGCAAACTTGTCAACCGTGGCAATCAGCAGGCTGGGCAAACGGCGATAGATCTCTTCATCCACCACCACAATGGGCAGCCCCTCATCGGGCGACTGTTTCCAGCTAAATGAGCAGCGGCCCATTTTGTCACCACAATATTGAAAGGTGCGCGCACGGCCCGCCTCATACGTTTCAACATTGAAATGTTTGCCCATTTCAATGTCGCTGCCACACCACGGACAGTAGGTAAGTTGATAGGGTGTCCCGTTGCCACTTGCTCCGCCAAAGTAGCCGCTGTTGCCCTTGCCCGCTTTGACTGCTTCGTAAGATTGTTTGGTCCAGTTGGGTGTACTGGCCTGCCCCACCCATAGCCCAATGCGAAATGGTTCTGGCCCCCACGTGGCTGGATCTTGCTGACGGATAGATTCGCAGGCCATAATCAGCGCGGTGGCGCGTTGAAATTGCTGCAATGTGAGCAGCCGCAGCGTGTAACGCATGAGCACGGCAACGCCAGCATGACCACTCAATCCGCCCAGTTCGCCCTGCAAGCGACGAACAGCCAATGCAAACGCGGCCACGCCAAGATAGGCCTCTGTTTTGCCACCACCAGTGGGGAACCAAAGCAGATCGGCAAGCTGCCCGCGCTCGTCGTCGGTGGGATCGTTCAAGCCCGCGATGTTGAGTAGCACAAAGGCTAGCTGGAATGGCCGCCACGATCGGCTGCGCGCAACATCAATTTGCTCCATTTGAGGGTCGTTGCCCTGCCGCTTTTGTCCGGCATAGATGGAGTGGATGCGCTGCTGCCACATGGCGCGATTGGCGAATTGGAAAGCCTTGGCCGCTTGGTCATTGGTATCGATCAAGAGAATGCCGGAGCGAATACGCGCCAGCGCGCTGCGGCAAGCCTCCATATTGACGCCCGCTTCGGCTGCATAGCCAGCTAGATCTGGTGGCGGAGAATCGAGCGCCGACTCTTGCTCATCGATCCACGCGGTGTAGGCGTCTGTCAATGGCTGGAGCAGCGCGCCAAAGTTGCCCTGCTCGGTTTCGCACAACACCTTCATGTCGAAGACGGCCTCTTGCAATTGCGGGATATCCGCAGCGGTTGGCGGATCCATGCGCTCCACTTCGTAGCTGGGCATGACGTCGGTACGCAGTTGGGCGGCGCGATCCCACAGGGGGGCGGGTGTTTTGGCGTGGACGGCAACCCCGTGACCCACGCCAAACTCAACGGTGCGGCGATAGAGCATGGCCATGCGCTTATCTTCATCATTTTTAATTTGCAGGTCGGCTGGCAGCGGACGTTGAATAAAGATGGGCCGATGGTCGGCATCGCGCACGGTTAGCTGTGGCTGAAAGAGCCACGCTGCATCTTTGTCCTGCTTTGCTTCTGTCTGCCCGTTGACCAAAAAGAGGGTGACGATCCAGCTGTCATCATACTCGCGGCAGCGACCCGACACGACAACGTCTGGCTGCTCGTCGCGATTGGGCTGCCATGGCGTAATCGAGCCCGCTTTGAGCGTAATGGTTCCTTCTGCTTCAACGGGGTAGCGCTTCCAGATCAGCTGATCTTTGCCATCGGCATCTGGTTCGGCTGCGTGCTCGCGTTTGTAGTGGCCCCATGTGGCTTTGACCAGCAGTTCGGTAACGGGCTGCTCGCCAGGTTGTTTGCTGCCTGCTATTTTAGCAACCGTAAAGGTCAGGCCAATCGATGAGGGCAGCAGCGACGCGGTTTGGGTGGCCCCATCGTCGGGCGCACCGTCGTGCAGATCCGCTTCGCCGCCGCCATCTGCGGCCAGCGACTCGGTCTCTTCGGGGATGGTGGTTTGGCCGCGCGGGGCCAGCAAGCCCACGATGTAACGTCCGCGCACGTTGGCTTCGGACACTTCTTCTTCTGGGCCATTGACTGGGCCGAGTAGGTCGGCCTGTACTAATTCATGTAGCTTGGCCCGTAGGTCGAGGGCGGATAATTGAGATTCATTCATAGATTGATTTTGCATATCCTGTAATAAATTTCCCCAAAAAAGTTCTGTCCCATCTCTGCTTTTAGTGATGTGGTACGGAACTTTTCTGGACAAGTATAGTTGGCTTAATTGACGGCAGCTTGTGCAAGGCTTGACTCCGGCCCTTCGATTATGGCAGTGGCTCGTTTAACCATAATTTCATCGGGTGCTAGCTTTTTTGCTTGCATCAGATAGTCAAGCGCCACATCTTCTTCTTCGAGTTTGTAACATCCCATCGCCGCAGAAGCCAGATTAACAGCGCGATAAAGTTTGAAGATCGGGGCTTTCTCTTTTCCAAATAGCTCGGCAACTTCCAAAATTTCATCAATAGTTTCGTCAAGTTCATCGTCATCTTCATGTTGTGCAATCTTAATTGATGCTAGTGTACCGCGTATGGGTAGGAGCCATGGCACCATCTCAAATGCTTGCTCCGAAAAATGTCTCGCTGTCTCCAGATTCGATCTCTCTGTACCCATCAATAGTCTTGTCCATGCATAATCATTAAATGTGATTGCACGCTGCGCCAGTTGAGCAGCTAGTTCTGTATCCGCAGGTGGTTCGCTGGCGTCGCTTTTTCCCTTAACTGGTTTTTCCATTATCGTTTCATATAGCTCAATACACTCTTCAAATTGTTCGCTATTTAGTAATACAGCAATGTTCAGCTGATTCAACATCTCGTTATCTGGAAAATGAGTCAAGGCTTCACGTAATTCGGTTAATTCAGTCAGATCTGGTTTCTTTTGCAAGGAAAATATTGCAGATGTTACGTAATATGATTCGATCAGCCTATTTGTATCGAACTGATTTGTGATGACCTGCCAAAGTTGTTTGCCATCGCTGCTTATAGCGCCGGCCATTGTCTGCGCTTTTGTGATTGGCCATAGATTTATAACCAGCAGAGACAAATTTAGGATAAAAAGTAGTTGGCCGATCCAACTCAACTCGGACCATCCATTGTCGATGATGGCCGCACCAAAACCAACGACAAAGAGCAAATGTAGCAGTGGGCCTGCTGCAATCAACAAACCCATACGCAGCCGCAGCCTTTCTTGTGGCGCGAAACCGAAGATGGTTGCGCCGCTTGCTGGCAATAGGTTGATGCTCAGCAAGAAGTCGCCAATCCAACTTTGAAAAAGAGTTCTACCGATCCCAACTTGAATGCCAAAGATTCGGCCACCCACTAACTTGCCAACAACAGCGTGGCTCATTTCGTGTAAAAAGATTAGCGCATATAAGGCTAGTAGACCCACAAGCAACATCAAGCCAATCGATCCTACTCGATCATGTATCATCCAGTTCCAAAACAGATTAAGCAGTGCAAACCACACGATCAGGCCAACAATCGTACGGCTGCCGCGCACAGTTAGCTTTATCAAACATGCAGGACAATATTGCTTCCCGCGCACTTTGTGAAAGAGTGGCGGCAGCGTGGAGACACAGCTGCATTTGCTACAGGTTGCCGTTTCTGGCTCGGATTTGGTAGGTTCGTTAACGATTGTCATATTATTTTATCAAAGCGGTCCAATATTTGGCGGTTTGGAAGAAGCATAAATAATTAAAATTCACAGAATACAGAACAAAATAAAGATAATTCACAAACAATAATCGTTTTTCATGAAACGAGCGTATCTTCTCAATATTTTGGGGTAGGACAGCACCCAACCTTCTGGAGGTGGTCACAAACAGTTTGTCAGCGAACCTATGTTTGACCACCTCCAGAAGGTTTCGCCACCACTTATTGCGAAGATACAAACGAGCGAAAATAAATAATTTTTCAGAAGCGCTAGAATCACGTTACTAACCCCACAGCTACCACCATTTTTGTGGTATACTACCTTTACTATGAACTATACGGTCGAACTTTCACCCGAGATTTACCAGATTTTGCGCCATAAAGCCGAAATGCTTAATGCAACACCGAAAGCTGTGGTTGAAGACGCCGTGCGTCAACTCTACGACAACCGCGTCTATATCAAACAGAGACAGACGGCGCACGGATTGCAGGCATATATCCGCGGCACTCGCGTCGCCGTCCGTCATGTGATAGGCATGATGCGCGGCGGACATACGCTGGACGAGATCATCTCAACTGGATTGCCGCACATTCCTACGGCCGCAATTTACGAAGCCGTTGCTTACTATCAAGATCATCGCAACCAGATCGACGCTGAACTAGAAGCAGAGAAGTCAGAAAACGCAAACAAAGTGCTTGCCGATCTCTTAACCCCAGAACAGGTTGCGCAGTTGACGGGTAAATCGGCATGAGCCGCTTGCGGTTTTTGCTCGATGAACATGTGTGGGCTGGCCTTGTCGAATTAGGGCTGGAGCTCGATGTCGATATTGTACAGGTCCAAGAAATCGCAGATGCTGGTACGCCCGACGATAAAGTGCTGGCACTTGCAGCCAAAACTGAACGCGTGTTGCTGACAGCTAATACGCGCGACTTTGCCCCGCTTGCTGCGCAGTGGTTTCTCGACGAACAAGAACACTACGGAATTATTATTGTGCCTGGGCAAACCGAACCGGCCTGCTAGTTTCTGGCATCAAATACATCATAAAAAACGAAACACCCGAATCGCTCAAAAATGCCTTTCGCTACATCCAAGAATTCGCCACGCCAGAATAGCAGCCTCACGCACTACGAAATTACCCACCAAACAACCCCAATTGACCCGAATCCTCCCGCGTCTTCGCCTTCCCCTCAGCCTTTGCCTCCGCCTTAGCCTTTTTCTTCTTCCCCTTCTTCTCATGCAGACCAGCCGCAACCTCCTCAGCGTACCGTTCATGATTCAACGCCAGCAATCGACCCAGCACCTCGCGCCGCGCCGCATCCGAAATCGTATAGCGGATCCCCTGCGCCGTCTCGTGGAAATCGTGCTCGAGCGCCAAATCTTGCCAACCATAGGCCGCCGCCACCGCCTGATCCATCTCCACGTGCAGTTCACGCAGCCGTACAATATCGCCCGCCGACTCCGCCGCATTGTGGAAGCGGTTGTAGGTTTTGGTCAGCCCTTCTTGGCGGTCGAACATTAGTTGGCGGCGGTGTTCGTGATAGGTTTGACCTAGCTGATCTAAATATGAGTTACTCGAACTACCACAATCATCAGGTGCTTTCAAAGGCAAAGGGAAGGTCACGGCACATCTTTTGGGACTGTAAACTAGATCGGCTTTTCTTCGTAATCCCCACTGCCATGCCCATGAATCATGAAAAGAGGATTGTAGAATCAGAAAAGTTTCCCACCTGTCTATTGGAAAAACAATTAATTTGTGTTTTAAGATTATGTTTTTCTGAGGTACTTGGATAAAGCACAGATGTACTGAGCTAGTCTCAGCACAAGCAAAAGCCAGTCTTGTATTTGGCAATTCCTTCATCAACTGTTTTGCCGGTGCCGAGTGCTTGAGCTTACTCGGTTTAGCAAAACGCTCATCTATGCTCTCAAGAATTTCAAGATCATTCTCCTTTAAATCTACGAGTTTATTAGGGTCAACAGATCTCGGCGCATCGTTGAAATCATGCAATCCATATAACTCGCTACCTCCCAAGGTTTTCTCGAATATGGAAGAGACCAGATGATGTCTTTGACAAGCTTGCTTATAAGTGGAGAAAGCTATCTCTTTGTTAGCTGGTGCAAGCTTGACCCCGAGTCGTCCTGTTGGAGAATTAATTAAAATTTGGGGCTTTTGCATAAAACTTGTGGCCTCAAGAAATTGATTAATTTGAGACACTGGCATTCCATTTAATGTAACATTACCCTTCCAGTATAAGCAGAGGGATATGTCTATTACGTTCACATTAGCCACCCCGGGCCACTTAAAGGGCCCTTTTGCCTGATAGATAATGAACCCACGATTCATTAGGTCAAGAAGACCCGAATCTAAAGTCTCGCCTCGTAGTAACGATGCAGTTGATAAGAAAGATATATATCCACGTTTTTTCACATTACGCGCTGCACGCTTGAAAAATCCTACAATTAGATCGGCTTTCCCATTCCATGGTGGTTCTAGTTTTCTTGCTATCTCCATATATTGTTTAGAATGTTCAGCCGTGGCCAGAGTGCCGTACTGAAAGGGAGGGTTTCCAATAAACCCATCAAAACCTTCCCGCCCCACGGCCAAAAAGACCTCGGGAAATTCCAGCGGCCAGTGAAACGGGGTTAAGTCACCCAAGTTCGTGTGCGCCAACCACTTATCCTCGATGCTCGCGCTATTTTGGCGCATCTGCAGCAGCGCCTCGCGCAGCGTGGCCTGTTCTTTCTTCTTGAGCGTGTTGTAGTACGAGGCGACCAGATCATCCGCGGCCGCGGTCAGATCGTGCGCAATGGCTTCGGCCTCGGCCAGCTTGTGTCGTTTGCTCTCTTGGTCGGCCACCGTCTCGACCGGCATCTGCTCAATCTCACGCCGCAGGTCGATCATCGATTGGATGTCGAGATCGAGGCCAATGGTGCCAAATTGCTGCTGGCGCGCCGCATCTTTGGGCACATCCAAACTCCACGCCCGCAGTTGGTCTAGGTCCACGCCAATTAGCGAATCGCCGCTGCGAAAGCCATGGTCCAAAAAGGTAAAGGGCTTGCCCTTGTCCAGCGTCACCAGCCACAGCGACAGCTTGGCCATCTCTACCGCCAGCGGGTTTTTGTCTACGCCGTAGAGGCAGCGCGAGGCGATTAGGCGACGGGCATAGGTTAGCGCGTCATCGGGCGTGACCTCTCCCCCGCCCTCTCCTTGCCGCTGCGCTAGGAGAGGGAGCAGTGGTTGGACGTTCGCCTCTTTCGGGTGCTCTTGTACCGACTCAATCAACCGATCTGCCAAATAGCGGCAGGTTTGGACGAGGAGTGCGCCGGATCCCATGGCCATGTCGCAGATTTTTAGGTCGAGGATTTCGGCGGGTTTGCGTAGCGTCCAGTCGGTTTGGGGTTTGCCCTCGGCTGGGCCGATGTAGACCAATGGTTCCAATGTGTGGCGCACCAGCGGTTCGCTTAAGCTGCTGGGTGTGTAGTGGGTGCCGGTGGCGCGTCGTGTGGTGCCGGCTGTTACGTAGACTGCGCCGGGCAAAATTACAATCGGGTAGCCGCGGCTATCCTCGCGCAGCAAGTTGAGCCACGGTTTCACCCGTTCCACCAGCGCCGGGTCATTGCCGCACACGGCCTGTAAGCGCTGCAAGCGCGTTGGATCCGGCTCGGCGATCAATGCTTTGTTGAGCACGTTCTTGGTGCGCCCCGTTTGGTCTTTCAGAAATTTCAGCAATGGCTCAGGAATTGGGGCTTCGGCTTCCGTCCCCGATCCTTGTTCCCCATCTCCTAACCCCCAATCACCAGTCCCCAATCCCTCAAGCGCATCCAGCGCAATCTCTGGCTCCTTATCTTTGCTGCCCGTCAACCCCAACACAGTTTCGGTGGCGCGCACCGCTTTGTGATCCAGCAGGCCTTGGTAGATGAAGCCAATCTGCTCAATATCCAGCGCACGAAACGAAACCGTCCGCATGGCCGTCATCTTTCCCTCTTTCACCGCGACCAGCTGCAACGCATCCAGCAGATGGAGAACCGTGCGATTATCCACAGGCAGGCTCACATGCTTCTGCGCCTGCAACGCTGCTCCTTTTTCCCTTTTTATGCCCTCTAAAAACGGGAAGCGCTTGGGATCAAAGAGATCACCACCATACGCGGGCAGCGGCAAATCTGGATGCCAGATACCGCCATGGACCGCCCGAAAAGTCGCCAGCAGACGGCTCCACGCATCGGTGCGGCGCTGGATAATCTCTTCGCCCACTTGGTCCGCAGCCGCCCGCAGCTGGCCGCGCAACGTGCTCACCGCATAGTGCTGATCGTAAAGCGGATCGCCCAGCAGCAGCAGATCGCGCGCCTCGGCACTGAGCAAAAAGACCAAGCGCATCATCACCACCAATGCCGCCTCGTACAGCTGCTCATCCGGCACATCGGCCAGCAACGCACCCTGCTGCTGTTGATCGATCTCGGCGATCTTCTGCACCAGAATCTCCATCGCCTGCCGCACCTGGTAGCCAAGCTGATCCGTAATATCGTGCTGTTCGTTGGTCGACGCGGCCAAAAGCGCGGTCAGCAGCTGATCGTCTGGCACATTGAAAAAGCGCTCCAGCCCCAGCAGCGTCCGAAACGCCCGCAGCGTCAGCGGCTCCTCTAGCCACAGATGGGCATACCACGAAATGTAGCCAACCGTCTCGCCTGCTAGCGCGTGGATCAACATCCACTCTTCGCCATTTGTCACCAACCCCAACGGCTGATTGGTGGCGCGCAGCAGCTCGACCATTTGGCTTACCGGGCTAGCATTCTGCTGCTGTCGGCTCTCTAGCCGCACCCCTTGCGCATAGGTGCAAATCAACAAATGGTGTGGGGCGGTGCTCCCATCTTCGCACCGCAACACATAATCGGGCTGCAGCCGCGCGCCACCCACACCATCTACCGCCAGCGTACGCAAGTTCCACTTATCTTGCTCCGTAGTCACATCCGTAGTCGCATCTGTAGTCACGGATTGTGTATGTATCTCTGAAAAAGAAAGGAGCAGATCGGCTTCGTAGGCATATGTCAGCACTGTGCCTAAAATGTGCTCGATCCATGCATTATGGAGGACAACATCATCTCCGTTTGCCAACCAATCTTCGTACGCAATGCGTAGCGTGGCACTCACCTCGGCATCATGGGGATCTAGGCCAGTGGGGAGCTGTTCTTTGAGCGTCTTAAGCGATAAAAATGGCCCGTTAATCTCTAACAGCGAAAGCCATTCGGCGTGGTGTTCTACAATCGAAGCCATCTCTCTACTTCATCCTCTCTGGCACCAAAAACATCACCGCCACCGGAAAAAGGCGCGGCGTTGGATCCAGCACTCGGTTGATAATGGCTTCTTTCTCGCGCGCAATCTCTGTGGGGATCTGATCTAAACGGCGGCGCAGCGCAGCCACATCGCGCGTAAGCTGATTGCGCTCGTCATCATTAAAGTCTTTAAACTTCATCTCCATCTGTACCGGTTGATCAAATGTGTTCAATTCGCCTCTGATAGTTGTGGCCAGTTCGTTGAGCACGCTTTCAATATTGTCGGCCTGTTTTTGGGCACGCTCTAAAAGGCTTTCCTCATAATTCTTGGTACGCGTTTGCATCCGATTTTCTAGCGCCGCCACCAAGTTGGGCTGCACGCGCGGCCACAGATCCAGCAACGCGTTTTGTACAGCGGGCGAGACGGCCTCTAACGTAGCGGCATCGTACAGATCCGCAATGCGCCCCACGCCATCGATGCGCAGAAATGGATACTGCTGATTTTGCAGGCGCAGCTCGCCACCGGCCATGATAATCTCTTCGTGCAGTCGATTTTGATCCCCGCCCGTAATCACCAACCGTGCCAAGCCAATCACCACCGGCTCGTCGCTTACGCCATCAGGAAACAGATGGTCGGGAATCACGCGTGCCGTCATGCGCTGCAAGCCATTCCCCGCGTTGGGCGACCACACCTCGGCGCGCAACAAACGCAACGCTTTTTGTACCAAACGATGATTTAAGTGCGCCAGCACCACACTCTCTGCATGGTCTACGTGCGCTGGGTCAAACGTAATCGGGCGAATCTCCTGCGTGTGTGGGTGTGCCAGGCCATCGACACAATATTGCCAGCTTCCGCGCAGCGGCGGCACATGGAAGACGCCCGGCTTGTCGGTTGGCTGCAGCGGCTGCTGTTCGTCCATCGCCAGCGCCGTCTGCACCACCGCCTCGACCCGTTGGGGCGTAATGCCCAAACTCTGCTGCGTCTCTAAGCGCTGTTTGTGAAAACGCTGAATATCCTCTTGCAGCCTGCGCTCAAAGGCATAGGTTGTGCGCACCTGCTGCGCCTCGGCCTCCGCAGTCTGTGTGTCTAAATCGCGACGCTTGCCCAACATCGCCGCCTCTACCTTGCCCGCAATCACCGGCCCCACCTTGCCCAAATCCTCGCGGATCGTTTCAATCTTTTGGGCAGCGCGCATCAAAAATTCGAGATCGGCATCCAGATCCGCAACCGAGCCAGAAAAGTTCGCACCCAGCCGCTGCTGATAGCCGCGCGCCACAAAATGGTAAATTTCGGGTTCAAAGCGCTGCCCGTGGCGGTCAATGCGCCCGTTGCGCTGCTCCAGCCGATTGGGGTTCCACGGAATCTCGATGTGGACCAACCGGTGGCAATACTTTTGCAGATCAATCCCCTCCGACGCGGCATCCGTCGCGAGCAAAATACGCACTGGACTTTGACGTGGGTCACTCTGAAAAGCAGCCTTCACCAGCTCGCGGTCATCGCTATCCATACCGCCATAGATAATGGCCAGTCGACCTGGGTCGGCCAAGCCAGCAGACACAAATCTATCTTGCAACCACTTTTGGGTGGCGCGATATTCGGTAAAAATAATTACCCGCTCGTCGCTCCAGCCGCCGTTCTCTTTGGGGCCATCTTTGGGCTTTACAATCGCCCGTAGCCAGTCAATCAGCGTGGCAACTTTAGCATCCCCCTTGCTGCGCGCCGATTCAGCCCACGTCCGCATCTGTTTTAGGAGGCTGCGCTCTTCGGGGCTAAGTGGTGCAAAGTGAGCCGACGCGGCCGAAGTCGCCACCTCGGCTGCGCTTTCATACTCATCATCATCCGCATACGAATCATCTAGCTCATCGATTTGTTTGCGCAAAACGCTTACTTGGGGTGTGCTTCTTCGTTTTGCCGTGGCCAGCTCCGCTTGCGTTTCGACATGTTCATATCGGTCCAGCGTCTGCTCATGTTTGGCAAGCGTGTCTGCAAACGCGGCGGGCGAGGAAAAGAGTCGCTTTTTGAGCAATTTGAGCACAAACTCGGTGACATAGGCTTCGTTCTTATTTTGCGCATGATCTTGACGTAGCTTGCTATAGTTTCGCAGCCATTGATGCACCGCTCTCTCTTTTTCGCTGTACTCTACCTCTAACGGAACCAACCTACGCTGCGGAAAAAGTGGCTCGCCACTAATCGGGTTTACAAAGTCGGGGTCGCTTTTAAGTCGCCGCACCATTACCTGCGACAGCAGACGCCGATTGGGATAGACCCCACGCGCAAAACGTTGATTGTCCAGCAGTTCGAGCAGCGCAGTAAAGCTCTCCGCATAACCATTATGCGGCGTTGCGCTAAGAAAGAGCTTATGCTCAAAGTGAGGGGCAAGGCGCTGAATGGCGCGCGTGCGTAGCGAGTCCACCGCATATTTCAGGCTGCCTGATGGGGCAACATTGTGCGCCTCGTCCACAACCAGCATATCGAATGTGCGTGGATAGGTGGTCTCGTTGGGCAGCAATTCTTGAAAGAGACGCAACGGTCGCTCGCGCTTCAGGTAGTCGATCGAGGTGATGAGGCGCGGGAAATGTGCCCATGGGTTTACATGCAAGCCACGATTGCGGCGCAGCTCTTTCATGGTTGCGCTATTGACAATGCGAAACTCAAGCCCAAATTTGTCGCGCATCTGGTCGCGCCAATGAATCTGCAACCCCGACGGGCAGACGATCAGCGCGGTACGGATGCGGCTACGCACAATCAATTCTTGGATCACCAGCCCCGCTTCAATCGTCTTGCCCAGGCCAACATCGTCGGCTATCAATTGATTGACGCGCGGCATTTGAATGGCGCGCACAAGCGGGTCGAGTTGGTAATCCTTGGGTTCGATTCCGCTGCGGAAGGGAGCCTGAAGCTGGCGCGTATCCTCTGCCGAGATAGCGCCCCAGCGCACCGCGTCTAAAAACGCACGAAAGGTAGCCGGATCATCTAGCCGTGTTGCATTTGGCAGATTTCCTTTTTCAATCGCCCACGCACTTGGCTCGATCTCCCAAATCACCTCAAGCGTCTCGCCTAGGCCATCATCCTCTACCGAGATAAGCGAAACCAGATGTTGGGGTGTGTATTCGGTTGTTGGTTTGCCTTCGAGTGTTTCGTGCTCACCGTTCCGTTGGCTAGCGTGAATGCTGGCAACAACGTACTGACGATTGCGCACAGAGACAAGCTGCCCCTCTTCGGGGAGCTCTTGTACAAGTTGGTCTGTCATATTTTATCGCGAATGTGATGCTGCTGCTGCGGGATTTCATCAGGGGGAATCGTACCAGTGATTTGTTGTTGCGGCCCTACTGGAATTATACAGGATTTTTTGGCAATTACAAGGGGGACTTTCGGGCTAGTTTGAGGGTGGGGAATGTATAGATGCGGATGACACCTAATAACGATGACATCCACATGATATGTATTGAGGAACTGGAATAAATTTGAACAATCAACCAATGAGCCATCTTGGATATTTTTTCTCAAACGTATTCCGCTCAGAGATCCAAAACGTTTTCCGCTTCGATGAGAGAAAAGTGATGTGGTTATTCTGTAATTCAACTTTTACGCCTAAATAGCGCATAAAATCTAGAACAAAGCAGGAATCAAAGGGGGAGAATTCGTCGTTCGGTTGGGCCATGACGTCTCTCTCTCCCCTTAATTGAAAGTAGGCGAAAATCTCGTCTTCAGCTCTCATGCCAGTATTCACTTTTTCACGTTTTGCTTCCACTTCACTATCAGTAGGATAACGAACTAAATACCTCTGATATACCTCTGGATCCAGGTGAGGCAAATGTTCAACCACTGTTTGTGCATTGCCTAAACATAGATCATTTGGAAACCAGCTGCTACCTTGGTCCATATCTTGCACAAAATGGTCTAGAACTTGCCCCTTGTTGAAGAACTCATAGCCCCAGTAATCGCCATCATAGACAAAGGTCAAGAAGCCACAACACCCAAGCTTCTCAGAAACATACCAACTGTGCTTGACGCCGGATCTCCCACTCCCAACCGCCATCCCAACAGAGTACAGTCCAGTCGTTGTTAGATTCGTAAAGCTCGTATCGGCAGCTTTCCTCGCCATGGTCAATAGGCGCCTGCCCACTTTGTTGGTAGAATTCTGCAAGTGCGTTGAGTACGTCGTCGTGATCGACTTGGTAGAATAAGTTTACTCGTAAAAATAGTCCCATGTTATACCTCCATTCATTTCAGACCGTCGTTTTGGGACTCCCATCTCTGCAATCATTGCAAAACATATTTGAAGAGCACATTGTTCTCCTTATCCATCAGAGTCAGCACTCCGTCTGAACTATGAAATTTCTTTACGTTAATCATTGTAGCCACATATTCGTCTTCTTGCTGCATAATCCGCTCATCATCGCAAGCTGCCAAAGTGATTGAGAAATCAGATATCCAGAACTCGGCATCGGAAATTTGGTACGGTGCAGTGTATGTATTACACCCTGCATGTCCGCGGATGGCATCATTTGTAAGCTCAAGAGTAATTTGGGGTGTATCTAAAACAGACTGGCCGCTCATTTCTTGAAGGATCCACTGTTTATCGAGTAAAGTTGTCATATCGACTGTATCCGATGTGATTGTGCTGCCTGATTCATTGGCACTATGAGGCTTGTTTGCACTAGCAGCACATGCTGAGGTTATCATTGTAACGCATAATATTAATATCATTCTCTTCATTTTTTTCTCCGTAAGAACAAATTTATTGACGAAAAGCCTCTTGCACCGAGCAAAAGGCTTTTCGTTACTATTTACTATAGAGCAAGCTACGTCATGAGATGCTTATTTGCTCTTAGTCACTCCCCAGTCATATAGAGCTTTGGCACTATTTCCAAAGTATGGAGTGTACATCACGTTTGGTGTCGCAGTTCGCAGATAAGAGTTGATACCATTGATATAGTTAACTCTGCCCGAGACAAATGGGGTATATCCCACAATCCATGGCCCGCCGCTGGCACCTTTGCCCATATCACAACCCATACCGATGGGATCGGGCCCTGGCTTTGCATGTCGATTATAGTTCGCCCCAACACACGCAATCAGATAGCGGCCCCTATTCCCTAAATTGCTGGGATATCCTAAGCTATGAAACAATTGTGTAACCGGCTTATTGTACATAAACCCTAACCATCCGACCCACTCGCTTACTTTTCGAACCTTTTCATTTCCATCTTTCCGATCTCGAACTGCTACCATGGCAATATCATAAGCAAGGTTTGCATCACGCGTCCAACCTCGCAGGCTCGTTCGAGTATAGACAGTGAATCGGCCATAGGGTGCAGCACCGTTGCGATAACCAGGAACGAAAACCATGTTGATGTGCCAGCCTTTCCCTTTAGTGTGTACGCAGTGACCTGCCGTCCAAACGGCTCGACCAGTTGCCACAGATGCTGTACACGTGTAGTTGATCAACTTCCCTTTACTATCGACAACCCCAGGAACGTTGTAAAATAGGCGACCAGTTGCTCTCCATGGGTATCCTTTCCATGTCCGGGTATATTTGTTCACATAGTAACTTGTAAACGGAGGTCGCGAGCTAAAGCCTTGTAGGTTGGCCGATTGCATAGATGCGCTTTGCACTAGCTGCTCTTCCACCGGAATTTCTGCAGCAAGTGCCCAGTCAGCGGCAAACAGTTTTTGAGCCATTGCTTCTGCATCTGGATCTGGCGCACCGCTAGGTGCCGAACCTGCTGGACCTTCGGGCATTTCATCAGTAGCCTGCGATGCTGCCTGAATTTCAGAATCAGTTGCCATGAGCAGATCCATTGGCTCAGCGCTTAAGAGCATTTCGCTTGTCCACATCTTTTCGACGCTGTCCATCTCGTCAACCGGGACATCTGCTTGCTCAACATCATGCGGTTGGTTGCCTACCGGAAGACTAACAGCCGATGCATTTCCCCCCATCACGACCGGAAGGTGGATCTGATGTTCACTATCCGATGCACTATCCTGAGCCATCGCCGAATGAGGTGCAAACCCGCTCAGCAATATGCTCATGGCAAGCATGACCGTAACTGTAGAACGCATTTTAAACATAGTATGTCTCCTATAAATAAAAGTTGATTGAAATTATAGAACTTAACTCGCACACTATTTACTTATCTTGTGCTTGCCAATAGAATACCCGCTCTGCTGGCTTCAAGCCGCTCGCTAGCGCACAGCAAAGTGTCCACTAATAGACGTTACTGTTTCTGCTTTCGCCGCTGTACAAAGAATTGGCAGCGCGTGGTAGAATAACGGTATCTTTGTGTACCAAACATTCCCACTATCTTTTATCTGCAATACCCATTTGGAGATCATCCCATGAACCATCCTGCTGCCTACATCCCACGCGACCGACTGCAATCCATCCTTAACGGAACCCCCTTGCCCAAATCCTCGACCGGGACGGTTCTCTTCGCCGATGTGGCGGGCTACACCAATTTGGTGGAGACGCTGGTCATGGAGAACAAGACGTATGAGGGCGTTCAGGTCGCGACCGAACAGATTCGTCACCTGTTTGATCTGCTGATAAAAGAAGCGCATCGTCGTGGTGGAGTGGTGATGGCTTTTGCTGGGGATGCGATTACGGTTTCGTTTGAGAATGACGATGGCCTAACCGCGGTGGCAGCCGCGCTGGCGATGCAGGCCGAGGTTGCGCGCGATGAGGGTGATCTGCAAATTAAGATTGCGGTTGCCAGCGGCGAGATCCGCCGCATGGTGCTGGGTGATCCGGCGATTCAGCAATTGGATGTGGTTACCGGGAAAGCCATGGAAAAGCTGAATGAGGTGCTAGCGTACGCGGAAAATGGACGGACCGTTCTTCAACGCTCGCTGGCAGAAAAACTGGCAAACCAAATTACGGTCGATGATCAATGGTCCACGCCACTACCACAGCCTAAAGACCCACAGCACGAGAGTCACGCGTACGTGACCGGGCTTGTTGAAGAGGTAGCCGTAGACAGCACACCTGTCGTTGAAATCGAGCTTGACCAACTACCCACGGAACCGTTCAAAGCGTGGTTGCTAGATCCGCTCTATGACAAGTTGGTGAGCGGGGATACGGCAACGGAGTTGCGCGTAATATTGGTGCTCTTTATCAAGTTCGAAATTAAATCCAAATATAAAAAGGCTCCCGACGTAGAGCAGAAACTTCGGACGTATGTCAATGACGTTCAGCGCGTGCTACATAAACAGATGGGGTATTTATACAAGGTGAACTTTGATGACAAAGGCAATACAATTATGGGCGTATTTGGTGCGCCCTATGATTATGAGCGCGTTGTCAATCGGGGCTTAGCCGCGGCACTAGAACTAAAGTCGCAGGCGAAAGAGGATGACTTTATTGATAAGATTTACATGGGGTTAGCGCAGGGCTGGATGTTGGCGGGTCCATTTGGAAATCAAAACCGCGCGGCGTACGATCTTCTCGGGAGCGAGGCAACGCTCGCCAATCGACTGATGTCGAGCGGGCTTGTGGATCAGATTGTGGTGAGTCCACATGTGCGGCAACAAGCCGCGGCGCGCTTTACCTTTCAGCAACATCATTCTCTTGAGTTGAAAGGGTTTACCAAGCGGATGCGGCCGCATCTGCTACAAGGGGAAGTGGCCTACGCCAAACCGAAATTTGAAACCGAACTGATTGGCCGCGACCGCGAGATGGCTAAACTAGAAGCATTGCGCGCAGAAGCCATTGCCGGTCGCGGGCGTGTTGTTTTGGTTGACGGCGAGGCGGGCATGGGCAAAAGTCACTTTGTGAGCGCGTTTACCGATCAGCCGACAACAGTCGATCTACTCACGCTTTGGGGTGGCTGCTCGGCAGGCCACAATGAGGAGCCGTACTATGTTTGGCGACAGATGGTACAAATGCTGGCCGATGAAGTGTCCACAGGCGATGGCGTAAATGCAGAACTCACAGAATCCATCATGCAGACACTGGACGAAATGAACGCGATTCCCGCCATTGATAGCACGACGAGTGACCAATTCGCACGGGTGATAGGAAGTATGGTCGAATTGTTTGCGCAGTTGACGGCTTTGCGGCCACTTGTGCTTATTGTTGATGATATCCAGTGGATCGATGAACCGTCTGATGAGCTGCTAAAAGCCGTTGCGCGCTACGCTAACGCACAACAGTTATTTATTGTGCTTGTAAATCGTTCAGAGATGTGGATCGAAACACAAAGCGGTGAGGATACAGAGAGCAATGTGGACGCTCTGGTGAGAGTGCTTGGCAATTTTGATGCGGTAGAAAAAATTCTCCTGTTACCGCTGCAACATGATGACGTAGTGAAGCTGCTGAGACAACAATTTATGGGCGAGCCCCCAAGTGGATTGCTGGCCGATCTATCTACCATTAAATCTGACGGTAACCCGTTACGCATCATCTGGCGGATCGATATGTGGATGGAGGCACATAAAATTCAATTTCCCCCGCAGAAAAAAGAGTGGGTGCTCTCGTCAGCGCTGCGCGAAGAGTTAGTCGATAATGAAATTCTAAAAACTAATGAAGATGGGCAGCTAGTTGTTACACCCTATGATCCGCTCTCCGATAGAGAAGCGGTAAACCCATTCTCTATTGTGAACATAATGCAGACGCGTATTGATCAGGTCAAACAAGATGTGGCTCCCTCTGCCGAAATCACGCTGAGGCTTGCCAGCGTAATGGGGCGCACCTTTGACGTGGAGTTGTTAACGTTGGCGCACCCTGACTTGACGCAGAAACGTGCTGTAGAGGGGCATCTTCTTCAACTGGCGGATAAAGGAATTGTTAAGGCTGATAACCGGCACCGCCAGACCTTTTCGTTTGTCCATCCACTTATACAAGAGACGCAATACGGCGCGCTAAATACCGGCATAAGAAAAGAGTACCATGGCCGGATTGGGGCTGCGCTAGAGACGTTCGAATACGCACCAGTTGAGCAGCTGGCCTACCACTACAATTCGTCTGACAATCTGGAGAAGCAGATCCAATATGTGGATGCGGCAGCCAAAAAGAGTCAACGTGCGGCGGCCAACCGTGCAGCACTCAGATACTACGAGCAGGCATTAGATATTGAAGACCTGCCCGCAGATAAACAGAGCAAGCGCGCCAAATGGCTGTATGGCAAAGTCGAGATGTTGATTAATTTAGGCAAGCGTCGTAAACAAGCCGATGCGTTAGAAGAATTGGGGTTGGAGTTTGATTTTCCACAATCTAAAATAATGTATCTACGCAGCCGGCACGCACTGTCCGTACATAATTACGGGACAGCTAAAGCCCTTTGCCAGCGGCTCCTATCAGCCGAAACAATCAAGTCAAACCCAATCGAATATGCTCGTCTCACAGTGCTGCGCGGTAATGCCGATTGGCGTTTGGGCAAGCCACAAGAAATACCCGAATACACAGAAGAAGCCCTCTCACGGCTTGAACCAGTAGGGAAACTCGAATTTGAAGGGATACAAATATACGTTGATCTACTCAACAATCTGGGAGAAGCCTACCGCGAGACCGGAGGCTTAGAACTTGCTGCAACGCACGCCGAGCGAGCATCCGAGCTTGCAATCGCGCATCAATATCGTGCGGGCGAAGCGCGGGCATTGGACGTAAAGGCGTCGTTGGCTTTTTACGCAAACCAGTTTGCTGAGGCCGAGGGGCTGATTCAGAAAAAGATCAAACTAGATCGGTCGATGGGTGATTTGATTGGCGAAGCGTTTGGACTCGTAAATTTTGGCACCATCGCATACCAAGGCGGTTTTTATGATCTGGCGGAGGAATATCTATCTAATGCGCTCACGCTCTTTGGTGTCGTAACAGAAGAGATGATCGAGGCACGCGCGCGAAATATGATGGGTCTGGTTCAATATGAGCTAGGCAACTTTGATGCATCACTGGCCGAGTTCGAGCGGGGGTTGGGCCTTGCGGAAGAAATTAAGGCAAGTGGTATTCTTGCTGAGCTGAACGGCAATTGTGGGCTACTGCTCCGCGAGATGGGCAAAACCCAAGCGGCTGCCCAACGCTTCGACCATATCCGTGTGTACGCAATTGAAGAGAATTATAAAGATGGTGAAGCATTAAGCCTGCTTTACCTAGCTCAGCTACACTTGCAAGAAAATGATTACACAGAAGCCATTCAGCTTGCCAAGCAATCTCTCGAAAAGTGGCGAGAGATTGGTGCAATCCCTATGACCACGGCGAATCTGACCACGTTGGCACTAGCGTATCACTATCGGGATAAACAAGACGATAGTGTGAGCAAGCCGCTTGACTTGGTTGAGGAGGCACTACCGCTCTTGGATGAACATGCGGCACAATATGTGGAATACCCACACCGAGACTACTTTGCCTGCTGGAAGGTACTATCTAAAAATGGTGAGGTGCAACGCGCCGACGACGCTCTGTGTAATGCTCGCGCATGGATATGGAAGAGAGCGGCAAAGATTAAAGATAAGAAGACGCGGCAAGCATTGATAAAAAATGGCCCGGGCAATCGAGAAATCTTAGCGGCATACAAGCAGATGAGAGCGCGACAGAGACGTGAGAAGCAGACTAAGGGACTGCGATTAAATAAGTGATACATTTCGGTGGATTAAGTATTCGTAATCTGTAGTTGAAATGGAGGACTTATATAGCCGTCAGTCCTAAGTAAACAAAAAGGGCGACCGTTCGGTCGCCCTTTTTGTTTACTTAATGACAAAGGTTATTCGCCATTTCGCGATTAATTCTCTATCAGCGGCAAGAGAATCCGATTTTGCTGTGCTGGCTCGTCTTCTTGTTCTAGATTTGCGGGAGCAAGAGCGATAGGTTGGACCGCTACATCAGCAATGACCCACCCTTTGTCGGCCACGTCCTGATTGGCGGTTAGGGCAAATCGCAGTCGTATCTTTGTCCCAAAATCGTAGTCGAGCGGAATCTCAACCTGTTGCAGCGGGATGTTGGTCCACTCTTGATCTATGGCCGCAGCGCTCACTTCCGCGTCGATTGAACTGCCGCTAAATGGACCCGCCTGTTCCGACAGATCATCCCACGTCGTGCCATCATCAAACGAGATCTGCACTTTGGCGCTATCGCCATCGGTGAGGGCATAAGCGTGATTGAAGGTCAAACCCTGAATACCCTCGGCTGGCTGACAGAGCGTGAACGAGCGCGAGGTGAACGTTGTCGTGAGCTGCGCCATCGGCTCAACGGCATTGGCATAGTCGACATTTGGGCTGTCCGTGATCGCAAAGCCGCGCCCGTCGGCTAGCTCGATTACGTCCCATTGACCGGTGCCCTCCCACTGACCTAAACCGCTGCCAAAGACGTCGGCAAAGCACTGATCCTGCGCTAGCGGTGGGAGGACGGAGAGCGCACCTTGATTGGTACCGACGACGCCATCGCCATTGATGAGCGTGAGCGTGTACTGCTGTGGTGGTAGCGCAACCGATGGAATGTCCACATTCAGCGTATTAGAGTTGACCGCGCTGGTGCTTAACGTGATCGCTTCGCCCGAGCTTGGCATGGCCACAATCTGCACTGGATCCAAGAAATTTTGGCCCGTAATGGTGAGGGTGCTGGCAACGTCTTGACTGTAGATCCAGTCCGTAGAGAGTGCCGCAATCTGTGGGGCAAGATTTGTCGAACGGATCGACAGATTGCTGATGACCCAGCCTTTGTCGGCCACATTCTGATCAGCTGTGAGGACAAAGCGCAGCATCAATTCAGTACCTGCGGGAAGATCTGGTAGCGGAAGCTGTACGGGCGTGAGCGGCACATTGGTCCATTCATCGCCCGCGGCGGCTGCCGTTACGCTATCATAGAATCCACCACCACTATACGGACCACTTTCGGTGAGCAGCGACTGCCAGCTTTGACCGCCGTCGCTAGAGATGAGTACGTCACCGCTATCTTGATGAACGCCCGCCTGATTGGCAAGAACATAGGCGTGTTTGAAGACCACCCCAGGGTTTGGACCGCACGACGCATCAAGCTGAAATGGCCGTGAGGTGATGGTGGTGGTTATTGTTTGTTGCAGAGCGGGTGCGCTGCCATAGTTGCCATTGGGGCTGTCGGTAAGCGCATAGCCACGATTGTCGGGCAGAGTGATCACGTCCCATTGACCATTCTCGTCGCGCTGCCATTGGCCCATGCCGCTGGCAAAGAGATCGGCAAAACATTCGCTGCTGGCAAGTGGCGGCACTACCGATAGTTGTGCAGATGTGGATGCTGGCGTGCCATCGCCATTCACAACGCCAAGCTGATATTGCTGTGGTGGCAACGTACCAGATGGAATCGTGACGCTCAAGAGTGTGGAATCGACAACATTGGCAGATACTGTTTGGGTGACACCGTTTGAGTCAGTCAGCACGATCTCGACGGGAGCTAAGAAATCCTGCCCATCAATCGTAACCGTACCGCTTTCGCCGCTGCTGTAGAGCCAATCGGTTGAGAGTGCGGTGACGCTGGCCTGCGTTTTGCCCTGTAGCAGCGCATAGAGACCGGCTCCTCGGCTGCGTGCGGAGGCAAAGTTCACTTCTCGACCAACCGACGTCCGCAACGCCTCCCACATCTGTTCTGCCTCATTATAGTAGTGAATCTGCAATTCTGTTTCTTCGTCTTCGTCGGTTATGCCCAGATTGAGCGTATCGGTCCCGAAGTATTGAATGCTGATTGAGCCGGGCACTACACGCCCCGCAGCGGAGAGGGATTGCGAACCGATCAGGCGATAGGCCGCGCCAACGAGCTTTTTCTCTCCTGGTGGATCGGCAGGCAGGACAGTTGTGCTTTGCACGGTGTAGAGATCGTCCTTGTTGAACGCACTGGCGACGACGACTGTCTCATCGTCGTTGTAGGCGTTGGGATCATTGGTAAAGAAGATCATCTGCCCATCGGACGAAACCACGGGCGCACCGCGGTTAAGGCGCGGTGAGCGCGACCAGCGTACGGTTGCCCCACGCAGGATCTGGTTGGCCGAAGCCCAGCGCACAAATGGACCACGTATGATCTGGTTGGCGGAGGCCCAGCGCACAAACGGACCGCGTAAAATCTGATTGGTGGAGGCCCAGCGCACAAATGGATTCTTGCCTGGGTTGCCGCCGATGCGAAAATCGACAAAGGACTGACGGGCGCGATTTAGTTTATCAACTGGAGGTTCATCCAACATGTTGTCTACTTCATCGACCCAAAGCTGAATCTTCCCATTCATAATCGGAATGCGGAATTCGATGTTGTCGATCTCGATCGCGCTGGTAAATTTTGTTGTAAACCAGCTTGTGCCATTCGGCCCCTCCATGCGCTTAAGCTTCTGTGCGTCGGTGGTGGGCGAGAGTTCTTGGAAGATGCGGGCATAGATTGGGGTCGCAGTCTCGTCTATCCCCTCGATGCCAAAGACCTGTACCTCGACCGTGGCCGAGCTGACCGGACTTACGCGGATGTCGGGCCGCCACGTTTCGTCTTGCTGCAAGGTTAGGATATCGCGATTGGCCTGCACCAATTCGCAGCCAAAGTGATTGCGGTCTGGGTCGACTACGCAGAGCCGATCGTCGACCGCCGCACCGCGCACCGTTATCCTACTTTGGCCCGTGGTCGGGCTGCCCAAATCCATCAGCGTCTCGGTAATGATGGTCTTCCCGTTTTCATCCTCACGACGCTGCTTGAGCAAATAGGCGCGTGCGCTGCTCGAACTGCTTACGCCTGGCGCATAGTCCAGATCAAAGCGTGCTTCGGGCCGCGCGTCGAGCGGCGGCAGCACAACAGTTTTGGTGGGGACGTCAGTCGCGTTTAGACCAGCCGCGTCTGGATCGGTTGCGGGCGGCAGCGTGGTCGTCCCTAGTTCTGGATCATCCTCCAGAATGAGCGTGTAGGTAAATGGATCGAGAATCGTGATCTCGGTGAAGTTGAAGGGCATGTTGCGCGGGCCTGGGTTGCGCTTGGTGGGCTCTTTTAACATCGGGTAGTAATCCAATATTGTCTCCCACTCGGTTCGACCAAGCGAAATTTGGGCCAGCGTGTCCCCACATTTCTTACCCCACTCCTCCTTATCAAAGCGTAGTTCGGTATTCTCGGCGTTGTACATATCGCCCATGATCGTGCCGGTACAGCGGTTTCTTGGCACGAGCAGACCGCCATGCTCACCGTCATCATCATCTTTTTCGATGCCCAAGTAGGTATCTTCGAGGAAGAAGAGATAGTGGGCCAATTCGTGCGCAAGGGTGAGTGGCCAATCATCTTCCTGATCTTCGCCCGGCGTGCCGTAGCGGTTCCACGTTGCGCCCATGCGCACGTGACCCGGCTCGAAGTAGAGGGGTTTGGGGTTGTTGATATCAAGCGTGCGCGTCAGCACGATGCCGCCCTGCGCGGCATAGGGGCGCAGACGATTGGTGGCTTGGACGACCACATCGGCGATGGCCCAGTTGTCGGCATTTTGGGTGACGGTAATATGACCCAACGCCGCCTGACCATCTGTGTAGTTATAAATATATTCAGAGGCCTTGACCAGATCCGATTGGAGCTTGGTGAGGTATGTTTCATCTTGGCTGGCATCCCATTCGAGCGCCACGTTGAGGTCAAAGAGCAGCAGCGGATTCTCGTCGGAGACTTCGAGCTGCTGCACGCCAAAGCCGGTGACTCGATTGGCTACTTTGCCAGAGGCGGAGTTGCGCACTCTGGCCTCTATCCCATCGCCTGTGACCGTGTAGGCGTTGGTGTAGTAGAGGTGGATCGTATCGGTCAGATTTTGGGTATAGGTGAAAGGGTTGCGCATCCAGCAGTTTGACTCTTCGTTTTCCTCACACCACCAATCTTCTTGGAAAGGGGCCAAAGCCAGTAGCTGATCGCCGTCTCCTAACTCGCTTGGTCTGGCTATGATTCCCCTAGCATTGGTGCGGAATGCAGTACTTCGCAGTGATTGTACCGCACCCGGCCCCATTGTTTCGCCACCATCCGTTTGATCTTTCTTCAGACGATAGACGACAGAATCTGCCAGGAAATTTTTATTGTCACAGTTGTTATCGCAAACTTGAGCCATCACCCCTCGCAGGCGAAATGGCATTGTGGTGGTCGAGACATAGGGACGCTGAAATGAATTGGCGACTGTATTTGTATATAGATATGTGCCATGTATATTTTCAGGGTGTGGCGCAACGGGGTAGGCTATAAACCGAAGCTGGACATTTTCAGATTGACCAAAAAAATCAGAGGCAAGGGTGTCCCAGTTGTAAACATGTGTACCAAAAGTGAGATTTTTTGTGACTGTATCAGTTGTAGCCGTAGCAGGTCGCCACCGTCTACCTGATTCATCGGTTATTCCACCAACTGAATATTCAACAGCTATTTGGGCGGGCAACACAGTGTTTGCTAGCTTGAGAGCGGAGGGAATGGAATAGAGCATGTAGGTAATAGGTATTATTTGAGTAGCAAACAGATTGGATGTGGGGTATAGACTTGCGCCCCCAGCTTTAGTCGCAATTGCTATACCTGACATTACGGGCTGGCGTGCAATCTTTTGATGTTGATAATTTTTATACACTTGGTTGATTCCGTTGTTGCCAACAGCAAGATCGAGGTCGCCATCACCATCCATGTCTCCCCATGCTATACTCGTTGTAGTCTTGGCATTTCCGTCCGATTCTAAGGCTCTTGGCACAGAAAATTTGCCCGCCCCATCATTCTCATATACTTGGTTGATGCCGTTGTTGCCAACAGTAAGGTCAAGGTCGCCATCACCATCCATATCCCCCCATGCTATATTCCCGGTAGCTTGGGCATCATCAAATGACTCTAACGAGCTTGGAGAAAAGTTACCCGACCCATCATTCTCATATACTTGGTTGGTATTATTATAGTTGCCAACGGCGAGATCGAGGTCGCCATCACCATCCATATCTCCCCATGCTATACTCTCAGTATCCATAGCATTTCCGTCCGATTCTAAGGCTCTTGGCACAGAAAATTTGCCCGCCCCATCATTCTCATATACTTGGTTGACTCTACTGCGACCACATTGGCAATCTTCATGGTATAAAAATTGATTGCCAACAACGAGATCGAGGTCGCCATCACCATCCATGTCCCCCCATGCTATACTAGTTGTATCCTTGGCATCATCCTCAGATTCTAAGAGAATTGGCGCAGAAAATTCGCCTAATTCACCATTATATTCATACATTTGGTTAGAACCGTACTCATTGCCAACAGCAAGGTCGAGGTCGCCATCACCATCCATATCCCCCCATGCAATACTAGTTGTAGCCTTTGCATCATCTATGGATTCCAATGCAACAGGCGCAAAAAAGTTGCCTGATCCATCATTTTCATAGACTTGGTTGAAATCCGCAAAAAAACAGATACATTCTCTATTGTATTCACCCTTGTTTCCAATCGCAAGGTCGAGGTCGCCATCACCATCCATATCTCCCCATGCTATACTAGTTGTAGCCTTTGCATGCACTTCGGATTCTAAGGGAATCGGCGCAGAAAATTCGCCTAATTCGCCATTATATTTATACACTTGATTGATGCCGTCGTTGCCAACAGCAAGGTCAAGGCTGCCATCACCATCCATATCCCCCCACGCTATACTAGTCGTATCCTTGGCATTCTCCTGGGATTCTAAGTCAATAGGCACAGAGAATTTGTCAGCATCATTGTCATATACATGATTGGTATTATTATAGTTGCCAGCGGCGAGGTCTAGGTCGCCATCACCATCCATGTCTCCCCATGCAACACTAGTTGTGTCCTTTGCATGCTCTTCGGATTCCAAGGCAATAGGTTCAGAGAACTTGCCCAACCCATCAAGATTCTCATACACTTGGTTAATGCCACCGTTGCCAACGGCGAGGTCGAGATCACCATCGCTATCTATATCCCCCCATACTATACTTCTTGTATCCCTATCATTTCTTCCAGATGCTAAGAAAACAGGCGTAGAGAATTTGCCCAATTCCTCATTGTATTCATACACTTGGTTGGCGACCACATCGCTGAAGCCTTCGCCTCCAGTTGCAAGGTCAAGGTCGCCGTCACCATCCATGTCTCCCCATGCTATACTCGTTGTATTCCTTGCATCTTCCTCAGATTCCAATGCAATAGGCGCAGAGAAGCTGCCCAATCCATCAAGATTCTCATACACCTGATTGATCCTACGATTGGCAACGGCGAGGTCGAGATCGCCATCCCCATCCATGTCTCCCCATGCTATACTCGTCGTATACTTATACTTTGCATCTTCCTCGGATTCCAAAAGTCTGAATTCAGAGAAGTTACCAAGCCCTTTATTTTCATATATTTGGTTTGGCTCTCTCCGATTCCCAACAGCAAAATCGAGGTCGCCATCGCCATCCATGTCCCCCCATGCTATACTCTGAGTATCCATAGCATCTTCTTCGGATTCCAAGGCAATAGGCGGAAAAAAGTTACCTGTCCCATCGTTCTCATACACTTGGTTTGGTTGCGCACCAATCTTATTTTGATAAATGTCGAAAATAGCCCCGTTCCCAACAACGAGGTCGAGGTCGCCATCGCCATCCATATCTCCCCATGCTATACTCTCAGTATCCATGGCATCTTCTTCGGGTTCCAAGGCAATAGGAGGGAAAAAGTTGCCAGCCCCATCATTTTCATACACTTGGTTCGGTTCTTTCCAGTTCCCAACAGCAAGGTCAAGATCACCATCGCCGTCCATATCTCCCCATGCTATACTCTCAGTAGCCCTAGCATCAGGACTGGAATAGCTGATTGACGGAAGTGGGTTGCTAGAAATTTCTTCTTGTGCCGAAAGTGTGCTTGACTGCGTCGATGTAAGCAGAACGATGAATACTAAGAAGATGGTTTTGCCGCGTATTTTAGGCATGTTGGATCCAGTTGCTGTACCGCTCTGTTGTGTATGTGCGCAATATAAATTCATGGTTTGGTCTCCAAAGTGGAATTATAGAATACGTTATTTTACCGGTCTATGATCGGCAACAAAATTCGATTCGCTGTTGGTTCAGTTCTCTCATCTAAGCCTGTGGGAACGGCTGTAATCTGCATATCATCAATCGCCCAGCCTTTATCAGTCACATTGCGGTCACTCTGCAGCGTAAAGCGTAACTGCGCCAAGCCGCTATATCCTTGCAAAGAAACTTCTTTATTGCGAAACGGTACGTTGCGCCACTCGTCGCCGTTGGTTGCCACATCCGCGGCTTCCACTTGGGTGGGTGGGTATACGCCACCGCCGCTAAATTCGATGAGTGCAGCCCACGTATTGCTGATGGTCGTCCGTATCTCCACCTTGGCCCAATCTTGGTGAACGCCAATCGCCTCGTCGGGGTCGGTGCCTTGGGCAATCACGTAGGCGTGGCGCAAGGTCAACGTGCCGTTGGGGCAGTTGGTCAGGTCGAAGGGCCGCGAGGTGACGGTGCTGGTCAAGGTGGTGGTTGGTTTGGGGGCGTTGGTGTAGCTGCCGCCCGGGCTATCGGTCAAGCCGTGGCTGCCGTCGGGCAGTTGCACAATATCCCACGCACCGTCCGTCTGCCATTGGCCCATGCCTGCCTCAAACTCATCAAAGAAGCATTCTTGTGGGTTTTGGGGCGCACGCAGCACCGTCAACGGCAGGTCTACCGGGCTGGCCGTGCCATCGCCATTGATTAGCGTTAGGCTGTAGGGTTGCTGGATCAATGTATTGGGTAGCTCTACGCCGATCAGGCTGGCGTTGGTGACGGTTGCAGTCAACGTAATTGGCGCACCCACGGATGGATTCACTACGACCGCAACCGGCCCCAGAAAATCTTGTCCGCTGATGTTGAGTGCCGTCGATTCGTTGCCATAGACCCACGCCTGCGACAGGCTGCCCGCCCGCGGCATGGTCTTGCCCGCCAGCAGCGCGTACAGTCCAGCACCTTGGTTGGGGGCCGAGGCGAGGTTGTATTTGGCGCTGGTTTTCGTGGTCAACGCACGCCAGCGCCCCGTTGTTCCTGCTATATCTTCATCATAAAAATGAATTTGCACCTTCTCTTCTTCGGCCGCACCCTCGGTAATGCCCAAAGCCAATGTATCGGTCCCCAAATATTGAAAGCTAATCGAACCCGGTATTGGTTCCTCGTTACTTTCTAAAGAAGGCGAACCAACCATGCGATAGCCAAGCCCCACCACCTCTTTGCCGTCGGGCAACGTGCTCTCTAAAATGCTGCTGCTTTGTACAGTGTAGAGGTCGCTCACGTCGAATTCATCGAAGTGCGTGGTAAAGAAGATCATCTGACCATCGGCAGAAACAACGGGGGCATTGCTATTGCGCTGCAAGGTACTCGCCCAGCGCACAAACGGTCCGCGCTGACGTAGGGCCGAGCTTGCCCAGCGCACAAAAGGGGCCTTGCCCGGGTTGCCGCCAATCCGAAAGTCGACAAAGGCTTCACGCCGTGCTTTGCTTGAATCATTTTCCTGCGCCCAAAGTTGCAGATGCCCCATCATCACCGGTATGCGAACTTGCTCGCCATTATCGGCAATAATGGTTGTGGCGGTGTAGATAGCCGACGCGACACCAGTTGCTGGATCGCTGGTCAGGTCGATCACGGCGCTGGCGGGGACCATCTCTTGATAGATGCGCGCCTTGAGTGGCTGCGCAATTTCCTCGACGTTGTAGACCTCAATCTTAATCGTCACAGAATTGATCGGGCTGACGCGGATATCGGGCTGCCACGCTGCATTCATGCTTAGATCAATATCTTCATCGTTCGCCGCCACCGTTTCGCACCCAAAGTGGTCGCGCTGCGGGTCGACAACGCAGAGTGTGTCGCCAACTGTGGGGCCGCGCACCATCAGCTGGTTCTGCCCACCATAGGGGCTGCCCAGATCCACCAGCAGATCTTCAGTCCCGTCGACGCTCGGCTTGATCAAATAGGCGCGGGCGCTGTTCGAACTGACGCCACCATCGACATAATTGAGATAGAAGAGGGTGTCGGGCAGCGTCACCGGCTGCTCAACTGGCACCGATGGCAGCAACGCGGTCCCGCCGACAGCGGTCTCTGTCTGCGTAACGATCTTTGGGGGCAGAATGGTTACTTCGGTCAAGTTGAAGGGCATCCGCACCGGGCCAGCGTTGGCGTCAGAAGGTCGTTGCAAAATGCCCGGATAATATTGTTCAATCGTTTCCCACTCCGAGCGGCCAAAGGTGGCGTGGGCCAGCGTATTGATACAGCCTGCCCAATCGGCCTCAGTCAAAAACTCGGTGTTGATCTCCGATGGCGCGTACATGTCGGCCATCACGCTGCCCACGCACTCGTCAACTGGTATCAAGAACTCTTGCCCATCTTCCACAACCAGACCAAGATAGGTATCTTCGAGAAAGAAGAGATAGTGCGACAGTTCATGCGCCAATGTCAGCGGCCAATCTGCGCCCTGCGTTTGGCCTGGATTGCCAAAGCGATTCCACGTCGAACCCATGCGCACATGCCCCGTTTCGAAGACAATCGGCGTCCCGTTAATCGTCTCTGTGGTTGGCGTGAGCACAATGCCGCCCTGCACAGCATAGGGACGCAGCCGATTGGTCGCCTGCACCACCACATCGGCTATGCCCCAGTCATCTGCATTTTGGGTAACGGTGATGTGGCCCAGCGCGGCCTGCCCATTAGTAAAGTCGTAAATATATTTGGATGCGATCTGCAGATCACTTTCGAGTCGACTGAGGTACGCGCGATCGGGGTCTTGGCTGGCATCCCACTCCAGCGCCACGCGCAGATCAAAGAGCAGGAGCTTGTTCGCATCCGAAACCTGAAGCTGCTGCACGCCCGGTCCCTGCACGCTGGTATCCACCTCGCCCGTAATCTCATTTTTAATGCTGGTATGGACGCCATCGGGGTGCGGCACGGCATTGGTTGTATACAGATGAATCGTTTCGAACAGGCTTTGGGTGGTAGTCAGCGGGTTCTGCATCCACGGTAGATCGGCCCACCAGTTGTCTTTGGCTGGGGCTAATGCTAGTAATCTAGCACCTGTACCAATTTCACCTCGACCGCTCAGATATCCTTGAGCATTTGTCCTAAATGCTGTAGCGCGCGGTTGCAAAGTGGTATCTCGCGAAGAAATCACAGTGCCGCCTGCATCCTGCCCTTCAGGAAGAAGATACGCTATCGCATCCAGCACTCCTTCATCGCCACCAGTAACTTCTTGGTCCGCAGCTTCTGTGATGCGTATCTGTGTGCCGCGGACCCGAAATGGGAATGTTGACGACGTTACGCTGGCGTACTGATAAGGACCAGCAGCTTGGTTAAAATAATTAAATTTGAGCAATGGGCTAGCAGATTGAGGATTTGCTGTGTAAGAGGCTCTAAGGGCAAAGACCACATTATCAAAATTTCCGAAGAGTCCTGCTGCAAATGTATCCCAAACGAATCTATTCGTTCCTTCTCTAACTTCTAGCGGCGTTTCTTCTACGCGCTGTTCGGCTTTGTCCCACTTACCTCCGCCATCTTTCGAATAGAAGGCATCGATTCTCTGAATCGTAAGACCGGCATCTCTGTTAGGGATGATTTCATACGTAACCGTAATAAACTGCTCATCTAATATTATCGGCGTAGCGTAATAATTTGCGGCTCCAGTTTGGATAGGATGCGTGATATACATTGTCGGTGTAATATCAGGTTGAATTGAACTATTCTCGTATAGCCAGACATTCCGGTTGGTGATTCTAGCTAGATCCAAATCGCCATCGCGATCGAAGTCGCCTAAAGCTATACCTGGCGAATTAGGGCCAAAATCTCTCTCCTCGTTTATCGGTTTTACGATATCAATACCATCGGTAAGCTGTCCGTCTTGATTCAAGTGCAACTTGTCTACCGATGAGCTCCCTTGTATATAATTGCCAACAATTACGTCAATATCCAAGTCGCCGTCCACATCCCCGTAAGCAAGTGCCTGCGTGGGATCCGAATCATCCGAACTCCAAACTGTGTTGGTAAGTTCGCCGTCAATATTTTGATAGAGCAGATTTGCAGATGAGAAATTGGCAATGAACAGATCGTTATGTCCATTACCGCTTACATCTATCCACGCAACATCCTGACTCGGAGATAATGCGGATGAAGTCCAGACCGGTTCTTTGGTCAGAGAGCCTCCCTCATTCAAATAAACAAAGTCCATCTGCGATGTATTGGCAATTGCTAGATCAAGATCGCCATCCTGATCAAAATCGCCAAATGCAGCGTCGCGAGAGGAATCCAAATCTGGGGTCCAAGATGACACTAGTCGGAAAGCGGGAGTAAAAATATTCGTAGCTGAAATATTGATATAATGCGTATTAATGAAACTTTGTCCTGTCTCACCATTCGCAAAGACTAGATCTAGATCGCCATCACCGTCGATGTCACCTACAGCAACACCCTTAGTTAATCTCTCAGCTCGCGGATCGACAACAAGCGTAACAAACTCACGGCTACCCTTATTTAAATGCATATAATTGGGGAAAGGAGTTTGACCACCTCGAAATTGTCCGTGCGCAGAGATGATATCAAGGAGAGTATCATTATTGATATCAGCTAGCTTTAAATCCATTACATTGGTTCTATCATCAACGGTTGCGCCAATCTCGTAAACAAACAACGTCTCATCTTCTATGAGCATTCCGTCCTTATTCCAAAAGATCAGAATATGCCTTGTTGTCCCAACCACTAAATCTAAGTCACCGTCATTATCCATGTCACCCCATTCACCGCTTTTTCCAGCACCCTCACCATCCGTTTCAAGGGGTATTACGAGAGAAGGTTCTGCAGTGAATGGTCCACCAGAATTGAGATATAAAGAATTAGGACCTGACTGCACGTGACTAACAGCCAGATCTATGTCTCGATCATTATCAACATCTGCCCATGCTAGATCGCGAATCGTCCCAGAGAAATCTGAACGCCAAACGCATCCACTAAGGATTTGGCTATCACATACATTGGAATGGTTTTCAAAAATTTGGCTCGTCGCAGAAGCTGAATCGTGGATGTTTTCATAGATGGACACAAATATATCAGCCCCATCAAGTGTAATACCGTCAAAAGCGACACGTGGTGCAGAAGTTGTGATGCCGATGTCTATATCACCATCTTGATCTACATCACCCAACGCGGCTTGAAACGTACCTAAATTATGGTCTGTGGTATTCGGTCGGTTCAGCGACTCATACGTAACGCTGTCCGTCCAAATAGCTGTTACTGTAATACTATTCGTAATGGTTGCTGCACCGATATTAGTAATTACATTAGTTGAATACAGTTTATTCGGTTCTACCCAATTCGCCTCAAATATCTCCAGCGTGTCGTTTCTATTCAAATTTGCAGAAACGATACTGAGCGTACAGTCTATTTCACGCCCAAAGCTCACACCCTGCTTAGAAAAAGTGAATTGTTCTGAATCGCTAACCTGAGGTGTCTCACTTGGGTTGAGATTATTAATATACAAATAATTCTCTTCGCCTTCACATTCGATCCGAGATCGGCTAGGCGCAATCCTTTTCCCATTTCCAGCAAGAAGATCTAGGTCTCCATCTTGGTCGATATCTGCCCAGAAAATGCTATTTGTGTGAAGGCTGTCGTCGGATTGCCAGGCCTCGACAAGCTCCCCCTGATTGTTCAGATAAATTTTGTTTCGCCCATTCCAATTACCGACAGCAAGATCTAAGTCTCCGTCACCATCCGCATCCCCCCATGCAACGCTGGTCGTGCAATCGGACCCGCCAATGGGTATACCTGCTTGTAGCACTCCTTCATCATTGATATGCAAAACATTTGGTGCATCTTCACAAGAAAATGCAGTTTGGGAATTTTCGTCAGAGTCATTATCGTCAGAGTCACTATCGTCAGAGTCACTAGAGGGAGGGCTCACAAGCCAGTCATAGATATTGGCACCGTTGCCACTGATTAGATCAAGATCTCCGTCTCCATCAACATCACCCCAGGCCACATCAGCCGTCACATACTCATTTGCTCCATTTTTGATGCCTTGGGTCGCTAGAATGATTGGCTCTGATGTATTCAAGATCCCATCTTCGTTGACGTAAATTTTATTGCTTCGAGAGCTTCTGCTGCTCTGATCATGATCCGAGTTGATTGCGTTGCCTACTGCTAGATCTAAATCGCCGTCACCATCAAAATCACCCCAAGCGAGGCTGGTTGAATTGTCATTATCATTAGATTGCCAAGTTGGACCAGTTTCTAGCGAAATCGATTCCTGTGCCGAAACAGGTTGTGGCATATTCAAGAGCAAAATTAATCCAAGTGCAATGCTAGACAACAGCAAATTTTTAATGTAAAAGTTGTTACGAAACATCATGATTTCTCCATTGTGCAGCGAAAACATCGGTGTGCTTTCAAGCCCTATTCGTCGTCATCTTCTTCTTCAATAATTGGATCCATGTGGCTATCACGCGCTTCCTCAACTCTTGGTAAATCAAGAATCGTAATCTCCCCACGGTTAAACTCGATCAGTTCACGTTTTCTCCACCCCTGCAGCAGCTTGTTTAGCCAGGGGCGATCCACGCCGATTAAGGTCGCCAGATCGCTCTGATTTAATCCCAAATCAACCACATAACGATGCCCAGGTTCTATCTCCTGCCCAAACTGATCGTTAAATTCCAACAGAAAATGTAGCAGCCTGCCCGGCGCATCAAGTCGCGAGACCGTTTCGGCGTACATCGTAGTCCAACGCACCTTTTTGGTAATCTGGCGGCACATTGAGAGGGCTAGTGCTGGGACGTGGGTCATGTGATGGATGCCGGTATCACCAGACATCTCTAACAATACGCAGTCGGTAATTGCTTCGGCAAAAGCCGAGCGCGGCAGTTCATCCACAAACGAGAACTCGCCCACTAGCTGGCGTGGCCCAAATATATTGACGGTTGTCTCCTTTCCACCACGGGTGAGGTGATAGACGCGAACCTTCCCTTTCAGAATCACATAGAAGTGGCGGGACCTATCATCCTGATTGAAGATCGTGGTGCCCTTGCGGTAGGGGCGCTCGCGGAAATCGTTTGCAATATGTGCCAACGCGCTGTCATTGACCTCGGCAAAGAGGGGAACATCGCTCAGAAAATCAATGCGCTTTAACAGTTTATCTGCCATTTGAGAATCCTTGTCCTGTAATAAGTTTAGGCATGTCTAGCATGGGCCATAGCGTAGATGCACGTCAGTCTAGATGCATCGTTCAATGTCGAGATAGAAGACTGAGATTAGTGTAGCAGAAGATAATTGATTGGCGTGTTCACTAGTAGACAGATAGGAGTTTACAGCTATACAGATCTGGCAGTACCCAAAGCTGTATAGTCAACGCTACACGCGCCGCAAATCGACGGCGACAGTTATTCGTTTAAAGCTATAGAAAATAAGGAAGGTGCAAAGTGCAGAAAATCTTTGAAAAGAGTTGGCTATATTTTATGGCACATAGTCAACCAACGGCAAATTGGTTGTTTGAAGAGAAACCGTGGGAGCAATATGAGAAAGGTCATCAACATAGAGAGAATCGTTCCCGACACCGCTGGCGCTGGCCACAAGCTTATATTTGTAACTTGCAACTAAGTTTGATGGGAGCAAGATCATGAGTATATTTGGCTGGCTTATTCTGGGGCATTTTGTGGCAGACTGGATCTTGCAAAATGATTGGATGGCAATTGGCAAAACCAAAGGATTGTTCTCGCTGCCAGGATTTATTCACTATATTGTGTACACCCTTACTATCCTAGTTTTTCTTGGTCTCTATGCGCCAAACTGTGCCACCTCTGCCCCGCTCCTGCTAATCACGGTCATTGTTTTTATCTCACATTGGCTAATCGATGGCGGCAATCTGGCCTCGCGCTGGATGCAGCACTTTGGTCAGCGTGATCAAACGATGGTCCGTGTGGTGATTGATCAGACATTCCATCTGTTGGTACTAGGCGGAATCGTTTCGGTCTGCCTCAGTAATTTACCGACAATCTAGGAGACCAACAGTCAGGTTAGCAGTAAAACATTACTTTATCTCAGGTCATGCTCTCTACTTTTCTCGTACAGAGCATGACCTTTTTATATTGGAGCGTGGTTCGGCATCGTTCACCAAAGACGAGATAGTGCTTACAAACCATCATGGTCGTTATGCCCGGAGATTCGGTGGAAATCGTAGGGGAACGATATATCGTTCCTGTCCCGTGAAATTCGCGTGAGGAAATGGCGATCTTATAGGGATAGTCAATGCAGGGCACGATGTATCATGCCCCGTACGATTGTTGCCGCTCCCAGCTTCGTAGAGTCGCTTATCTATAGCCAAACACATAGTGGGCGTTTTGCCAACCATGCCCATTTCTCTACTATTAACACACCGTTAACACACTGTCTACTTGTATACATTAAATCGATGCTGGATGAACAGCCCCACTTATTCAAAGCAGATATACTTTGGGTGTATGACAAATGATACCTATCGCTTCGAAATCAGGAGGTAAAAATGTACACGAAAATCATGCCAAAGAAAACTATCTCAATGAAACAACTTGTTGTGCTGTTCGCCGCAATGATTTTGACATCAACACAAGCGCTGCCTCAGCGCAGCATGGCTGCATCCGCTGAAGATGCGAGCGATGCAACTCGTGCGGAAACGACAGAGTTGGCACCCGTTCCGCAGCATTCACCGAAGCCGCCGACACAATCGGTTATGCCAGCGGCGACAGATGCAACGCCAACACCACCTACATCAGTCGCACCAGCAAAGGCAACACCGATGCCGCCAACATCAGTGCCAGCAACATCAACACCGGTTCCGCTACCGGCGCCAGCGCCATACCAATAAATGCACAGTAGTTGGATCCAATAGAATCCTATGGCAAAGAATGAATCTTTTGGAGCGATAAATGGGCGACAATGAACATTTTAATCATTATTCTGATACTGAATAGCTTAACGATTTTTGTGATGGCACGAAGCAGAACGGCTAACAACTCGGATGATCCTGACTGTTCATTTCAAGCCCCACCTGGCTACATTTTTGTAACCCAAAAATCAACGCAGCCAACGAACACGCCTAAATCAAAAGACCCGCCAAAAGGGGCATTGGCGGCAAAAATCTGTAACATTATTTTGGGGATCTGTTTTATCTTCGGTCTACTGCTGTTACTTTTGATCTGATGGATTTTCATAAATGATTGTTGGGGCTGGTTGAGCGATACGATGCTTAATCAGCCCTTTTTGTTTCTAATGTAATAATCTGAGTTTGGAGTAAGTCTTTTTGTACTCAGATTAACTCAGATGCACTCAGATTTAACTACACAAAGCTCTTATTGAACGCTATTTCTCAACGAGTAAGCTAAAAATCTGAGTAAACCTGTGCAATCTGAGTACTAATTTTTAAACCCCGAACTGAGGTTAATTAGCATGTAGATATCGACTAAATTTAGTCAAAGGAGACCACCATGAACCAAGATGCACGACCAACCCTTCCCCACCCAGAGATGTCCCCCAATGAGCGAGAGAAATTACGCCAGATAATCAATAAAGAATACAGGCTGAGACCCCCCACGATTGGCATCATTGGTGCTTCGGGCGTTGGGAAATCCTTCACCATTAACACCATGTTCAAAACTGATTTGCCAACGAGCGATACAGTCGCCTGTACAAAAGAGTTTCGCCGGAACGACCTCGCTGTCAATGTGACGGGTGGAGATCTGGCTGGAGAAGAGGTAAGGCTGCGCGTGATCGATGCACCCGGTCTTGGCGAGGACATTCAGGTTGATCCGAAGTATCTGGAACTCTATCGCGAGCAGCTTCCCCGATGCGATGTTGTGCTTTGGGTGCTTACCGCTCGTAATCGCGCCATTGCACTGGATCAGATGTATTTGGAACAGTTGAGCGAATTTTCAGACAAGATGGTTTTCGGCATAAACCAAGTCGATTTGGTCGAGCCGCTCAATTGGAACTATATGCTCAACATCCCCTCGCATGAGCAGAGCAAAAATATTGCTCACATCGAGCAAGACCGCAAATCATCAATTGAGTCTGTGCTGCAGCGCTCCGTTGAGATGATTCCCTATTCGGCAAAGCAAAAGTTCGACCTACAGAGGCTTTTTACAGCATTGACAGAAGCTTGCCCTCAAGATCGTTCGTGGATTTTGAGCGCGATCAAAAACTTCAATCATCTTGACTTTCTGCCAGATGACGTACGAGAGAGCGTCATCGAGCAGTTGGCACACGAAGAAAAATATAACGATGAAGATCAAACAATCACGTAGCTAACACACACACAACTTGCACGAGAATAAACAAAGGCAAATAGATCATGTACATGGAAAAACAGACACAAGTCAACACACAAAATCAATCAAATAATCTACGCCATAGCGAACCGCTTAGTAACACTCAGGAGATTGAACTAGCGGTTAGACAGGCCAAGCGGGCCACCAGAGATGCAGCCCGCGAAGAAATACGAACGAGCACAACATTTAGCTGCTTTCTGGCATTGGCCGGCATTGACGCAACACCCGCTCTTGCCCGCTGAGGAAACTATTCACAAATGTCTAGTAGTGAACACTCAATCCAGTACTAGAACATATATTGACCCACCCAAACGCCATATACTAAGGGCGTAGTTTGATGAACGAGAAGTAAAAACGATTTCAATAATTTATATGAGTATGTCAAGGAGACAATTGTCATGAGTAGACCAGGAAATATTGGCCGTCAGCTCCAACAGCGACAAGGCGGCATCGCCAATATCAAGAACAAACGGCAGATGCAGCGGCTGTCGGGTTATCCAAACGGCAAGCCGCCAGCTAACAAGAAACGTTCTTGGTGGCGTCGATTGGTTGGTGCTTAGTTGTTTCGTACTGGTTCAGGGTGAAATTTCTCCCTGAACCAGTACGAAGTCGTCCGATATCAAAAAAGTATTATCAGTCCTATAATGAATGGAGAACAATAATGTATCGATTGTTTATTATTACTGCACTTGTCTTCGTGTCTTTACTTTCACCTGCAGATTCTCAGTTGGCAGCCGCAAATGCTAATTGTACAACTCGCTCACATACGTTTACACCGTCAAGCTATACCTATATGCCACCAAAATTTGGCTTTGGCGACAATGAGTTTGATGGAAATGGTCCAGATGTGAGCAGCAGTGTTTCGGTCTTTGTCCGAAATGGGAACGTTTATGCAACGATATCAATAGCAGCAGCAGAAACAAAACCAGATAGAACAACTGCTCAAGGAAGTACAACGATTCGCATTTGGTCGCAGACCGCAACAAGTAAGGCGACCCGTCTAAAAATTAGTGATGATTACGATAATCATTCTTATCGCGATAATGATCACGACGTAGATGTTTTTTCTGGTTCAGGTCCTGTCGCACAATATCGTATCATGGGAGACGGTAAAGGCAACGATGTCGGTCGGCACACGCAAGTTACGATCGTCTTCAACCCCATTACCATAGATGTGGAAACCTGTGCTTCAACTGTATGTGCAACGCGTACTTATACCTTTACGCCAACGAATCAAACATACATGCCACCCCATACCGGCTTTGGTGACAAAGAATTTGATGGAAATGGTCCAGATGTAAAAACAAGTGTAAGACTCTACACTCAAAACGGTGATCTGTATGCATACCTTTCAATGGCCGCAGTTGAAACTAAACCAGATAGAACAGTCGCTCAAGGTGATACGAACATTCGTATCTTAAGACAAAATAGCGAATGGAAGATTACTAAGGTTCTGAGTCAGGCATCGGATCTTCAGTACTACAGGGACACTGATCATGATATTGATGTTCTATATGGTCGAGGACCTGTTAACAAGTACTATGTGATGGGTGACGGGAAGGGCGATGATGTAGGACGTCATACGCAAATGACCGTTGTCTTTAACCCTGTCGAGGTAAAGTTGCAACGGAAGGGGCAGGGCTGTTCGTAACTCGATTGTAAAAGGATACTATAGTCGACTGAGTAAATCATATGACCTTAAATCGGTAGCTGTTTGGTAACCAATCAAATGGCTATCGGTTTATTTAAAGGGCATCTCGCCATTCCGAAATTTAAATCACTCATAACTACCGCATCTTGCAGTTGAAAATCTACTTACCTAGAATCTGTCTCCAATGGCCTAATAGACCTGCTTCATCAACAACTTTAATCCACACTCTATAGGTAAAACTCATGGCATCATTACCTCGAATTGATGAAGTTGAACCACCGACACGTCTAATAGTAAACCGCTGGCTTGGTGTTGCTTCAGTTCTTATCATCACACTTTTTAGCTTCTGGTTAGCGGTTAATCCCGCGTGGGCAGACTGGGCTGGAGCGTGGGGTTATTTTGGGGCATTTATCATCAGCATGATAGCGAGTGCAACAATTGTGTTACCGGCACCAGGCATAGCAATTGTGATAGCGATGGGTGCAACGTTGGATCCATTGCTATTGGGTATTGCAGCCGGTCTTGGTAGCGCATTGGGTGAAATGAGTGGTTACATCGCTGGCCTGGCAGGGCGAGGATTAGTAGAAGCAAGAAAGCACAAGCAGTTTGAATGGCTCCGCCAAGCAACCGAAAAGTATGGAGCAGTTCTTCTCTTTCTTATGGCCGCATTGCCTCTGCCGTTATTTGATTTGGCTGGAATTATAGCAGGTGCGCTGAAAATGCGACTCTTGTCATTCTTTACAGCAGTCGCAATGGGGAAAAGTATAAAATATATTGTTATGATCATGGCCGGTGCTGGGGCTATTCCACTATTACAAGAATGGTTTGGTCGTATTTCACCATTTTAGGATGTAGCTGTTTTCGCCAACAACTGTACTGTCCTCATGTAAAGGTAGGTGCTTAAAACTGGAGGCTAGATATGTTTCGACGAATTGAAGTGATCGATGGCATTGCTGATGAACATTATGATAATTTCGTGCTTGCAGTGAAAGCACAAGGCTATACAGATAAACGCGACTGGCAGCGGTACTGGAAGGGTGGGTTGCTATGTACATGTGGAACGCCGATTGATGCAGGATGGATAGAGATGCCAAACCCGCGTCGCTGTATTCGGCGGAACGTTCGCTTCTACTTTACGGAAAAGGGCTGGAAAGAGTATGGGCGTAAAACGGTTGAACTGTGCCAAAAAGAAGGTCAGCAATATCGAGTCATAAAGATCAAGGAAAAACCTGTTGACGCAGTTTATCGCGATGAGATTCAGGTTGCTGTCCGGCCACGCAAAAAGAAAAATACCCGCCGCAGAGATAAGGTTCGGATTAACAATTATTTATAAGTTGGTGCCAAGGGCTATTTTGTACCAACTTGAAGAATTCGTCTGCCTGTCTTCTAACCTACAGCATTCTACACTATCAGACGACAGCATCTTGACGCCATTACATTCTATACTGAAAATGCAGTTCGATAGAGTCTAAATAATCAAAGGAGTTCAAATGTTTTCACTATTCCGTTCTACAGAGTATCGCAAGTTGATCGTGATGAGTACGTTAGTGATGGCTATGCTCGTTAACTCAGTCATACCAGCATACGCCAAACCAAACGCTCCAGCAGTTGAGGATACATGGGTCCAGCTTGTGGTGCTCAGCGTCAAGAATGTGGATGCAACCAATCCCGAAATCCCATTTGTGAAAGTTCGTATTTCTCTCGCCGCAACGGCCATGAGCAAGTATGGAATCGATGTGATTGCGCATGAGGATCTGGGTACGTTCCGTGAAGGTCAAACAAAGTATTACGATGATTGGGTCCTCGCTGAGCTACCGATAAATCAGGTCACTGACTTTGCTCGATTAACGTTATCAATGGTCGAGGTCGACCTGGGCGGTCGCAATGACTTACTTGATCGCATTGCAGAAGAAGAAAATGAGATTGCTCGCAATAACATGCTGGTTTATGCGATTTAGAAAATAGACGAACTGAGCGGCGCAGGTGTAACCGCGGCAAGCGCTGACTCAAGCGCACCGTTCGTTGTAGCGGGTCTGGTGCGCTTTGCTCTCACAAGCGTTGCCGGTGCAATTGCAACGTCCTTTATCGCCAGTATTTGGAGTGAGATTGTGGGGATCTGGAATGACGATGCCTTTAATCTTGAATATGTCGAGGTACCGAACAACCAGAGCACGGCAGGTGGTACTGTTGAGTTTGAAGATCTTGGCGGGGAATATCGTCTCGAGTATGAATGGCGCTGGGTTAACAAAGGCGCGGTCTCTGCTGCACAGGCGTCAGGTAGTCCCGATGTATCGTACAACCCAGATTATCGCTTTGATGATCTAACAGCTGAAATTGCTGAACTATGGGAAGCCGCTCAACAAACGAATAAGGTCTATTTGCCGCTGGCTGGTCGATAGAAGTAGCTCAAAACTGAAAGAAAAGGAATATCAACCATGAGATTCACAGTTGATATCCCTTTTTCTGTTTTCCCAATTATTATTTACTCTATCGCATCTCTCCATCTGGCCCCACATACCGATAGAGCGTCGCACGCGAAATGCCCAATGTCGTACAAATCTCATCCACCGATACCGCTGGATCCCGCATCAGCGTCGAAGCCATGCGGATCCTCTCGTCAGTCATGCCTTTGGGGCGGCCACCCGATCGGCCACGGGCGCGAGCAGCGCGCAATCCAGCCATCGTCCGTTCGCGGATCAGATTGCGTTCGAACTCGGCCAGCGCCGAGAAGACGTGAAATTGAAACTTGCCGCCGGGGCTATTGGTGTCAATATTTTCGTGCAGGCTGCGAAAGCCAACGTCGCGCGTCTGTAGCTCTTCCACGCGCTGGATAAGATCCTTGAGTGAGCGGCCCAGCCGGTCCAGCCGCCAGACGACCAGCGTGTCGCCGCTGCGTACGTAGTCGAGTGCTTTTTACAATCCGGGGCGTTGCGATTTGGCTCCACTGATCTCATCCGTGTAGATCTCCTCACAGCCCATCTGCTTGAGCGAGTCGAGTTGCAGATCAAGATTTTGCTCGCCCGTTGAGACGCGGGCATATCCTACCAGCATGGTTTTCTCCTTGGCTTCTGACGCAAGAACGTTTGTTCTCTGCATTGTATCAAAAGCCAATTGGCTCAGCAAGTAGTGAGAGTTAGATTTTTAGACGAGTTTTGAGACGGAGAACGGCACGAAATCTGAAGAAATGTGGCATAGAGAAAAGCGTCTCAAAAATGTAGGTTTTTGAGACTCCCCAACCAATTCAATTATCCGAACTGCCAGCCATCAATTGCCCATGATAATCGGCAGATAGAATTGCGCCTGACTCTGTCCACGAACTGGCAGCAGCAAGTCAATGTGCAGATGCTCGCTGTAGATCTTTCCATCGGTGCTCGGTGCTTTGAGGATCACGTGTGTGGTTCGACGTGTGGGATGTGGTGGGGCGTCATCGAGCAGCAGGGCGAAGGTCAAGCCGAGGGTGACGTGACCAGGGATCTCATCGACGGGCCAGATGCATTGTTCACCCATCTCCTGCGTGATAATGCAGCGCCAACCTTCGGTGCTCATTTGTGGATGAAATAAAGCGTGCCCACCTGTGTGGCTCATGACCAGTTCCAGATCCGTCGTGGGGCTGTCAGCGAGGTTCTTGATGTTGAGGCTATACTGCAAGACCGTGCCATTGTCGGTTTGCTCGTATCGATGCGCGACCTGCAACGAGACGTAGACGGGGTAGTTCTCTTCAGCATAGATGGTTTCGCCCACAAAGAGTGGAATTAGTAAGAACATGATCGAGATCACGAGTCGTACGATTGTTTTTCTGGGTTGAATCATAGAACACCTCCGTCACGCGGCAATGGAAAACGCAGGAGTCGAAAGCCGTGGCCACGCACCGTCTCTAGATAGGTCCGATCTGGTGCCAACTTTCGCAAGTGCTCGCGCAGACGCCGGATTAGCGCGTCGATGGCCTGCTCGGTGATACCCTCTGCCGCGTCGTCTGGCCAGACGGCGAGCGCAATTTCGTCGCGCGCGACAATCTGGTCAATCTTCTCGTCGAGCAACGCTAACAGTCGATATTGCGGCGGGCTAAGTGGCTGGTCGAGCATGCGACCGTCAACAGAGAGCGCGCAGCTTTCATGATCCAGCCGCAGACCAAATTGATGCTCATTTATCTTGACTGGCTCGGTTGACTCTTCGTCCACAAAAACAAGTTGGAAAGCCATGCCCAGTTGGATGACGTCCCCATTTTGCAGCGGGGTTGGCTCTATACAACGGATGCCGTTGACATGCGTGCCATTCTTGCTCGCCAAATCTTCTAAAACAAATGCGCTAGCCTGCCAGCAGATTTGCACATGACGGCGGCTAACTCTGCGCGAGACCAGCACAATGTCGCACTGTTCGCTGCGACCGATGGTGGTCGGCTGCTGTCGACAAAGTGACCAGCGTTGCTCGCCATCGACGAGCATCAGCACGGCATCGTCACGCGCCACAAGATTGAGGATGGGCAGCGTTGGTTGATGACCGTTGAGAATCGGGGGATGGGTCGAAATCATCAGAGTCTCCTATAGATTGGGTAGAATCGGTATAATTTTTCAGACTAAGGAGCGTCGGTTGAGTAGGCG
>Ga0114952_1000429_pt1 | contig 45486 bp, 43 predicted proteins | sample SidtaG_2_FD_87303 | JGI IMG/M metagenome (GOLD analysis project Ga0114952, IMG submission 87303) | Marine algal microbial communities from Sidmouth, United Kingdom - Sidmouth_Asex2 metaG | ecosystem: Host-associated > Algae > Red algae > Unclassified | place: Sidmouth, United Kingdom | collected...
AGGATGTACGTCGCTCTCTAGGCTGCATTGAGTGCAGTTGGAGACAGTCATCTCAGTTATCAAGGACAAGCAGATAGTTTTGCTTGTCCTTGTTTGTAAGTAGATGATTTAATGCAAATATCGAGGAGCGGGATTAGAAATCAGATAAGAACGAACAATACTAACGGACTGGGCCTGTTTGTTGGCATAACTTGAGGGAACTCATCATTTGATGGCAGTTGTGGCTAGGACCTTGTCTAGGGCGCGTTCGATAATTTCTGGTCCGGCGTTAGAATGGCAAGCCTGTTCGGTTAGATACCGTTTCCAGGCTCGGCTACCTGGTTGCCCTGCAAATAATTGCAGTATATGGCGAGTAATTGCATGGGGTTTCTGAAGTCCTTTGGTTTTCCATTGCTCAATATAGGTTGTCATTGCTTGAGCAATCTCAGTCCTATGCTGAGGAGGTCGATCTTCACCGTAAAAATTCTGATCAACGGTAGAAAATAGATACGGATTATCGTAAGCAGCTCGACCGATCATGACTGCATCTACTTTTGGCAATTGTTCTTGCACCTGAGTTAACTGCGTAAAACCACCGTTAATTTCAATCCATAGGTAGGAAAATTCTTGCTTGAGCCGGTGGATCTCTTCGTATTTTAGAGGCGGAATATTACGATTTTCTTTAGGGCTTAAGCCTTGCAGCCAGGCTTTACGAGCGTGGATATTAAAAATTTGGCACCCTGCATTAGCTACAACCTGGACAAAGTGGGCCATGTCTTCGTAGCGATCGCACTCATCAATGCCAATTCGATGCTTTACGGATACGGGCAGTTCTGTGGATTGGATCATCGCTTTAACACAGGCTGCAACACGCTCTGGTTTAGCCATCAAACAGGCTCCAAAGTGGCCTTCCTGAACTCGGCTACTGGGACAACCTACATTTAAATTAATTTCGTCATAGTCCCAATCTTGAGCAATTCGAGCACATTCAGCAAGATCGTGAGGATTATCTCCGCCGACTTGTAGAACTAAGGGTTTTTCTAGGGGGGAAAAATCTAACAGACGATGGCGATCGCCATTGAGAATCGCTGCACTAGTCACCATTTCTGTATACAGCAGCGTCTGCTTTGTAATTTGTCGCATGAAGTAGCGAAAATGTCGATCCGTACGGTCCATCATGGGGGCCACGCTGACGGGATATTGGCGCTCAGAAGGAGACAAGAAAGGCATAGTAGTAAAGGGGTTACTGAGCTGTGTCTGACTGAGTCTCAACGAAAGTTTGAACGGTACCATCAGGCTTCAGCACTAGGCGCACAGGTATAGACGGGGATGACTGTGAGGGAGTGATAAAAGGTTGATTGATGGCAGGCAAGGGAACTTGTTTTAAATACTGAGAAGCTTCTTGATTAAGGGGTTTTACTTGTTTTAGAGAGCCATTAGCACTTAAGGTGAGCTGATACTCTAAGGATTGGCTAAGGCCAGCAGGAGCCTGCCATCGTTGACTGATATATTGGCGAATCTCAAGGGCTGCTGGTGCCAGAGCGCGGGTGCGAGACAAGGTTGTGGTGGAGGGGACTGCACTATCTATCGGGTTTTGGTCCAGTTTTTGGTTTTGGAGGCGGTCGGTTTCAGCAAAAGTATCGGCATCTCCGCTCGGTTCGGAGGCCACTGGTGCAGCTCCTGAGCTGGATGGTGCTGCTGGCTGAGTCGCATGCGGACGATTGGATATCTCAGGTTGTAGTTCTTTTTCTGCTGCAGACACTGGACTTTTTTGACGTTGCCCAGATTTATCCGCTAAGGCAATAGCCTCTTGATCTTGGATTTGAGTATTAGTTGTGGAAGTTTTCTGTGTAGACTCACCTGTGTCTGGGGATTTGGATTGTGTCGGCTTGGTTAATGTCTGGCGTTTCTGGCGAGGATCTAAAGTAACCACCGGAGCAGAACCTGTTTGCTTTCGCCCTGGTGATTCTTCAGTCGTATTGGCTGCAGGTGCAGGTGCTGATGTTGGTGCCGAAGGTGGACTTGGAGACGTTTTAGAGGCTGATGATGGTGATTGGGACTGAGGAGTAGAACTAGCCGCGGGAGCTGAGGCATCGCCATCAAAGTCAGCAGAGGGAATAGATGGCTGTTCTTGATCACGGTCTGCAGTTGTTACTAAATCATTCGGATCGGATGGGGTTTGCTGAGTGAGGCGTAAGGTTGCTGTCGTTACTCCCAATGTGAGGATGACCACCGCTGCACTACTCGCCCAGACAGGGATTATAGGCCGTCGAGTCGGTGTCGGTAGGGGTAACATTTCGAGTTCTGTTGCACAATCGTCTAGGGCCGACACCAAATCAAATAATTGAGAGGTTTTAAGAGGAACCGTTTGATTCTCGGCATTCGTTGCGAATGAGCCCAACACAAGATCGTGGGTGAGTAAGCTATGCGTCCGCAAATAAGGTTGGTCTTCGCTAGAAGGAGTGGAGCTTAGCCGATGGGTAGCTGATGGGACAACTTTTGATTCTTTGGCAGCGGCATAGAGAAGGGGCTCTGATGCTAGAGGTGGATCTGAGTCTTGTGGGTGACTTGTAGACACACTGTCGTTTTGGGCACCAGGTATTGGAGATAAAACAGCAAAGACAGAAGTGCTCAAGGATTGCCCTAGCAAGCTTTGTACATACTGAGTAACCGTATCAGAGAGCATCTCTAACTGTTGGCGATCGCCCCGAATTTCTAGCGGTTCGTGATTGCGTCCAGATATCCCCTGAAAGCTCAGTAAAAAATTAACGGAGCGTAGGATGGGTCGTCGTGCCCACCGCGATAAAGGCGATGTTTGGGCCGTAATCTCCAAACTGCAGCTCGGCGGATGGTATTGCCTAGAAATAGAGGGCATAACTTTGATATCGGGAATTCAGGCCATTCTGCTTAAAAACTGACAAGTTAGCAGCATCGGGATTAACGGTTTACCCTTCCACAGGGTTCGCTCGATCTAAAAGCGCCATCCATAACCGCCGTGGACCTTGGTTGTTGCTATAGAATAACAAATCTATGAGCAACTTCAGGGCTAGATCGGTCAGGGCATCTGCAGATAGAGCATCTTCTGTCATTCGGTCTTGATAAGTATTGGTAAAATTGTCTAGATAGTCTCCCAACAAAGCCACTTGATGCGGCTGGCGTTGAGTGGCTGCAATCGTCTCTAGCAAAACAACAGCTTCGCGAATAACGGCTTGGTGTTGTTGCGCTAAATGACAGCTGATCATCACCAGCGAGCGGGCTTCTTCGATATCCAGCTTCTTGCGTCCCCCGGTTCCTCGCCGCAGGGGGTTTGATTGCCGAAGGCGCCACAGAGCAACCCTATCACCTACAACTTCCTGCAAGTTCAGATCAGTAGCAGCCTGAAGTACAGCTTCTGAACCGATACCCAATAAGGCTTCCAGCGCTAATAGTACCAAGTCTAACTGAGCTTTAATGTTATCGAGTTGGGAGCGATCAGGCTGAGTTGCGTTTGCTAGCGGGAGGGATACAAGTTTGTCCTGAGCGGTGGCAATATCGTCAAAGGGAATATCCATGACCATAACAGAGCCTAAGTATACCTAGGCAGAGAGCAATCCCATTTCTTGGAGAAACTGTTGGGCCACTGTTCGAGGTTCTTGACGGTTACCACTGACTTCATAGTTCAGACGACGCATGGTATCGTCCGTTAGTTTTGGGGCTAAAGCATTGAGAGTATCTTTAATCTTAGTATAGGTCTCCAGTACTGGTTGACGAATGACTGGCGCCACTTGATAGGGTGGGAATAAGGCCCGATCATCTTCCAGAATCACCAAATCTAGGGCACTAATCTCACCATCTGTGGCAAAGCCCACTGCCACCTCTGCCTGATCAGATTGCAATGCCTGATAGCGTAATCCTGGATCCGTGGCAATATATGCCTTCAGTTTGAAGTCGCCATAGACCGATTTTAATCCTGGTAAGCCGTCTTCTCTGGCTTCAAACTCGGGTGGACCAATCATGCGAAATTGATTGGCCTGTTGAACGAAATCTGAAATCGTCTTTAATTGGTATTTCTTGGCGATCGCAGCCGTGACCACTAGGGCTTGCGTATTATTCATGGGGGCAGGATTGAGCCAAACTAAGTTGTAATCCTGTTCATAGGTTTTAGCAACGGTGTCAAAAACTTCTTGGGCATTGCTATTGCTAGGCTGCTTCAAGATCGTCAACAAAGCAGTACCTGTATATTCTGGATAGAGATCGATATCCCCCTTGAGTAATCCAGCTTGAGCGATAGGGGTTCCCCCTAAATTAAACTTCCGTTCGACGGGTAAGTCTTGAGCTTCGAGGAGCTGAGCATAAAGCTCGCCCAATATAACCTGTTCTGTAAAGTCTTTAGAGCCAATCCGAATGACATTGTTAGTCGGTTGATCGCCGCCACCCGTGTGGCAAGCAACTGTCATCCAGCACGTAAGGAGTGCGATCGCAACTAAGGATACGAAACGCCCCCAGGGATTCTGAGAAAATTTAATCAACGGAGAGATTACCTTTAACCTTCAACAAACCTGTGTTGCTATTATTCCATCTTCCGAGGCTAAGGCAAGATAATTAAAATTTGCAAGAATAAAAATAGATTTTGTATTTGTCGGCTTGGGAGGCCCACTAGTTGCGTTTACGACGGATGAGCTCTTCATTTAACCGGTTTTTGAGAGTTTTGTTTTTGCGAACTTCTTCGGTAATGGCGTTGAAGTCGGTCAAAGACAAACCGTTGCTGCGAATAATATCTGCGGATTCGTTGAAAAAGCGATCGCAGATATTATTCACGGGTGCCAATAAATCAGATTGCTTACAAACATTTTTGGGCAATGCTCCCCCCATAATCTGCTGAACCTGTTGGTAAGACTGTAAGCGCAGTGGTTCCATCTGCAAAATAGCCTCTGCATAGTTTCCCAAAAGCTTCTCGAAGTTAGGTTGGGGCTGGGCCACCGCTGTCGAAGACGCGGTAATTCCAGTGAAATCACGTGTTAATCCTGGGACCCAACCACTGAGCCAACTACAAGATACTAAAAACAGTACCCACCCCAAACGGTTACTGACAAGAGGTTTGAACATGTATGTTCGCCGTGTAAAAGTTGACATGAACCCTAGTAATTCCAACAAACTCAGATCTGTATCGGTATAAATATCTTGAATCATTTTTTTATGGGAAGTTCCAGATTGCACCGAATTGCTGATCTATGCATCGCTTGCACTCATTTTGGAGTGCATTGTGATCTTTGATGCCAGCGTGATGGTCGGATCGAACTGGCAAATATGACTCATCTCAACCACAGCCATCATTAAAGTTGAGCGCGCCTCCTGCCCTTTTTTGAGAGCGACTTCTAAATCGAGCAGACAGCCCAATGATTGGCGCAGTTGTTGAGAACTGAGGGGTTGCACAGCTTGTTTGAGAAAATAAATACGTTTGGGATTGCCAACCTCGGCAGCACGCGCAATGACCCTCTCATCTTGCTCGCCCGATGTCATCATCAGTTTCACCCATAACCAGGTGCGAAATTGCCGGATTAAGGTGGCTACAATTTTCAAGCTGGGTTCGTCCAAATTCAATAGCTCTGCCACCAACCCTAAGGCTTGATCCGTTTGTCCTTGACGAATGGTGTCCGCTAACTGCAAGCTACTTTGGGTGGTTGACAACACCAGTTGTTGGACAATCTCCAATCTAATCCGCTGTTCAGGTGCGGTAGAAGATAGGGCATAAAGCTTTAATTTTTCTAACTCTCCGTAGAGACGGCGGGTGTCGTTGCCGATTGCCGCCGCTAATTGCTCTCCAGCAGCCTGGGTCAACTTTACATCTAGCTCGTGAGCCGCTCGTTTCACCCTCTGCAAAATCTGGTCTGTTTTCCAAGGGGGAATGGGCGAAAACTCAGTCACCTGAGCTACTTTTTGTAATAGCTTAGTGAGCTTACTACGACCATCCGGTTTGGTTGTTTGGGTCAATAATAAATGAGAAGAAGAGGGTAAAGCCGGAAGCGTTCGCTCAAATTCTGCCAGCATATCAGCCGTTGGTCCTACCAAGGGATTCACCAACCAGACTAGACGTTGCCCTATCCCAAAGGGAGGGGTCATGGCTTGGTTCAGCCCTTGTATGACTTGGGCGGTACCATCAGTTCCAGCGGCTACTTCTATCTTGTCAGCATTAAAACTTTGCCAGTCTGGATCTAAAACTTGTTGATGCAGAGACTGTACCGCTTTGGATAAGCGGTAGGTATCTTCTCCCCAGTAAAGATAAATTGGCATAGAGGCTAAGGATTGTGAGTTGTTCGATCGCACTGAGTAGCAGCGGGAAGATCTTCCTTCTGTAGGATGCCCTTTCTCAGAGAATAGAGCTGCATCCCTGCTGGCGAATATACCTCAAAGACAGCCCCCAATCCGTTCTGTCGCTTCAATATTGGAGGTAGGTCCTATCAAAGAATGGGAGTACAGTGGAGATTGGTCTTTGATGTCGTTGGGACATGACGCTTATCCTTCATCCGATTTTGCAGCAAAGCTTTGCCACTATTGACCGAGAAATAGGTCCCCACAACTTTTCTGCCGATCAGTACGCCATCGTGCGTCGAGTGATTCACAGTACTGCTGATTTTGAATTCCAGCAGCTTTTACACTTTAGTCCAGGTGTGATTCCCCTAGCGATAACTGTCTTAGCGACAGGGGTACCTATTGTCACAGATGTGAATATGGTGGCAATGGGCATTCGCAGTGTTGTTCAACAAACCTTTGATAATCCTATAATCACTGCGGTGGATGCCTGCCAGACTCCGCCGTTGGGCCAAACTCGAACTGCCGCTGGACTGCTGCGGTGTTTGCAGGACTACCCTGAGGCAATTTATGTGATTGGTAATGCGCCCACAGCCCTATTTGCGCTGTGTCAACAACTAGAGACAGCAGCTCAGCAGCCCCCCATCGTGATTGGGGTACCTGTGGGTTTCATCGGTGTCATTGAAGCTAAAGCAGCTCTGGCCCAATTGCCTATCCCGCATATTCGGATCGAAGGCCGCAAAGGTGGATCACCCGCAGCGGCGGCCATCGTCAATGCTCTTCTAACCTTGGCATGGCAGCAAAAGGATGCACAATAATGGCTCCTATTCAGGTGGTTGGCATCGGGTTGTCAGGCCGACAGAGCTTGGTCATCAGCGTTCAAGCCATTATTGATCGAGCAACGATCCTCGTTGGCAGTCTCCGCCACCTCGACTACTTTGCGGATCATCCTGCCCAGCAAATTCCCCTGACAGATTTTGCCCAGGGCTTGCAAGCGATTCAACAGCATCTAGAACAGTCTCCCGAGGCGCTAGTGGTGGTCTTAACTTCGGGTGATCCTTTGTTCTTTGGCTTTGGGCGGCTACTACTACAGACCTTTACCGCCGACCAACTCTGTTTTCACCCCCATCTGAGTTCAGTTCAAATTGCCTTCAATCGTCTCAAAATTCCTTGGCAGGATGCTGAGATTATCAGTGTGCATGGTCGATCGCTGACCTCATTGATTGCAGCTTGGCAGAAAGGAACCACCAAAATTGCAGTCTTGACGGATCCAAACCATACGCCTGCTGCGATCGCAAAATTATTCCTAAGTCTAGACTTGCCAATCAATTATGAATTTTGGGTTTGCGAAAATCTAGAAGGTGAAGATGAGCGAATTCAAAAATTCACACCAAAAAGACTCATTAATCAGCAATTTTCAGCCTTAAATGTACTGATTTTGCTGAGGCAAGCCCAGAAAAAGCTAGATCAAGTAAATCTAGATACTATGCCATTAGTTGGGCTTCCTGACCAGGCTTTTCATACATTTGTAGATAGACCTGGGTTGATGACCAAACGAGAAATTAGGACGATCGCTTTAGCAGAACTACATTTACTCAAGGATCAAGTTATTTGGGATATCGGAGCAGGTACCGGTTCAGTTGCCATTGAAATTGCTCGAACCACGCCTAGTTCTCAAATATACGCAGTCGAGAAAACTGCTTTAGGAGCAAAGCTGATCTGCCAAAACTGTCAACATTTCCAAGTCAACAACGTCCATGTTATCCATGGACAAGCACCGCAAGCATTGGACAATTTGCCTAAGCCCCAACGTATCTTTATTGGAGGTAGTGGTGGGTGCCTTCAAGAAATCTTAAATTATTGCCAAATACAACTTGTGCCGCAAGGAATTATTGTCTTGAGTATTGCCACCCTGGAAAATTTTCACCTTGGCGTTAACTGGTTTAATCAACGTGATTGGTCGGTGGAATATCTCCAAATCCAATTATCCCGTTCTGTACCCGTGGCATCTTTGACCAGATTCACTCCATTGAACCCAGTCATGTTGGTCAGAGCAAGAAGAAACCTCATCTAAATTCTAGATGAGGTTTCTATTACGCTAATGCCGCCTACAGATGATGAAAACATTAAGTTTAGCTGTGAATTTGCTTGCCAAATTTACAGTGCAAATGCAGTCCTGAAAACAGTTTCAGTAGACATTCAGTCTCTACATGTCTTCGTCTTCATCCACCTGAATTAGATGAATATGCTTATATCCCAATTTAATCGAAAACTCATCCCCTGGTTTTAATCCCATTGCTTGAGTGTAGGTGGAGCCAATCACGATTTGACCATTTTTATGAACACTGACCCGATAAGTCGGCTCACGCCCACGTCCATCTTTGGAACCATCAGGATTAAGATCAATCCCTCTAGCTTCAATCACGGCATTAAGAAATTCGCCGAGATTGACGCGGGTTTGCTTATTCTTTGTAATCGAATAATATCCGCATCGTTTAGCCTTTTCACGACGAGACAAGTGCTGAAGTTCTTTGACTTTTTGCAAAAGTGCCTTGCCAGTTAAAGGCGTCGTTTCGATATCAGTGGCCATCTACAAAAATATCCTTGCAATCAACATGTAGAGAAACAGAAGCATTTCTGCTGGGTTTAGATCTTTAAAGCTGGAGGATAAATCCTAACAACCAGACCTTATTTAAACTATTGCAATTGTAGCAAAAAGAAAACGAATTGCTTCCTAAATATTATTCTAACGGTTTCTTTTTGATTAGCAACTCTTTTTTTGCTAATCAAAAATGAGCAGAGCATATAGCATCTTCGATTCAAAGGGCAGAAATTAGGCTTGCCCTACTGGGTAAAAGGTTTTGCTAAACTCAGTTTTTAGGATAGAGAAAGTCACAAACTCTAAATAAAGGTTCAGACTACTCTATCTAGATCGAAAATATAGACAAAAAAAAGGAAGCTTTCTTCAAGATTATCTGACTGTGATACATTGATCTTAATAATAATGTACCCATCTAGATAGCTTTATCCGGCCACTAAAAGCTAATCTTGCTGAAGACTTTTGAGAAAACTCGGCAAATATACCAAAAAAATTGATAATCCTGCAAAGTGCGTAGGCATGAAATCATGCAAGTCCTGTTCAAAATAACCCGTCAACAGCAACAGAGTGAAACGAGGATTCAGACCTATACCTTAAACATTGATCCTAGTACTACTATTTTGGACTGTCTGAACCAAATCAAATGGGAGCAGGATGGGTCTCTGGCATTTCGAAAAAACTGTCGAAACACAATTTGTGGGAGTTGCAGTATGCGCATCAACCACCGGGCGGCCTTGGCCTGCCAGCAAAGTGTGCAGTCAGAATTAGATCGTTTTCACGACACTCTGATCGAGGATCAATCTACCGAGGTGAGTGATGATCAAACGACGATTCCGGTGATTGAAATTGCCCCTATGGGGAATATGCCGATTATCAAAGACTTAGTGGTGCAAATGGATCAGTTTTGGCAAAATCTTGAACAGGTTGAGCCCTACGTGAGTTCCGCGAGCCGTCAACTGCCTGAGCGAGAGTTTTTACAATCTCCAGATGACCGACGCCAGCTGGACCAAACGGGCAATTGCATTCTTTGCGGTGCTTGTTACTCCGATTGTAATGCCCTGCCTACAAATGAAAATTTTGTTGGTCCCCATGCGCTAGCCAAAGCTTATCGATTATTGGCAGACACCCGCGACCAAGCGACTGCTGATCGCTTAGAACGCTATAACCAAGATATTCAAGGTGTTTGGGGCTGTACCCGTTGTTTTAATTGCAATACAGTCTGTCCCATGGGTGTTGCCCCTCTTGATCAAATTAGCCAGATCAAGTCAAAGATCCTCAGTCGCACAGATCTGCCCTCTAGTCGACCGATTCGCCATCGCCAAGTTTTAGTGGATTTAGTGCAAAAAGGGGGATGGGTAGATGAGCGGAAATTTGGATTGAGAGTGGTCGGCAATAATTTCAAAGATATCTCTGGCTTACTCAGCTTAATTCCCTTGGCAGGCCGGATGTTGCGCCGGGGAAAACTGCCTATAATGTTTGATGCCTCAGCGGGGACCTCAGAAGTGCGATCGCTGATTAATTCCGTTAAGATGCTGAAGTCCCCCTCTGCTGCATCTATGAGTTCTTCATCTGCGCCCCCCCCAGCCGAAAAAAAAAACCAGCTAGAGGTTGAGTCTCCACCAAAACCTGCTTTTGGTTGGACCACTTATGCTGAGCGCATCAATGGTCGCTTTGCCATGCTGGGCTTTATTGCCTTACTGCTACTAGAACTGCTGACACGTCAGAATTTCTTTACCTGGATTGGGTTGCGATAATAAAAAGAGGCACCCTAGAGTACCTCTTGCTGTCTTATGAATAGCGAATATCGCTAGGATTACGCGGCAGAAAACTGCTGTGCAGCGAAATCCCAGTTGATCAGACTCGATAAAAAAGTATCGATATAGCCAGGGCGACTATTCTGATAATCCAGATAGTAAGCATGCTCCCAAACATCCATTGTCAATAAGGGGGTCTGGCCATGAACCAAAGGATTTTCAGCATTGGCAGTTTTGGTGACCTTGAGCGTGCCATTATCCATCACTAGCCAGGCCCAACCACTTCCAAACTGTGTGGCACCCGCTTCTTTGAAGGCAGTTTTGAAGTTATCGTAGTTGCCGAAATCAGTATTGATTTTGGTGGCCAATGCTCCGCCAGGTAGACCGCCTCCACCGGGCTTCATTGAGTTCCAATAAAAGGTATGGTTCCACGCTTGGGCAGCATTATTGAACAGTCCTGCTTTAGAAGAATCGCTGTAGGCAGACTTAATGATTTCTTCGATAGCCATATCTGCCATAGGCGTGTCTTGGGTCATATTATTGCACTTGGTCACATAGGCTGCATGGTGTTTATCATGGTGGAATTCTAGAGTGCGTGCAGAAATATGTGGGTCCAAAGCATTGTAGTCGTAGGGCAGGTCGGGTAGTTGGTAAACCATGCAGTTCAATCCTCTCTTGACAATTATGATGAACGGGCGAAAATTTGAATGTAGCTAATCATCCAGCAAGCCCAGCTCAATCTGGTTGTATCGGTTGTCGATAACCGTAAATCTTGTGTGCTTAAAGATCGCCAGATTATCCTATCACTCATCATCTATCTACAGGGTCTATCTTAGGTTGAGGATGAGCGGTGTGAGGGTAAGGCAAATTTAAACGAGGTAAGGTGTGTTCAATCTTGGCTATCTGCGAGTGTAGAGCTATGACCTCACCTGATGCGGCAAAGGCCACCTAGGTCAGAGGAAATAAAAATTGGGGTGTGATCAAGCGACTTTCTTAAAAGCGTTACTTTTTTTCCCCCAGAGAAAGGGCTGTTGCCGAACTTGATCGATTAATCGCCGAATGGTGAAGTTACTCAACACAGTAAAAGGACCCACCATGATCAAAGACTTGACCTCCGCCCTAGAAATCTTGATGTTGCCGCCCGATTTGAGCATTGCTGTCGAACCAGTGATGTCTCGCAAAGTGGCATAGGCAAAAACAAGAGGCAGGATACAAAATAACCGAATGGGAATGGCAGCCCGAGGTACCAACATCAAGTATTTAGCGGCTTTGTCTAAGTCCGACCAAGCCAGTTTGACCAGAGACTTAATCGCCTGATGATTTTGGGCTAAGAAATCAGGATGGAGTAGCGTTGCATGACTACTACCGTGGGCTTGCAGTGCAGCTTGGGGAATGTAAATGGAATTCTCATGTTCTGCATCCCAAGCAATGTCTTTGAGGATATTGACCGTTTGTAACCCCTCACCAAACGCAGCACAGGTTTGCCGTAAGGTGTGGTAAGTTTCAAAATCCACACTGGGTGAGTGTTCATACCAGAGATCAGTGAGCAGATAGCCGACCGTACCCGCAACGTAGTAGCAGTATTCTTGGTACTCTTCTAACGTTTGGATGCGAATTCCATGAGCATGCAACTTCACGAACTTTTGCATCCCCTGAACCATTTCTGTGATCCAGTGCTGTAAGGTCTGCTGAGATTTAGTAGGTAGGCTACGGAATAGAGCAAAAACGAGGTTAGTGTTTTCGACCAAAGATAGATGGGCGGGTTCGCCTTCTAAACCATTTACTGCGTTTGGAAAAGCGTCTGCGCAGATTGAATCGTCAAAACAAACTAGAAATTTCTCAAGCAGCCTGATTTTGGTATCGGTGGTGGCAATCGGATCATCTTCAATGGTGTCAGCAATCCTTGCCAATAAGTAACCACAGAGGACAGCACGTCCTAAGTTACCTGGTAAAAATCGAATACTCAAGGCAAAAGTTCGAGAGACTTGGGGCAAAATCTCTTGGCAAAAACGTTCGACTTGCCGATGATCAGTTGGGGACTCCAGCGCCATTTGTACCATAACCATTCACTCCTGCTCTATACCAAAACCGAATAACACCAATCACACCAACGCCCAGAGGTCTTAGATAGACAGGACACCCTATCGTTAACTGAGTATGTATACCTGTCTCCGAGTGAACATAGCATACAGAACTCTCAAAACATACAAGGAGTGTGGGAGTTTTCAATCTGTCCTCTCGCTGGCGAAGGGCGAAGCTGATCTAAATTAAGACTATTTTTCCCAACACCTAGAGACTTACTTACTATGTCAGCTCAGATTGATCTTATTTTTGTCCCTCAAGGGGCTGAGTATCGTTCTATATGCCAGGGGCTAAAGGCTGCAGGTCCTAAAACTGTAGCAGTTGTCCCCATTCCGGTTGGTCCATATGGGGTCACTCAATTCCTCCAACGGTGGCTCCGGCAAGCAGCCCCATACTGGCAGACTCCTCCTCGCGCCCTCTTGATGGGATTGTGTGGAAGTCTGACCGATAAATTATCGGTGGGTGATGCAGTGCTTTGTCAGACCTGTATTGACGGGACAAAGGCCCTAGACGTTCCTTTAAGGTGTGATCCTTTCATCACCCTGAGTCTAGCCCAACGGCTACCGGAGACTGTGAGGTCTGTCACAGGGGTGACCTGCGATCGCATCATCCATACCGTTGCAGCCAAGCAACAGTTAGCTCAGACCTATCAAGCTGATGTCGTGGATATGGAGGGGTTTGCCCTGTTAACAAGCCTCCAACCTTTGCGAATTCCCTTAGGCATCGTGCGAGTGGTCAGTGATGATGCCCGGTATGATTTACCAGATTTGAACGCAGCCTTAAGCGAGGAAGGTGTCCTTCAGACCTTCCCTTTGGCAATGGGAATGTTACGCCAGCCTATGCCAGCTTTGCGGTTGATTGGTGGCTCTTTGCAGGGTCTGAAAAGATTGAAACAGGCGACCACACAAATTTTTGCATCTGGGGATTGCCGTTAAGGGTTCTCTTTCAAGGCGGCTAAGACTGGATCATGAATGCTACCGTTGCTCACCACAACCCCTTGGTTATTGACCAATTTCGCTCCCAAGGAAAAATCGAGAGGCTTGCCGGTAATATCCGTTACCCGACCCCCCGCTTCTTCGACTAAAATCACGCCTGCTGCATGGTCCCAGATCTTCTCCCGATAATCAGGGGTTTTGGGAGAAGGCAACCGCAGATAGAGTGCCGCTTCCCCCGCCGCAACAGCCATATACTTGGCTTGGCTATCCATGCGTAAAGAATCTTGAGTAATGCCTGCTGCCTTGGCAACTGCCGCCTGACGAGATTGGTCGCCATGTCCAGATTCCACACTTTCTACAAACCGGAGATTGTCAGTCTGCCCAGCACTGACGACCTGGATAGTTTGGGCAGATCCACCCGACAAGGGGGATAATGTTGCACCTTCACCGCGCACAGCAACGCCAAGCAAACCCGTTTGATTCGCAGCAAAAGACAGGGCAGGACAGCCCAATACCCCAACTTTAATTTCACCATTTTCGACTAAGGCCAAGGCGATCGCATACTGGTCTCCCCGCAAAAACCCTTTGGTGCCATCAATTGGATCCAAGGTCCAATAACGTGATCCTACCTGACCATTGCCGTGGTCAATCCAACCCGTGACGTGCTCAGCAGTCGCTTCTGGCACAATTGTCTGCACGTATTGTGTGACCTGAGTCAAGCGTTCTGCCATCTCGGGTGTGCGCAGTTCTGCTGCATCTTCCTCCCCCACAACGGCATCTTGCGGAAATGCCGTTGACAGAGCCCGACAGATGAGAGCTTGAGCGCCAAAATCAGCAACGGTTACCGGACTTTTGTCTTTCTTCTCAATGGCTTCTGGGACAATTTCACGCCGGACTTGTTCACAGAGTTGAGCTGCCGCTTGTACGGCTTGGATCGCGATGTTTTTCTCAGATTCGTAGGGCATCGTTACGGCTCACTAGCCAGCTAAAAGGGCAATATCCACAATAGCTGATCCCGAATAATGAGGCTAATTAATCTAGGGCTGGCAGTTCGGCCCAGGTGGAAACGCTTTTGAGGACGGGTGGAATGTCGTAAAAATCGGATGGAAACTCTAGTTGAGTTTCCCGCAATCCCAGATATCCTGACTCTTGAAACGCTAATAACACTCGTTTGAGCGCTAACCACACGTCTGATTCGTACTCCCAATCACCATAGCGAGGAGCATGACCCGCAATGGCTCGCATAGCCCAAAAGTAGCTGTTGCGCACCACCGATCCGCCCTTCTTGAATTGAGGGAGATCGTCGCTTGTGATGATCACCAGCTCCTGGTCCAATCTGGCTCGCATATGAAAGCAGTCTCTGGGAATATCTACGAGTTAGGCCGCTGGGCTTCGATCAGGCGTGAGAAGTAAAAACTGGTTTTGGTCATGGCTTTGCGCTCAATGGTCCAACCTTGCGATCGCAAAATATCACACACATCATACTCGCGATGCAAATAGGCCCGAGTTGCTTTGCTAGGTCCTGGAAAGAAACTGCCAATTTTCTTGAGTATCATGTACCCCACGGTCCACGGCGCAAAGCTGAGAATGAGTCTAGTTTTTGCCAAAGAAGCCAAATGATTAATCATCTCCGGCACTTTACTATCTGGATAGTGAATCAAAACATCCAGACAAATCACAGTGTCATAGCTGCCGGCAAGTTTTTCCAGATCTTGAACCCTAAAACTAGGGTTTTGGTCTTGACCCAACTGTTGCTGGGCTCGGGATTGTGCTTCTTCCACCATTTTTGCAGAGATGTCACTGGCAGAAACTTGAATCCCCATTTCAGCCAGAGGAATGCTCAAGCTACCGACGCCGCAACCCGCATCGCAAAACGTTTGTCCTGATAAATCACCGTCAGCTTTGAGCCAGCCTAATAAGGTATCTACCGTTTGTTGGTGACCGACGCGAATGTCTTTTTGAACTTTATTAACGTCACCATCGCCATAAATGCGCCGCCAACGGTCGAAGCCAACGGTATTGAAATAGTCTTGAACAACGGCTTTATCGTCGGTAGTTTGCATGGGTTCGTTTTTGACAAAGGTCTCAAACCTCTATGGTTACAGAAAATTGTACTTTTAGAACAAGTAGCCCAGCAGATCGATAGGTCCGTTTGGCCACTGTGTGTCTCTAATGCATTTCACCATGACTTCGTTCTCAATTTTTTCTATGCCTACGCCATAGTTTTTATGCTCATGAATACGGAGCCACTGAAAATAGTTGGAGACCAGCAGAAAGCCGTTCTTGAGATAAATGCGATGATCAGTCGCAAATGCGATTAAGAAGTCGACGGAGGTTCGCTCGGCAAGATGGGTTACATGGTCCAGCATGCCTGAAGCCAGTCCTACTCCTCGGTGAGTGGGTAAGACGCAAACATCAATAAGACCAAAGATCCTCAAAATTTTGTTATTAGCAGAGATGACCCGATGTTCTAGACCAATCTGAGCGATAGGCTGGTGGTCCTTATAGGCTAGGAGCCTGGAATGAGGAAGCTGTTTGAAGTAATCACGTTTGCGCTCTGAGTCCTCAAAACAGGTATTCCTTAGTTTTGTTAATTGCTGATGGGTATGGACATCAACTTCAAACTCCGGTAACAGCTTCAGGCTGATAGACAATTCTTGCATTTGAGGACCTGTATATCAAATAAAGGTAGGCCACTTCTGAGGGTAAGCGAATGCCTCATCTGCATCCCTTGCGAGTTTTGCCAGTTATTTGAATGCATCAGGGAACTAGGTGTATCTACAAGCCTGATCAAGAACGTAATAATTACCTTCGCTTGGCCTTGCTCTTATTATAGAGTCGACAAACCAATGGACTCGGATCGCCGTCTTCGAAAGGAATGACGGTGCCATCTTCTTGGACGCGGAAGCGATCGCGGCAGTTATACGTTTCTCGCGGTTGTCTAGCGCCATCAATGGTCACAATCGCTCGATATTCCCAATAATTCTTAGCCGTGCGATTTAAAGAAGCTTCACAAATGCGGCGTCCTTGAATATTGCGGCAGATGGCTGCCTGGGCAGGGGCAGGCAGACTCAACAGCACCAGTACTGCCATCAAAAAGATAACTAAACTTCTTTGGCTAAAGTGCTTGAGAGTCTTTGAGGCAAGTGGCATCCGTGGCAACGAGAATTGTGAAATCATCAGCAAAAACTCAACCCAAGTTTTGATCTATACCTTGACTTGTATCACAGTCCATAGGCAGATTGACTTAACCTGGGCTTACACTCAATATTTGTTCAACTACAAACCATTCTGTTTACGAACCCCAATTCAGTCTGAAGGATGATGCTACAGCTGCTAGAGCCACAAAATCTAAATCCTCTACGCTCAAAAGATCCGGCTCTTTTGCCAACAAATAGAATTGTCGTTGAGTGCCTATCAGCAGCAGTTACAGGTTAATTAAGCGAAAAAGCTATGGGTTCGAGGCTTGTCTATTCCTGAGGCCGCAGAGGCAGTGGGTTTCTACGATCAAAGTCATCTGGGTCGGCACTTCAAGTCTCTGATCGGTGTTACACCCGGTGAATACGCTTGAAGTGCCTAAAGTTTCTGGCATAGCCACGCGCTCGGGATTTGAACCGTAAAACCAGCTTTCTCATAAGCTCGACGTGCTGGTGCATGGCTTGGGTCTCCGCCGGTTGCGACGGTTGCGACTTGCATGCCTGCTGCTTTCATTTTTGCAATCGCAAACCTATACATAACTGTGCCAACACCTTTCCCAGCATAGTCTGGGTGTACAGCGTTCAATCCAATCTCGCCAACGTGCCTGTCTGGATTGAGCTGAATTGAGACAAAACCCACAACCGTGCCACCTAGTTCAGCAGCATAGACCTCCCAGTCAGACTCTGGTTCGAGCAAGGAGACTAACATTTCACCTTGTGCTTTATCTTCATGTGCTTGTGCCAAATTGTAGATGTCTTCTCCCAGAATTGCGCGGAATGAGGCGAAGATGGGTGCAAAGGCAGCTGCTCGTATATTTTCTAGATGGGGGAGATCAGTTGCGATCGCAGGTCGCATCACAACATTTGATTCGGAGGCATTCGTTGCATTCATATTCAAACTAGCTGTTCTACTATCTGCTTAGCAGAGAGCACAGGGATATGAGCTGTTTCGAAGTCTTGGGGGTTGCGGGTAATGATCGCCTCTAGATTCTGGGTTTCAGCGCAGGCGATTTGTACCGCATCTTCAAAATCAGCCAAGCCGGATTTGAGAGCTGTTTCAAGTACGAAAGCATTGACAGGACAGATGCTTAGAAGCGCGAGGGTTGTGATCAGGATTTGCCTTACTTCTTCAAGACTCTGAGTTTGGCGTCTACAAATATAGAAAATATCAGTGACGCTGGATGCTGTCACAAAGCCTTCTACTTTTGTATCTGCAATCTCATCGAAAAGCTTTGACGCACTCTGAAAAAATGGCTCTCGCTCTAGAAAGAAGTCAAGAATGATGTTTGTATCTAGCAGCACTCTCATGCAAGGTATTTCTCTACCAGTCGTTCTTCTCGCATCGATTCGAGATCGACATCTGAGGGGACAGGCTGACCGGGCTGCTTGAGACAGCCTCGTAATTGATCAACCAAGGCATGACGGTCAATGGAGGTTTGTCGTTTAGCTTTCAAGACTTGGACTAGACTTTCTAACAATGCAAGCTGCTCTTCAGATGACAATTGGTAGATTGCTTGCTGTAGTTCCTGTAGGGTCATGGCAGTTACACCGTGGGTATATACAGCAATTTTAGTCCATGCCCGCGTAACCAATATCTGCAGTCAGGCGCACACACAAGAGCATCAGTAACAATTGGTTTAATCTGAACATGAATAGTTGTCGTTCCTTAGATTGGTTAAAGACGCTCCTGAAAAAAGACCGGAAGGGCTATGCCAACTGTGTGGCTCGGATTTAGCTACTGGCAGATTCAGGATACGAACTGCGGCGACCAGCAGCGGATTTTCTCCGCAATGGCATCTATGAGCTGCGAGCTAAGCATAGACACACCCAGTATCGAATTCTGTACTTTTTTCACGGGCAGAATGTAGCGATTTTGGCCCATGCGATCGCTAAAGAAGGGGCGGCTGTTCCCGACATCGAGATTGAGCGGGCCATCCGTCGCAAGCACTTATACGAAAAAGACCCCGATATCTATACCTACCAAGAGAGAACAGCCAATGACGAAGACTAGCAATGCTCTCAAATTTCTGGAGAAGCTGAGCCAGGATGATTCAGATCTGCAAGAAATGGTGCAGGTTGCTTCGGTGAATGCAGAGGTGGCCCAGTTGATCCATGCGGCGAGAACTCAGGCTGGCCTGACACAACAAGATCTGGCTGAACTGATTGGTACTCAACAACCGGTGATTGCGCCACTGGAAGATGCCGACTACGAGAGGCATTCTGCAACGGATTGCCCAATCGTTGAATCGGCGGGTAGAAATTGCCCTAGTGCCTCTTGAAGGTGGTTCGGCTGTGTTGACACAGAACTAATCTAAAGAAGTTAGATGTATTAGCAGAGCTAGGTTGGTAAGTGATATCGATATGGGTTAGCCATCTCCTCAATCCAAGAACGTGTTCGAAAACACACCAGCCATCCTTGGTGGTGCAGCAAACTCCCCACTCAAAAAATGCGCCTCTTTGCTGTATTTGTAACTTGTTTTGAAAATAAATAGACTAAAATTATTTGAACCCATTTAGAGGGAGGAATATGTTGAAGAACATATTGAACTCTGTCTGCTGGCGGTCCGCAGTCAGCATAAAGCCCAAAACCTAGCAAGGACACGGGAAGGTGATACGGTAACGTTCACCATGTAGGGGGAAAGCTCAAAGCTGTTTATTCAGTGTTGCCTAACAGGGGTCTAGTAATATAACTTGGCACCACGCAAGCTTATAGTGGCTCGCTAGCAGGATCTTAAAATTTCCTTTTTGATCGCTGTAGGACAAAATCAATTTCAGGTCAAGGCTTTTGAAATCTTGACCTGAAATGATCATAAGAAATTGGCCTATCATTTTGGGCCTTTTCAACCAATTTCATCATTACCATAGAAAATCTGGTTCCCCGAATCAGTTTTAAATTCACTGGATCTCAGTAACACTTATTAGACAAAGGATTATCGATGTACCATCATCGCAGTCCTAAAGGTCTTATGGCTGGCAGCGATCGCACAAACCACTCACTGTCACTTCATAGGTTTTAGCTGCTAGTCCAGGTCGCAAACCACCGAGACTCAGTTCTTGAAAACAGTTCCAAGGGATATCTTCAATTTCGCCGCAGTGGCGACAGCGGAAATGATGATGGGGGTCGATATTGGCGTCGTAACGGGATACGCCTTCTTCTAACAGCACTTCGCGGACTAAGCCCACATCGCGCAAGGCTTGCAACGAGCTATACACCGTGGCCTGGGAAGACATGGGGACATCTTGATTGAGGTCCTGCAAGAGATGCTCAACCGTAGGATGATCAGTGCGAGATCGCAAGCTGGCGTACACTGCATAGCGTTGAGGGGTGACTCGAAGACCCTTCTCTTTCAAAATTTGCACAATGGCTTCAGGGGGCTGTTTAATCATTTGTCGAACAGTCAATACTATTGCGGCAATTCATTCACCACTTACAAATAGTATACTTGCAATGTCTTAACAATGTATAGTATTTCCTAAGAATAAGTATATATTACCATTGAATAATTCCTAAATAAGAATTATTCTTAACTAGGTGGAGGCACAAGGTCAACACCGGTTCACCCATTCAGAAGGAATAACTAAATTATGGTTGTAGTTGCAACTGAGCGAGTCCCTGACGTCGTTTTTAAAACCCGAGTTCGCGATGAATCGGTCGAAGGCCCTAATCCTTATCGTTGGCAGGATACAACCACCCAGGATATTTTTGGCGGCAAGCGCGTGGTGCTCTTTTCTTTGCCAGGTGCGTACACACCTACTTGTTCATCGACCCACTTGCCTCGCTACGAAGAGCTTTACGACGAAATTAAATCTCAAGGGGTGGACAAAGTCATCTGTCTTTCGGTCAATGACGCCTTTGTCATGTTTCAGTGGGGCCAACATCAAGGGGCCAAAAACGTCTTCTTGCTCCCTGATGGTAACGGCGAATTCACTCGGAAGATGGGCATGCTTGTCGATAAATCTAATCTAGGCTTTGGTATGCGGTCTTGGCGCTATTCCATGGTGGTCAACGATGGCAGCATTGAAAAAATGTTTATCGAAGCGGAGTATGGTGACAACTGCCCCACTGACCCGTTTGAAGTGTCGGATGCTGATACCATGCTGGCCTATCTGAAAGACGCTAAATCCTAAGCCTCTTGCGATAAAGTTGCAGTCGGATTTGCTGCCGATAGCTGTTGAAGAGGATCTGGTTATGGAGTTGGTAGAGATAGGTCATCAACTCCATAACATCAATATTGACTACGCTAAAGTCAGACATCGTTAAGCAGAACTTACAGAGGAGGGAGGGCTATGAGTTACGACTATGATCTATTTGTGATCGGTGCTGGATCGGGAGGCATTGCTACGGCCCGCCGCGCTGCTGAATATGGTGCTAAAGTCGGTATTGCTGAATATGGCCGACTAGGTGGCACCTGCGTTAACCGGGGATGTATCCCCAAAAAACTGATGGTCTACGCTTCTCACTTCCCGACGGACTTTGATGCAGCTACGGGCTACGGCTGGAGTCCGGTTGAAAGTCAGCTTGACTGGTCTAAATTAATGACGGCTGTTAACGATGAAGTGACGCGGCTGAATGGCATCTATCAGCGGATGCTGGATAATTCCAAGGTGGAAGTATATCGGGGCCGAGCAGTCCTAGTCGATGCTCACACCGTTGCCATTGGTGACCAAAAAGTCACGGCTGACAAAATTCTGATCGCGGTGGGGGGCAAACCCACTAAACCAGACGGTATTCCTGGTATCGAACATGCCATCGTCTCTGATGACATTTTTCACCTCAAAGAACAACCCAAACATCTGGTGGTATTGGGTGGTGGTTATATTGGCATTGAATTTGCCTGTATCCTTAAGGGCTTGGGGTCGGCGGTAACCTTAGTCATTCGGGCAGATAAGATTCTGCGTGGCTTTGATGATGACATTCGGACTGAAATTCAAGAAGCGATGCAAAAGCATGGCATCCGCGTGCTGAATAACATGACGGATTTCAAGATCGCAAAAACAGATACGGGCCTCCAAATTACTGTCAAGCAAGACGGTGAAGACTCCGAAGCAACGATTGTGGCCGATGCCATCAGTTTGGCTGCTACCGGGCGCATCCCTGATCTGGAGAGTTTAGGCATTGAAAACACTGCGGTGGAAGTGGACGAAGGGGCCATCGCCGTTGATGAGTATGGCCAGACGGCTGAATCCAATATCTATGCAGTTGGAGACTGTACTGATCGCATCAATCTAACGCCAGTCGCCATTAACGAAGGACGAGCCTTTGCCGATACCCACTTTGGTGGTAACTCCCGCAAGATGAGCTATGAGAATATCCCCACGGCTATTTTTACGACCCCGGAAGCTGCAACAGTAGGGCTGCCAGAAGCTGAGGCGCGCGAAAAATATGGTGAGGACAAAATCAAAGTGTATCGGAGTCGCTTCCGGCCCATGTACTATACACTGCCCAATCACGACGAAAAAACCCTAATGAAGCTGGTGGTAAACACCGAAACCGATCAGGTTCTGGGAGCCCATATGGTCGGGGACCATGCGGCAGAGATTATTCAAGGAGTTGCGATCGCAGTCAAAATGGGGGCCACAAAAGCCCAATTTAACGCCACTGTCGGCATCCATCCTAGCTCTGCTGAAGAGTTTGTAACAATGCGCTAAGCATGATGTCACATTTTCTGAGAGAAGGGGCACTCTAACTTCAGGAATCTGGTATCGAGAGATTCCTCCTCAGAGGATTTAACCCCTGACTATACGTCAGGGGTTTCTTTATAGGAATGTAGTGATTTTCTAGCCTGCTTTGACTAGGACGGCATCTCCTTCGATTTTAGCTTCATAGGTGGGGAGGGATTCTGCTGCAGGACCATTAGCGACAGTGCCATCGGTTTTGAATTTAGATCCATGACAAGGACAATTCAAACTTCCTTCCTCCTGGTTCCAATCAACGGGACATTGTTTATGGGTGCATTGGTTTTTGAAGGCAATCGCTTGGGTTTTGTCCTCGGGATTGAGGATGACGAGCAGAGGGGCTCCAGCGAAGTCTTCTTGAGATAATTCACCGTTTGCTTCGAGGTCCGAGAGTTTGCCAATTTCGGTGAAACCCTCAGCATTTGCTTCTGAGGGAGCAGGCGCAGAAGTATCAGAGGTTTCCGTAGTGTCGCTAGAACTACAGGCTGCAATCACTACAGGTAGGCTACTGGCTAAGGTGCCAACCCCCACCCAAGAGAGAAAAGTACGACGATCCATTTAGTGTTCTCCTGTATCTGAGATACGGACATTGCTGGATATTATGCCTGATCGAGTTGCCAAGGTTAGTGATCAGGACTATTGTTCTTGATTTTGAGCCCAAATGTAGGGACTCATCCATCCTGCTATGTTTGACGATCTGTACCTTTAATTCAGGACAACACTCCACTGGGAAGGAGCTATAGAGCTTCAAAATTCGCTGTTCAGACTAAAGTCGGACAGCAACAAACGACTCATCCTCGATGTAGCACGGTCCCATTCTTGGCAAGACAGAGGCAAAAGATATGCAATAATTTGTTACATTCAAGATCTGGACTGTGATCACAGCAGTTCAATCCCGTTTGAGAGAAGAGAAAGCATGCGTGTTGCAATTGTAGGGGCAGGTTTGGCAGGAATGGCCACCGCCGTGGACTTAGTTGATGCAGGGCACGAAGTTGAGCTATTTGAAGCTCGGCCATTTGTTGGCGGCAAGGTCAGTAGTTGGGTGGATGAACAAGGCAACCATATTGAAATGGGGCTACATGTTTTCTTTGGCAACTACCGCCGCTTGTTTGCGCTAATGGCTAAGGTGGGTGCCCTAGATCACTTTTTACTCAAGGAGCATATCCATACCTTTGTGAATCGAGGTGGACGGCTGGGTACCTTAGATTTTCGATTTCTGATCGGGGCTCCCTTTAATGGTTTGAAAGCTTTTTTCACGACCTCTCAACTCTCGTTGCGAGACAAGATCCAGAATGCGATCGCTCTCGGTACCAGTCCTATTGTCCGAGGTCTTGTGGATTACGAAGGGGCCATGCGCAACATCCGCGCTTTGGATAACATTAGTTTTGCCGATTGGTTTCGGCGCCACGGGGGCAGTAATGGCAGTATCAAACGCATGTGGAATCCTATTGCCTATGCCCTTGGGTTTATCGATTGTGAGAATATCTCGGCCCGCTGCATGCTCACTATCTTTCAAATGTTCGCCGTTCGCCGTGAAAACTCCGTTTTACGGATGCTGGCAGGCTCTCCTCAAGAATACTTGCACCAGCCGATTATTAACTATTTAGAAGAGCGGGGCGTTAAGTTCCACCTCCGCCGCCGCACTTTAGAAATTCTGTTTGACTCCGAAGCAGACGATACTCGGATTACGGGCCTGCGGGTGGCCAAAATAGAAGGAGATGAAATCATCACCGCCGATGCTTATGTCTGTGCCTGTGATGTCCCTGGTATTCAGCGGTTACTCCCCGCAGACTGGCGACGCTGGTCTGAATTTGACAACATCTACAAGTTAGATGCCGTCCCCGTTGCCACGGTTCAACTCCGGTTCGATGGCTGGGTAACGGAAATGAAAGATTCCCAGGCTCGTCAACAGCTAGAGAAAGCCACGGGATTAGATAACCTGCTCTATACTGCCGATGCTGACTTTTCCTGCTTTGCCGACTTAGCCCTCACCAGCCCCCAAGACTATTACAAAGAGGGGGAAGGCTCACTGATGCAGCTTGTCCTCACGCCTGGTGATCCCTTTATTAAAAAGAGCAATGCAGAAATCGCTAACCATGTGCTTGAGCAAGTCCACGATCTGTTTCCTTCTTCTCGTGATTTGAAGATGACTTGGTACAGTGTTGTCAAACTTGCCCAGTCTCTCTATCGAGAAGCCCCCGGTATGGAGCCCTACCGTCCCCACCAAAAAACACCGATTCCCAACTTTTTCTTAGCAGGCAGCTACACCAACCAAGACTATATCGATAGTATGGAAGGGGCAACGATCTCCGGGCATCAAGCTGCCCAAGCCATTCTAGAGAATACAGCCAAGATTCAAAAACTGAGTGAGCAATACCCATGTCAGATTGGCTAGAACATAGCGAACAAGTCGAGGTTCCAGTATCCGTGCAAACGTCCTGGGATCTCTGGTCTAACCTAGAACTCATGCCCCAGTGGATGAACTGGATTGATTCAGTGGAAGTATTAGCAGACAAAACCGATTTGTCTCGCTGGACCCTCTCGGGGGGTGGGCTTACCTTTAATTGGCTTTCTCGCATTTTGAAAGAAACCCCTTATCAGATCATTCAGTGGGAATCCGTAGATGGACTCCCCAATCGAGGCGCTATTCGCTTCTATGATCGCAAACATGACACCAGCGTGGTCAAGTTAACGGTTGCCTATAAAATCCCTGGTGTAGTGGGCTCGCTCATGGATAGTTTGTTTTTAGGGAAATTGGTGGAGTCAAACCTAAGAGAAGATCTAAACCGTTTTCGTGATTACGCAATCCAACATCAATAAAGCGAATTCTGCTTTAGTCAGCGCTCAGCATGAACATAATCAACAAAGTAAAATTTGGGTTCTAGCCAGTACTTCAACCAAGTCTGTATCCCTAAACCGAGAAGCGCCACAATCACCATAGGAATACCCCAACGGGTTCGTAAAGCATCGGGAAGGACAGACACTCCGGCTACAGTAACGGCAAACATCCCCAGCAGGATCTTTTGCAAAAGCTGAATTCTAGACAGTGTGCGGCGGCAGCTACTGCAAATGAGGGTGTGCTGATGATACCGATCCAGGAGTTGGGAGCGCTGATCTCCCAGAGGGCTATAGCCATCCCAGTTTGTGGTGCTGGCAGGTGAGTTTTCGTGAGACTTTCCCCAGGGCAGTTGTCCTTGACAATGTTTTTCAAACCATTGGCGATACTCAATCACGAGACGATCAGCACTGGTGGGTAGTTTGTAAACCGTTTGCCAACTTTGGGTCTGAGTTTGCTGCAGAAACTGGCGTTCTTGAGCATGCAATAAAACCATATCGCCGTCCAATACTGGATGTCGCCGGGTTATATGTTCAAACCAACGGGGAATAATTTGCTGAAAGGATTTGGCAAAATTACGTGGGAATAAGGCGACAATCCGAGACCGTCCAGGCGAGATGGGAATGCAATACGTGACCATCCCGGCAGTACGCCCTTCTCCTAACTCAAACTGATATTCCAAGCGGCAAGGGGGTTGAAATGTAATCTGGGTCGAGAAGTTGCCTTTTGTCTGAACTGCAATCAACTCTGCCGTAGAGTGTTGAACCTCCATTGGCATAGGGCCAGCCTTATTGCGATCGCCCTGCTCACCATGATGCGCAAATGGGACGTGACTCGGATCGGCAACATTCTCAACTAAAGTTTGCCAGTCATAGGCCAAATCACGCATGACAGAAGACCATACAAAGCCTTTATCAGCATCAATCAATGGAGATATTGGCAAGGATTGGGCTGCCGCTAGATCGGGTGTCTGCGGATCTGGCCACACCCACAACAAACCACTGTGTTGCTGACTGGGCAAAGCAACGACACAGTACATCTGCGATTGTTTAGCGGTAACAGACTCATCAGCTTGGGGAATGTGTGTACAGTGACCTTGTGGGTCAAATTGCCAACCGTGATAGCTACACATCAACTGCCCTGTTTGCTCGTCGATGCGACCTTCACTCAGAGGGGCCAAACGGTGAGGACATTGATCCTGAAACACTCGATAGGTGTCAGCACCACGAGGTTGCCAAACAACAAAATGTTGGCCTAACAATGTAATGGGGGTCGGGCGCTGCGGATCTAAATCCTCAAGGGGAGCGATGGGATACCAGTGTTGGAAAAAATTAAACTCGGTTGCCTGAGTCGCTGGACTGGAATTGAGTTGAGTCGCCATACCTGCTCCCTGTAAAAGTACTGCTGTTTAGGTGATCACGGTGGGTTGGTCCCGTCCCGTAAGGGTTTGGATCTGGGCCAGCTCATTTGCCAAGGTAATTAAGGGCGCTAAGGCATCCTGGGGATCGAGTCCTTGTTTATTGGCATCGGGTTCGTAGCTTTCTAGATACACCCGCAAGGTTGCCCCTTGGGTCCCTGTTCCCGACAGCCTGAAAACAATCCGAGAGCCGTCTGTAAATCCAATTCGCAACCCCTGTTTCTGGCTCACGCTGCCATCGATCGGATCGGTATAGCTAAAGTCATCGGCATAATCTACGTCGTATTGACCCAACTTCTGTCCCTTGAGAGAGGGGGCTTTACTGCGTAGATTCGCCATGAGCGTATTGGCTTTTTCGGAGTCAACAGCCTCATAATCATGACGAGAATAGTAGTTGCGACCATATTCTTGCCAATGTTCCTTGACGATATCCTCCACCGATTGCTGACGGACCGCCAAGATATTCAACCAAAACAGCACCGCCCACAGACCATCTTTCTCGCGGACGTGATTTGAACCTGTACCAAAGCTTTCTTCACCACAAAGAGTGGCTTTATCGGCGTCTAAAAGATTACCGAAGAACTTCCATCCGGTTGGGGTTTCATAGCAATCAATTCCTAGTTTGGCCGCTACTCGATCCACCGCTTGACTGGTGGGCATGGAGCGAGCGACGCCTGCCAAGCCACTCTGATAACCCGGTACTAGCTTGGCATTGGCTGTCAGAATGGCCAGACTATCGCTGGGTGTGACGAAAAAATGCTGTCCTAGAATCATGTTGCGATCGCCATCCCCATCTGATGCCGCCCCAAAATTAGGTGCATCATCACCAAACAACCGCTCCACCAAATCGTGAGCATAGACTAAATTCGGATCAGGATGGCCGCCGCCAAAATCTTCAAGAGGTTTGCCATTTTGGACACTGCCCTTAGGAGCCCCTAAGCGATCTTCAAACAGAGCATGAGCATAGGGACCCGTGACCGCATGCATAGAGTCTACGACAATGCCAAAACCACCAGAGGTTAACAATTGCCGAATGCGATCAAAATCGAATAAAGATGCCATCAACTGGGCATAATCCTGCACGGCATCAATGACTTCGACCGTCATCTTTTCCAGTTGCGAGGTTCCCAATTGATCTAAGTTGACATCTTCTGCTTCTACAATTCGATAGACATCGATCGCTTTACTGCGCGCAAAAATGGCTTCGGTCACCTTCTCTGGGGCAGGACCACCATTGCCGATGTTGTACTTGATGCCAAAATCACCTTCGGGTCCGCCTGGATTGTGGCTAGCAGACAACACAATGCCCCCATAAGCTTTGTGCTTACGAATCACACAGGAGACAGCAGGTGTAGACAAAATGCCATTTTGCCCGACTAAGACTTTGCCAAAGCCATTGGCCGCTGCCATCTTCAGAATGACTTGAATAGCTTGTCGATTGTAAAAACGGCCGTCCCCTCCCACGACCAAGGTTTGGCCTTGATAGTTTTCTAAGCTGTCAAAGATAGATTGGATAAAGTTCTCTAAATAATGAAATTGCTGAAAAGCAGTCACTTGCTTGCGCAAGCCAGAGGTCCCTGGTTTTTGGTCGGAGAAGGGTTGGGTATAGACAGTATTAATACTCATGAATTATTGCACTAATGGGAGTAGATGAAATCTGGATAGCGCTAGTTGATAGCCACTTTTCAAAAAGGGAACCGTTGATCAGGATAACCCGGCCTCAGGCAGTTTGACCTGATTAATGTAAGGAGGTCCTTCCGCAAAATCTGTAAGGTTGTGGATGGTAGTAGCAGCAATGTTTTCTAGGGCATTACGGGTAAAGAAAGCTTGATGGGCCGTAATCAGAACATTAGGAAAAGATTGCAGAAGTTGGAAAGCATCATCTTGAATCACCGTATCGGAGAGGTCTTCAAAAAACAAATTTTCTTCTTGTTCGTAAACATCAATGCCTAGATAGCCCACTTGACCTGATTTAATAGCTGCAATGACGGCAGGAGTATCAATCAACCCGCCTCGACTGGTGTTGATCAACATGGTTCCAGGTTGAAAAGCTGCCAAGGTTTTGGAGTTGATGATGTGATGGGTTGCTGGGATTAAAGGACAGTGTAAGGAAACAATTTTGGATTGGGATAACAGCTCGGTTAACTCCATATAGGTCACCCCTAGCGATAGACAATCAGGGTTGGGATAGGGATCATAGGCAAATAGCTGGCAACCAAATCCCTTCATGATTTGGGCAAAACATTGACCAATCTGCCCCGTACCTACAATACCAACGGGACAATCATGAAGATCGAACCCCAACAACCCCTCTAAGGAAAAGTTATCGTCACGGACCCGATTATAGGCTCGGTACAGTTTACGATTAAGCATCAAAATCAAGCCGACGGCATGCTCAGCCACAGAATACGGAGAATAGGCCGGGACACGGACGACCGTCAAACCGAGGTCCGCTGCTGCTTTGAGATCGACGTTATTGAACCCCGCAGATCGGAGCGCTATTAATTGCGTTCCTTGGGTGACTAACGTTTTTAAGGTCTCGGCATCCAGGCGATCATTGATGAACACACACACCGCCGGAAAGCCTTTGGCTAAAGGGGCCGTCGCCGCAGTCAAACGAGGTTCAAAGAAAATGAGTTCATGATCAGTATTGGCGGCATTAAGAAACTGTTGGTCGTAGGTTTTGCTGCTAAAGATCGCAACTTTCACGATGGTGTTTCCTTTTCCGTGAGCATGACATCCCGGGCGTTAGATTCAGTTCTATGTTTTAGTAATTTAGCAAGTAAAAAGCCGGGTCAGGTTAAGGACTCTAAGGATATAATTGTCCACCGAAATGGGTGTGCAACTTTCAGACATTGCGCCCTACACTGAGACGTATGACTTCTTCTACCGATTCCACTCAGCCACAACGCTTCCGGCGAACCCCTCAAGGAGATTGGCGACTGATCTTAAGGGTCGTTCCCTATGCTCGTCGGCATCGACGTGAGCTGATCACGGTGTTTTGTCTACTGGTGCCTTTATCGGTGGCAGGAGCATTGCAGCCTATTTTAGTGGGTCAAGCGATTTCAGCGATTCGCACAGAGTCAACTCTGTACGAATCAGTCGCCTGGTTTTTTAATTTTTTATACCGGGTGCCTTTTCCTGGCAGTGACGAGTTAGTGGAAGGGCTAGCAACACGCTTGCAAGACTTAACGCTGCCCGACACTATTAACTTGCTCACCGCTCTGCTGTTACTAACGGTGATTATTCGGTTTGGGTTACAGGCTGTCCAGGGCTATATGGTGCAAAAAGTCGGACAGGAGATTACGGCCGACATCAGAAATGACTTGTTCGCCCATGTGTTGTCTCTAGCGGTCCGATTTTTTGATCGCACACCTGTAGGGCAACTGATCACCCGCCTGACAAGTGATGTTGAAGCCTTGGGAGATGTCTTTTCGACGGGTGCTATCGGCATTGTCAGTGATATCTTCTCAATTTTTGTGATTGTCCTGTTTATGTTTTTGCAGCAATGGCAACTGGCTTTGATGCTGTTGTTGTTGTTACTGCCGATTACGGGTTTGATTATTTTCTTTCAACATCGATATCGACGTGCCAATTACAAAGCCCGGGAAGAACTCTCAGCTTTGAATTCCAATTTACAAGAGAACATTATGGGCATTGGCATTGTTCAATTGTTCCGGCGCGAAGCCTATAATGCCGATCTGTTTCGCCAGATCAACCAGCGGTATATCACTGAAGTGGACTACACCATTTTCTATGACTCAGCCGTTTCCTCAACCTTAGAGTGGGTTGCATTTATTGCGGTTGCGGGGGTGCTGTGGGTGGGTGGGGTCCAAGTTGTCGATCAATCCATTACTCTGGGGACTCTCTCTACATTTATTCTCTATTCCCAGCGACTGTTTTTTCCGCTACAGCAGTTGGCTGAGAAGTTTACGGCAATTCAAGCTGGATTTACTGCTGTAGAACGCATTAATGACTTGATGAACCAGCCTGTCGAGATTCGCGATCCACAACATCCCAGTATCTTGCCAGTTCACTCTGACAATCGACCTTTGGGTGAAGTGCAGTTTGCCAACGTTTCTTTTGCCTACAAGGATGACGATTGGGTGCTTAAGGATTTGAATTTTTGCATTCAACCCGGTGAGAAAGTTGCGATTGTGGGTCCAACGGGAGCTGGGAAAAGCTCTATTATTCGCCTGTTATGCCGTCTATATGAAATATCGCAAGGTCAAATCTTAGTTGATGGCGTGGATGTTCGTGACTTACCCCAGGCAGAATTGCGGCGACATGTGGGTGTGATCTTGCAGGATGGATTCTTATTCGCGGGGGATGTTAAAAGCAATATTACCTTGGGTGAAGAGTATTCCCTGGAGACTGTCAAGAAGGCGGCCGAGCAAATGAATGTAGCGCAGTTTATTGAGGATTTGCCGGAGGGATACCACACGATTTTGCGAGAGCGCGGCACCAACTTATCGGGTGGGCAAAAACAACTATTGGCGTTTGCCAGGGCAGCGATTCGAAATCCGCGAATTTTGGTTTTAGATGAAGCGACGGCGAGCTTGGATGTGGGCACAGAAGCGGTGATTCAAACGGCGCTAGAGCGTCTTTTGGTGGGACGGACGGCGATTATCATTGCGCACCGATTGTCTACGATCCGCAATGTGGATCGGATTCTGGTTCTGAATCGGGGACAACTTGCTGAGTCGGGTAGCCATGACCAACTTTTGGAGCAAAATGGTCTCTATGCAAGTTTGTACCGTTTGCAATTGCTAGGTCAGCAATTATAGGCAGAGATAACTTTTTCCGCAATGGCCTGAGTGACATTGGGTTTTGCTGAAGAGAGTAAGACGGATGGGAAAACGGCATTCCCCCAGGTGGGATGCTCAATGATCCGGCAGCCTCCTGTTTCAATGAGCGGATATCCTAAGCTCTTTTGGATAATGGCGACGTCATCTAATCGGAGGCGACCAGGTTGGGACAGAATCGGATAGCCTGTGCGCGGATCAAAAATTTCAGCTCGATATCCTTGATGTTGAAGGGACAAGACAATGTGTCTGCCCAGTTGTACAAAGTGCGATCGCAACTGCTGTTTGTGAAACTCTGTCTCCTTGGTTTTTTCTGATAACAATACAGGGCTCTGCTGAAACACAATCAAGACTGACAAAACAGGGACCAACCAATCTGGCAGCAATTGACAGATATTTGTGTTGATAAATTTATTGGGAAGGTGGACGGAATATTCGACGCCCATAGTACTTGAGATTGTGCAGCTTTTATCTCAGCATACGTCCTAAATTGGGTCAATGCACCTGAGGCAATGGTTTACTTGGCTGACACTCTATGTTAAGCATTCGCGGCAATCAGCAGAATTTGAGTCAATATCCTTTGTGGTCTAGTGTTCTAAAAGATGAGATTGAAATCTACAAAAAGGTATTGTTTATTTCCGAAATTGGGATTTCAGTGCTTATAGCTTCGATAACATGGCTTTTGTGACAGTTGCAGCAGCTTGTAAATCATGGATAAAGCTGGCATAACTCTGACAGTGCAATTGAATAATAGCTACATCCACATTGAAAGCTATTTGCCATCTGACTCGTAGAGGACGCTGGTTACTTGTATCTTCAGCTAAATACGTTGAATTGGTAATTGCTGTTTCCAAAAAATCCTTTGTATTGTCCAATTCTTCCAAATTATCAAGCTTTTGAACGTCAATCCCTAAAAGTTGTGTAACAAATCGAGTATCTGCTAACAACCACGTCTCAAAGTTTTTGATTGCTAATCCTGCTGCACTGCGATCAAGGATTGGTTCGTCGTTGTGATCTAAATGATTATCGCGGATTGTGTTTAAAGCTACTTCTAAGTCTTGCTGCCTTTTAGCAAGTTGATCGTCAGAATCTACAACAATAAGGATCAAATCAACTTCTTCAGGCTTCCAAGCAATTACAACTTGTTGCAAGTACCGTTTCTCTAAAATCCCATGACCTGTCCGTCGTCGCCCTTTTCTTTCTTGAGTAGATGGGTGTCTTTGGACAAATTCGCAATCTTGAAAATTGTGACTCTTTAATTCACGTCTGATTAGGGTATGTAGCGCTCCTTCCTTCTCCCGGTCAATCACTTTGCCACCATCCTGGGGCTTGATCCACGGAATACTAGCTCCTAATTCTGCTTCGCCTTCTGCAATTAACCCTATACGAATCGGGCGATTCATGCAGGATTTCCCCCAAAAATGTTCGTAAACCAAAGTTCTCCCAATGCACCATCATAGGCTTCCATCGCTTTTTGGAAACGGGCAGAATCAACAGGCAATGGATGGATCTGGGTTTTGCCCTCGTTATCGAGTTCGACTGCACGCACCTGTTGAGGTTCGACATAGTTGAGAAGTACAGGAGAATGCGTAGTAATTAATACTTGTACAGGTTTCCCCGTAATTCCTTCAGTCGCAACAAGTTTTAATAACTCCATCATTTTGCTCAATAGCCAGGGATGCACTCCATTTTCTGGTTCTTCAAAGCAAATGATGCTGGGGGTATCTTTCTGGTAGAGTGCAGTCAAAAATGCCAAAATTCTAAGAGTTCCATCCGATATATCCGAAGCAGGAATATGGTGCTCAGAATATCTGTCAATCAACTGTAGGGAATAGCCGTCGTTTTTTGTTCGAGGTAATGCAATTCTCTTAATATTGGGGACGAGCCTTGCTAAACGATCTTCCAATTCATCGAAGCTTTGACGATTATCATGTAAAACATCCACTAATGCATCAGAGATCCCTTCGCCCGTTTTATTCATGCTGATGGGTGATGTTGAATTAATTTGTCTAGATAGACTAGTTGGATTGAAATCGTAAATACAGACGTTTCCTAAGGCTTGAGAAATAGGTGAATTAGTGTAATGGCTTTCTACTAAGGAGTTTCTTAAGTGTGTCGTGTACTCACGTTCTCTCTCATTAAGTAACCCTTTGATGCTTACTGTTTTCTGTTCATAAAATAGTTCAGTAGTTAACCATGCTAAGCTCTCGGTTTCAGAGAAGTTTCCGTGGACAGCTGCTACTTCTACATGAAATAAAAGAGAATTTGCAACACCATGCCAAAATTTAGATTCAATTGTTTGCTGATTAATGCCTACTTTGTTTAAAGATTGGGTAAAGTCATCAAACACTCTGCTGTTAGCTTCCTGCATCACCTGCTGTAGGAAACCAGATAAGACAGCTAAAGCCTCGCATACATTAGACTTACCTGATCCGTTGGGACCAATAAATACAGTTAATGGCTCTAGATCTACTTCGACATCAAAGAGGCTCTTATAGCGTTGAACTCGTAGTTTGGATAACATCTGTCCCCACAAACACCAGATATGGCGGTACCCCTAAAGCTTCAAACTAATCGCCAGAATTCTTGATATCGCAAAATCCAGCGTACTTCAAAAGAATCGCTTGATTTCACAGCGAAAACCTGGCAGCAATAGCGAAGATATCTCATCACCCACTAAAAGTGTTTCCAAAAGCTGGAATTGAGCGTTGTCTCGTCGATAAACTTCTACCTGTTGTAATCGCTAATCCACAATCCAGTATTCTTGCACCCCTTTTAGGAAATACAACTTCAGTTTAGCTTCTTTATCGCGGCCCTCATTTGTAACGCCTGCTGACAGTACCTTCACAATTAGCTCAGGAGCACCCGTTAAATGGCCTTCATCATCCAAAATGGTTGCTAAGCGCTCTTTACTGACCCAGCCAACATTAGGGATAACATTATCAGCGTCGGAAAAGATCAGTCCGGGAGTCAGAATGGGTTGACCCAGGTTGGTCTCTTCTGACCACAGTAGTAATCTGGCATCGCAGCCCCTTGGCGACCAATATGCGGTGTGTGGGTCATAAGCAGCTCTCCATCAACGATCTCATAGCGTTTCCACTCATCTGTTGCCAACGACTCAATATCCGTAGTGGTCCAGTGCAGTGGGTCGTTGATCGTTTGAGGTATGGTGAAGACTCCTAAATATCGAGTTCAGCCAAATTGAGACGAGAGCCGTGGGTTTCGATAAACTCTCGCCGGGGGGCGACGCGATCGCCCATCAAGATCGTAAAAATCCGATCCGCCTCAGCCGCATCCTCAATATCAATTTGTTTGAGGGTACGAGTTTCGGGGTTCATTGTCGTATCCCAGAGCTGCGTTGGCATCATTTCGCCTAAGCCCTTAAATCGTTGGATGGTGTAGTTGGCATTGGCGGGGAATTCATTTTGAACTAGATTCTGAAGCTCGCGTTCGCTATAGCAATAGTAGTGGGACCGCCCTCGCTCAATCTTATACAACGGTGGGCAAGCAATATAAATATAGCCCTGGTCAATCAGTTCTCGCTGATAGCGGTAGAAAAAGGTGAGCAGCAGGGTACGAATATGGGCCCCATCCACATCTGCGTCTGTCATCAGAATGATGCGATGGTAGCGTAGCTGAGAAGCATCAAATTCTTCGCCTTTAATTCCCAGTCCCAGGGCCGTAATCAGCGACTGAATCTCGTTATTTTTGTAAATCTTGGCATCATCGGTTTTTTCGATGTTGAGAATCTTACCTCGCAAGGGCAGAATGGCTTGGAAACCGCGATCGCGCCCCTGCTTGGCACTGCCTCCGGCAGAGTCTCCCTCGACAATGTAGATTTCAGAAGCACTCGGATCACGGGAACTACAGTCGGCCAATTTACCGGGCAAGGTTGAAGATTCCAACACCGATTTGCGACGGACTAGCTCGCGGGCACGACGGGCCGCCTCAGCCGCATTAAAGGCTTGCAGTGCCTTTTCAATCACCGCATCAGCTACATTGGGATGGAAGTCTAAATACTCAGTCAAGACTTCACCCACGAGGGAATCGACAATACCTCGAACTTCCGTATTGCCTAATTTGGTCTTGGTCTGGCCTTCAAATTCGGGGTCAGGGACTTTGACAGAAATAACAGCGGTCAGCCCTTCCCGAATATGTTCACCTCCCAGATTAGAGTCCCCTTCTTTGAGCTTGCCACGCTTACGGGATAAAGAATTCATGGTTCGGGTTAGCACTGTCTTTAACCCTTCTAAGTGGGTGCCGCCATCAACAGTGCGGATATTGTTGGCAAATCCTAATAGGTTGTCAGAATAGGCGTCTCGGCACCATTGCAGGGCCACTTCCACCTGAACATTACTGCGCTCACCCTCTACATAGATACATTCTTCGTGAATAGGTTCTTTATCCCGATTCATGTAGTCGACATATTCTTTAATGCCGCCGTCGTAGCGATAGGTTTCGACCTTGGGTTCGTCCGTTCCCAATAGCTCCAAACGATTATCTTGAAAGGTAATTTCCACCCCAGCATTAAGGTAGGCGAGTTCCCGCAGACGACTAGCTACTGTTTTGTAATCAAACTCAGTCGTAACAGTGAAAATTTGGTTGTCGGGCAAAAAGGTGATGGCGGTACCGGACTGTTTGCGATCGGTGTCTGAGGCCATCAACTCCGTTTTCGGAATGCCACGTTCAAACCGTTGGGTATAGACTTTATTATTGCGCCATACCTGGACCTCGACCCATTCTGACAGGGCATTGACCACAGAAATACCAACCCCATGCAGTCCACCTGAGACTTTATAACTATCACTATCGAATTTGCCCCCGGCATGGAGGACGGTCATCACCGTTTCCAGGGCTGATTTGCCAGTGGTAGGATGCTGATCTGTGGGAATGCCCCGGCCATCATCGGTGACCCTAACAGACCCATCTGAATTTAAGTAGATGTGAATATATTTACAATGACCTGCTAGGGCTTCATCGACAGAGTTATCCACCACCTCGTACACTAAGTGATGCAATCCCCTAGGACCAGTGCTACCGATATACATCCCCGGACGTTTGCGGACGGGCTCTAATCCCTCCAGGACTTGAATCTGATCTGCACTGTAAGTTGTGGTCATGTAGTGAAGCGCTCCTATAAGCGACTTAAAGCTGGGTTGATTTGAATAAACATAAAAAACCTCCCAAATTCTATCACAAATGCCTCTTAAGCGATTTTAGACCTATCTTGGGGGCTGTTTAGATCAGGGTTGCATGATTAAATCTTGAGGATTGAGAAAAAATGACACCGGGGTTGATCGTCATTTGCGGACCCACGGCGACGGGAAAATCGTCTCTGGCAATGACTTTGGCCCGGCGTTTAGGGGCTCCGCTTCTCAGTGCAGATTCTCGGCAAGTCTACCGTGGTTTTGATATTGGCACAGCCAAACCATCTCTAACTGATCAAGCTCAGGTGCCTCATTTCTTAATTGATATTTGCGATCCAACTGAGACCCTGACCGTTGCCGACTATCAACAGCAGGCCCAAAAATTAATTTCCCAGTATCATGCGCAAGGTCAAAGTCCACTACTCGTCGGAGGCACGGGACTTTATATACGAGCAATTGTGGATGGGTTGAAAATTCCGCGGGTGCCGCCGCAGTTGGAGTTGCGATCGCAACTCCAAGCCCAAGGTCAACCGCAAATCTATCAGTGGCTCCAGCAACTTGACCCACCGTCAGCGGCCAAAATCCATGCTCATGATCAAGTCCGCACTCTTAGAGCCTTAGAAGTCTACTACACCACGGGTAAACCTTTATCTCAGCAGCAAGGGATGGATCCACCGACCTACCCCATTTTGCAGATTGGCCTTGATTTTAGTGATCCTGAACAACAGATTGCAGCGATTCAACAGCGCACAACTGCCATGTTAGATCAAGGTTGGTTAGCGGAAGTGCAAACCTTATTAGAACACTACGGAATTGATTTGCCCCTGTTTCAGACCTTAGGTTATCGAGAAATGACAGCGTATCTGCATCAACAAATATCTTTAGAACAAGCCCAAGCCCAAACAATCCTTCGGACTCGTCAGTTTTCTAAGCGCCAGCGGACTTGGTTCCGAGCCCGTTCTAACATGCGTTGGTTTAATGCCGTAGCTCCCGACTTAACGCCTCAAATATGGGATTATATTCGGGCTCAAACTTGGGCGAACCTATAAACTCTGACAAATAGTAACCAAAACCTATCAGACCTTTGTTAAAATAGCTGGGTTGTTTTGGCACCGTACCTCTTTGAGCCAGTCTCTTGATTTGCCCCAGGTCAGCGACCCCAAGGCTGATGAGTTTTTGCAAGAACTAGCAGCGATTCAACAAACGAGTTCTAAGCGTATCGCTATTCTAGGTTCTCGCCACGTTCCGCTGATGCATCAACACATCATTGAAATGATGAGTTATGCATTGGTTCTCTCTGGTAATCGCCTACTGACATCAGGCGCTATTGGCACCAATGCTGCTGCGATTAGGGGGGCGATGCGGGCCGACCCCAAGTTACTAACCGTGGTGTTGCCGCAAAGTATGAGTCAACAGCCCTCTGAGTCGAGGCGACAACTAGAGCAAGTTATGCACCTGGTGGAAAAACCAGAACATGACAACCTCCCTCTAGCAGAGGCCAGCGCCATCTGCAATCAAGAAATTATCTCTCGATGTGATCAGTTGATTTGTTTTGCCTTCCATGACAGCAATACTTTACTCAAAACTTGTCAGGAGGCAGAAGAACTCCGAAAACTGGTTACCCTTTTCTATTTAGACTAATGTTGCCCCTTATGCTTGTGACGTAGAAGGTTGCTCCGGCAGATCGAGGGGGTTGCGGTTTTCTGCGGCTGTGTCCATGGCATCGTTGGTCGCCAATATATGCTCCCGCTTTTGTCGAATTTTTTCTAAGTTAGCAATGCTTTCAACACGTTTCTGGCGCAACCTCTCCAAATTAGCGACGCTTTCAGCTCGTTTTTGCCGAAGTTCTTCTAAACTGGCAGCAGTATTGACTCGCTTTTGGTCGCCTGTCTCTAGGCTAGGAATGTCTTTTCTATTTTCTTGTGAAGCGGTCTCTTGAGGGTTAAGAGCCTGCTGTTGGGATTTCACTGATAGAGCTTCAATAGTTTGCTGAGGTTTGTCAGAGTTGGCCTGAGATCCGAGCGGTTCAGATGTTGCCGTGACGGCAGGCAGATTTTCAGAAATAACTTGCCAACCTGAATGCTGGGCTAACGACTGATTGAGTTGATCAAAAACTTGGGAGCAGTGATTATTGGTTTGAAGTGGCAATTCTTCATTTTTGACAACAACGTCCATGTTGGTGATGGTACTTGTGGCTCTGGTGCTATCCACCAAAACTTCAATCGTCACGAGTTTGGCAAAAGGAACCTGACCCGGTGTTTCTCGGGCAATCAGGCAATCTTCTTTAGATAACAGCACCTCTAAACCGCAATCCTTCAAAACGGCCTTCAATTGTGTAAGGCAATCGCTTAAAGATAAGGCAACTGATAGCGAACGAGTATATCGAGCCATAGCAACTGAGAAGGATGTGACATTACATAGAAGAAGTCCACACTATAATACCCAATCTTTTCCAGGATTGCTGGAAAGTTATTTATTCAGTGGTAGAGTAAAGGCTTAACTCTCCAAAAGACACCTTTGAATGATATGAATTTTAGAGCAAAATTCTCCATAAGATAGGGAAAGATACCCCTTTAGCGAAAACAGCTAGCTTTAGCAACCAATGGTCAGCTTGTACGAAACAACAAAGATTATAGTTGTTGGCAGGAATTGAATCCCTAATAATAAATCTTTATTGTTGCTCTCAATAAAGATTTAATGCATTGGTAAATACCTCAGCTTTCTATCAGCACTTCTCAGGATAGATTCTAGTCGTGATCAAAGAATGGCCTGCTGAATGTGGTTCATAAACACAATTTAAATTTCTATAGCAGCTTTCGGGATTATAGAAAACATTTAAATTTTTTCTATAAAGGTTTCAAGCTGTCCAGGAATTTTTCATGGTTATGCAATTTTTTATGTACTGATATTATTAGGACTTTGCTATAGCTAAAAATAGTAGATATACACAAAGTTATCGATATTAAGTGTCCGAATCCACCTCAGTTTTTGGTAGCGCACCATTCAACTTCATATCCGCCTTGCTGAGATTGCGAGTGGGGGCGATCGCAACAACATTTTTCTACAACCTTATTTAATTTGGAATGCCTTAAACACAAATCTGCTAGCCTACCGACTTCGATGGAACCTACGTAATCTGCTGCCAGGAGCAATCTATTGCAACAGACTTATGAGGCTCAGTGAGCTGCAATTGAGGAGTTTTATAAGCAAGCGTAACTAATCTATGCGAATTATTTTGAATCATGTAAATCATGACAAGGATCGCCATTTTGCATAGTTGATCCTTCTATAAGTAGTAAGTAGTACTCCCGTACGTCAAAAATCGCTTACTCACAAACCCCATTAGTAAAGAACCGAACTTATGGTCAATACCCCTTTTACCAATACACCACAATCTACGCCCGCACAATGTCCCTTTCGGGGGACTCGTGTTGGTGGTGCTCTTGGCTCTAAACCGCAGACTGACGACTGGTGGCCAAACCGACTTCAGGTCGAACTGCTTCATACACAGTCACCCCAGGCTAACCCGCTACGGGATTTCGATTACAAAGACGCTTTCGAAAAGATTGACTTCGAGCAGTTGAAGCGTGATATTAAGGCGCTGCTGACGGATTCGAAGGACTGGTGGCCCGCCGACTATGGCAACTATGGACCTCAAATGATCCGCATGGCGTGGCACGCCGCTGGTACCTATCGGATCGCGGACGGTCGTGGCGGCGCGAGTCAAGGTATGCAACGCTTTGCTCCTATCAACTCTTGGTGGGATAACGGCAACACCGATAAATCACGGCGGCTGCTTTGGCCGATCAAGCAGAAATACGGCGCGGCGCTGAGCTGGGCCGATCTGATGGTCTTGACGGGCAATTGCGCCCTTGAAATTATGGGTTTTAAGACGTTTGGCTTTGGCGGCGGCCGCATTGATGCTTGGGAAGCAGACCGCGCTACCTACTGGGGGCCTGAGTTCTGGAATGATCAATCGCTTGCAGAACATGGCCAGCAGCACCCTGGTCATCCAGATGAAATGGTTACCCGCGATATTCGGTGGGTCGGTAAGCCGGACGAGGAATATTATGACCTTGAGAACCCGGTGGCGGCTTCGCACCAAGCACTCATTTATGTTGACCCAGAGGGGCCGAATGGTGAAGGCGATCCCGCCGCGTCCGCCCGCGATATCCGCGAGACCTTTGCGCGTATGGCCATGAACGATGAGGAAACTGTAGCGTTGATTGCGGGCGGTCATGCCTTTGGTAAGAGTCACGGCATGGTTGAGCCGGACAAGATTGGTCCAGCACCGGAAGCTGCGCCGATTCAGGCGATGGGCCTAGGATGGCAAAACCCTAAAGGCACCGGATTTGCCCAATACACAATGACCAACGGCATCGAAGGATCCTGGACGCCGAACCCAACCCAGTGGGACAACACTTACCTAGAGAACTTGTTCAAGTACGAGTGGGAACAGATCAAGAGCCCAGCGGGTGCCATTCAGTGGAAGCCGAGCGCTGCCGATGCGCCCAAAACACCAGACGCCCACCAGCAAGGCGTTGAGAATGAGTTAATGATGATGACCTCAGATCTAGCGTTAAAGGTCGATCCGGCTTATCGCCAAATCTGTCAGGGCTTTCTGGATGATTTTGATTGTTTTGGTGATGCGTTCGCGCGCGCCTGGTATAAGCTGACTCACCGGGACATGGGACCGAAAGTGCGCTACCTCGGTCCAGAAGTCGCGGCGGCAGATCTGCCTTGGCAGGATCCGATTCCGGCACTTGACCATGACGTGGTTGATGATGCGGATATTGACGCTCTCAAGCATAAGATCTTAGCGAGTGAGCTCTCCGTCTCGGCGCTGGTGTCAGCCGCTTGGGCATCGGCATCCAATTACCGCAACTCCGACAAACGCGGCGGCGCCAATGGCGCCCGCGTTCACCTAGATCCCCAAAAGAACTGGGAAGTCAACCGCCCGCAGGAGCTTAGCGGTGTCCTATCGACCCTTGAGCATATTCAATCAGAGTTCAATGGTGCTCAGTCTGGCCATAAAAAAATCTCGCTGGCGGACCTGATTGTTCTGGGTGGCGGCGCCGCGATCGAGAAGGCAGCGCAAGACGCTGGGATTGCTGTTACCGTTCCATTTACCCCAGGGCGAATGGATGCAACTCAGGAACTGACCGACGTTGAGAGTTTTGAATGGCTCAAGCCAGTCTCGGATGGTTTCCGTAACTACCATAACGACGCTGTCGGCTATAAGGTGAAACCGGAGCGAATTTTCCTTGATCGTGCGCATCTCCTGACGCTGACTGCACCTGAGTGGACGGCTCTCGTCGGCGGACTTCGAGCGCTTGATCAGAACTGGGATCGCTCAAAATATGGTGTCTTCACTGACCGACCGGGTGTCTTGACCAACGATTTCTTCCGCGTCCTGACGAGCATGGACTATGAGTGGAAGCCGACTGATGATCGCGAGATGCTCTTTAACATTGATGACCGCGAAACGGGCGAAACCAAGTTCACGGCAACCCGCTGTGATCTCATCTTCGGTTCCAATGCAGAGCTGCGCCAAGTGGCCGAAGTCTACGGCGCTGATGATGGTCATGAGCGTATGGTTAAAGACTTTGCTGCAGCCTGGGATAAGGTGATGATGCTTGATCGTTTCGACGTCTAGTCTAAGCGAGAATGTGCAGGGTTTCTAAGCATTAGCCTTGACCAAGTATCTTCCCACGGTTGAGGCTATGCAGCTTTGTAAGCAGGTTGAATGTGGACATGAGTTAGCAGCGATCAAAAGGCAGATGTTAGATTCAAGGTAGATACAGCTTTCTCGATGGACACTGCTTCCTGCGTGGAGTCTAATGTTACGGAAACTAGCGGCGTGACTGGAAACCTCAAACGAAGTCTAGTGCACAAGCTATCGTGTCTGCTGCGCTATAAAAGTTAGACAACTCCGACCCAGAGCGCGCAGTCTGAAAACCACAGTTTCCTTACGAAGCATCAGGGGAAAACCCCTCAGTCAGAGCCGCATACCAGTCAGCGTAGGGAGTATTTTTAGCGAGGTACTGGTTAAAGTCAGGAGTGCCATCATCCCACCACACTGGTCCACGCTCTCCTAAAGCGACTTTTGCGTGGTGTACCCGCGATCGCGCTGCCTCTAGTGCCGCCGAATCCTTTAGATTCTTGGCCTTTTTCACTTGACGGCGGGCATTCATCAGTTGATTGACATGTTGCTGACGAGTCTCCTTGTCTAGCGCGGGGTTTGTGCAACGCCAAAGTCGTCCCTTAACTACGAAATAACGTCCATCAGGGGTGACTGGATAATCAGCCATTAGATATGCAAGAAAGGCAAGGGATACAAGACTCTGAGATCGCCAACCTCACAACTTATTCTGAGACCACTAACACGAAAGTCATGCCTGACTGGCATATCGGTCAGTGGCACAAAAGATACACGAAGGTTGAGATACTTTAGAGTGTTCACTGCACCGACTTCGTTGTCCAACTAAGCAAAAGCCAAAATTAATTATAGTCGAAATCATGTCTATTCAGAGCCGTGAACGAACATGTGGCGGATTCTACTCAGAATCAGCCCCTTAGCGCTCTATGTCTGCAAGAATCTCGGCGACTCAGTGGCAAAGATCTGGACTTTGAGTACTCATATAGCTAAAACAAGAAGTAGCGCTGTGCCATCGGTAAAACTGTCGCCGGCTCACAGGTCAACAACTCGCCGTCTACCCTAACTTCATAGGTCTCAGCATCGACCTCAATCTTGGGCAATGCCTCATTGAGCTTCATGTCTTGCTTGCTGAGCTTACGAGTACCAGAAACTGCCGCCACCTGAGTCTGTAGACCAATCTGCTCTGAGATGCCCTGCTCCATTGCCGCTTGGGAAACAAACGTGAGTGATGTGGCTGCGATCGCACCCCCAACCCCCCCAAACATGGGCCGCATATGCACTGGCTGCGGTGTTGGGATACTGGCATTGGCGTCCCCCATCTGCGACCAGGCAATGAAGCCCCCCTTGATCACCATTTCTGGTTTCACCCCAAACAGGGCAGGCTTCCATAAACACAGATCAGCCAGCTTGCCCACTTCTACTGACCCCACATGCTCAGCAATGCCGTGGGTAATGGCAGGATTGATCGTGTACTTGGCCACATAGCGTTTGGCCCGATGGTTATCATTACGATCTGAATCCTCTGGGAGTGGTCCTCGTTGTACCTTCATTTTGTGACCCGTCTGCCAGGTGCGAATAATCACTTCACCGACCCGGCCCATCGCTTGAGAATCAGAGGCAATCATGCTGAAAGCCCCCAAATCATGGAGAATATCTTCAGCGGCAATGGTTTCTCGGCGAATTCTGGACTCGGCGAAGGCCACATCTTCGGGGATGCCTGCATCCAGGTGATGGCACACCATCAGCATATCCAGGTGCTCATCCAGGGTATTGACGGTATAGGGGCGTGTGGGGTTGGTGGAAGAGGGTAATACGTTAGCTTCTCCACAAACCTTGATAATGTCTGGGGCATGGCCACCGCCTGCACCTTCTGTGTGATAGGTGTGAATGACACGATTCTTAAAAGCGGCAATGGTATTTTCCACGAAGCCTGCTTCATTCAGCGTGTCCGTATGGATAGCGACTTGGACATCAAACTGGTCAGCTACACCTAAACAGGTATCAATGGTTGCAGGTGTTGTCCCCCAGTCTTCGTGCAGCTTGAGGCCCATAGCACCAGCTTTGACCTGCTCGACTAAGGCATCGGGTTGGCTGGCATTGCCTTTGCCCATAAAGCCTAAGTTCATCGGGAAGGCGTCGGCCGCTTGCAACATCCGGTGAATATTCCAGGGGCCGGGAGTACAGGTAGTGGCGTTGGTGCCTGCAGCAGGTCCGGTGCCACCGCCGAGCATGGTGGTAATCCCAGATGCGATCGCAACTTCAATCTGCTGAGGACAAATAAAATGAATGTGGGAGTCAATCCCCCCTGCTGTCAGGATCATGCCCTCGCCAGCGATCGCTTCTGTACCGGGGCCAATGACAATATCAATATTGTCTTGGATGTAAGGATTTCCGGCTTTGCCAATCGCCGCAATCTTGCCCGCTTTGATGCCAATATCAGCTTTAACAATCCCCCACCAGTCTAGAATTAGAGCATTGGTAATCACGGTATCGACAGCCCCGTCCGCATTGGTGATCGGAGATTGCCCCATCCCATCTCGAATGACTTTGCCACCGCCGAACTTGACCTCATCACCGTAGGTAGTATGGTCCTGCTCAACTTCGATGATTAACTCGGTATCCGCAAGCCGAATGCGATCTCCCACCGTAGGGCCATAGGTCTCAGCGTAGGCACGGCGGTCCATTCGATAAGCCATAGTTGCTCTTTTGCATTACTCGTTCAGTAAATTCTAAATCGAAGTGAGAGATTTCAACGCCTTTGTGGTCACAATTGACGACATTTCAGCATGGCTCACTCCCAGTTTTAGACCCGTGGATGACTGCAATCGGCGCCAAAAATGAACGAGTTTAGACTGTGCCCAAATTATGACTCTGAGGCGAAAAACCTTTTCCCACAGTAGATTCGCAGCTTTTTTGGACCGATACCTCCTGACAATAAAAATTCAGCCTTCGTCAAATTGGGCTAAGTCGACTGCAGTTAAAGATAACCTTAAACCCTACATTCAGCAGGCTAGCTAGCAGAGCAGATAATATTTTTCACAGCCCTTCCCAAGGAACGGCACGATAAGTTGCTGCCTGCTGTTGAGCTTGATGAGATGCTTGGCACCATCAA
>Ga0114952_1000432_pt1 | contig 45398 bp, 42 predicted proteins | sample SidtaG_2_FD_87303 | JGI IMG/M metagenome (GOLD analysis project Ga0114952, IMG submission 87303) | Marine algal microbial communities from Sidmouth, United Kingdom - Sidmouth_Asex2 metaG | ecosystem: Host-associated > Algae > Red algae > Unclassified | place: Sidmouth, United Kingdom | collected...
AGAAGTAAGAGATTATCAGTATGGCGATGATGTCAGAAATATTGATTGGAATGTCACCGCACGAACGGGAGATCCACACATTAAAGTCTTTGAAGAAGATAGAGAACTCACCGTCATGCTTTTAATTGACATCAGTAAATCTTCTTTCTTTGGATCCGTCAATCAGTTTAAAAGTGAACTCACTGCTGAAATTGCAGCAGTCATCGCATTTTCTGCCATTACCAATAATGACAAAGTAGGCGCAATACTATTTACCGATAAGGTAGAAAGATATATCCCACCCAAAAAAGGTAAAAAACATATCCTCAGAATTGTTAGAGAGATCATTTACCTAGAACCAGAATCTAAAGGAACAGATATAAACGAAGCGTTCATTTATCTTAGTAATATTCAGAAGAAGAGAGCCATCGTATTTGTTCTGTCCGATTTTATGACACAGGGTTATGAAGCGGCATTATCGATAGCTGCTAAAAGACATGATATAATTGGTTTGCATATTTACGATAATTTGGAAAAAGATATGCCAAATATCGGTGTGATAAATGCATTTGATGCCGAAACAGAAAAAAATATAATCTTAGATACCGCCTCCAAATCAAATAGAGTTAAGTATAATAATTGGTTCCTAGAAAATTTCGAATATTATAACCAAACATTTAATAGATACAGATCAGATCATATTTCCGTCAGCACGAAAGACGATTATGTAAAACTGCTTTTGAAATTTTTTAAAAAGAGATCGGCTTGAAAAAAATTTTGGCACCCATATTATGTTTTGCTTTTATCCTTTCGGGGAATGTCAATGCGCAGGTCATAAGTAACATTAAGGTTTCAAATGATTCTATAGACATCGGTGGACATGTGGATGTTTATTACACACTTTCTTTTGCAGACCCTAAAGTCATAAAGCATGTTGATTTCGCCGTCTTCGATAGTATAGAAGCATTTGTTCCGCCCGAAGCAGATACGCTCAAACCTTACTATGCCGAAATAGATTGGGTGGCTCCTTTTTCAGATAAAAAATTTAGTAAAGTAAAGATCAATCCCGATTTTTTAATTAAAGGACAAAGAGGTTTTGAATATCGAGATACTTTTCAAGCCACTTTTTGGGATATAGGTATTTTTCCTATACCAAATCCTAGGGTTGTTTTTGACACAAGCTACGCACAACAAAGATTTATCCCATCACAGGTTCCTTATGTTAAGGTGATGCCTCCGATGGATATTATAAATCCCGATAGCACCTCTGCCATTTTACCTATAAAAGACATTCTTTCAGAAAAAAAGAATTTTGAAGATTATCTCTGGATCATATATATTTTATTAGGTGTAATACTTTTTGCTGGCCTTCTTTACTATTTTTTAAAGCCTAAAAAAGTGGAAATAATAACAACAGAAACCCGTGTTATAATTCCATCACATGTTGAAGCACTCAAAAGCTTAGATGCATTAAGGGCAAAACAACTTTGGCAAAAAGGAGAAATAAAAGCATTCCAAACCGAATTGACTTTTACAATTAGACAGTATCTTGAAAAGCGATTCAAAATTAAGGCACTTGAATCGACAACAGAAGAGATATCTCGCGCGCTTAAAACGCAAAACTTCTCAGTGCAACACGAAAACGATTTAAGAGAAATTTTACAAATAGCAGATATGGTAAAATTTGCAAAAGCTAAACCTGCTGACGAAATACATGAAAGCTTCTTAGATAAAGCCAAAACATTTGTACAAGAAACTAGTAATGTAGAGGAAGTTGAGCGTACGGAAATTATTCATTCTAATTCTGAAAATACAAATGAAGTAGATGAGTAATTACGAATTTCAAAATCCCTGGTTATTATTGCTCTTGTTGGTTATACCATTAATGTGGTGGTGGTCTTTTAAAAAGAAATACGACACATCTGCTCAAATGCAATTTCCACATGTAGGATCAATAGAAAATATAACAAGCTTCCGGTCTATTCTTTTCAAAGCACTACCCTATTTGAGATATCTCGCATTGGCGAGTTTTATTTTAGCCTTGGCGCGGCCAGTACTAGTTCTAAAAGAAGAAGAGGTAAAAGCAGAAGGCATTGATATCATGTTGGTGATGGATTTATCAAGCAGTATGTTGGCCAGAGATTTCAAGCCTGATAGATTGACGGTAAGTAAAGAAATGGCATCTCGGTTTATTGATAAAAGAAAATATGATCGTATTGGCTTGGTTGTTTTTGCTGGAGAAAGTTTTACACAAAGTCCACTGACTACTGATCATCGTATCGTAAAAGAATTTCTTTATGGCCTAGAGTCAGGTATGTTAGAGGACGGTACGGCGATCGGAATGGGTTTAGCATCAGCAGTCAATCGTCTTAAAGAAAGCCAATCTAAAAGTAAGGTTGTGATTCTACTTACGGACGGTGTTAATAATGCTGGATATATAAAGCCAATGACAGCAGCTCAGATTGCTAAGGAACTAGATGTAAGAGTCTACACAATTGGTGTGGGATCTATGGGTGAAGCCATCTCTCCTACTAGCCGAAGAAGTGACGGAAGATATTATTTCAGCATGGCACGCGTAGAAATAGATGAAGCCCTTTTAACAGAAATCTCAGATCTCACAGGTGGAAAATATTTTAGAGCCACTAATGAAATTGGTTTAGAAAGAATTTATTCTGAAATTGATGCACTTGAAAAAACCGAAATCGATGTATCTGTATTTAAAAGGTTTTCTGAGGAATTTAGAAAGTTTCTTTTATTCGGCCTAATCCTTATTTTAGTAGAAATACTGCTAAGAAATACTTTTTTAAGAACCATTCCATAAATATTACGATATTGAAGTTGATTCTCTAATATTAATGAAACCAGGAGAAACTTCTTTTAAAAACGCATTTTGGATAGGGATAATCACAATACTATTCACGCTTCCACTATTTGGGCACACCCAATACTATATCTCCTATGATGATAATTGCAGGACGATCTATAAAGATATTATTGATCTTAAGCTAGAATCTGCAAAGGAAAAACTTGAAGTATTTTCGGAGGCAAATCCCTATAATCTAGCACGTTTACATTTAGAAAACTATTTAGACTTCTTCGAACTATTTATCAATGAAGATATTGACAGATTTAAAATACTCGAAAAGAGAAAGCAAATAAGACTCGATCTCATCGAAAAACACATTAGCGATGAAGATCCCTATAAAAAATTTGTCCAAGCAGAAATTAAATTACAGTGGGCGGTAACAAGATCAAAATTTGATCAGTTATTTAAGGCAGCACGAGAGGTACTTTCCGCCTATAATCTCTTGAAAGAAAACACGAAAGATCATCCCAGTTTTATCTATAATAAAAAAAGTCTTAGCATTATTCATTCTTTAATAGAGACAATTACAATACCTGGACTCTTCAAAAAATTCTTTGGTATAAAGGGATCTATTAAGTTGGGTATAGAAGAAATAAAATCTGTTTTAGAATATTCTTATAACAATGATTTTATTTTTAACGAAGAAGCAGACGCCATTTATACATTTATTCTTTTCTACCAAAACAATCAAAAAGAAAAAGCATGGACATTTTTAAATTCTTCCAGACTAAACCCAGAAGAGTCACTACTGGCTACATTTTTATACGCTAAAATTGCACAGCGCTCAGGCAGGAATACAGAAGCTATTAAAATTTTAGAATACAAAGCTGTAGGAAGTCAATATGCTGCATTTTATTACCTAGATCTACTTATGGGAATTAGTCAACTAAGAAATTTAGATCCTCATTGTGAAGAGCACATCCAATTTTTTATTGACAATTTTAAAGGTCAACATTTTATCAAAGAAGCACATCAGAAAATGGCTTGGGCAAAAATCATTTTCGGTGAAGATATAGCCGGTTACAAATATTACATGTCTGAATTAAATAACCATGGAACTACACTTGTTGATGATGATAAACAAGCACAAAAAGAACATGAACAAAAGACAATTCCCAACCCCACACTTCTCAAAGCAAGGATGCTCTATGATGGAGGATATTACGAAAAAGCACATCGTCTATTGACCATCAAGGCACACAATTTTATTGTAAATGGCATTTACAATCTCGAATTCAATTATAGATTGGGACGAACTGCGCAAGCATTAAAAAACTATCCCGAAGCTATTAAGTACTTGAGTAATACTATAAACAATGGCATAGACAGAGAAGAATATTATGCTTGTAATGCTGCACTTCAGATTGCGCGGATTTATGAAAATCAAAAAAATCTAGAAAAGGCCAAGAAGTACTATCAGCTCTGTCTCACTATTAATCCCAATGAGTATAAAAACTCATTGCATCAAAAAGCCAAAACAGGTTTAGAAAGAATTAAGTCTTAGCATTTTTTGATGCTAGATGTTTTTATGGGTAAGCTATAGGAATTTTACGATTAGAGATATATAATTCTGAGAAGCAGGTCTCTATTTACTTGAGATATTCTGTGGATTATTCAAAAGTTCCGCAGAAGCAAAATCTTTCTAATAACCAATATGAAAAAAACCAAGCTCTAGAGAAGCGACATCTCATTGACTTATCTCTTGTTTTCTCAATAGCAAAGAGTGAAGTTCAACAATAAATCCAGCGGATAATTACAAAGACGTCTCTCCTCACAGGTTTTTCCTGAAGTTTTATAACAGATGTTTCGTCCCTCTAGGATTTTTTAAATTGGCATATTAAAAGTCAAAATCCAGTGACTCGTTTTGATTTTTTTTTCTGAAAAACTAAAATCCCACCAGGATATTTGGGTTGGTGATTTTTTATTGCAAGTCTAGATTATCAAAAGCTCCATAGGAGCGAAACCTTTGTAACAACCAATGTCACAACTATACAAGCCCCAGAGGGGCGACATCTCATTGAACTCTTCAAAGAAAAAGGTAAACTCAGTAAAAAAGCCTTCTTATTAAACCACCATTAACAGAAATTCTTTAAGTTTTTTCGATGAAGGCACAATCTGTCGCTAATGGCCTGATCAAAAAAGGAGTTTGAAAAGCAAGAATGCCATCTAATTGGTTTAGAGAAACAAAACGACTTTCAGGATTCTTCAATAATGATGTTAGATGTTGTAAGATCGATTTCAAAAATCCCAAAGATAGTAACATCACCCTACATAGTATTTAATCACTGTGTTCCTTCGTTTGGTAATTTTTGATATTAAATTCTAACATTTATTTAAATAAAAAATATATATTGTGAATTCTGACTAAAAACAATACTTAGTATTGAGTGCTATTCCTCTAAAATCAGATTTTCCAATACAAATTTATGTACCAAAATCTCAATCTAATGAAACGCGCTATACCTATTATTTGCCTCACTCTTATCATATTAACTTTTAAAAATGCTAATGCTCAGAAAAATGATTTATTAAATCTAAAAGCTCTTTCCCAGAATACAACCGAACAAGTCCACAGATGTGCTACTGTAGAATATAATCAAGAACTTATAAATGAGGGTATCAAAACTCCAGATAACCAGTTTGAAGAATGGATGAAAACGCGAATTACAGAACTAAGAAAACTTCGATCTACAGATAAATCCGTTGGTGCTATCTATACAATTCCAACAATAGTCCATGTCATACATAGAGGAGAAGCCGAAGGTACTGATACTAACATTCCAAAAGCGAATGTAGATGATCAGATAGCACAACTTAATAGAGACTTTAGGAAAGTTATGGGTACGATGGGACATAATAATCATCCCGATGGTGCAGATATAGAAATAGAATTCTGTGCCGCACTTAGAGATCCTGATGAGGTACCTCTTGCTCAACCAGGTATTAATAGAGTAGATGCTATTCAAAATGGTTTGGGAGCAGGTGTTTATTCAATTGCAGAATTCGATGATGTCGTGAAGAAAAATACAATATGGAATCCTGATGAATATTTTAATTTCTGGTCGGCGGATCTAGCTGCTGGAGTTATTTTAGGTTATGCACAGTTTCCAGAAGCTCCCGGTTTAGCAGGTGTGGGCACAGGCAATGGAGAGCCAGATACAGATGGTGTCGTATGCTTATTTTCTACTGTTGGCGGAGAACTTGTCAATGCACCTAATACACCATATCACTTAGGTAGAACGGGGACACATGAGGTAGGGCACTGGTTAGGTCTAAGGCATATATGGGGCGACGGTGATTGCACTGAAGATGATTTCGTTACAGATACGCCTAACGCTGCTGATAGCAATGGAGGTTGCCCAGATCCAAAACCTAACAGCTGTGATGATTCTGCTAATCCACACTTTGCTCCTAATGATCCTCCAGATCAAATGGAAAATTATATGGATTATAGTGAAGACTTCTGTTTTAATATGTTCACTAATGGGCAGAGCGATCGTATGCGCCTCGTTATGGGAGATACAGGAATGGGATCTCCAAGAAGGGCAATCTTAAATAGTTCTACGAAGTGTTCTCCACCTATGCCATGGATTTCATTCGTAGATGTAGAATCTGAAGTAGAAGAAGCATCTCATTGTAATACACCCACATCCATATCTATACCGCTTAAGATTGCTCTTGACCCAGGTACTCCGTCTACAGTAACGTTTAGCTATTCGGCTTCCACTGCATCCAGTACTGATTACATGGTTACAAATACTGTGACGTTTCCAGCTGGAGGTGTATCACAACAAAATTTAGATTTAGATATCATCGCAGATGGCATTGTAGAACCGACAGAAGATATTGTAATTACCATTACTGCTGTATCAGGAGGTGGTATTCTTAATAATAATAACCTTACACATGTTGTAAAGATATCTGATGATGATAAGATACCATCCGAAGCAGCACTAACAAGTAACGTGAATATCTTCAGTGCTGATTTTGAAAATGCTGTCGATGATGTTAATTGGATTATGATCAGCCCCATCCCTTCAGTTAATAATTGGATATTCAGTACTGTAACAAGTGTCACTGGTAATTCAACGAGAACAGCACATATAAGTGATAATGGTACTACATTCACATATGATCAGAATGTAGATTCTCGTACAATTATCTATCAAGATATTGATTTGACTGAATTCGTCGATGTATCTATAACCTTTGATTGGGCATGTGTAGGAGAAGTTACTGATGGGCAATATGATTATGGAACCGTAGTTTACTCTGTAGACAATGGCGTCACTTTCACTAAGGTTCCAAGCTCTCCGATTCTACATACTCAACCGACTATGATTAATGCTACTTATAATTTACCAGATTTTCTCGAAGGTAATGTTGTTCAGTTAGGATTCGCATGGGAGAATGATGGTATGGCAGGTACAACACCGATAGCTGTGGATAATGTAAGTATAGATGGAGATCAAATAACAGCAGCAGAAGTAAGAGCGGCTCTGAGTGGGGTTACTTCATTGAATATAGAAGCTAATCAAACAGTTCATTTTTATGATCCTGTAGATGGTGAAGTGATGTTAACAATTATTAACGGAAGTCAATCTTTAGGCTGTACAGATGTAAGTGTTGTAGTGGCCGCAGGTGGAGCACTGCATGATATGTCGGCAGTATCGTCTGATAAAGAAGCTACCTCTAAAATCTTTAGTATACAACCTACTACTAATGCTACAACAGCCGATTATACTGTAGAATTATATTACAGCGATACCCAGATCAACCACTGGATAAGCAACCATAATCAAACCGTTACAGAAGACAACCTATATGTATTCAGCACGACGGCAGCAACAATGACTGGGGTAACAAGTAGTAACACTACGAATGGTCTTAACCAATATTATTATTCCTATGATGATCTATCTCCTGCAGGATACATATATTCAGCTGATTTTATAGGTGGTTTCGGTCTCTTTGGAGGCGCAGATGCTAAAGCATGTGATTTCAATGATGATTATACTCATATTGTACTAAATCCAGGAAAAACAACTGTAGAAGAAAATGCGACTGTAGATAATGTAACAACACTTGTAGGTTCGGATTATGAAATAACTGGTGGAACCTCTGTTCAACTTCAAAATAATACGGAGGTGCCATTGGGAAGTACAGCGCATATATATATAGAACCATGTGAGCCTTTATCACAAGCTAATTTCAGAAATGAAGTGACTGATGTAAAGTCTTATTATAGAGATCGTAACGATGAACACTTTAGTGTAATAACTAAAAATGAATTAAGTTCTCTTGTATTCAATAATAGAAATAGTGGAAACTTAGAAATTACATTGATTAATATTGATGGGGAAGTCGTCAAAACCATTTTGCCTTCAACGCAATTAAAAAGTGGTCAACAATCAATAGATTTTAATGCGGATGGACTACCTCAAGGTCATTATATGATATTATTTTCGGGTGACAATTATCAGAGGATAGAACAATACACTCATGTAAGATAGTTTGTGTTAAGCCATTTCGTAAAAAGGTATATCTTAATTATAAAACCCCTGAGTCATTACACATCTCAGGGGTTTTATAATTATGGCGTTTTTTAAAATTAGTTTACAAGGACTTGCGATTTTCGTATCTAACGTCTTAATTAATTTATAAAATAGAAAAGCAGTAGTCTCTTGGTTTTGGTTTTGTTTGAAATTCTCTAAAATATTTTTGATCTTTTTAAGCTTTGTATGCTGCTATCTTGAAATTCTATTTCAATGTTTCTTCTTTTGTCGTTGTTAGATCAGTGTTTTATTACAAAGTTGTGACCCCTTTAAAAATTTAGATTTAGCGTGGATGTTTCAAAATCAATTAGAGAAACCTCAGTATTAAAAATCTATAAAAAAGAATCCAAGCTCCAGAGGAGCGAAACCTAACTATAGATTGTTTTGACCGCAAGTATTTACATTAATAGCAACAGTTCTGGTAGCTAATATAGAACTAGCAAGTTGTAGTTAATGTTACAATAGATTTTTTGATTGGTTTTCACAAAAGATTCATCTTTTGGAATTGAGCTGAAATGTAGGTTATCAAAAAAGCTCCGGAGGAGCGAAACCTAATAAACTCTTGTTCTATCCTAAAGAAGGTACCCCAAGCTCAACTAGAAAGTCAGAAGACTAATCATACCTCTTAAAAACAGAAAATCTTCGAACTTTTTCGAAGACTTTCATTAACACCCTTAATATTGAGAATTTTTATTTTGACGCTTAAAACGTTTCATTTGACTTGAAGTACCAAATGTATTTATGTCAATTCAATTTAACAAATAGGTCACGTCCCTCTGAGATCATTTGACGCCCATTTTACTTTATATATTCTCATGTCTAGGTATTGGTCAAATAGCTGTCAATATTTAGGAATACACTTTCATCCTAAGAGTATATTTATTCAATCCTTCTGGTATGAAAAACGGCAATGACTGACTAATGATTGATTGTCATAAAGAGAATCTAAGATCTTGTTATTGAAATCATGTATCACGTTCGAGGTAAATTATCACAAACAAAACTTTATTCCATTCTGCGAAAAATAATTTTAGTGCAGCAAGCTTCAGCTTGCCATTCAAAACAATCTGTGTAATCCGATCTAAATTCATGTAATCTGTGATTCAACAAGTGTACAATCTCTTATCTCAATTATCGAATCCCCAAACTTCCAAGCAATTGACATATCAACTCAAGTGCAGTAAATTGACCTAACTTACAACACTAGGGTAAACACCTACTGTTGATAAGTCAATGTTGTCAATTTGGCATTCTTTTAAAAACAGTATGTCAATATGACGCTTGTTTTCGATTGAAAATGTACGCTTTGGCAGAAATTCGTTCTTGGAATACCTATTGATGAGTCATAGGTGTAAAAAGATTATTAAATTAAAAATCATAAACATGAACTTTACAAGATCTAAAGCACCAGCAAATCAATTATCGAATGTCTTAAATGAGGTATTCAGAACTAATTTTGGAGAACTTATAAATACTGACCATTCTGCGCGAAGACCATCAGTAAATATTTTTGAAGATGAGAACGCATTCGGAATCGAATTGGCAGCGCCTGGCTTGAAAAAAGAAGACTTTACTATTAAAGTTGAAAAGGACCAATTAATCATCAGTGCTTCTAACGAAGAAACACATGATACAGGCAAGAACAAGAAGTACAGAAGAAAGGAGTTTAATTTCACCTCTTTTAAAAGAAGTTTTCATTTATCAGATGAAATTAATTCCGAAAAGATTGAGGCTAAATATGAAAATGGTATTCTTTATCTGACTTTAGACAAAAAAGAGGAAGCTAAAGAAAAGGAACCTAGAACAATTAGCATCAGCTAATTAAGATTTGGACAAAAAAAAAGGAGGGCCAGCTTTCGGTCCTCCTACACAATTTGTGTTTAAAAACTTGTAAACCATAAATTCTTTATAAACTGATATTTATTACTTGTTCTTCAAATGAGTACAAATTTCTAATAACCAGTCCTTCAATCCTTTCTATAGGATCAATTTTTTCTCTTTTGTATTTTAATAATTCCTCTTCTTTTCTAGCCGCTTCAATCTCTGCCAATTCTAGCTCCTGCTTTTCTAGATACTTCTTGTATGTCACAGGATTATATTTTTTCATATAACTTTCATGTGCCGATACGGGTATACTTAGAATAAGGCGACCGCTATTCTTAGGAAAATAGCTTTGCTTATACTGCGGATTCAATGATCTTAATAATTCATACTCTACATCAATACTTTTAGCCAAGGTTTTAAAATTATGGTGCTGACCATCATTTATTTCGATGGTAAATTTTAAATCTTCATGTATAGCTTTTGGCTCTAAATTATGCTCGTGATAATACTGCATTAAATACATGGCCGCTATTACTCTAGGAACGTACTTCTGTGTTTCCCTAGGCATATGTTTTCTGATCGTCCAATAATCCTTACTATTTCCTCGTCTAATGGCCTTTCTCACATTTCCTGGACCGCAGTTATATGCAGCAATTGCCAGTGTCCAATCGCCAAAACTTTCATGTAGAAATTCTAAGTAATCTAATGCAGCTGCTGTAGACTTAACAGGATCTCTTCGCTCATCAATTATTTCATTAATAACCAAACCCTGCATACGTGCTGTCGATTTCATAAATTGCCATAATCCTGATGCCCCTGACTTAGATAAAGCTCTTGGATTTAAGTGAGACTCTACCACCGCAACAAACTTTAGCTCTTCCGGTAAACCTCTTCTAGCAATCTCTTGGTCGAAAATTGGGAAAAACAAATCCACCTTTCCTAAAATTTTTTCACCAGAGACTCTATAATCAACTGTATATTCTCTTATTCTTCTGCCCACCTCATGTGTATACTCAATATCAATGACACTAGATAGATTATCAAGTCTATCCTTTATATCTTCTACAGAATAAGAGGGAACTGGCTTAATATACGTCTTCTCCACTTCCACACTTATGTGTGAAAAAGCAGGCGTATGCGCCAATATGAGTGTGAAAAGTACCATAACCATTAAACTAGTTATGGTTTTAAATTTGTTCATGTCTTAATAATTTGCAATAATCTGTTAAAGGGATATTTGTTATATTGTTATTATTTGGTATTACTTCTAATTACCACAATATTATTTTATTACACATTAATAAATCGTATAATGTGTAAACGGGTGTGCAAATATAAACGCACTTTTTGAAAGATTCAACCCGAACACATTAAATAAAATTATAATGTATACCCTATTGAATTTCAAATACTATGCCAAGTTGATAATTTCTTTAGCGAATGCTAAAAGTGATTTGTCTTTATTGTGCCTTGATATCAATTGTATACCTAACGGTAAATGACCTTTCTTATTTTCTATAGGTAAAGAAATTGCAGGTAATCCACATAAATTTGCCAACACAGTAAATACATCTGAGAGATACATTTCTAAAGGATCATTTTTAGCCTCTCCTAATGACCAAGCCACATCTGTCGTCGTAGGCATTATGATGAAATCATATTTTTCAAATGCAGTCTCCATCTCATCCTTAATCATATTACGCACCTGCTGCGCTTTTTTAAAGTAGGCATCATAGTAACCTTCACTTAAAACGTAAGTCCCTAACATGATTCTTTTCTTGACCTCAAATCCAAATCCTTCTGTTCGACTTTGACGAATCATCTCTCTGTAATCTTCCGTCTCAACTGTACTGCGATGTCCGAATCTTATGCCGTCAAATCGGCTCAAATTAGACGATGCCTCAGCCGTACACAAAACATAATAAGTCGGTACCAACAAATCTGTAAATGAAAAATGCAAGGCCTCTATGTCAACATCATGATTTTCAAGGTTTTGTAAAAATGAATTTGAAGACAGCTTAACTTGATCTTTTAATTTTTCATGATTAAACATATTCTCTACAAAACCAACCTTCAGTTTCTTCAAGTCTAACTTTAAGGTATTAAAATTGGGCGGTGCATCCGGAACCAATGTACTATCGTAATCATCTGGACCTGAAATCACAGAAAGCACCTTGGCAGAGTCTTGGACGCAATGGGACAAAGTACCCACTTGATCAAATGACGAACCATATGCAATCAGCCCCCATCTTGAAACCAATCCATAACTTGGCTTATATCCTATCACTCCATTAAAAGCCGCTGGCTGTCTAATTGACCCACCCGTATCACTTCCGATGGCTACCAAACAGGTATCTTTTGCAAGCGCCACAGCAGCCCCACCCGAAGAACCTCCAGGGACCAGCGCTTTATCTTTTGAATTAAAAGTGGGACCATATACTGATGTCTCATTTGTGGAACCCATCGAAAACTCATCACAGTTGGTGCGACCTATTATAATAGCATCTGCATCAAGCAATCTTTCAACAACAGTTGATGAATATGGACTTACATATGCTGTAAGCATTTTGGATGAAGCGGTCACCTCATGTTCTTTATAACATAAATTATCTTTTATACTTACAACCATTCCAAACAAACTGCCTAAAGCGCCTTTATCTTCTTTAATACGTTTGTCTAATGCTTTAGCTTGCGTAATGGCTTCATCTTTAAAGACTTCCACATATGCATTAAAGTCTAAATGGCTCTCAATGTTTGCCAAGTAATTTAACACCAATTCTTCAACAGAAAGTTGGCCATCAAGCAGGTAAGATTGGATCTGTTCTAAGTTTCTTGGAATCACTAAGATAAATTTGAAATAAGGTCAGCTATGTTCAATTTTGTTTGATCTCCTGTTACCATGTTCTTTAATGTTAACATTTTTGATTCTATTTCTTCTGAACCGATAAGCACAACAAAAGGCACATTCATGTCATTAGCATATTTCATTTGCTTCTTCAATTTTGTCGGACTGGGATAAAGGTCACTGGCTATATCATAAGATCTTAATTCTGACAATATTTCAAATGCAAAGGCATGCGCTTCGTCATCAAATGCTATAAGCAAAACCTTTAGATTTTGCTCTATGGCTTTTGGGAAAAGTGCCAACTCTTCCATCACGTCGTAAATCCGCGCAGCACCAAATGAAATTCCCACACCAGCAACCCCTTTTAACCCAAAGGTACTAGTCAAATCTGCATATCGACCACCACCGCCAATGCTTCCAATCTTTACATCTTTTGACAGGACCTCTATAATACATCCCGTATAATAAGTCAGTCCTCTTGCCAATGATATATCAAAACTGATTTGATTTTTAGTTTTTGTTCTATCTAAATACTTATGAAGAACTCTAAGCTCCTCGACACCCTTCAATCCTGTCGGACAATCCTCAAAAGACTTTTCTAAATCATCTAAATTTGAGATCGCCAGATTCTTTAAAACCGATTGAGCCGCATCCAAGCTTATGCCTCTTTTCTGCATTTCATTTAATACACCCTCTTCTCCTATCTTATCAATTTTATCCATGGCCATAGTCATATCCATGAACTTATCTTCTATACCTACAGATTCGGCTAAGCCAAATAAAACTTTTCTATTATTAATTTTGATTTCTACATCTACATTCAGGTGCGTAAAAACTTCATCATAGATTTTTACTAACTCAGCTTCATACATCAAACTGTTAGAGCCAACGACATCTGCATCACATTGAAAAAATTCTTGATAGCGTCCTTTTTGTGGTCGATCGCCTCTCCAGACTTGCTGGATTTGATAGCGCTTAAATGGAAATGTAATATCATTTTGGTGCATACTTACAAATCGCGCAAAAGGAACAGTAAGATCATATCTCAGGCCTCTTTTTGCAATAGAGGAAACAAGTTTTGAAGAGTTTTTATCCGCTAAAGCCTCCTCATTAGCCTTAGCTAAAAAATCACCATTATTTAAAACCTTAAAAATCAGCTTGTCTCCTTCCTCGCCATATTTCCCTGTCAATGTTGACAAGTTTTCCATTACAGGAGTTTCAATTGGAACATACCCATAGGTTTCAAACACTTTTTTTATGGTAGAAAAAATATAATTCCGTTTGGCCACTTGTGCCGGTAAAAAATCTCTTGTTCCTTTTGGTATTGATGGTTTCATTTATATCGCTGAAGTAAATTGCTTTAGAAACCGAGTATCGTTTTCAAACAACAATCTGATGTCACTAATGTCATACATTTGCATTGCTGATCTTTCTATGCCGATCCCGAATGCGAAACCTGTATAGATTTCTGGATCGATTTTACAATTGATCAATACATTAGGATCAACCATTCCGCAACCTAATACTTCTAACCAGCCCGTTCCTTTGGTTAACCTTTTGGTTATGTCTGTTTCGGTTCCCATCCAAACATCCATTTCTGCACTTGGTTCAGTAAACGGAAAATAGCTTGGTCTTAATCTAATTTTAGTTTCAGTACCATACATCTCGCGGGCAAAATATAATAGCGTTTGTTTCATATCTGCAAACGAAACATCTTTATCTATATACAAACCCTCCACTTGATGAAACTGACAATGCGATCTTGCCGATATTGTTTCATTTCTATATACACGACCAGGAGCGATAATTCTTATCGGCGGTTCTTGAGTAGTCATAACTCTTGCTTGCACAGAAGAGGTATGAGTCCGCAGTAAAAAATTTGAAGAATCTTTTAGGTAAAAAGTATCCTGCATATCTCTAGCAGGGTGATCCTCAGGCGTATTCATCGCAGTAAAATTATGCCAATCATCTTCGATTTCTCTTTCCTCTTCTACAACAAATCCAATTTTTTCAAAAATCTTTATCATCCTATTCATGACAATTGACACAGGATGTCTGGACCCACTAAAAGTAGGTTCTGGTGGTAAAGTTAAATCAATGCTTTGCGCCTCTTCATTTCCAGCTGCTGCCTCTATCGCCTCTTTTAAGCTTTCAAACTTGGTCTCAGCTGTGCTCTTCAAATGGTTTAGAGATTGTCCAAACTCTTTTTTTCTGTCATTAGGGATATTCCTCATTTCACCAAACAAGGGTTTGATAATATTCTTTGTTCCCAAAAACTTAATTCTAAATTGCTCGAGTTCTTGAACGTTTCCTGGGCTTGAAGAATTTATCTCTTCTAAATGTGCTTCAATTTTATCAAATACTTCCACCTTAATTTATTTGTCCTAAAGTTACAGTTTCGTACGGGCACTCATATTATTGAACAAAAAAAAACAGCAAGGAATCCTTACTGCTTTTTTTATAATTTTTTTGTAATTCCTATTCTTTGATCAATTCAAAGCTTAATTCTTCTACAACATCAGGATGGAACTTCACAGTAGCTGTGTATGTACCAATTTCTTTTGGTTCATCATCAAGCTCTATTTTCTTTCTTTCGATATCGATATCAAACTTTTCTTTTAAAACATTGGCAATCTGTACACTGGTCACTTTACCAAAGATTTTTCCAGAAGTTCCAGATTTGACACCAATTTTAATTGTTTGACCTTTTATCTTTTCAGCCATTGATTTGTAGTCATCTATCCTTGCATTCTCTTTGGCTTGTTCGTCAGCTACGAGCTTATCCAATTTTTTCATATTGGTAGCGTTAGCAATTACACCAAATCCTTGTGGGATAAGATAGTTACGTCCATATCCAGGTTTTACTTTAACAACATCGTGCTTGTAACCTAGGTTGTCTATGCTTTGTAATAAAATTATATCCATAACAAAACTTATTTTAAAAGGTCAGTTACATAAGGTAAAATAGCAAGGTGTCTTGCACGTTTTACAGCTATAGCAACTTTCTTTTGGTACTTTAATGAATTTCCTGTGATCCTTCTCGGTAAAAGTTTTCCTTGCTCGTTAACAAATTGCAACAAGAAATCAGGATCTCTATAATCGATATGTCTGATACCGAATTTTCTAAATCGACAATACTTTTTATTGTCTTTTCCAATATTTGGATTATTTAAAAACTTTATGTCATCTCTAGAAGCCATAATTATATTTTTTATTCTTCTTCAGAAGAAGGGTTAACGCCACCAATTAATTTTTCTTTCAATTCATTCAACTTAGTCCAATCACCAGCTGCTGCCAACTGAGCTTGATCTGGCCAAGTCGAAGGATCATGGCTCACATAGTTAGAACCACCTTTCGATAAAATCGATTTGATTTCATTCGGTGTAGCTGCTGCTAATTTTGTAAATGAATTAACACCACTTGTTTTAAGTAAATTGCCAATTTTTGGCCCAATACCTTCTATCAATGTTAAATCATCTTTTACTATAGACTTCTCAGCATCTTGTTTACCTGAAGAAGCTTTCTTACCTATTTTACCATTACGCTTATCATCGTTGTATTTAACGCCATACTTGTCAAGCTTTACCGTTAAAAAACGCATGATCCTTTCATCTCTTCTGAGTGCTAATTCCAATTTAGGAACGATAGTGCCACCTTCAGATTGAAACTCTATACATCTGTAAACGCCTGAATTTCTTTTGTTAATAGGGTAAGCGAGTTGTTTAAGACCAACGTCATCTACATGCACAATGCTGCAATCTTCATTGGTTAATAGCGACTCGTACGCTTTTGCTGCCGTTTGTATTTCATCACCTGGCAGAACGGGATCGATGATGAATGTTATCTCGTATTGATTCATTTAATAATTAAATTATCACTTTTGAAAAGGGCTGCAAATATAGAGTTAAAAAACTTTCTAAGCAAAGATAAATTCCAACTAAATAAGATATTTTATTCTTTCAACTGCCTAATTATTAATTAATTAGACTTTTTGTGTTGCACTACTTAGACTTGCAATCAACTATATATATCTTTGTATCAATTTTTACAATCTCTATTATTTTAAATAACAAGCAATTACATATTATGAAAAGTATATTATTAGTATCTGCACTTTCATTATTGACTTTTTTTGCATGCAAATCACCTCAAACAAGTTCTGTTGCTGGAGAAAAATTTGGCAAAGAAATTACTGCAGAAAACGCTGTTGACCTCCCTTCAGTCATCGCTAAATTAGAATCGCAAGATTCTGTTCGTACTAAATTTACAGCAAAAGTTGAGTCGGTTTGCCAAACAAAAGGTTGCTGGATGAACCTTGTCCCAACTACTCAGGGTGAAGATGAAATCTTCGTAAAGTTCAAAGATTATGCGTTTTTCATGCCTTTAGATATCGCTGGCAAAAATGTAATTGTTGAAGGTGTTGCCTTTAAAGAGGTTACTCCTGTGGATGAACTTAAACACTACGCTGAAGATGAGGGATTATCGCAAGAAGAAATAGATAAAATTACAGAGCCAAAAGAAGAGTGGAAATTTATGGCCGATGGTGTCATAGTTCTTTAAAAAAAACTAGTGCTGGGGTTTTGGATGTACTTTAAAATAACATCTTATTTTAAAAATACTGCCCAGACACTAGCCAATCATTATAGAACAACTTCCATTAGGTTTGCAAGATTCAAAAAAAAATCTTTATAATGTTAAAAAAAGTGTTAAAATGCGCCTTTAAGATGACAAGTGTTTTATCATATGTTCAATATTCACATTGTCTTGAATTAATTCAATAGCTTTTGCTATTTTCCAAGGTGTCCGTCTATTTATCTTGACCTCAAGCTTACTTATCTTAATTACAACACCATAAGTATCAAGCTGTGTTCTAATAACTGGCAAATTGTGTTGAGTAATATAATCAATACTGCCTTCCGATATTTCATCATCACCAGTAACAACTATTCCGCATAAAGGACAATGATCATTTTTGGATAAGTCTTTCACTCTCGACAAAGAAATATCAAGTACACGCGAACTTACAACCAAAAGACTGTCATTTGATTCTGATAATTCATCTGTGTTAACCAATGAACCTGCTAAGATTTTTTCAACTTTATTAAAACCTTTCTCCTTAGAATACTCAAAGCTACCACCAATTGCATTAGAAATTGTCCAGATCAAAGGATATGCTAATGTATTATCATAGGGCACCACACCTAATAATTCTAAATCATTTTTATCCAACCATTTACCAACATAATTTCTGACCATTTCCATTTTCGATGGAATAACTTTATTGACAATCACGCCCACAATAGGAACATTATGCTCGCGAAACAAACCCATCGACATGTTTAATTTATCAATTGTACTGCCGATACCCCCTTCTACAATCATCACCACTGGCGCTTCTAGCAATTGAGCTACCCTCGCATTAGAAATGTCAGCCACTGATCCTACTCCAGGATGCCCCGTGCCTTCATAGATAACCGCATCATGGGTTTTCTCTAAAGCTTCCTTGGCTACAATAATTTTTGACTCCAAGTCATATTTATCTGGATTGTCTAAATACAAAGAAGTAGATCCCTTGCCTAAAATGACTGGACTGTGTACTTCAGGATGGATATCCAATTTCAAAAGATCGGCAAAAAGGACAGCATCCTTATCTACAACGCTGTCTCCTATATCGACATGCTTTTGACCGACGGGTTTGCAATACCCAGTATTGATTCCTGCCTTCAAAAAACTCGCTGCCAAACCTAAGGTAGATGTCGTTTTTCCTACGTGTTGGCTTGTCGCAGCAACATATAATTTTTTAAGCTTCATTATGCAATATAAGAATTCCACCAAAGCCATAAACTAAAAAGCCCCGAACTAATTCGAGGCTTAAATCTTCCTTATTTTTAATAACTACTTGAAAAACCAGCTGTGAGAGAAGGATTCGAACCTTCATAGGGAGCTTAGCCAAAAGACAAAATCAATTTGTGGTCAATCCATATCTTACGTTTATCACTTTTCCCCCACCCTCGAGACAAGAGGGCATGGCTGCCTGTTTCATCACCTCACAGTATTAATTTAAATTTGTTGTACTTCATTAAATACATTACAAATATACAAGCAAAGAACCCAATTAGTCAAGTATTTCTAATCATTTTACGATTTATTTAGAAATTATCTAATTTTTTAGACTTTTATGTAAATGGAATTATAATTAACCTTTCTCAAAATGCCGAAACATTAGAATTTATTTAACCGTCTGTCTTACTTAGAATAGCGACTTTTGCTGATAATTAAAAGAAGACCATTTATGTCTCAATTAAAGGCAGTTATTTTCATTCTAAACTTGTTTTTCATTTCATCAAATTTAGAAGGACAAGCTCAAAACACTAGAATCAATGGATTAACTGTAGTGGGTGTCCCCGCCCCATATAAAACCAATCCCATCCCTCGTCTTAATGAAACTTTGGCTAATTGGATTTGTCTTGTTCCTTATGGCTTTGGTCACAAAGAGCAAACAAACATTAGATTCAATGTAAGTCGGCAATGGTGGGGAGAAAAAGAAGAAGGCATTGTAGAAACAGTCAAACTTGCCAGAGAAAAAAATTTAAAAATACTCCTCAAACCCCAAATCTATATACATGGATCTTGGCCAGGAGACATTGACTTTGATAATGAAAAAGATTGGTTAGAATGGGAGAAAAACTATAAAGAGTTTATCTTTTTTTACTTAAGAATTGCAGCCAGAGAAGAAATTGAAATGTTTTGTATCGGGACTGAATTCAAAAAAAGCGTCTTAAAAAGAAAATCATTTTGGGTAGACTTAATTTCTGAAGCGCGAACAATTTACTGCGGTGAAATAACATATTCATCAAATTGGGATAATTATCAATCCATTGGCTTTTGGAAAGAATTAGATTATATAGGTATAAGTGCTTATTTCCCTATCTTAAATAAAGATAACCCTAGCGTAGAACAAATTAAAAAGGCATGGATGCCTAAAGTGAAATCGCTAAAGACTTTTTCAAGAAAATGGGATAGAAAAATACTCTTTACCGAATATGGTTATCTCGCTGTTGACAGAACAACATATAATAATTGGGAATTGGAGAAGCAGATTAAACAACTCAAGGTCAACGAGCAAGCCCAAGCCAATGCCTTGCAAGCTTTGTATGAGTCTTTTTATCCTCAAAAATACTGGGCAGGAGGCTTTCTTTGGAAATGGTTTCCTAATAATCATGGCCATGAAGGTTACATAGAAAAGGATTACACTCCACAAGACAAACTGGGAGAAGCAGTACTCAAAAAATTCTTCGGACCCCAAACTAGCAATGATTAAACACATAACTGCTCAATGAAAACTTACAAACGCGTTTCCTCAATCCAGAATCATCTTTCTAAAGAAAGAAAAAAGAATAAAACAATAGGCTTTGTCCCTACAATGGGCGCTTTGCATCAAGGTCATATGTCATTGATACAAAAGTCAAATGCTGAAAACGACATTACTGTCGCCAGTGTATTTGTTAACCCTACTCAATTTAATGAACAAAAGGATCTGGCAAAATACCCTAGAAATTTAAAAAAAGATGCAGCACATCTTAAAGAAAATGATTGCGACTATCTATTCGCGCCAAGCGTCACACAAGTATACCCTAAAGAAGGACTTCCGAAAATCAACATCGATTTGAGTCATTTGACGCAATCAATGGAAGGCCCCAATAGACCAGGTCATTTTGAAGGCGTCGTTGAAGTCGTCCATCGATTATTAACAATTATCAATCCCGATAATTTATATATGGGTCAAAAGGATTTTCAACAATTTACAATTGTCGACCATATGTTAAAAACCCTAAAAATAAAAACCCGCTTAAGGGTCTGCCCTACCATAAGAGAAGAGAATGGCTTAGCTATGAGCTCCAGAAATGCGCGTATATCTAAAAAATTAAAACCCCAATGCAGTATCATATATAAAACGCTTAGCTCAAGCAAACAAGAGATTCTCAAAAAGTCGGTAAAGTCTATTGAATCAAAAGCGTTAAAAGCATTGTCCATAAAAGGATTTGAACCAGAATACTTTAAAATTGTAGACGGCTACACATTACAAGAGATAAAAGATCCTAAAAAGCACAAGTTAATCGTGGCATGCACTGCTGTTTGGGCAAAAGATGTAAGATTAATTGACAATATGATCTTAAAAGGAGAAAAACATATAAGCTAATAGCTTTTGTAAAGAACAAAAATTAAATTTGCGGCATGTTATTACAGGTACACAAATCCAAAATCCACAGAGCAACTATAACTCAAGCCAACTTGAATTATGTAGGTTCAATAACCATTGATGAAGCTTTAATGGAAGCAGCAAATATCCTAGATGGAGAACGCGTGCAAATTGTTAACAACAATAATGGCGAAAGGCTCGAAACTTATGTTATCACTGGAGAACGTAAATCAGGAGTTATTTGCTTAAACGGTGCAGCGGCTAGAAAATGTGAAGTTGGAGATATCGTCATTATAATTTCTTATGGTTTTATGACGCTAGAAGAAGCCAAAAAGCATAAAGCCATCACTGTTTTTCCTAATGAGAAAAATCAATTAGATTAATTGAATAGTAAGCTCAAATCAGCAATTAAACTCATTGTTTTTTTAAGCATAGGTTTATTCATCCTATACTTTCTATACAACAACCTTGAAGCTGCTTACCAAAAAGAATGTGCACTTAATAATGTGCCATCAGAAGAATGCTCATTTAAGGATAAAGTTATAAATGATTTCAAATCGGTTAAACTAATTTGGATCGTTATTATCAGCATTTTTTTTATGCTGAGTAACTTATTACGTGCATTAAGATGGAATCAGTTTTTGGATACAATGAATTATAAACCTTCAGTAACAAATTCTTTAGGCGCAATCATGGTCGCTTATTTGGCCAACTTGGCCATACCAAGAATTGGAGAAGTTATAAGAGCAGGCACTTTAGCAAAAAACGAAAAAATTCCTGTTGAAAAAGTTATGGGGACCATTGTTTTGGATAGATTGCTAGACGTAATCTCTTTATTGATTTGTATCGGATTGGCTTTTATATTTGCATTTCAAACCTTCAAAGACTACAATGAAGAGCATGGCATGATGAATGCGCAGCTCCTCTATATTTTAATTGGAATCGGTGTCGCGGGTTTAATAGGTCTCCTTTTACTCAATAAGTTTCTATCTCAATCCACATCACAAAACCCAATAGTGAAAAAGCTACAATCTTTATGGATTGGATTTAGAGATGGACTAATCTCTGTCAAAAACGTTAAAAATTTTCCACTTCTTATCTTCTATTCTGTAGGTATATGGGTCTGTTATTATCTTATGACTTATCTCTGCTTTTTTGCCTTCGCCCCTACTGCGCACTTAGGTCCAATAGCAGGCTTTGTTGCTTTTGTTTTTGGTTCTTTAGGCATTGTATTTCCAGCACCGGGTGGCATCGGAAGCTATCAATACTTAGTGAGCCAAGCTTTGATACTCTATGGGGTAAATATTTTTGACGCCTTTTCTTTTTCTAATATCGTTTTTATATCTATAAATATCATCGGCAATATACTTTTTGGCTTCTTCTTCTTTTTCTATTTGCCTATTTACAATAGAAAACGGTTGCAACAATCTTAGAGACTGTCTTTTGGGACTTTACCTTTTATTCCTCTAAACATATCTTCAATTTTTTTGATATCTGCTTTTGAGTCATCAGTAGTATAAACTGGATCTAAAAATCTAACTTCTTTCTTTTCCCAGTCAAATACTGTTGGGATAATTGGAATATTCGCAGCTTTAGCGATATAATAAAAACCTGTCTTAAAGTGATCAACTTTCTTTCGTTGTCCTTCAGGTGCAATCACAATAGCCAATTCTTCTCTTTCCAGATATTCATTAACAATAGCACGTACAAAACTTGTAGCCTTTGATCTTTTCACTGGGATACCGCCCAAAGGATACATAATCCATCCTAAAGGAGGCTTAAACAATGATTCTTTGCCTATGTATTTAATTTTATCATTTAGAATAGATCTTGCCATCACACCTATAGGAAAGTCCCAATTTGACGTATGAGGTGCCGCTATTAAAATTTTCTTTTTAATATGGTAGGGGTAGTTTTCATTTTTACACTTCCACCCAATTATTTTATATATAAGTATGGCTAAATATCTAAACATCCTGAAAATTGCAGTTAATTTTAATCAAATTAAACTTCCTAGCAAATAAACAGTCTTAGAATTAAATCTAAATGATTTGACAGAACTTTCTGATGAAAATATATTAGAAATGTTATCAAATGATAAAAACTTTGATAAAGGCTTTGAAATTCTGATAAAGAATTATCATGAAAAACTCTATTGGCACATCAGAAGGATAGTTCATTTTCATGAAGATGCTGACGATGCTATCCAAAATACTTTTATTAAAGTTTTTAAAAACATAAAGGGATTTAAAGGAGAATCTAAATTATATACTTGGCTCTATAGGATAGCTTCCAATGAAGCGATTACATTGCTCAATAAAAAGAAAAAAAAGAATTTAACGAGTTGGGATCAAGAAGTTGATTCGCTTGGTAAGCAACTCATTGCAGACAGTTATTTTGATGAAGATCGCGCACAACTTGTTTTAGTTAAAGCTATCGCCCAATTACCAGACAAACAAAAGATTGTTTTTAATATGCGTTACTATGATGAAATGAGTTATGCGGATATTTCTGAAGCTCTAGAAACTTCAGTAGGAGCACTCAAAGCATCTTTTCATCATGCGCTAAAAAAAGTAGAATCCTATATTAAAGAACACATAGATTATGTATAAAGATAATTTACCAAAAAAATATTTTGAAGCACTTCCAAAAAAAATATGGGAGCGTATGATAAGTGTTGATGATGACATCATAAACACTGCACCCAATCTGTCTAAGTTTAACAAACATAATCCCTATAAAGTACCAGAAAAATACTTCAACAATCTTAAAACTAATTTATTCAAAATCAACAACAGGAAAACGCCTACTAGAGTACTATCGTTTAGATGGCAGTATGCCGCTGCTTCTTTCGCATTGGTTTTGGCAAGCTTCATTGGTTTTAAATCTCTAAATAAAAACGCCACTGAAGATTTTAAAGAACTCGTTTACGAAGATGTTGTTGATTACTATTTACTTGACAATGAGATTGACAACTCTTTGCTTTTAGAGTTGTCAGAAGATAATGCACTTAACGATTCATCTGACGAATTTTCTGAGATAAGCGATGAAGATTTAGATTTATATATAGATATAATTATTGATGATTTTACGGCAGAGGAAATTAACGAGGTTATTTAAATTTTACTATGAAAAATATATTATTATTACTATTCACATTTGCGGCTACACAAACATTTGCGCAAAGAGGTTCTCAAGAACACAGACAAAAACTAGAATCAAGGAGAATTGCCTTCCTTTCTGACAAGCTCAATTTCACTCCACAGGAAGCCCAAATTTTTTGGCCTGTTTATAATGAATATACAGATGCCCTACATAAGATCAGACAAACTCATAGAAAGACATTCGAAAATGATTTTGAAAGTGAAGAACAAGCCAGTTCTATTTTGGAAAAAACAATTAAGTTTGAAGAAGATCAATTAGACTTAAAAAAAATATACATTGTTAAAATTAAAAAGCTTATTGGCGCACAGAAAACGCTAGTACTTTTTAGAAACGAAAGAAAGTTTAAAGAAGATGTTTTAAAAAGCATGAAAGAAAGGAGAAGAGGTCGATAATTGCCATATGTTCAGAAAAACCTTCTGTTAAATATTATTTTTCTATTCTTTTTTGATGTAAAGAATATAAGTATTAATCACTTAAGAGAAAACTGTTATTCTTTAGTAATTGATACGTTGCTTTGTGAGAATGAATACAATAAGCTTTACGAAAAAAATAATATGTTTTTATGCCTACCCTTTAAATGCATCTAGCTCAATAATTACAGGCTTTTCACCCACAAAAAAATATTACTGAAAGACTTGCAAAGAAGTGAATTTGTCTATATTTACCCCGAATTATAATCTGAGTAACATAGCTTTTAATGGAATATAGAACCAAACGAGACATTTCGTTTCTCAACTTAATGTCAGATTTTGAAACGAACTTTGAAAAAGGTCACGATGTTTTTTATTCAGAAAAAACATATCTCGAGATCATCAGATACTACGAAGAAGAATTGCAATATGATAAAGCAATTGAAGTATCAGATATAGCATTGAACCAATTTAGCTTTAGACCTGATTTTTATATCATCAAAGCAAGACTACTTTTTCAATCTAATTTTCACGGAGAAGCGTTACAGCTTCTTAACAAAGCAGAAAAAATTTCCCCCTACGAACACGATATACTTTTATTGAAAATCAGAATCCTTGCTTTTCAAGGTGTCATCGAAGAAGCTAAAGAGATTTTAGCGGATATGAAACGATATGTTTCATCTAGTGACCTCTCAGATGTTTATCTGAGTGAATCTTATATCAATGAAGTGATGCAAGATTATGATGGTATGTATGAAAATCTCACAAAAGCCATCATATGTGACATGAAAAATGAAGAAGCATTTGAGCGTATCGGTTTTGCTGTACAATTATCTAAAAATTATGAAGCAAGCGTGCAGTTTCATAAGATGGTAATTAACGAGCAGCCTTTTAATTATTTGTCCTGGTATAATCTAGGTCACGCGTTATCCTGTTTAGGTGAATACAAAGAAGCTATTGACGCTTTAGAATATTCATTTATTACAGAACAAAATTTTGAAAACGGATATCTTGATTGCGCAGATATTTGTATTCAAGAAAAAGATTTTAAAAGAGCTTTAAATATCTATCAAACTCATTTTGAGATTTTTGGTATAAATGAAGAAGTACTCTTTAACATGGCTGAATGCCAATACAATTTAGGTAACTTAAATAAAGCACGTATCCTTTTATCAAAGCTTTTAAAACTTGATCCTTATAACGATGAAGTATATTATAAGCTTGGCTTGTGTTATGCGCAAGCAGAAAATTGGTCAAAGGCCATCAATGCTTATCACAAAGCCATAACCTTAGAAGACAACTGTGAAGATTATTACCTTTCTATTGCAGTAGCACATAATGCTATTGGAAGTTTTGAAAAAGCAGAATTCTTTTATGGCAAAGCCGTTGAAACAGGGCCGGAGCAAAGTATGTATTGGAGAGAATATATTTCATTCCTCATAAAAATTGGCAAAAAAGATAAAGCACTAGAAGTTTTTACAGATTCTGACACTTACACTTTTGGAGCAGACTTACTTTTCTGCAAAGGCGTCGCAGAATACCTAACAGGAGATCTTACCAGTGCCTACAATAGTTTTGAAGAAGGTTTAAAAGAAGATTTTGATCAACACAAAATCATTTTTGAAATCGAGCCAGAACTCATGTTACAAAAAGAATTAGAATCTATGATTTCTTATTATCAAGGAGAAACAAAATTATCATAAAATTATAAACCAAAGTAGATTTACAACTCAATCTCATTCGAAATAAGGGGCTGTCTTTTTTTTAAGATAGCCTCTTTTTTTCATTTTTTCTGAAAGACAAATATCTTGCAACTAAAACACTTATCAAATAATCCTTTATTGACATGAGTGGATTATCTTTTTTGGCCTTGCAGACTTTGCCAATGGTCCAAATAGTAATCAAGGATAATTGGCTTATCCAATTGGTTTACGCCTACTGATTCACTTCTTATATCTTTTGGAAAATAAAACATATGATCAAACATTGCATTTTCTAAGTATTTCAATGCAATATCCTGCCTGAGCGTATCCACAAATTTTGGATAATTCTTGGCCATTACAAATCCCCAGTTACCAAAGGATGGAATATTGACTTGATAAGGATATGTAAAATTAAAACCTGCATCCTGTAAAGTAGAGCTGATGCACCAAAAAGCATTCTTACTCAATTCTGGACTTGTCGCTTGCGTACATAAGACACCACGTTTCTTAAGCCTCATAATGCAATATTGATAAAATTTAGAGCAATATAATCGTGCAATAGATTCATTGGTAGGATCAGGTAAATCAATAAGGATCGCATCATACTGTGTTGTATCCTCTTTTAAATATCTAAAGGCGTCTTCATGTAAGATCTTAACTTTAGGGTCATTCAAAGCTCCCTCATTTAATTGATCTAACATTTTAAACTTTCCACTCAAAGCAGAAACAGCGGGATCAATATCTACAATAGTCAATTTTTCTAGTTCTCTATACTTTAAGATTTCTCTTGCAGCTAACCCTTCACCTCCACCCAAAAGCAACACATTTTTAACCTCATCAATTTGCTGAAGCGGTACATGTACAAGTGCTTCATGGTATCTATATTCATCACGAGAAGAGAACTGAATGGCACCATTAAGATACAATCTAAACTCTTCCGGCATTTGTGTAACACTGATGTTTTGGTAAGGACTATTTTCGGTATAAACCACAGGAAATTTATAAATGGACTTATTCCATCTCTCCATGTAGTTATCAGATTCAAATATCATGTACGCAAGCACACTCATTAAAACAAAAATAAAGAAACTCAATGCGCGTCTAAAGCTCTTCGCTTTTTCCAGATAATCTTTGTAAAGATAAATCGTCGTTAAGCCTACGCCAATGTTAACCAACCCAAATATGATTGATGATTTGTACAAACCTACCATCGGCACTAAAAAGAATGGAAATAATAATGTCGCAGCTAGCGCACCTAAATAATCGAAGGTAAGAATGTTACTAATATTCTCTTTAAGTTGAAAGTCATCTTCCATAATTCGCGTCAGTAAAGGCACCTCAAAACCAGTCAACACCCCTATAAGAAAAACTAAAAAAAGCACAAAGAATTGATATCCCGATGCATCACTTTGTGCAAAATAAAAATAACAAAGTGGTACCGATAACGCGCCCACTAAACCCAAAAGTAACTCTACATAAATAAATTTAAGGAGCAGATCTTTACTTATAAAACGTGTCAAATATGACCCTACGCCCATGGATGCCAAATAAACGCCAATAATAATTGAAAATTGACGTATGCTATCTCCTAATAAATAAGAACTCGTAGTACTTATCAATAACTCATATATAATTGAGCATAAGCCAACTATAAAAGTTATAATTATCAGTAAGTTTTTGTGAATTCTAGATATTTTTCCCATTTTTAAACAAAATCATTACAAACCTAAATATTTAAAAGTTATGACAGAACAAAAGAGCTCAACTCCCATCTTGAAATATGCCATCTATGGTATCATTGCAATATTTTTTCTCTTTAAATTTTTTGGCGGTGGAGGCAGTAATGAAGGTGCAGACTATGTTGAAGAAACTTTAGAGGACCCTACACAAGGTATAATTGCCGAAATTCAAGAAGTTGACGAAGATTTATTTAAAATTACAGATGAAGAGCTGATTGAAAAAAGAGCCGATTCTAGAATTATTGCAACATTCATAGATAATTCTGTTGATACTTTTACCCTTGATGAAATTACATTAGAAGAAGCTAATAATCCTAGAAGATCAGGTTTGAGAGCCGTGGCTATGGCTGGCATGTTTGGCTACATGATGGGCAGACCTATGAGTTCAGGTATTGCTAGATCTGCTTACGCAAATGATAAATCTTTTAATAAATCAAACACTTCTGGAAAATCACAATTATCTAGTACGGCAAGTAGAAAGACGGTTAGAAAGCCCGCTTCAAAAGGGTTTGGCTCTGGAAAATCTACTAGATCATATGGCGGATAGACAGGTTGATCTACAGGGCATACCTGAAGAATTTATTAAAGAGAACGGCTACGGATTTTTATTAGATGATGAATACATTGTCCCTGAAGGGATATTGCTCAATGCAGCTGAGATCGACAACGCCATAAAAGTTCAAGACGAAGTCTATAAGATTTTTAAGACTGAATTGTCCAATTTAGTTGTCACCAAACAATTTGATTTTTTGAATCTGCCTCAAAAGATGGTAGATCTCATTTGCTATTCATTCAATAAAAACCACAACCATATACTTGGGCGATTTGATTTTGCTGGAGGTATTGATGGTATTCCATTAAAACTACTAGAATACAATGCAGATACCCCCACAATGCTTCCTGAGTCTTCTATAATCCAGGATGAGTTTACAAAATTCTACGAGGAACCTTACCAGCATAATATCCTTCGCAGACAGCTAGAAGTAGCTTTCAACAGCTTAACAATTGCTGCTGGAGAAAACCATCCCTCACTACTCGTAACTTCATTAGGACACGAAGAAGACAAGGCTAATGCCCAACTCATTATGCAAATCGCAAATGAGGAAGGCTTTGAAGTCGCCTATGCGGATTTACCTGAAATAGATTTTGCAATAGGTGAGGGTATCTTTGTAGATGCGGGCGAAGGCATGTCTGCACAATATGATTTTCTATACAAGCTCGTACCTTGGGAATTTATTTGTTTTGATGAGCCTGACTTGCTAGACATTTTGCACAATCTCATTATGGATGATAAATTGTATGTACTCAATCCACCTTACGCCATAGTCTATCAATCAAAAGTCTTTCTAGATCACGTTAGCCGAAAATATGATCTCCCATTTCTATTAAAATCCTCTAGAAGTTCCAATGATTTTATAGGACAAAAATATGTTGAAAAAGTTAGTTTTGGAAGACTGGGTGAGAACATAAGTATCTATGACGAACGAGGTAAGATAATTGAAAAAACAGAAGGTGATTTCGGTCATTTTGAAAAAATATATCAAGAGTTCGCTCAATTGTATAAAGATCATTACGGCGAGTATTATCAACTCAGTATGTTTAATGTTAATGGGGTTGCTAGCAGTATCTCATTTAGACGCGGTGAAAAATTGATCATTGATGACGACTGCCAATTTGTTCCGCATTTTGAAAGTAAGATAAGCTGATGCAAAGAAAACATCTTGGAGAACATTATATCCTAGAACTTTTTGACTGTGACAACAAATTATTAAACGACGTTGAAGGCATTAAGGAAATTATGATAGCCGCTGCAGTAGCCGCCAACGCCACAATTGTCACCAAATATTTTCACCAATTTTCACCATACGGAATTTCTGGGACCATAGTAATTGAAGAAAGTCATTTTAATATCCATACATGGCCTGAGCATGGGTTTGCTGCTGTAGACTTATTTACATGTGGTGATTCTTTACAACCTGAAAAAGCAAAATCACTTATTATCAGAGAACTAAAATCTCAAAACCACGACTACTCTACTATTAAAAGAGGTGTGTTTAAAAAATAATATAGGCGAACTTAACTATGCTTTTTTAAAAACTTGGTTGGCCCATATTGCTGCTCCTATAATTCCAGCATTATTGAGTGATTTAGCAGTTACAACATTTATATCTCGTGAAATATAGTTGTGGTAATCTTTAAACTTTTTACTTATCCCTCCTCCAAGTATGACTAAATCTGGAGAAAAAATATAATCGACATATTCTAGATATTCATTTAATTCTTTTCCATATTCCTCCCAACTCAAATCAAAGTTTTTCCTTGCACTATTAGAAGCATATTTTTCTGCTATGGAATCCTTATATTTTAGGTGCCCCAATTCTGTGTTGGGTAATAAAATACCATTTCTAAAAATAGCCGATCCAATGCCCGTACCTAAGGTCAATAAAATCACAGTACCATCAAAACTCTTACCTTGTCCAAAATGCAACTCTGCTATTCCTGCCGCATCCGCATCATTTATGACACTGACTGGCGTATCAATAGCCTTACTGATTTTCTTTGTGATAGGAAAACCAATCCAGTTATCATGAATATTACTTGCTGATAAGCTGTGATTATCTTTTATAACTGCAGGAAAGCAGATTCCAATCCTTTTACCCCTCCAATCAAAATGATCAACCAAGTCTGCCACAACATTTATCATGTCCTTCGGCATTTTACTCTCAGGTGTTTTAATCTTATACCTTTCAGATAGCAATTCACCTGTTTTAATATCGACTTTAGCTGCTTTCATACCAGTCCCTCCAATATCTATACCTAATATCTCTCTCATTTAATTTATCGCTTTAATATCTAAAATAAGAACTTCTTTGAGAGGTACATTCATTTCTCCCGTCTCAATTTTAGAAATTTTTTCTAGGACATCAAAACCATCTATTAAGTAGCCAAAGACTGTATATTCTCCATCTAATTGCGGAGCGCCTCCTGATTCTAAATATCTCTTCTTTTGATCGACTGTGTATGAGAATAACTTTGAAGCTTCATGATTCTTTATCGCATCAATTGACAATTCGACTCCATCTACAATATAAAATTGCGTACCTGAAGACATCTTATCCGGATTGATATCGTCTGGCATTCTTGCTGCTGCTAGCGCGCCCTTATAATGAAAATGCTCTTTATTAAACTCGGAAGGTATCTGTTCTTTAAACTTAAATCGATCTTTAGTTTTTCTTGTTTTATTATCACCCCCCTGAATCATAAAGCCATCTATGACTCTATGAAAACTAAGCCCATTATAATATTTTTTTTCAATTAAATCTAGAAAATTATCTCGATGGTTGGGCGTCAGTTCACTGAGAACGAATGTCATTGCACCCAGACTTGTTTCTATATAAACACTACAATTTTTAGGTGCATCTATAAAAACAGGTTTTGTCTGTGAAGCAATTTTTCCATCTTTTAAAGCCTTCAGCTGAATATCATATCTGCCCGATTCTAAAAACAAGTGCTCTAATGTCTCATCTTCAGAAACGACATCTTCATTAATAGACCAAATATAAGATTCTGAATTCTTAGATAAATTTTTAAAATTGATCAATGCAGGTGCTTGATTGTCATCTGCATTGATCAAAAATTCAGCTGTAGGTTTTGAGCAACTTGCTATAAGAAGTGTGCTCACTAATAAGTAGTAAATTTTTTTCAACCTTACTTTACAACTTTTACTTTCATTGTAACGTCTTCCATTGGTCTATCTGAATTACCAATTTTAACACTTGCAATTTTATCAATAACATCCATCCCTTCTACTACTTCGCCAAACACTGTATACTCATTATCTAGAAAAGGTGTGCCGCCCATTTTAGTGTAACGTTCAACATCTTCAGCACTGTATACTATTCCTTTTTGTGAAGCAAATGATAATAATTGTTGTTCAGTTACAGGCTTTCCTTGTACAACATAGAATTGCGAACCTGAAGATTCTTTGTTAGGGTTACCAGCACCACGTCTTGCTGCTGCTAAGGTCCCTTTAAAGTGGTACGCGCCAATCTCTGCTGGTATAGTATAGCCAGGTCCTCCAGAACCTAAATTCTTGCCAGCAGGTGCACCTTTAGAATCAGGATCACCACCTTGAACCATAAACTGTGGAATTACACGGTGAAATAAAGTACCATCGTAAAATCCTTCCTTTGCTAATTTTTTAATATTATCTCTATGCTTAGGTGTAGAATCATAAAGCTTAATTTTCATATTCCCATAATCAGTTTCAATAAGAATCATTTCTTGTTTAGGAGAACATGAAGTCATAAATCCTATAACCATTAAGAACATGACGTACTTAAGTGTGTTTTTCATTTTATTAAAATTTTAAATAACCAATTAATTATTCTTCTTCAGCTACCTCAAGTTTATTGAAGTAGAGAATGATATTCTTCTTTAGTATTTTTTCTTGCTCAGCCACACCTTTAACCTTAAATGGTTTGTCAATCTCAAAATGAGGCCACCCATCTTCATCACGTCCAGCAAAAGTATAATAGCCATCTTGCTCTAAAAGTGAACAAGCCGCAATATGCATTAAATCTTGTTTCTCTTCTTTAGAAAAAGTATCCTGAATTCTTCCAAATTCTTGAACACCTATTAAAAACAAAATAGTCCTTAGATCAGGTAATGAATCGCCCTTTGTGGCAGATTTCACTTTATGCCTTACTTCTAGCCATTTAAAGTCTATTTCCCAATCATCCATAGAAGTTGCAAATATATGATATATATAGTATCAGCGGTATGTGATTTCAACGTTTTAAAAGCTATAATCAAGCAGTATTCAAGCCTTTTTATACTAATTTGCTAACAAAAAAGGCATTGGAAATAAAATGCCAATGCCTTTGTTAAATCTTAAAAAATTTATCTTAACGTGCGATTGCTGTTGCACGTTTCTCTCTAATAACAGTCACTTTTACTTGACCAGGGTATTGCATTTCGTCTTGAATCTTTTGAGAAATCATAAATGCCAAATCATCTGCAAATGCATCACTTACTTTATCACTTTCAACAATAACTCTCAATTCTCTCCCGGCTTGGATAGCATAAGCCTTCTGAACCCCATCATAACTTAATGCCAAATCCTCAAGGTCTCCAATTCTTTTAAGATAACTTTCTAATATCTCACGTCGTGCGCCCGGTCGTGCACCAGATATGGCATCACAAGCTTGTACAAGTGGTGATATAATATTATTCATTTCAATTTCATCGTGGTGTGCACCTACTGCATTTAAAATCACCGGATGCTCTTTTACCTTTTCAAGCATTTGCATACCTAACAAAGCGTGAGGCAATTCAGATTCTTCATCTGCAACTTTTCCAATATCATGTAACAAACCTGCTCGCTTAGCGACCTTAACTTGTTTAGGACTCATTCCTAATTCAGCCGCCATTACTGCACAAAGTGAAGCCGTTTCTATTGAGTGTTTTAATAAGTTCTGACCATACGATGATCTAAAACGCATGCGACCAATATATCTCACTGTAGTTGCATGTAAGCCGTGTATATCAAGATCAATCACTGTACGTTCACCGATCTCCTTGATCTGCTCCTCTAGTTGTTTTTTCACCTTAGCAACTGTCTCTTCAATTTTGGCAGGGTGAATACGTCCATCAGCCACTAGCCTCTTAAGTGACAAACGACAAATTTCTCTTCTAATAGGATCGAAACTAGAAATTACAATAGCTTCAGGTGTATCATCAACGATGATTTCTGCACCTGTTGCCGCTTCTAGCGCGCGAATATTTCTTCCTTCTCTACCAATAATTTGTCCCTTGATATCATCAGAATCAAGATTAAAAACAGACACTGTGTTTTCAATTGTATACTCAGCGCCCATTCTCTGTATACTTTGTATAATTATTTTCTTAGCTTCTTTACTGGCTCTACTCTTTGCATCATTTATGGCCTCCTTTTCTATAGCCATGGCTTCTGATTGAGCCTTCGCTGTTATTGCTTCAAGTAATTTATCCTTAGCTTCAGATTGTGTTAATTTGGCTATGGACTCCAATTGCTTGATACGTTCGTCATTAGCTTTATCTAATTCTTCTCTTTTCTTAGCAACAATTTTAAGTTGCTTATCTAGATTTTCTCTTATTGCTTTAACATCTGATTCTCTTTGCTCAATAGATTCTATTTCTGATTGTACAGAATTTTTCTTTTGAATAAGTTCTTTTTCCATCGAGATGACTTGCATCTCGCGTTCTTTCATTTCTACCTTTTGGTCCGCTTTATAAGATTGGTAGTCGCTTTTTAATTTGGCATATTTATCTTTTGCCTCTTGAATTTTCTTTAGCTTAATTTGTTCATTTTTAGACTCTGCCTTTCCGAGAAGTTTTTCAACTTTGATCTCTGCCTCGTCTAATTTTCTTTTAGCTGTTATTTCAACTTCTTTTAAAGTCAAATCCGCTTTCTGATTGGCCTCTTCAATTTTACCATGTGAAGCTTTTTTTACAAAAAATTGCGTTGTAAAAAAACTGGCAATGGCGCCTACAATCAGACCCACAAGGGGTAACCATTCTTCCATACTTTCAAAATATTTTAGTGTGATTGAATAACAACAGAAAAGGAAATTTAAAATTTAAGCGCTCTCGTGGCCTGCTATTCTTTGCAGTATTCTTTCAATCTTGGCATTGGCATCAGTAAGATCTGGGCCAGTGTCTGCTATCTTTTTTGCTTCAAAAGCATAAGTTAACAGTACCATAGATAAAATATCTTTTGTTGTTTTAACCAAATACTTGATTTTAAACTCATTGATCTTTGCATTGATCTCAGATTCAATAGTCTTAGCTATCTCTTTTTCTTCTTTGGTTAACCTAACAGGATAACTTTCTCCTGCTATTTGGATGGTGTGCGAAAACATTTCTTTATTCTCCATCCAATTCGATATTTATTTGCTCAAGACAATTGTCAATTCTCTGAATATATTGTTCTAAAGCATTTTTGATTCGTGAAAGATCACTTTGTGAATGCGTTTGTAATGGCTCTGAAGTAGACGCTAAATTTGTCGCTACTACCGAGTTTTGAGCTTGCAATTCCTCTTCAAGCTGTTTATTACGTTCAATTAAATGTTGATTTTCATTGCGGGTACTCTCCCACTTTTGGATTAATACCTCAGTTTGTTTTTCTAAGGCATCGATATTTTTGTAAAATGCCTCCATAATCCAAAGATATATCTTTTTTGTGACCTTAAATAGAAAATAAATTAGCTCCTAATGACTGCAGCCAATTTCTGTTCAAAATTATTAATTAATTGTGTCATTACTTTATCTATCTCCTTGTCTTTCAGCGTTTTAACAAAATCCTGAAAAGTAAATTTAATGGCATAAGATTTCTTGCCTTCTCCTAAGTGTTCCGCATTTTTATATATATCAAAAAGTGATATATCCGTTATCAGTTTCTTCTCTACTTTCATGGTGATCGCTACGATTTGCTCAAATTTTACACTTTCTTCCAAAACAAGCGCTAAATCTCTGCTCGTAGAAGGATATTTACTGATTGGCTTTGATGTTAATTTAGCTTTAGCTGCACCTTTTATAATAGGTTTTAAATTAAAACAAGCATAAAACACATCAGCTGAGACTTCAGCTTTCTTACAAACTGATTTTTTAAGCTTACCAAACTCTACCAGCACACTTGGTCCTCTATGAAATTTTTGACCATAGTCAAAATTAGCATTCTCTGATTCAGCAATTTGAAAGCCTGACAAATTAATACGATTTAATATTCCTGTGACCCATTTTTTTATTGTGAAAAAATCTGACTTTCCTTCTTCAGCATTATTCCATGATGATATACCTGCATCACCTGTAACAAACAAACTTAAAAATTCAGTCTCTTTAAATGATTCACCTCCTAAATAATATCGTCCATACTCAAACAACCTTAAGTTAACTTGCTGATGATTTATATTGTGTGCTACACTTTGTAAGCCACTGATCAAAGCGTCTGGTCTCATCACGTCTAAATGGACATTACTTGTATTATTAATTTGTACAAATGATTCTTTCTCAACATCAGAGTAATGCTTTGACTCTACCAAAGACATCCCCATCATTTCATTAAAACCATTGTGCGCTAAATAGTCAGCAATCGTTTCTTTGATCTGATTTTTAGTAGGGTAATTCTGAAAATTTAATGGTGCTTTTAACAGGCTAGGAATCGGCACTTTATTGAATCCATATATCCTTAAAATTTCCTCAATGACATCTACCTCTCTTAATACATCCGCTTTGTTTGTAGGTACACGCACTATAATATTCTCATCATCAACTGGTGAAATTTCCATATCCATTGATCGCAATATTTCATGCACTTCTTCCTTTCCTAAGAAAGTACCAATCAACCTGTTTACATGAGCGTATTTAAGATGAATCTCTTTGGGTTTAATTTCTACGGGATAATCATCTACAATTTGTGAAGTGATAGTCGCACCAGCATATTTTTTCAGAAGCAATGCAGCTCTTTTAAGTGCATACTTTGTAATGTTAGGATCGCTGCCCTTTTCAAAGATCTTTGCAGCATCCGTTCGCAGTAAATGCTTTGTGCTTGTTCTTCTAATAAATCCTGCATTAAAGTGTGCTGACTCCAAAAATATATTGCTTGTCGAATCTGTAACTCCGGAATTTAAACCACCGAATACACCGGCAATACACATGGGTTTATCATGTCCATCACAAATCATTAAATCTTGATTATGTAATTTTCTTTCTTGTTCATCCAAGCACATAAATAATGTACCTTTAGCTAGCGTCTTTACTCTTATTTCAGAGCCGCCAATTTTTGCAGCATCAAAAGCATGCAGGGGTTGTCCTAATTCGTGTAAAACAAAATTGGTAATATCAACTACATTATTAATCGGTCTTACGCCAATGCTCTTTAATAAATTTTGCATCCATTCAGGAGAAGAACCTATTTGTATATTACTTAAGCTAATGCCAGTATATCGTGGACAGGCTTCCACATTTTCAATCTTTACTTTTAAAGAAGCCTTATCAATCTCAACATGAAATTCAGAGACATCCGGATCTTTTATTGTGCCTTCCCAATCTTCATTAATTTTTAGATACGCTGCTAAATCCTTGGCAACTCCTAAATGTGAAGTGGCATCTGATCTATTGGGCGTTAAGCCTATATCAAAGACATAATCATCCTCGATATTAAAATATTCTTTAGCCAATGTTCCTGGCGCGACAGATTCATCTAAAACCATTATTCCGTCATGAATATTACCGATGCCGACTTCGTCTTCCGCACAAATCATCCCTTCCGATACTTCACCTCTTATCTTTCCCTTTTTTATTTTCCATGGCTCACCTTCTTTATTATAAAGTGTTGTGCCAATTGTAGCTACCAATACATTTTGTCCTTGCGCTACATTTGGTGCACCACACACCACTTGAATAAAATCTTCTGACCCAATATTAACTTTTGTAAGAGAGAGTTTATCCGCATTAGGATGTTGTCTACATTCCACAACATGACCCACTACAATGCCTTCTAAACCCCCTTTGATACTTTCAACTTTTGTAACGCCCTCTACTTCAAGACCAATATCTGTAAGGATCTCAGATATCCGATCAACTGACATATCAATATCAATGTATCTCTTTAACCAATTAAGTGAAATGTTCATATATGCTAGCCTTGTTTTATTAAGATTAGCAAAGATAAAATAATATATTTCTCGAAACCAACTATCCCTGATGCAGAGCAATCATTAGTCTTGCGCAAGTAAAGTTTTGATCTGAAGATGAAAATTTATTTGACTCCGAGGCAGACCATCGGAGAATTCTTGTAATGAAATAAGAATTATAAGCTACTCTACAAGAAGAATCTGAGCAGCTTGTTGAACCTCTCCATTTCTATCTTCTGAGGTAACAAAAGCAGTAATTTCCATGTTTTCAACTGTCCATTCTCCGTTGTCTTCAGTCGGAATAGTATAAGAATAAGTTCTATTTATTGTTTCTTCTGCCTTAAGGTTAATGCCGACCATATCTCCATCTACCGATGACAAAAATGATTTCACCACATGATTGTGCTCAAAATCTAGGATTCTAGTAGTAGGTGAATCTTGAGGATCAATCAAATGACTTTCTGTGATCAACATGTTTAAATTCACTTTACCATCAATGTCCTCTAAAAGTGTTACACCAACAAAAACAGTCACTTGTCTCGTTGTGGCATTGTAATCTGTAGACATTGAAATTTCAATTACTTGTTTTTTAGCTAACTCCGCATCTATAAATGGTTGCCATGTATTAAATAAAGATTTTGCAGTTTCTCCATTGTCTGGCAAAACTCTATTAAAAGATGCTGCTGGTTTTCCAAAGAAAATATTTGATGTTTCCAAATGATATGCCGCAGGATTTCTAAAATCATATTTGCTTTCTACATGAGGTTCGGCCAAGAAACCTCCATGAACGGCATAATAAACAATTGCACCTTCTGAATCTTCAGCTATGCTTTTCAGCAATATAGACGCAGGAGCACATCTTGCACACTCAACACCTGTAAATTCTTCTATAAGCAATATTCTACCATTGGCAGGACCAGGGCCATCTGGAATCAGAATTTGAACTTCTGAACAAGAAAAAAACAAAAAAGCGACACATGTTATCAATAATACCCTCAGCTTCTATAAATTTAAAAATGATAGTTTAATCTAATAAATGTATTTGTTCTGCTTGTTGTATCTCTCCGTTTCTTGCTTCTGCTGTTATGAATACCGTAAATTCCATATTCTCAGGATTCCATTCACCATTTAACTCATCAGGTAGCGTATATGAATAAGTTTTGTTCTTCGTTTCATCGGCCAATAAAGTTTCAGTTAAAAAGTCTCCTGACAAAGATGTCAAACTTGACTTCATAACATGTTTATGATTAAAATCTTGTATTGTCGTAGTTGGTGATTTTTGAGGATCAATTAAATTGCTTTCAGACACAACAACATTAATATTTATCAAACCATTAATATCTTCCAAAGCAGTCACACCTACAAAAATTGTAGCCTGTCTTGTCTCATTATTGTACTCTGCAGATACAAGAATATCCGCTACTTGTCTTTTTTCTAATTCAGCATCAATAAATGGTTGCCATGTGCTGCCATTTGACTTTGCTGTTTCGCCATTTCCTATATCGATTCTATTGAAAGAAGCGGCAGGTTTTCCAAAAAATACAGCACTATTTTCAAAGGTCACAGCATCATCATAGCGAAAATCATATTTTGAGGTTGATGTAGGTTCAGATTGAAATCCGCCGTGAATGGCATAATATATAATGGCACCTTCAGATTCATCTGCTAAATTTTTTATTGCTATAGCCCCAGCTGCACAAGGAGGACAACTTACGCCAGTAAATTCTTCAATCAATAATACTCTACCCTCACCTAAAGGAGGTCGAGGTGGAATGGGAATCATTTGTTCTTCACAAGAGCTTAAGAACAAACCTGCCAATAAAAGAATTACTAAAGGTAACACTACAACTAATGTTTTTACTATTCTCATAATTTAGAAACTTGAACTAACTGAAAAATTAACACCACTAAAAGCGGGCTCTAACCTGCATATCCCACCATTACAGACGATACCTTCCACTTGTTTAATATAGCTTAAGGAAAACCTGTTCGCATCGTGTGTATAATAAATATCAAATCTTGGATAATGTAACAACTGCTTTTCGCCTGATTCATCAACGGGAGTGTTTTTCCCAGCTGATGTATTATACATGTCAGAAACCACAAAAGACCAATGAGGCGCTACTGCATATTCTACTAAAAAGAAAAACCAATCTCCATAATCTTGTTTGAACCCAGCTTTCTCATCATCACCAATATTCAAATACTGCATCTCAACTCTAATCGATTTTTTTCTAGAAAGCTTATACAAAAAGTCAACATATGGTGTAACTGTTTCTACTAATGGCACCTCAGGTTTAACTTCATATAATTCTTGATTATACTTTTGTATTTGGACACCCCCTTTGATTTGCCACTTTCTTTTGTATTTGTAAAATACCTCAGTATAAATTTCTTGATAAAGTCTTTCTCCTTCTAAACTATTAATACTTGAAAAATTAATATTTGTTGAAAGTTTTTTACTCCATCTATACTTTACATCCGCCTGAAAAGCTTGCTCACTCAAAGTTTGGGTAGCTGGCGAATACCTGGCTGTTAACCTGTAAGTATTGGCTCTATTCATAGGTGGAATAAAAGTGATTAAACCTCTTAGCAAACTCAGTTGAGGGTCAGCTCGAAAGTCAAAATTCTCTGTTCGTTTCCCTTCTATAGTGACACCCAATCCATTACCAGCATAACTTAAGCTACCATACAACACTGTTCCTCTTTCTTTTACCCATTTCCCATCAATCTTTGATCCATCCAACAATGAAAGTTGCGCGTTCGGATCAAAAAAAGATTCTGCCGTTTTTAATGCACCTTCCGTATAAAGGGATATGGGACCATACGTTAAGGTATTGTACAGAGAAAAAGCATAGGTGTTTTGGACTAATTTAAACCTATCAACATCTAAATAATTTCTGATTGATGCACCTATTTGGTCGACGGCATCTCGATCTAAGGTTCTATTCACCATTCCAACACCTGGGGCCAAGGTAAATAACGTCGCACCTTCTTCACTTTCTTTTGTCAAGTTGATAAAGCCTTCAATACTTCCGCCCCTAATTGTAGGATTATATGTACTGAACAAAAACTTTTGTCTACCTGCAAAGCCTTTAATATCCCAGTTTTCTCCTAGCGAATAAATTAATCTAGCACCATACAAAGCATTATCAATCAGAAGTGGTCTTTCTTCATAAGCTCTGTAGATGATGCCACTTCCAATTTGATCATAAATATGACCCACCCGTATATCAAGTTTATCAAGCTGCTTTGCTACATGCCATCTTCCTATACCCTGATCGGTATAAGAATCATTAGGATTTAAAAGATTTGAATTATTAAACATGTCAAATCTTAGACCTATATCAAATCCATCCTTATTGTAGCTTAAATCAAGCCATGCCTCAGTACCAAATTTCTCATTATCGTATTGAGGAATGTTTGCTGCACCAATCAGGGAGTCTCTAATAAAGAAATTAGATCTACTTTGAAATCCTCCCGTAAAGCTTCCTGCATCTTGAGAAAATAAGGGAAACGAAACCGTCAATAACACCGAGACTGTTAAAAACGCAATTAAATTGTTGGTTTTGACCACTTAGTTGATTTTTTGACCAATTATAAGAACAATAAAGATAAGAACAATCGAGCAACAACGTTAATCATTAGGTGCTGTATTCAAGACAGTTTCTATTCTTCAGCTAAAGCTGAAAATGTCATATCTAATCTCATATCAAAACTGGAAGGAGGAAATTGTCTGAATTCTAATCTGGTTTCTATGACCGCTCTATCATTTACAAGAAACTCAGTTATATCGTTAAGTGCATTAAATAGTCGTATTTCATTAGCTTGACCAATCTCTACAAAATCGATATAGAAAATTTCTTTTCTTCTATTAAAATCAGTAGGATCAAGGATATATACATTTACAGAATTTATAAAGTCTAAGTTCATTTGCTCGCCAAATTTCGGTCTCAATTCAGCTCTACTCGCAATGAACTTAGTGATATCATCTTGTACTAATCCTGTACCATTAAGTTGTGTCGTATAAGGGATCAGGACATCTGTAGATCTGAAATAATGGGCTTCTAAAGTGTTTAGACCTAATTCAATTCTAAACTGACTCTCTGCCCTAACTTCAAACAATGAATCTATGCTCCCACAGGAAACAAGGTATAAGCTTATTAAAATCAGAAAAATATGTTGTATTTTATTCATGCCAATTGATAAAACATTCGTGCGCCTTTTATACTTAACGTAAAACAGAATGATTTTATGGCACAATATTATCATTCTTAATTAAAAATAATCCCATGGGAACACAAACAGTTTCAAGATTAGAAGACAGAACACAAAAACAGAATTTTATACGGTCTTTGCTCAATGATGTTCGGTCTTTAGAATATATGTTAAATAACGATTGGATAGAAAAAGGCATTACAAGATTTGGTGCAGAATTAGAAATGGTTCTTGTCGATAACTCAACTTTGAAACCAAAAAATATTGCTGTTGAGGTTCTGGATGCTATGAAGGGCGTAAAATGGCTCGAAACAGAATTGGCTCAATTTAATCTTGAAATAAACTTAACTCCAAGAGAAATGACTGGCGGTCAATTTTCTCTAATGGAAAAAGAAATAACTACCAGGCTTTCAAAATTAGATAAGACACTAAAGAAATTTGACGCTTCCTATATTCTGACTGGCATTCTTCCAACCATTCAAAAATTTAATTTAAATCATGAAAACTTAACACCACGTAAAAGATATTATGCTTTACTAGATGCTATAAAAGATCTTAATTTAGGCAAAGACTTTGAGCTCAAAATTTTTGGTATCGATGAACTCTTCGTAAAGCATGATTCCCCTTTACTAGAAGCAGCCAATACAAGCTTTCAAATTCATTTACAATGTGACGCAGATGAATATGTAAAAATGTATAACATCGCACAAGCACTTGCAGGTGCTTCTATTGCGTTAGCCGCAAATTCACCTATTGTTTTTGGAAAAAGGTTATGGCATGAATCTAGAATCGCCATGTTTGAACAAGCACTTGATACCAGAAGCACACATGATCATATGCGTGAGCAGAGTACAAGAGTTTCTTTTGGAAAGGACTGGCTCAACAATTCTATTCTAGACATTTACAGAGAAGATATTTCCAGATTTAAAGTACTCCTCAGTTCTGTTACCGAAAATGATTCTTGGGAAGACATAAAAAAAGGAAAGACACCAACTTTAGATGCATTGCTCATTCATAATTCTACAGTGTATAGGTGGAACAGACCACAATTTGGCATCAGTGGCAACGGCCAAGCACATTTAAGAATTGAAAACAGAGTTATGCCAGCTGGCCCTACTGTTATAGATCAAGTCTCAAATGCTGCCTTTTGGCTAGGTGCGATGAAGGGGATGGCAGATCAGTATAAAGATATAAGTAAACACATCGAGTTCTCTGCAGTGAAAGATAATTTTGGTAGAGCCGCAAGATTAGGAATAGAATCTGATTGCACTTGGCTGAAAGGAAAAAAAATGCATGTATCTGATTTGTTAAAAAATGAATTGATCCCATTAGCTGAACATGGTTTAAAACTTTGTAAAATAAATAAATCAGACATCAATAAATACATGGGCGTTATTAAGGAGCGTGTTAAAAAGAAAACCAATGGTGCTTGTTGGATGCTAGATTCTTATTCAAATTTATTAAAGAACAAAGTCTCAAAAGATGAAACGCTTACAGTACTTACACATTCTATCATGAAAAATCAAAAATCAAATACGCCAATAGCTCGTTGGAAAAAAGCAGACTTAGATGATCTTACTGACTACAGGCCTCTTGAGCTAAAAGTTTCTGAATTCATGGAAACAGATATCTTCACTTGCGAAAAAGAAGATCTCATAGAACTTGTTGGAGAACTAATGGATTGGCGTAAAATAAGGTATCTCCCTGTTGAGGATGCCGAAGGTAACTTACAAGGTTTGGTTACTCTAAGGTTATTGACTAGACAGCTACTGCGCGATGTAACCAATCCAAAAGATAAGGCTATTATAGTCGATGACATTATGATTAAAAATCCCCTAACGACAAAACCGGAAACGAGTATTATAGAAGCCATGAAGTTGATGAGAAAAAATAATATTGGTGCCTTACCTGTTGTTCAAAATAAAGTTTTAGTTGGCGTTATCACAGAGAAAGATTTTTTAGATATTACGAGTAGGCTTTTAGAAAGAATGCATGCAGAAAAAGAAGGTGGCAATAAGAAAAAGAAGAAATAACATTTAGCCTTTTCTTTTCTTTTTCACAATATCTGAGACAATCTTTTGTCCATGATGTCGTGTGTTTTCAATAAACAATTCACTTGTATTCATTCCGGATACGATCACACCAGCTACGTATAAGTTTTCAATATTGCTTTCCAGTGATGAAGTGTTTAGAAGCGGTTTTTTAACAGTATTGTTTTCAAAACTTATTCCAAGTGATTCTAAAAAATTGTAATCAGGTTTATAACCCGTCATGGCCAATACAAAATCATTCTCAATCCTTACATTGCCATTTTCAGTTTTTAGAACAACGTGTTTTTCCTCTATTCTTTGTATCGTAGAATTAAAGTACGCTTTAATTGAGCCTTCTTCAATTCTATTTTGAATGTTAGGTAAAATCCAATATTTTACTTTTGGATACAAATGGTTTTTTCTTATGACCATCGTCACATCTGCGTCTTTTTGCCATGTCTCTAAAGCTACATCGCATGCTGAATTAGCTGCACCAACTACTAAAACTTTTTTTCCAATGTAGGGATGCGCATCATCATAGTAATGTTTTACTTTATTCAAAGATTCACCTTCAACACCCATCGTCCTAGGGTTGTCATAATATCCAGTTGCCACAATTACGAAATCTGAAGAGATTGTCTGATCCTTGCATTTTAAATTAAATGTTTCCGTTTGAGAAACACTTTCAACTTTGCAACCATATTCAATATTCAAATTATAGCTACGTACAATTCTTCTGTAATATTCAAGTGCTTCCTTGCGTGTAGGTTTTTCATTGTGCGATATAAAAGGGGTATCTCCTATTTCCAGTTTTTGGGAAGTTGAAAAGAAAGTCATGTTGACTGGAAAATTATATAAGGAGTTAACGAGGTATTCTTTTTCTAAAATGACATAATTAAGCCCCGCTTTTTGCGCAGCAATACCACAAGCAATTCCTGCTGGTCCTGCGCCTATAATTGTAAGATCATATAAATTTTGCATAGAAAAAAAGGAAAGGCCAATCGACTTTTCCTTTTTTGTTTTTTTATTTACTTAAAGTGACATGTCCAGATCCGGACTCCTCTCCATAGCTCCATACGTACATATACACATCTTCCTGTACAACGCGATCCATATTGTTTTTTCTACCATTCCATCTATCTATTATTCTAGTAGATTCAAATAGCTTGTTGCCCCATCTATTAAATACC
>Ga0114952_1000433_pt1 | contig 45367 bp, 50 predicted proteins | sample SidtaG_2_FD_87303 | JGI IMG/M metagenome (GOLD analysis project Ga0114952, IMG submission 87303) | Marine algal microbial communities from Sidmouth, United Kingdom - Sidmouth_Asex2 metaG | ecosystem: Host-associated > Algae > Red algae > Unclassified | place: Sidmouth, United Kingdom | collected...
AGAACAATGCTTTTTTGAAGTTCGCGTCCTGGGAGCAATGAATGGTTCCTTAACTACAAACTTGAATATAAATTTTGGAAGTGGAAATGTAAGTGATCCTTTTGTCATTAATACAGAAGTCGTAGGCCTTGGTAAAATTTCAGTGAGTGATAGTGCTCCCTCAGATTTTTCAAGCTTTATCACTTATAATGCCGACTACCCAGGAATTGGAAGTTCAACAAGTACAGGTGATGGTTCAGTCTCAAGAATGTTTCCTTCAACTAGGACTGTCGGAACAAGTGAAATTACAACCTTACCAATCTCAATAAACTTTGACTTAGCCGTGATTGACTTTGCTTATGGAGTGGTCGGAGAAACGAAAACCAAAAGTTTTAATCTTAAAAATACAGGTGAGTTTTTTCTTGGAATTAATAATGTCTCTATTATTGATATTTTCGATGAAACTTTAGGCGCGACAAGCTCTCAAGGAATAAGTTATAAAACTAGTTCGGCTTGTAAGACAGGGGCGAATGTAGATGGCGATTCAGATTGCAGCATTGATTTTAACGTCAATTATGTTGATAACCATAGAAGAAGAGCGCAGGTAGAAATAAAGTATACGCTTGGAGATAAGGTTAATCCTGATGATGTGAACTATATTGAATATACTTCCACATCTTATGTTTACTTTGAAGGCTATAATGCTTCATCTGTGGCACAGTTAAACTTTTACGATGCAAGTTCAGCTCTTACTGAAATTGAATTAGCTGAAACAGTTGGTCTTGATAATTCAGATTCATTAGATGTGAAGATTCAAAACGACGGTGCTTTAAATGCAACCGATATACATTTTGCACTTTTACAAAGTGAAGAAATTGTTTCTTTAACTGGCTCTTCTAGTGAAGAAATAGCATTTACTGACTTTACTGCAGCAACAGGAGATCTTTCTCAATATTTCCGTCTAGGTAGTTCTAGTTGTAACAATGCTAGTGGAAATGACATTCTCATAAGTGGCGATTGTGAGTTTGATTTAACTTACCTGAGTAAAACTACTGGAGAGACTGAATACGAGGTCACGGCAAGATACCATAATGGTTTAACATATATCTCAAAAAATGTTGCTCTAAAAACTATCGGTTATGAGCCAGCAAGACTGGAAATAGAAAATGTCCTGGGTGCATTTCCAGCATATAATTATGATTTTGAAAAACAGGTCATTGACGAAACTCACGTTTATGAAGTTGAAATTAGAAACACAGGCGAATCAAAGGCCAAAAATATAAATTGGGACTTTAGTAGTGGAAAGTTTTCCTTTTCAAATTCATCAACCCAAACTCCTACATGTGGAGTAGAATTAGATCCAAGTACAACTTGCTTTATAAATTTACATTTTGATCCCATATATGCTGACATTGGTACTGAAGTAAGTCGAAATATTTTATCCAACTATGAAACAGGTGAAATAACTTCAGGCTCACCAGTTGTAGATGTCATTCAAATTAATGTATCGGGTTTCACTGAAAACATTAGATCTAAACATTATGGCTGGGATGAAATTTTCGCGATGGGATTTAACCAAGAGTTTGCTGATAATTTGAATCTAAATCCTTCGAATAATTATAACCCTGAAGACCTTGGTTATATTAACTTTTCTTGGTATTCAATGGATGATGCTGACGGAACAGTTGATCGTTATTTAATTTTTAAATCAGATAGAAATGATATTGATATTTATAATGACTCTCCGGCTGCAATTATTATCCCTGACGGAAGTGATGTTTATAATTATCTCGATGAAGATTTATCAAACACTCCTTTAAAGGTGTGGTTTTATAAAGTAATTCCTGAAAAAAATGGTGCTATTTCTAATATAGTAGAAGCAGATTATCCTGTCTCGAATTTAAGAATAGTTATTCCTAACCGATTTGAATCTTTAGTCCATAAATACATGATGAATAGAGATGTATGTAAGGCAATGGACATTACCGATACAACCCTCACATCTTTTGATCCAATATCTAATGGTTGTATCTATCAAGATAGTTTTGCTAATAATCACTTTGTTAATAAGGACTATGACATCACTGTTGATTTCTTCGAAACGTCCAATAGTTACTTCACAGGAAGCTTAACTTACAATGAACCTGCTGATCTACCAGTACAATTACAATTTGATGCAGCCTTAAGTCACTGTGAATCCAAATCGATAAGCTATAACTCTGGTGAAGCTATGTTTTTAAATGCTTTTAAAAAGACGCTTCCTAACAGATTTGACCATCTTATGTATTCTCAGAAGTTATCAGGTGAATCATATGCTCCAGTGATTGTAAATACGATACTGATGATCCTTTAACAGGAGATGCAGTTGATTGTCAGTCTAAGTTTTTAATCGAGCAATCTGTAGGAGGATTACCTGAATGGAGTACTTCAAGAGTATCAGGATTTGGGATAGGTTTAGAAACAAATTATTCAGCATTTTCAGATGATTCTATTAAAGGATTTGATTTTACTAAAATTTACTCTGCCCTAGGAGGCGGTTTAAATACAGCAAAGTTTCAAAGTCCTTCCATTGTTCAAGGAACATGTTTTGATTTAACTGATGGAGTATTAAAGAAAAAAGGTCCAAATAATTGTGACACAGATAATTTGGCTGAGTTAACTTTAGAACCACTTTTAGCAGGCCCAAGAGTCATTGATGTATCAAGTTTAGATGTAAACTCATTTTTTGGTCTGTGGTTCTTTGACTCAGAAGTATCCTCACAAAATATAAGTTTAAATGCTTTAGTAGGTGGTGGGAACAAACTTGATGAACCAGAAAAAAATGATTCCTCTCGGTACACTGTGGAGTTTGCTCCTTCGTTATTAGAAGGTGGAGCTAGATGTATTACGAGAATTGGTTACTAAATTTGAGTTCTATTTTAATTTAAGTCTAATTATTGATAATATTTATGATGAGTAGATATGATCTCATTAACAAACAATTTAATTAAAGCATTTTTCTTATTCTCTACTCGATAAATGAGGCAAACTTTATCCTCTACTGCCTTAACACGTTTCACTGGTATTAATTTATACCCTTTGTTTCGATGAGCTACCTCTGACGGAAGCACCCCAAGACCAGCTCCACTAGCAACTAAGGATGCAACAACTTCTAAATCAGAGCTATGAATCACCTGTTTAATTGTGCTTACCCTTGAGAGTTGCTTTAAAATCTTCTGAGACTGATGAAGATCTTGATCGCAAATAATGATAGGGTTTTCATGATCATTCATCTTTGTTTTTTTCCTAGATGACCATAAATTCATTTCATCAATGGTTAGTGTTTTAATAATTAAATCAGGATGTTTTATTGGGTTCACAACGATGGCTAAATCTAATTTTGATGAAATTACTTTTTCGGTAATATTTTTAGAAAGATCATGAGTCATTTGGAAACGAATGCCAGGATAACTTGCAAGAATGTTTGGCAAAAATAAAGGCAACGAATCTATGGCTACTTCTGGGTGACACCCAAAATGAACGAGTCCCCTAACCTCAGTTGAATCTAAACACTGACTTCTCACCTCTTCCCAAACTTCTAGGAGTTTATGAGATTTATCTCTTAATTTTTCTCCGGCCAAAGTTAACCTGACACCATTTCTACTTCGAATAAAGATAGGTTGACCTAGAAAGCGCTCAATTCTTTTAATAGCAAGACTAAGAGAGGGTTGAGCGATACCTAGATTTTCTGCTGATTTAGAAATGCTTCCGGCTCTTATTGTTTCAATGAAATAGTTGAGATCAGTTGAAGATGGTTCCATAGTTTTTTTATATATCAAATATTTATAAAAGTATATTTATCTTATGCTTATGAAACGCTAATTTAAATTCAAAGGATTTAACATGAAAAAAATAACGCTATTATGTCTCTTCACTTTCACTTCATACTCTTTTCCTCTTAAAGAAATTGTTGTGAATTATGATAATGGATACTCCTATAAGATAACTTATAGTGGAAATTTCCTGACGTGGTTAGGCCTGACAGGACAAGATCAAGGAATGAGCCAAACTAACAAATTTGGCTTCTATAAATTATCTGAACACATTTATTTAGTGAGGTGGATCGAACAAGGTAATATTTCAGTCCATTCCAGGATTGATCTTAAGAAAAAGTCAGTAGTTTCAAGTATTTACGTTCCAGGTATGGAAGAGGAGAAAGGCTATTTTTATCCATTCCTATCTGGAAGCTATAAAGGTGATTAACCAATGAAAAGCTTCTAATTATGGGTGAACAATCAGCACACAATAACTGTAAATTTTACATTTGAGCATCCTTACATAATTTATCTTTGATAAGCTTAATCTATGAAAAATCTTACGTTAGCGGCCTTAATATGTCTTATTCACTTGATTGGGTTTTCTCAAGAAAAGCCCTCAGAGTCTAAAGAGAAGGTCAAAGTACTGATATATAAAAAACTAAATCGAAGTGGCGGAGAAGCCGGTAACGGCGGAGATGGTAATGGAAGTCTTTTCTCTAGTATTGCCCATTCCCTTCTAGAGGAAATGGAAGAACTATCCAATAAATGTCAACAATCCTTACCTGTTAATATTGCTCACTTTAGATCAACACTCCACAACTCTACAAACGTTCTCGCTGAAGATGACTTGCAAAGTATTCAATCAACTCAAGAGAGGAAGTTAATTGTTCTCTCGAAAATATACTCTTTAATGAGCAAAAATGATCTCGCTCTTAATACATATTATGCCAAAAGTACTCTCACAATATTAGAGGATTCAACGTGTATAGACAGTACTAAGAAAAGAAAAATAAATGTGCTAAAAAGCTTCTCTACCTATTCAATCATCAAAGTAAAAAGTGCTCGATCAATTGATCTCTACAAAGTTAACCATCACTCATCAAATCCTGATTATAAAAAAATATTATCTCTGCCACTTACAACTTCATCTATTTCATTTAATGACACAAACTTATACACTCTGGAAGGGGGGAAAGTATTACACTTTATTATTAAAAGTGACTTTTCAAGTGTTAAGTTTAATAAGTCTCTACTTAACGCTGCATCTTTAAATATAAAATCAATTATCGCTGGCCCTGACAATTTAATTTTAATTCCCAAAGACATTTCTTATGATAAAGATAAAAAGTTAATTAAGAACTCTTTCATTTACCACCTAGGAAGTAAAAAATATTCTTTACAAAAAAACCTATAACCAAGCGATGTCAATCGCTGACATTAAATACGAACCTATCGCAAATCATTTTATTTTCTTATTCAATTCAATAGATAAAGAATCAAATCGTCCTGTTGATATTCTTGGTTCGTTAAATTTAGCTCCTACCAAAATCAATCTATTCAATGAAAGAAAATTATCAATCAAGTCTTCAAGTGAGGTTATTCGCACTCAATCTCTAGGTTTTTCCAAGAATTACCAATCTAGAAGTTTTATAAAACTAAATACAAAAACGGGATCACTTTTTGACTCACACGGAAACCAATATGATTCTTATTCATTTGAGAAAATAAGTAATTTTATGGGAGCGCCTAATAACTTTAAAAAACTCGGGAACGTAACAAATGGTACCTATTTCATTAATCAAGATGGTATTATAATACATGAAAAAACGGGGCCTAAATCAGGCAAAACAAGCTTCGTTTCAATGCCTATTAGTTTCGAAATATATGATCTAATTTCATTAGAAAATGGAATTATTGCAATTTCCTATAATGAAAGCCTAGATAAAATAAACATTAGAAATAAGATTATCTTTTAATGAAAATAGCCATAATATTTTCTATCTTCTTAAGCCTCTTTGCTCTTAGCCAAAACAATAGCTCAGATCCTTATTACCAAGAGGCACAAAGACTTACTCGGAAACTAGAGAGTTTAAGATCCTCCTGTAAACGATCACTTCCATTTCAAGTTTCAGTCTTTCGCTCAACCCTGGAAGAAAGTATCATCATTGCTGAAAATCAAAACATTTTAATTCCAAAAGAGGGAAAAAAACCAGACACATCCGGTATGCTCGACAAGAAAGATACATTAAGTGTTCCTTTTGCAAACTTTCCAGATGTAAAAAAATTGCATTATAACAAAAATTCCTTCTTAGGTTTAACAAACCCATTTCCAATTATTTTGCATGAACAATTAGCCATGATGAAAATTAAAGATAATTATGGCTCTGATCCATATTATGGACTTTCAAATTTTATTTCCGGTCTACTTGAGACTCCTTCTTGCTTTAGGACTATTGATCAAAAACGAGTAAATGTAATTAGAGACTTCACAAACTTTGACTTGGGAGATCCATATTACAGCTATTCAATAGTCGAAGTCAGAACTGATAATTCAATAGACCTGTATCGAATTCAACACAACAACCCTGAAAACCCATTACTTGTTTATAGTTTTTCTAAGACAGTTCAGTCTTACTCATTTGATGAAAGAAATATCTTTGTCCTAGAAAACAATGAAGTACGACGCATCCAAGTAAGCAATCTTTTCATGAATTTTTCTCCAGGGCAATCAATCCCTGTTCCGGCCAATAGAAAGTATGAGAAAATATTTAGCGGAGGAGATAATTTAGTCTTGGTTCCTTTTAGACTTGATACAAAGTTTTCTAACCAAAGCCCTTTAACTTCGATGATCTTAGCAACGGTTATTAATTTACGAACTGGGCTGGTTAAAGATGAGATTGTTCCCCTTGTACCCAATAAGGATCAAACTCAAAATGAACTCCTCCAAGTAGAGCAGATAGTGTATTACGAAAGAAATAATTCCTTTATCATGCTTGTCCATCGCTATGATGTTGGAAAATCGGGAAGCATTTCCAATTATATACCAAAAGGATACTTGTATTATAGCGTCTTTATGGATGAGCTCGATAAAAGCTATCACCTCCCTAGTACAAACCCTAAAGATAAGTCCACAAAAGAACATAGTCGTTTTAGTATGAGATCGAGTAATTTCTTAGATCCTATTGCTGGGGAAGTCCCTGATAGGTTCTATCTTGCAGAAGCAACAGGCGAAATGATTGATTCACTAGGAGAAGTCTATGATGCTACTCGCTTGAACTCCCTTTTTAGGTTCGACTTTAATGATAAGCTTCCTTTAAAAAAATTCCATCAAAACATGAAAGGTTATTACTTTTTATCCGAAAGAGGAGTTATAAAAACTTTAAACTTTCAAAACCAAAACCCAACGATGCTTCTTGATTCAAAACAATGGCTCATCGACTTTAACGTTGTTGACCTTATCTTTTCTTACAACGGTATTATTCCTTTAAGGTTCCAAGAAGATACACAAAAAATTGTGTTTGGTGCTGAAATTATTATTTGATTATTCTCAGAGATTATAACTTTTCTAAAAACTTCCTTATTTCTGAGTTTGACTTGAGTCTATAGAATTTTATGTGAGAGAATCCCCATTCTAAATACTGGCCTTCATATTTTTTTCTAAAAAATCTATAAATATCTTCGTTCTCTTATTCAAAGATACTCCATTAAGATAAACTAAGTGAATTTGAAAAAAGTAATCAGGTAACTTGAGATCTACAATTTCAATCTTGCCATCTCTTTTATCCAAAAGATAATCTGGAATAAATCCAACTCCATGGCCTTCAGCAACCATCTTCTTGATAACTCCCCAACTATTAATTTGCATGGAAATAGGAAGCTTCGTTTTAAATCTCTTTAAATAGTCTTTTTCCAGCTTACGAACTTCTCTTGTTCTCTCAGTTAAAATGAAACTATGATCTTGTATATTCAGGCCTTTCTTTTTTATAAATACAAACTTACCCTTATAAAGAACCATACTTGAAGATCTTTTAATATCGACGTTATCAAGTGTAATAGCAAAATCAATACCTCCATTCTCTAATGATTCTTGAACAAAAGAAGTAGTTCCGAGTTTGAATTGAGGAGTGATTTTAGAAAAGTTATTTTTGAACTTCTTAAGAATTCTAGGCAGAAATGATATTGCTATACTTTGTTGAGTAGCAAAGGTAATCTCCCCACTTATATCTCCATTGTCCATTAAGCTACATTTAAGTTCATCAAAGTCTTTAAGCAGAATCTGTCCTTTCTTGAAAAGCTTTAGGCCTTGTTGTGTAGGCTTTAATAAGCGTCTTTTATGTTCAAGCAGCTTAACATCTAATAAGATTTCTAGCTTTCCAATAGCTTGGCTTACGGCTCCAGGACTTACATGATTTAGTCTTGCTGATTCCCCCAGAGAGTTTAGCTTTATGGCATCACAGAAATATTTCAAATGGTACAAATTCATATATTTAGTTTTTCTAAATTAATAATTTAATATATTTAGTTTTTATTAATTAGTCTACTCTGTTAAAACATATTCATGAAACAATTATTACTTATTCTATTCTTTTCAACCTCAGTGCAAGCCAGAATTCAGAATCTACTCTTAGGAAACAATGAAGTCCGTATTGAAAGAGCTCGGCCCTCTCGTGGACTCATATTTATTATTCCAGCCAAGAAATACACAATGGAGAAACCACTTTTTAATCTACTCTCAAAACTAGCTTTAAAGAATAATTACTCTGTGGCTCGTTTTAATTGGAGCTTTATCAGAAATAAAAACTCACCAAGTAAACAACTACGAGTGGAGGCGACTGAGATTGATCAAGTTTTATCATATGTCCAAAAAAAACTGGATATTACCAATGAAAATACATTTATTGTTGCAAAAAGTTTTGGATCAAGAGTTCTTATGAAGAGTTTATTAAATAAGTCTAGATTTTATACTTTATTAACACCCAATTGCGATAATCATAATAGTTTTTCAAAAACTTATTCATTATTATTTAAAAGATTTCAAGATGTGAATATTTCACTATCCATAAATGATCCTTATTGTGACGTAGGACAAATTTATAATTTCCTTTCACAGAAACACTCTAGAGTGACACTCTTCACAACCTTTGGAGATCACAATTTTGTGACCACAAATAAATCAATCTTTAATCAAGAAACTGCGATGAACCAAATCATTAATTGGGCCAATGAACAAACAAAAACACAAAGGTAATAAAATGAACTTAAATTTAAAATTCTCATTCCAATAATCTTTACGACAATTTTATTTGGATCACCCCAAAAGGATCACAATAAAAATACATGGGAAGATCAAACTAAAAAAAAGATCATCTATAAGATATTAACTATTTCCCAGATGAAGAGTTTCAAAAAAACAGACTCTTTTATGGCTCAGAAGATGATTTACGAGATGGATTTATACATCTCTCCACAAGAAGTCAGCTCAAAAGAGTCTTACATAAATACTTCGGTGATATTGCTGTTTATATAGTAAGTTTTAAGAGCTCTACATTTGGCAAAAATTTAAAATGGGAAGATAGTTATCCTCATTTATATAATAAACCATTAAGAAAGAAAGATATAAAGAAAAAATATCACTCCTCTCCACCACATTACCCAAATTTTAAATAGTAAAATAATTTCTTCTCCCTAGATAAATAAAGAAGGAAATATTATATATAATCTAAAATAGGAAAGCGATCATCTTTCTTTAAGCAGCCCATTAAAAACATTGCTAATCCCATTTGTCCTGTAAATAAAGTAGATCTGTTTTTTTGTTGCTCTTTAATAGCATACATTGCAAAAACTCTAGCACGCATTAGCCACAACGGATCTTGAGTTCTTCTAAATAAGTGTAAAAATGCAAATCCATTTCCATCAGTTCCATGACAGATTCCCACACCCTTTTTCAAAGGACCAGCTGTCCATATAAGATGACCTGCTTGGATCATCAATTTTTCTAAACTTTGAGAATAATTCACGGGGAAATTTTTTAGTGATGTTATTATCCCTGGAGCTCCATGGCACCACTGTAAATAACCAAATTCATAACTTTTCTTAGTATTGGGAATTGTAGGGGCCCAATTAGCTCCCTCACTTTTTTTACAAGCAAGCGAAGTTAGAACTTCAGCAACATAATCTAGTAAAGTCTTTTTCCTTAAATCATCGAATTGATCTATATTTAAAAGCATACTGTGTATATTACCAGTAAACCCGTGACCAGCTCCCGTATACCTATGTTTCTTCCTGTTTGCTTGATCCCATATAACTCTTCCATTATTCTTTGCTTCAAAAAGTAACTTATAATATAAATCAAAGCACTCCATATATAAATGAATCCACTTCTTTTGCTTAGTCATCTGATATAACTTAAAGGCGACATTCATTGTTGATGTTCCAGACCATAAAGGATCTAGAGATGGTTCATTGATATTTTTCTTGATAATATTATAAATTTTCTCATCGTAAATGAAATCATCACTATACTTTTTTAAAAGAAGTAATATCCCAGACTCCCCTAGTAAAAATGAAGGTTTAATAATGTTAGAGTCTGGAGATAAGAGATATGATCGATATATGTTCAAAAACAATTGCTCAGTTTCTAGGGGAAATGCTTGGTTCAAAAATTCAGAGACTTTAATCAAGGCCCATGCAATTCCACTTGCACCATTATAAACTGTTTTATTACTCTCTGTTACAGAGTCTTCTTCAGGATCAGTTTTCCAAAAAAGTTCAGGATCAAAATTAGCAAGAGTGCAATGATAAATCTCTTTAATAGTGCTTTTAGCTAAATTGTCATCCCACGTATATGAATCATGAGATAAGGTATTAGTGTGCTTTTGAACATCATATAAATAATTCATTTTAATAGAGTTTGTCATAATGAGAATTTGTGGAGATGAGAAGGTTCAAAAGTCCATTTTTCCATTGAAAGTTCTTTTGTTAAATGGTGAGCAACTAAAAAAAACAAGATTTTAGTTGCTCAATTTATAAGTTTATTATTCTAGTGCATTTGCACATTCGTTTGCGCTACTGAAATCATAAATTAACTTTCCCTGAGAATCATTTAACAGGTTTCCGCCTTGATAATCACAGAAGTTTAAATTCTTATCAACTCTTTTCATACCTTCAATGCAATCACTAACACTACTGAAATCATAAATTATTTGTCCTTGAGAATTACCTAAAAGGTTTCCACCTTGATAATCACAGAAGTTTAAATTTTTCTCAATTTTTTTCATCGCTTCAGTGCAATCATTGGCACTACTGAAATCATAAATTAACTTTCCATTCGCAAGGTCAACTAGGAGATTACCTCCACTATAGTCACACGTTAATTTTCTCGTTACACGACCTGGGTTAGCATTGTAGAATCTTAACACCTCTTCTAATTCAGTAAGATAAAAAGAAATCTCTTTCCTGTCTCTTCTATTTATCTCTTGGTCCAAATTCTTGATCTTTTTTGCAATCGTAAGAGCTCTTTCAGAAATACTTGTTCTTCTATCCTGAGCAACTGCGCTTATAGATGACATTAACAATAAAATAATAACAGAAAACTTCATTTAAAAACTCCTTATTAGTTTTGATTATTTTTCAAGCTTATCGCTTTAAATCGTATAAAATCATGTCATCTTATAAGCTAACTAAGTTTTTAACAAGCCTAACCTGATCCAATTGAAAAATTTATAAAATCTGTCTACAAACTATACAGCTTTGAAATCTAATAGTGGAGATGACGAGGTTCAAAGGTCCATTTTTCATTAAGTATCCAATATATTGGGATCATATCTAATAAACTATAGAGGTTTCACTTTTATACTTTTTATTTTTACAGCTTGTTATTGGTTGTTAACTGCTCCACCATTTTTAGATCAATCTCTTAAAGTTAAACAACCTCAAAGAAAATCTACTTTTATAGATCTGCAGGAGAAACTGTCAACGAAACGGAAAAACTCATTTCACCATTACTTTTCCTAGATTTCTTTGCTGCAAGAAATTTTTCATTATATGGATCTTGCTCCAAGGCGGCTAATAATTGCTTATAAGACTGATCATACTTTTTTTCAACATTTAATCTCATGGCGTTATAATATTGAGCTAACCCAGAATGAGGTTTAAGCTCCCTTATCTCTTCAATATATTGTTTCATACCTTTAGGATTTTCAGCAACAGCATAAGAAATTGAAATGGCATCTGAGACTTGAGAATCTTCTCCAAGGTAGTCAAAGGTCTTGACTCCTTTTAAACTCTCCTCAAATCCTGTTAAACTCTTCGATTTGTTTATGACGATATCCAAAACTTCCATCGTAAAATTTAACTTGTGAGCGATATAAAACGAATCATCAGCTTTAATAGCTTCCCTAGCAAAAGCTGCAGTTTTCTTGAAATCTACCTTAGTGATATCACCTTCAGCTTGGATTAAAGGATAAATAATAGTCGCAACTACTTCTAAACGTGTCATCTCTCTGGCATCCTTACCTTTAGCAGAGATCAATGCTTTGAATAATTCTATCGACTCTCGAGCGTCTTCACATTTATCTGAGTTAAAATCCTTACTACATTCTAAAAATGATTTCTGTATTTCACTTTTTATAAGATCATCACTAGTACTTTCTTGGATTTTTTTTACATAGAGACTGAACTCCTCAAGAGAATTATTCTTCATGGAACCATTCTCCTTTTTTATCAACTCCTTCATTGTCACTATTTTCTTTAACTTCTCGTTTGCAGTCACAGTATTTGCAAGCTCGCTTCTTTCTTCAAAAATACTTCTATTTGAAAACAAGGAATAGAGAACTATAAAAGAAAACATAAATACAAGAGCAGAAAAGATCACTTTTTTCATACAACTCCAAAGAAGAATTAATCCTTAATTATTTAAGGTTATTAAGTAGATCCTACGGTCTTCAGGCTCAATGGTGGAGATGACAAGGATCGAACTTGCGACCTCTTCACTGCCAGCGAAGCGCTCTCCCAACTGAGCTACACCCCCACAATAGAATCTAGAATATAACTAATTTCATCATAGTTATCAAGATTGTCATGCTTCTTATAACCATTTAACAAAATCTTTGCTTTTTTGATCAATACTTCTCTAGCTCTTTCTTGTTTGTGCTCACTTAACTCTAAGTTATCAAGCACCCACTTTATCGACTTTACTCGGTAATAATCCATCGCCACAAAACGCTTAGATAGTTGATCTTCATGACCATCATATTTTTCTATTAATTCAGTCTCAATAAATCCAACTTCTTCTCTTGCAGTAACCTTCAACCAAAGATCAAAGTCTTCACAGACTATAAAGTCTTCTCTAAACCCATTATATCTTTCCAGTAAATCTCTACGAATACAAACTGTTGAAGGGCCTATCAGACACATTTCTAATGATCGATTAAACAGATCTCCTCCACTTTTTTGATGCTTGATTCTTTGATTAACTCGAACTCCCCTTCTTATCCATCTCTCTTGGGTATAGTTAATTTTAAAGTGGGGAAATTTTTTAATAAATTTAAATTGCTCTTCAAGCTTTGAAGGAAACCAAATATCATCAGAGTCTAAAAAACAAATCCACTCAGCTTGAGTTTTGTTAATTCCAATATTTCTCGCTCGACTAACGCCTTGGGGTTGATCTTTGTCGGAAACACATAAATACCTCAGAGCTTGAGATTCCAGATACTCAAGGGTATCGTCGCTAGACCCATCATCTATAATTATTAACTCATAAGACTCAAAACTCTGCTTTAAAACAGAGTCAATAGATTTTTTCAATAACTCAAGCCTATTAAAAGTAGGAATGATGACTGAAAAAAATGGTTTACTCATAAAACTTTTGAAGATGAACCTTTAATTCATCCCAATATTCAAAGTCCGTATAAATAACTTGAGATCTATCAATCGAGTTCATAATTGAATCTAATCTAGACTTATTTTTCACTCCACATAATACAGTCCCTTGAGCAATATTGTGTAAATTAAAGCTTATGGCTAGATCTATGAAATTATAATCTTTACCTTCTAAGTATTTTTTGCAGTTATTCACAAGCTCCACTTTCTTTTCAACATCAGACTTTTTCCACCAAGGAGATTTTTTTCTACAATCAGAATCATCAAAAACTCTCTTTAAGTCATAAAGGCCTGTTAATACTCCTTTATCAAGTGTCCCCCAGCTCATGAAGTCTAAGCCCTTATCAATTAAATATGGAAAAACTTCATTTTCAACTGAGCGATTAAAAAGGTTATACTCACTTTGTACTACTTCAACTTTTTCAATTTCACTTGCTTTTTCTAAATCTTCAAGAGTTGTATTACATAATCCAATATGTTTGATCACACCTTTTTCTTTATACTTTGCCAAAACTTCCATGGGCTTTCTAATATCAACTCTCTCATCAGGCCAGTGAATAAAATACAAGTCAATATAGTCGGTATTAAAACTCTTTAAAGATTGCAATAACATCTTCTCAGCAAGTTTAGGGTCATTACTCATATCAATACGCTTATTTTCATGCCAGGAAATCCCAGACTTACTAATTAAAACACATTCTTCTCTCACTGCTTTTAATGCTAGTCCTAAACGTTTCTCAGATAAGCCAAATCCATAGACAGGAGCAGAATCAAATACTCTCACCCCAGATTCATAAGCATACCTCACAAGCTCAATCGAATCTGCCTCTGAAATATCTCCAAACCCATAGCCTCCACCTTCTCCACTCAAAGCTGCTCCCCCAAAACTTAGAGGATGGATAGATTTACCTAAAAAATTTGCTCTCACACTCATTGCAATATTCTCCTTTGAGTAGTAATCCTAAGATTATGAAATTACTCTGTTTTGCTCATAGAAATGAAGCTAAAACATTTTTTGAACGTCTCAAACTATCACCTTTAGATGCGTCTCTCAAACTATTTAAATCTGACAATGCTTTTGTTTTAATAACAGGTGAAGGTATACAAAATACAACAGAATCTTTATCCATTACCCTTTCAAGATTTAATCAAATCAATGAGATACTTAACTATGGTGTTTCAGCATCGTTAAACGACACAGTTCAGAAAAATATAATTTTTTCAATCCGTTGCGCTTATCAATACTTTGATGATTTTTCTTTCAAGAGTTTTACCTCAAATGACCAACAAGCAACAACGGATTTAGTCAGCGTACATAAAAGAATTTATTCACCTGAAGATAAAATGAATTTATCCATCTATGCAAACTTATTAGATATGGAAGCATGGGCCATTGGCTCTGTAGCTAAGAGATTTAAAAAGCCATGGTATTGTTATAAGTTAATCTCTGACTCTCTTCATGAGTATACTCAATGTGAAAAAATTAAAGGGGAAAGTGAATCTTATTCTCAACGTTTTTGGAATCATTTTGAAAACATTGTAGGTCATCATGAGGAAAGCCTCGAAGTAACAAACCTTATTTCAAGAGATCCAGATTTTCATTTTACTTTTTCTCAACTTCATCTACTCGATAAATACCTACAAGCATTAAATAATCGACAAGCTGGCTTTACACAGGAGTTTATGTCCTCGAAACATTTTCTTGCCATTAAAAATCAAGAGATTATTAAAAAAGAAAAGACCAAGAAATTATTAGATCTTCTCTATGAAAAATATGACCCCATTACCTCCAGGGAAATTTCGAGGACTAAAAATGCCTTTAATTCTCTGAAGGCTCTAAATCTTAACTTCGATCATTCAGAGTTTATTGAAAAAGATCTTGTTAAGTTTAAAGGCCAATTTCAAAATAATGGTGAAATTCAAGCAATCATAAATTCTCTTTCAGCAATTGATCTAGAATCAATTAAGGATAAAATTCGAGATGTTTGAAAAAATCCTTGTTGAAAAAGAGATTCTACATAACCAGTATACCCAGCATATTCTTAACAAGTTAAATACTTCAGCCCCAATCATCATTGATAAGCTCGATAATCACTGGGGAAAAGTTAAAAAACCTTATCTTCAAAAAAGAACGAATCTAAACCTCTTCATAGGAAAAAAAAGAGGAACTTTAGTAAAAGAAGCTCCCGATGCTTATGGACTAGACGGAGCCCCTCACTTTTATTTTATCCATTCTTATAATTGTATTTATGAATGCCAGTATTGTTTCCTCCAAGGTTATTTCAATACACCTGATCTTGTCTTATATGTAAACCATGATGAAATTATAAATGAAATAAGTAAAACTCTTCAGAAACATCCTAATGCTTGGTTTCATGCTGGTGAGTTCAGTGACTCTCTAGCTTTAAATCATATTACAAATGAATGGTCCGAGTATTGGCAGTTCTTTAAATTAAATCCCAAAGCAAAGCTTGAATTAAGAACTAAGTCAGTAAATATTAAGAACATATTGACACTAGAACCTTTAAAAAATGTTCTTTTAACCTTTTCTCTCTCACCACAGGATCCATCAAAAGAGTTTGACCTTAAGACTCCAAGTACCAAAGTAAAAATTAAGGCAATGAGAAAACTTAGCGATTCTAATTTCCAACTTGGGGTTCACTTTGATCCAATTATATACTCTGATGATATTGAGAAAAATTATAACACTCTCATCACAGAACTCTTAGATAATGTGAACCTAGAGCTAATTAACTACTTCTCCTTAGGTGTTGTAAGATATACAAAGGACGTCTATAGACAAGTTAAAATTAATTACCCTACATCTAAATTACACTCTCATCCTTATATTAAAAGCTTTGATAATAAAATCAGATACTCTAAACCAATGAGAAATTGGCTTTTATCTTCAGTCAAAGAGATTTTATTATCTAAAGGTGTACCAGAATCAAAGATTTATTTATGCATGGAGTAGAAAATTTTCATTATAAGAACTTTTGGGGAGAAATTAAGATTACAACCGACACAGAGAAAAAAGAGTTTTTTGTAACTCCATTAAAAGGAATCACTCCCGAATTAATCAAGAAAGATCTAGAAGAAGCAATCAAGTTTTCTAAAAAAGTTCAAACATTTGATTATATAGTAGATATTTCAAATTTATATTTTGCTCATCCAGTAAATTTTTTCTATCTACTAAAGTTGCAAAAAATTCCTCAATTAACGAATCATTACGTCATCTCTAAATACCGCATTCAAAGATTCTTTGCTACAGCCTTTAAAAAATTCTTAACCATAGAAAAAGTATTTAAATCAATTGAAGAATATAGATCCTTTAAACTGAACTAAAAATCTTTATTATAGCCGCTTTACTCAACTCGAAAAAATGATAGTAATTTTCTCAAATAATGAAAATGATACATGAAAATTAGTTCTTGTGTACAAAATAACACATTTGTACACATTTCAAAGAATCTTTCTTTTGATTTTATCAATATATTCATGATTCATTAACGTTAAACATTAAAAATTAGGGAGAAAAATGAAAAAAATTTTATTAGTTTGTTTATTAGGAAGTATCAACCTTGTTGCAAAGCAAAACGATGGGTCACTTCTATTATCAGTTGCTGGGGTAGCTAATGATAGAGTAAGTGATATCGATTCTGAAACCAACACCGACGATTTAAATTATGGTTTTGGAGCCTTGGTAGAGGGAAATTTTAATAGTTATTTTGGAATAGAAACTGGAGCACTCCTAATTAAAAGAAATTATACTTTTGAAGCTGGACCGTTAAAGGCTACACAAAGTGTTAAAAGGTTACATATTCCAGTTCTAGCTAGGGTTTGGCCCACAAATTTCTTCTCAATTGCCGGTGGTGGATTTACTTCAATCAAAACGGGTTCAGTTGATACAGAATTAGATCTTAATAATACAAATATAGCTGATATAAATACTTCAGCAGACGATTCAGTTGAATTTGGATTGGAAGCAGCAGCGACTCTTAATTTTGCTGTGAATAAAAAGACCGGATTATTTGTAGAAGGTAGATACTCTCAAGCATTAGGTGAAGAAAGCAATGAAGACTCTAATCACTTAATGGGCTTAGCAGGGTTAAAATTTAATTTATAGAATTTTGAATATATTGAACTAGTGAAATTAAAATTCTCTAGTTCATTTTAATTATAAACTTATCAAAGGAGATAAAATGTTACACTACACAATTGTATTTTTCGTATTGGCTATGGTCGCAGGATTTTTAGGATTTTCTGGAGTCGCAGCTGCAAGTGCAGGAATTGCTAAAATCTTATTTTTTATATTTTTAATAGCTTTTCTTGTATCGATCGTTACTGGAAAGAAAAAAGTATTATAAATATCTAGCTGAAATTTAATTACTAACTAAAATAAGGAGAAAAGATGAACAAAGATATATTAAGTGGACAATGGAAACAAGTAAAAGGCCAAATTAAACAAAACTGGGGAGAACTCAGTGACAATGACATTGATAAAATTGATGGGAATTATGACCAATTAATTGGAACCATTCAAGAAAAGTACGGTCATGAGAAAGAAAAAACTAAAAATGCAGTTGATGATTTTTTCAAAAAGCTATCATCATAACTAACAAAGGAGACTAAGAGATGTTCAAAAAAAACACATTAAAGATACTAATATTTCTACCACTTTTAACCCTAATGGGTTGTTGGGAGTCAGATACTGAAAACGCATTGGAAGATGTGGGAGAGAAAGTAGAAGAAGTTACAAATGATGTTGGAGACAATATTGAAGATAAGGTTGAAGACATCAAAGAATAAAAAAATCAATACTACCCACGATGAGTTTTATAATTCAATCTGATGACTATTGAGGAAATAACCAGAGCAGCTATGAAATTAGCTGCTCAAATTAAAAAAAAAGGAGTTCTTTATGCAGCCTATACTAAAAAGTAGACCATGGGATTTTTTTGCCAAACCTGAAGAACTATTGTCTCAAGAGTATGAAAAACTTTGTAAAAAAACAGCTCTAGAGAATTGGAAGAATGATTTAGAAAGCATGATGCGAGCAGATTCAGAGGGAATGAACCGACTGAACTCTCTCCCCAAATATGATTATAATCTCATTGTAGAGATTAATGACTGTTTAAAGGAATTAGATCAAAAAACTGCTTAAATATGTAAGAAATTACACATTTTAACCATAAAACCTAGAATCAAAAAATTAAGAATTCAACTACTATAATATTATTAATAACAAGGAGAAAATATGAGTGCAAAAAATAAAATAGAAGGGTTTAGTCAATTAAAACCATCAGAGATGAAACTATCCGAGATGATCGCAGTAGCAACAGATGCTATATCACATTTTGCTGAAAATAGTGAGGATAAAGTCTCTGAAATGGCTGAAAAGTCAGTTGCTGTGATTAAGAAGTACCCTCTTCATACTGCAATCGCTACAGGTGTTATTGGTGGTGCGATTGGTTACTTTCTTAAAAGTTCAAGTAATAAAAAACAATAAATAAGGCTAAATTATAATGAGGAGTTTATTTAAAATTATGTCATTGAACTTAATAAAGAAGGCCCTTTTAGGGCCAATCATTTCAGGTTCATATACCAAGCTTAATAATTTGAAAGAAAATGCTTATAAAAAAGTATTCGGACTAATCTGCTTATTCCTAGGTGGGTTACTACTCTTTGCAACTATTATTATTGCTCTTTTAGAATTCACTTCTCCCAAGATTCAATTACTTACTGGACTAAGTGCTTTTGAAACAACTTTAAGTTTTTTATTAGTTTCAGCTCTCTCATGTTTTCTTATTGGCTATATAGGTTTTAAAAGTGAGCATATTAAAAAGTTTTTTAAACCCAAGCAGGTCAAACCTACAAAAAGAAACTTATTAGCTATTGCGGCAAGTCCTTTCTTAGAAGAAATGAATAAAGAAAATAAAGAATTTAGAAAAAAGATTTCTAGCTAGGAAAATTTCTTATAATCACATTTAGCTATCTATCTTCTTAGATTCTGTATTTTTTTCTATGAGCATCATTAATATGCCTGTACAAGCAGGAGCAATCAAAACGCCAAGTAAACCAAACCAAAAACCAAAAACCAACATCATCGTAATTAAGACGGCTTCAGGAATATTTATTTTATCTTTCATGACTTTTGGAAGGATAAAGTTTCCTTCAATAAATTGAGTGAATATATAAATAAGAATTACCCATTTAACTTTTCCTGGGTCTGTAACCATTGTTATCGCTGAAGCGAATAAAACGGTAGTGACTATTCCAACATAAGGAATAATTGTTAGAAACATTGTTAACAACCCAAAGATCGCCCAATATTGAATATTAAAAATAAATAATAGACTTGTCGTTATTAAGCCAATAATGAGCATATCAAGTGCTTGAGCATTAAACCATTTTCTTATAATTAAAACTGATTCATGTATAATTTCTAACCAGTAATTATAGTTTTTCTTAGGTAATAGCTTAAGACATAGTTCTTTGTAATTTGAATAATCCACGGCAATATAAACACCAATAATTAGTGAGAAGATCAAGCCTGTTAATAAAGAAAAACTCAATTTAAAGCTCTGTGTTGATAAAGTTACAATTTTTTCTATGTACTTCTGTGCATTTACGTCTTTTATATTATCTATGAAAGGAATCAATCGAATGATCTCTGTAGCTTTCTGATCAATTGATTTTTTGATAGAAGCAGAATTTGAACTAAGCTCAGCAACTTGATCTATCGCTGAATACCCTATTGTAAATACAATCAAAGAGGAAAATAAAAAGGCAACACCTAGTAGAATCATAATAAGAACGTATTTATTAAGATTAAATTTAGATCGCAAATATCTAACCGGAGGCGTAAGTATAATTCCAATCCCCAACCCTAGAAGAATTAATAGGATTATATTTTTAGTTTTATAAGAAACAATCATTATTGTAATAAGGAGAATGATCGAAAGTAATGATTTCTTATTTTTTTTACTCATAATTTTTACCTTTGTATTTTTAAAGATTATGCGAGATAGATTTAAAAGTATTGTTAAATCTAAAGTTCTTGATTATCTTGAGAAGAATACTCGTTTCATCTAAAATTACGCCTAATGTCTTAATTCTTAAATTGTTTAGAAATTAACATATTTTAATCATATTCCTTACGATATTTCTATCTCAGTTTTTGTTAAATTAGTTTATACATATCTAGCAAGGAGATAAAATGAATTTAGAAAAAGAAAGTTTACAAGAAATTTTAAAAATGGACTCAATTGGACAAATAAGTGAAGGACACAAAGGTAAAATAGTTGATTTACTTAATTCTGTATTAGCAAATGAGTTCTTAGTCTTTACTAAGACTTTAAACTATCACTGGAATATCAAGGGACCAAGATTTACCAGTTTACATGAATTCTTAGGTGGACATTATAATACATTACTTGAAGTCATGGATGAGGTCGCCGAGAGAATTAAAATTGTTGGAGGAGTACCTCTAAGTACGGCAACAGAGATGACTCAAAAAACAACTATTGAAGAAAAACCTGGTACCATACCTTCTTCAAACGATATGATTGCCACTTTAATTAAAGACCATCATATCATCCAACAGATGATTTCATACTCACTCAAAAATAATGCCGAAATCTTCTCTGAAGATAAAGGAACTGAAGATATGTTAGTAGCGACAATGAGAACTCATGAAAAAATGATCTGGATGTTAAAGTCTAGTCTTCATTAAAAAATAGAGGCTCTTAATTATAGAAACTTACAAATAAAGATGAGGAGAAAAATGAAAGATATTAATGAGAAAATAGTTGATCAAATGAAGCAAACTAGAGATGAGCTTAAATTAAAAACACATCTAATGAAAATGGATGTCCGAGATGAATGGGATAAACTTGAAGTGAAGTTTGATGATATGAAAAATAGTTTAACTCAAGCAAAAGAAGATTTTAGTCAATCTAATAATAAAGTATTAAATGAATTAAAAACAGGATACGAAAAAATTTACTCTACTTTTAAGTAAATATAAGTGCAAACGTATAATGACTTATTTCATTGTACGTTTACACTCTTGTTACTAGAATCAAGAAGTAAAACATTTGATACTTCTAAGATCACAAGAATCATACTCTCTTGTGATCTTTAGAATTATAAATAAAGGAAAACAGAAATGAGCAATAATACAGAAAAACCAAAGATCAATCCAAACAAACCTACTCATCCAAATTCAGTACCTACTGATCCTAAACCAAGCTTTCCTAGAAAGATCCCAGTACCGCCAGATGCTCCAGATCGAACGCCTATTGAGGTCCCTAATACTGAACCTGTGGAAGTTCCTGTTCGTGAACCAAATCATCCTAAGAAACATCCTCCTAAAGTTTAAACACTTAAGAGAAAATTAAAAAAATGAGACCTCACTCTTAACCTAATCTTCAATAATAATCTCTACTAGAGGTTATTATTTAGAATTTATTAATTTTATACTTGAGAACATTATGCTAAATATTTATTATACTGTTCAAAGGATAAATTATGAATCATCTTCTCGATGCTCCAAAACTTAACTCTCCCTATAAAATAAAAATTAACAACTCCCAAAACGAACCTGTAGAGTGCCTTGACCCTAAAGCCATCAGAAGCTTACTTGCCCTTATGGATCAACATGCAGTTAATGGTGGAGCAGCTTGTCACTGGGGTGGTCCAAGTGCCATTGCAGACTTCTTGTCCTGTATTCATGAAATAATGTTTAGAGACGCAGATTGGTATAATAATTATAACTTTGTAAATGATATTGGTCATGCTGAAAATGCACTTTATGCAGTGAAGGCCCTTTATAATTATGGAGGTTTAGATTTTGAAAGCCTCAAAGGTTTTAGAAGTATAGACTCAAAGCTAACTGGTCATGGTGAATCTCACTTATTCCCAGAAGGTGTGTTAATGAGCAACGGTCCATTGGGATCTGCTTTTCCTCAGGCCCAAGGCCTTGCAATGAGTGATAAACTCTCAAACAACGAAAGGGTTACCATAACGCTCATATCTGATGGTGCCTGTATGGAAGGTGAAGCCAAAGAAGCAATGGCCGCTATACCAGGTCTTTATAAAAAAGAGATGATCAATCCATTCCTTTTGGTTATCTCTGATAATCAAACTAAACTAAGTGGCAGAATCCATGATGCATTTTCTATGCAACCGACCTTTGATTCATTAAAGGCATTGGGCTGGAATATCATTATGCTTGAAGATGGTCATGATATTGAAAAAACTTATCAGGCTACTCATAACGCTCTTACTGCCTGCAAAAAATCTCCTACTGTTTTATGGATGAAAACTGTTAAAGGACAAGGAATAAAATCTACTGAAGAGTCTAATAGTGGTGGTCACGGTTTCCCTCTAAAAAAAGCAGATGGAAAGATTGCAGGTTTTATAGATGAGCTTTGGGATAATAAAGCTCCAGATGTTTTTAAATCATGGGCCAATGAATTAAATTCCATTACTCCTTCTCAATCGACAGGTCCCAAAAAAGAAAAAATGCAAGTTGGTGTGTCTAAGGCGTTAATAGAATTAAAAAACGAAGGTCTCCCAATAATAAGTATTAGTTCTGACCTGCAAGGCTCAACTGGTCTTGCTCCATTTCATAAAGAGTTTCCAAAAGCATCAATAGATATAGGAATTGCAGAGAGTAATATGGTTAGTGTTGCTGCTGGCTTTTCAAAAAATGATTACATTCCTATTGTTGATACATTTGCCGCTTTTGGGATTACCAAAGGAAATCTTCCATTAATTATGGCAAGCCTTTCAAGCTCACCAATGATTTGTGTTTTTTCTCACACAGGTTTTCAAGATGCAGCTGATGGAGCAAGTCATCAAAGTTTAACGTATTTCTCAGCTCTAGCTTCTATTCCAAATGTCGAGATCATCGCACCCGCAAACTCTGATGATACCTATAGATTAATGAAACATTTCGTCAAAAAACAACACGACGATAAATTAAAATCTCATGCTAAAAGTTATGTCTTTTTTCTAGGCAGAGAAACATTTATTCCAAGTTTTGAAAAAGCTGATAATAATATAGAAAATGATCAATTATTATTCCAAGGTAAAGATGGACTCATCATAGCCACGGGTGCATTAGTTCATGAAGCTATTAAGGCAAGACAATTACTAGCCACACAAGGTAAAGATTACGGAATCATTAACCACAGACATTTAAATACCTTTGATCCTAAAAGCTATGAACAGTGGGTTAATGATCATCAAGGAAATATTCTGACCCTAGAAGATCACCAAGTAAATCATGGAATCGGATCTTGCTTAACTCATAAAATACTGACTCAAACGAGCGCAAAAATACATTCAATAAAAAGTTTGGGTGTAAAAGGAGTCTTTGGACAATCAGCCTATACGGCCATTGAGTTATATGAAAAGCATGGACTTGATGCCAAGTCCATTGCTAAAAGTACTCTAGAATAATATATCTAAGTTAAATTCCATTGTTGTCACTCTGAAACCATCTCCTGGAGCAGCTCCTCTAATGAGATCTTTAACTTGTAAGTAATAAGTAAAGTTTGGAGATATGATGAGTGAATTTGCCGAAGTATTTAATTTAAAATTCATACCAATTCCCAAAGGGATATCAAAAAGAGTTTTTTCAGCTTCTATTTGTGAAGCAAGAACAATCGGATCATTTTCATCTAAATAATCAATTCTTATTGGAGTAGTAGGAGTACTAGGATTGGTAATAGTACCAGTCATACTCAATGCTCTTCCAATTCTTGCCCCCAAGAATCCATAGGCAAATTTATGACCTTTTGAATTACTTAAAAACTTATACTTAAACCTAGGCTGAACACTTATAGTTGTTGCTCTAGTTTCTAATTCAGAACCTGCTCCACCAATGAGAACTGCTCCTTCAGTGGAAGTATTTTCATAAACATTAAAACTGAGTTTCATCGCTAAGGTCATGCTAGAGTTAAAATTATAGTCAAATACTAATCCACCTTGAAACCCAAGACCAGAGTCATGCTTCTCTACTTGGACTCCAGCAAAACTAGTATTTGTTCCACCAGAATAATTTGCTCCAAGATGAATTCCGAAATTATATTTCTCATACATATGACTCGACGAACTACTAATACTTTCACTAACACTTGTAGTTGTTGAAGATTTTCTCGCAAAAGAATTTATTCTATCTCCCACATTCAAATCACCAGAGAGTACTTTGGCAACATAATTACCCCCTGACCTATTTTTATAAACACCAATCTCTGCTTCACCAGAGTCTGATTGAATAATATATTTTTTTCCTTGCTCAAGTTCTAAATCAACAGAGCTAATCATGACTTTATCATCTTTTTTCTTTAAGACTTCTTGAGAAAAAAGAGTAAGAGGCAGTAATAAACAAATTAATATTTTCAAGTTTTCTCCTAATTAAAATAATACGTCTAAATTAAATGCCAACGTTTGCATTTTTGATTGACTCGTATTTCCAGTTCCATCATCTGATGAGCCCCAAGAACTCATTGCTAAATAATAAGTAAAATTTGGTTGTAAGCTAATTTTCCCCATATCAAAGTTAAATCCTATCCCTAGCGGAATATCTAAAACCATGCCGGAAATTTCACTATCATCATCAAGATCGGCAAGCGCTTTAAGATCGACCTCTTCTCCAATAATTTCTCCTGACTCAGTATCAACTGTTTTTTGAGTAATACTCATTGGCATCGCAACTCTTACACCTGTAAAAACATAAGCAAACTTTATAGGATGAAACTTTAAGGTTGGTTGAAAAGACACTGAAGAAAAATCTACTTGGCTCTCTTGCTCTGCAACCGCTCCTTCTTGGGAGAATTTATGAATATTATAAGATAGTTTTAAGTTAACTCCCATCTTAGCATTAAGGTTGTATTGAGCGTTAACACCTGCTTGGAATCCCATAGAAGCATCAAATGTATCATCTTCAGGGGCCGTACCAGAAGTAACTTCGTAACTATTTGTTGAGGAGGCTAAATTAACTCCACCATGAACACCAAATCTAAGCTTTTTAAATGCTCCAGAAGCCATGCTTCCCCCGGAGACTTTCTTCTTCCTATGAGTTGTAATTCTATCACCCTCACTAAGGTCACCTTCTAAAATTTTAGCAACATAACCACTATCGCTTGAGCCATTAGTATAAACTCCAATCAATGATTCTCCCGAATCAGTCTCAAGGTAATATTTTTTCCCACTTTCTAAATCGAGATCTTCATTACTGATAAGAACATTATCATCCTTAACTTTTAATATTTTTTGAGAAAATGCGGGTAGCGTAAGTACTAATAAAATTAAATATTTCATTCTGGTCTCCTATAAATTGTTCTTTCTAATTATTTCTCCCACTTAGGCTTTTAACAAGCTAAAAGGAATTCACTCAGCTAATTAACGCACTGAGTTTAAATGTAAATTTTCTATGATGCACTTTATTTAAAATTGATTTGGCTTTATATTAATCAAGATGAAAATTTTTTATATCCTGATGTTTTGTTCATTCCTATATTCATGCGAAGAAACTCTAGCTGTCGATGATGATGTAAATAGAATTGAAACAGAGAATTTGCCAAAATGCTCTCGAGATTTACTAAGTGACTTTAGATCTATTCAGACCAGATGTAGAGTGACTTACACTGAACGCGAAAGAGAAGAATGCATCGAACTAATAGATGATTTTAATGAAATATATCCATACTTTGAATGTATTGCAGCAGATAAAACTGGAATTGAAGATAAGGTTATAATTCTTAGCACAGAGAAGATGATGATAATCAGAGAACAGTTAGAAAGAAGAGATATTCCTTAATTCGTACTATTTTAACTCCTTACTTCAAGGTGCTCCTTGCCAACTTGTGTTATTTACCCTAATTTTATCAAACGTATTTTTAAAGAGAGTAAATTATGTCTAGAGTATGCGATTTAACAGGTAAAAGAAGATTAGTTGGAAACAAAGTTTCCCATTCAAACATAAAAACGAAGATGACTCAAAAGCCAAATCTTCAGTGGAAAAAAGTTTTTGATCCTGAATCTGGTAAAACAGTAAGATTAAGACTCTCTACGAGTGCAATCAGAACTTTAGATAAGGTTGGTTCTTTATCTAAGTTTTTAAGAAAGCACGGCCATAAATTTCAGTAAAACTTTCAAACCATGTAATTAAAACCACTTGAGTTTGCAACTCAACTATCTTTATATGTATAATCTCAACATATGCTTAAGGTTTTATTAATATTTTTCATATTTAGCTCATGTGCTAGAGAAAATAAAAAATTCATCATTGAAGAGCTGAGAGAAACTTGTAGTGAATGTGTAACAGCTTTTGAAGAACAACAATCTGAAAATTGTATTGAAGATAGTACAGATTTATACAATGACCTTTTATTAAGCACGAATCAATCTTTTACTAATTTAACAATTGGCTCCAAGTGGGAAGTTACCTATAATGAATCTTCAGATAAAGGGGAAGTCTATTTAATAGATAAGAAAACTGAAGACGGTGAGCAATTTCTATATTTTTATATTAATACAGGAAATGGTGCTACTTTAGGAGACATTGATAATCCATTAAATGAATCTCTAGTAATACGTGTCTCAAAAACCTCTAACAGTGCCCTTAAATCTAGACTCCAAGCTCTGTCTTGCATTATCTCTGATAATGGTACTGACATCATAAGTAATTCAGATAATGAAAGTGAGTTGAATTATGTATTAACGACGAAGAAAAAAGTTAAACAAGCTACTGGGACATCAATTGAAGAGGTATACAACTTTAGAGTCTATCAAAATCAACCTCTTTTCATGCTTATCTTTGGCTTTGAATATAACCAAATTACCTACTCAGTTGATGATGTAGCAACTACACCAACTGCAAATAAATTCATTCTTGTTAAAGTAGATAATGTAGATGTATCGACCGTATTGCATGATGAACTCAAAGACCAAATTAACCTTGCCAATAAATGTCACCTTGACTCATTTATTGCTGGAGACAATATTCCATTTAACTTTCAACCATCAACATGTGGGTCTTCTAGTTACTATGATCTTCCAACCTTTCCCAAAATTTAAATCATGAAAATAGTAATACTTCTTTTTTCCTTTTCTCTGGCAGCTCAAGATATAATGACAAAAGATTTTACAAAGTATTCTAACAAAATGGACCATAGCCACTTTAGCTTTCACTCAGATGTTTCCATTCAAACTTATAAGTCTGAAAATGAAATGTCTGGTTTTGAAAAATCAAGTGTCACTAAAGATGATAATGTTACTTACTTTGGTCCAACTCTTGGTTTTAGTTATCGATTTTTTTTAAATCATAGGATCTCAACTTCAAGTAGAGCAGATGGGTTTTATTATTTTTCAAATAAAAGAGATCTATTTCAATTTAGTGAAGATTACCCTGAAGATGTATTAAGAAATGAAAGCTTTAATAGCATGTACGGTGTGAAATTATCACAATCTTTAATTTATCGAATTCCTGTTGGCAGGACTGTGTATTTTGAACCCTACGTCATCGGATCGATAGGCTTTAGTTTGGTAAGAAATTCTATTGATTATGACTATGATGAAATCTTAAATACTGAAGGTTTTGTTTCTAAAACTAAAGAGAGTTTAATAAATACAGGAGTTGGATTAGGTTTTAACATTATGAGTAAAAATGGGTTATTTGTTTACGCGCAAGGTGTAAAAAATTTCTTATCAATTTCGAGCTCAAAAAAAAGCACAACAACTTATCCATGGACTTCTGGAACGGCTTCAAACCCTCCTGATCCTTCTGCAAATGCAGTTAGCACACCAGAATCGGATACTAATACTGAATCCAGCAGAGACGAATTTTCAGCCTCTCTTGGTTTTGGCTATGTCTTTTAATTATTCCTATATTAGCTTAGTATCTCTTCACAATGAAAATCGAAAAAAGCCAATCAAAAGAGAAATTACACCCAATTGTTATTGATATTTTAAAAAAGAGAAATATAGAAGATCTTGATGACTTCTTTTCTTGGGACCTTAAAACTCTGCCCAATCTTGAAGGCCTTCTTGATTTAGAATTAGCTGCTATAAGAATTATAAAGGCCATTGAAAAAGGTGAAGAAATAGGAGTCTATGGTGACTACGATGTTGATGGTACCACCTCTTGTGCTTTATTATTTCATTTTTTCAAATCTATTAATAAAGAAATTCATTTATTCCAGCCATCAAGGTTTGTTGAAGGTTATGGAATCCATCCAAGCTCAATTGATGATGCCTTAGAAAAAAATATTACCCTCTTAATTTCTGTTGATTGTGGTATCAGTAACCTTGAAACGGCTGAATATACTCAAGATAAAGATATTGATCTCATTATTACTGATCATCATAAAGACGCAAAAGAGTATATTCCTAAAGCCTATGCAGTCATTAATCCAAACCGTAGAGATGAAAATCAAGATCAATTAAAAACTTTAGCAGGAGTTGGTGTTGCATTCTGTCTGGCTTTAAAAATTAAGAACTTACTTGAAAGCAAAGGTAAAGTTGTTCCGTCCATTTATCCACTATTGGAGTTTGTCTCTATAGGAACAATTTGTGATCTCGCAAATTTAAACTCTGTTAACAGAAAATTGGTACGCCACGGCCTCAAGCAACTCCCCAAGACAAAACATCCCGGTCTAAGACTTTTTTTAAGCCAAGATGATACCCAAAAACAAGTCCTTGAAAGTGAAAAGTGTTCATTTCATATTGGGCCTCATATAAATTCTAGAGGTCGCTTAGAGCATCCAAGAGATGCCTTAAACCTACTCACGAATAATAACCCTTATGAATGTGATACTTATTTTAAAAATATCGTTTATTCCAATACCCAAAGAAAAAAAATACAAAACACTGTTTTCAACGAAGCTTTCTCCCAGGTGAAGAAATCTTGGAACGAGCCAACCCCAGTAATTAACATTGTCTACGGACCAGACTGGCATGAAGGAGTTATTGGGATAGTAGCATCAAAACTAGTAGAAACTTTTAAAGTACCATGTATAGTCTTCACCGACTCTGCTGACAAAGGTATTATTAAAGCATCAGCAAGAACTGCAGGAGAGCTAGATTTATTTAAAACTCTAGATAGTTGTTCTGATTTATTTTTAAAGTTCGGTGGCCACAAAGCTGCAGCAGGACTATCAATGAAAAAAGAAAACCTGCCGCTATTAAAAGAAAAAGTGACTGAATTAATTTCTAAAATTCCGGCTATCTTGAGAACAAAGACACACTGCTTTGACATCGAAGTTGGAATGCATCAACTAGATATAGAACTTTCTCGTTCAATTTCTAAAATGGAGCCTTTTGGATTGGGAAATCCCTATCCCATATTAAGAATTAAAGATGCTTATATCAGTGATTATAAAGTTCTTAAAGACAAACACTTAAAATGGACTTTTCAAGCAAGAGAGACAAGATCTAATTATAATAAATCATTATATGGATTGAGCTTTTTTTATCTAGAGCAATGGAACAAAACATCTCCTGAAGAATTGATGGCAAAACAAAAATCACAAGAGTTAATTATAGATGCAAAATTATCAGTTAATCATTTTAATGGAAGAAGATCTTTGCAATTATTAGTTGAAAACTTAGAGCTTGGGATTTCACCCTTTATTAATTAATAAATAACTTCTGACATTTCAGATGGAACGATTAAATTATTTAGTTTTCTATCTTTAAGAACGTTAGACTTAATCAACTTAAACGAAGCATCTTTTTTGAAAGGGGTTGAAATTTTTGATCTAAAGTATGGAATGTATTCAAAGCTATCCCCATAGTTATTAAAAATTTCGGCTCCTAGCCAATATGGATAATCAGCATCTAATTTTTCACGTTCTAAAAATTTTAAAATTTCATATGAACTATCACAAAGGCTTATTAAGATAGGCACCCCATTTTCCATATATTTAGAATCTAAAAACTTTTTCAGCCATTTTTTTTTCTCTACTTCTGATAACCCATCAATCCAAATAAAATTATACCCTTCATATTGAGGAAAATCATAAAATCGTACCTTGCCTGCAAGTTTTTCTAAAATTTCGTTTATGACTTTCCCTTTATACTTTGATGGATCTTTAGACATTTCAAAGTTTATATAGGCTTGTGCTTCATTGATCTTTTCATAGCTTAAGCCATAGGATTGATTAATGTTTTTAAAATCTAAAAAAATCAAATCTTCTTTATAAAAGCATTTTCCTGCTGTTGAGAAGTTTAAATGTTCTTGTCTCTTGGGTAGAAAGAAACTCTCAGACTTCATAAAAGTATTAGATTCAAATTCAGATCTTTTTTGGCGCTTGATAACTTGGTCACTCGAGCAAGCAATTAAAAAAAAGCTAAGAATTTTTACGAAAGAGTTGATTGATTTCATTTTCTATATTTGACCATTTTTTATCTAGCTCTTCAATCTCTGGCAGAGTAAATAATTGAAAAAAGCCCGGTTCTTCATCATTAAGAAAGTTTTTAAGACTTGATTTCTTTTCAAACTCACTTAAAACAAATAATTGATCTAATGCAATTGTTTGCAATAACTCCTTTCCTAAAAAAGCAGGTCTCTCTAAAGTTAAAAAAATCTGATCCTTATCTTCTAATATATCTATATTCGTTGCTGCAACATCTTCAAAGACATCACACTTTAGGGTTGGTTCTGTAACTCTTGTTCCCTTTAACCTTGATTCTTCAAAGTTTTGAATTTCCTGATCATAAATTGTCTTATAGGATTCATAGTATTCCAGGGATTTTTCTACATTAATGAGCACTAAATGTTCTGGACTAATTTCATCTAAGAACTTCTCAGTAAGTTCAGAGCCACCAATAACACCAACTTTCTTTCCGACGTTGTTTACTCCAAAAGAATTTGTTCCATAAAAAATTCTTTCGTCTTGATGAAATTTTTCTTCTTGGATACATGGAGCTGATTGTCCTATGTAGTTTCTTGATTCAAAAACATTATTTACGTTTAACACTAAATCATAATTTTCAAAAGTCTCTATGGTGTTTTTCTCATCACTTTTTTGATAGACGACTTTAAATGTATCTAAAATTCTTTTCCCATGAAGATCACTTGATGAGAGATAAGTTTTCTGAATCCTTGAAATAGGTTCACTCCTATAGAAAATATTTTTAGAAAGTTTTTTTACTAATCCATGCCAGTACTTTTCATCTGTTTTATAAAATGAAAAATCTTTATTTTTTTCATGGATCTGCAGTGGGTTCAATTCACTCCAAAGAGTAACGCTCCCAACCTCAAGATCGATAAACTGACTACAAAAATATAAGGACTCTAGATGAGATCCAATAACCAATACCTTCATAAGGAATATATAGTATGTTTTTTAAAGGAAATATACTTTTTTCGTAGAATTATCTACGTTTGAATATTCAGCAAAGCTTTTGATAAAATTGATAAATGAAGTTAGAACTTCGTATCCGGGAAGGTTTTGATCAAACTCAGCCCCTAATTCCAAAATGTTTGCATTTTGTTCATTTTTTATAATATTTGATCTTTTAATTTTTGCGACTAAAGTTACAAATGATTTTTTCGTGAAATATAACCTTACATTCACCTCTGCATCAATTTCAAAGTTTTTAACTCCTGCAGCTTTTTCAGGGATCTCAATTCTACATCCACTTTCCGAGATATCTAGAATCTCAATTGGAAAAATCCTATTTCCTTCTTCAATCACAGAGTAACACCCTATGACCTCAGAAAAAAATATTCTTTCAAATTGTCTTTTCTTGTTCTCAATTTTCTCTTGTCTCTTCTTATCAAGATTTACAATATTACCCATTGATCTCTCCTGTTATAAAGACCTATCGGAATAATTTATAAATAACTAAATTTAAGAACTTTGAGGGCTTTTTTGGGCCCTTATGCCAGATAATTCCTTCTTAAACCTATAACCAACCCCTCTAACTGTCTCAATTAGTGACTCATCTAACTTTTGTCTTAATTGAAGTACATGGGTATCAACTGTTCTCGTGGAAGGAGTAAATTCAAACCCCCACACTTTGTTAAGAAGTTCATCTCTAGTAAATGGTCGTCCCGGGTTAGCTGCTAACAGTTTAATAAGGTCATATTCCATTTTCGTTAGATAAATTAACTCATTTTTAAAATATGTTTCCCTCGTTAAAGTGTGAATTTCAAGCTTATCTTGAGCAATGACTTCTTGGTCATCCCCATCACTTGTTTTTCTTAACTGTACTCTGATTCTTGCAACTAATTCTCGAGGCTCAAAAGGCTTTGTGATATAATCATTGGCACCTGACTCTAGGCCTATTATTTTATCTACAAGTTCAGTTCTAGCAGTGAGCATTATTACCGGTGTATCTTTCTTTCTTTTATCAGATTTTAAATAATCTACTCCCTGTCCGTCAGGAAGCATCCAATCTAGAATAATAATATCAGGCTTTAATTCAGCAGATGTAGCCTCAGCTGAAGCTAGGCTTTTATTCCAATGTACTTGAAAACCCTCTCCGACTAAAAATTCTTTTAGCGACTCTCCTAAACTCTCATCATCTTCAATTAGTAATAGTTTTTGGCTCATGACCACTCCTTGTAAGGTTAATTGTAAAGGTAGTTGGATTCTTTGAAAACTCCAGCTTTCCATTTAGAGACTTCAAGGTAGTCTGGACTATATTTAAACCTAGCCCCGTCCCACTACTCTTACTTCCTTTTACGAAGTCCTCAGTCATTTGTTTTAAACTTTCAAAAATACATTCACCAGAGTCTATAACTGAAATTTTCACAGATCTTTCACTGACCTGACATTGCACCTCTATAGGGTCTTTACCGTGGCTTAGAGCATTTTCGATTAAGTTTTTCAGGCAAACTTGTAGCCAATACTCGTCACAATTTAATTTAATATCTTTTTCTAACATCTGAAATTTCACACCAGGATAATCAAGATTTAATGTTTCGAAAAATTCATTTAATGACTCTAACTCTTTGCCATGATTATTCTTTTTTTGAGACGTTGTCAGGTAATTGGTACTCATTTCAATCAATCTTCTTAATCTATGAGCATCACTTGAGATTTTTAAAATCCTCTCTTGATCATCATCTGTAAAATGATCAAAGTTATTTAAAAGATTTTCAATTTTTAATAAAATACTCGCAACTGGTGTTCTTAATTCATGACTCAAAATTCTTAAAGCAAACTTTCTTTTTTCATCTTCTTTTTTTTCTTTGCTGAATAAAGAATAAATTGCAAACAAGGTAGAGATGATAAAACCAATTAAAATTAATGAAATGGTGAGTTTGCTGTATCCAACCTTCTCAATCATATGGGCAAGGGAATAGTTCCAGCAAAGATTTCCTTCTTTAATTAGGCATTTCTTTTTTGACAACTTCGAAACATTATAAGAACTATCTTTGAAGTGATTTATAAAGTCATCTTTCTTGTAAACCTTATAAATAGTTTCAAAAAAGTTAAATATGTCCCAGTCCAAGAGATAGACATTATCTCCTGAAAAAAATGTTCCTGTTAAAGACCCAATTAATACTCTCGTGTCTGGATCAAGATCAGCTAATTGTGAATAAGGTTCTGGAAGACTTTTCCATTTCTTCTTAAAAATTTTAAGCTCTTCATACGTTAGATATTCGATATGATTAAGAATCCATGATTTATCAACTTTATCTTCTCCTTTTAACTTATAAAACAAATATACAAACGAATAACCGCTAGGATGAGCAAATGGGGGAAACTGAAAAAATGAACCAGGCAATTCTTTTTCTAATCCGCATCTATATCTTTCCCAATACAAAACTTTATGAACAGAAACATTGGCTTGGATTTTTGTAATCTCTTCAAAGCAATTATTGGATTTGAAAAAAACATCTCTATTAGTTATCTCATTACTGGTCTTACTGAATGCCAAGGTCTTGAAATCTTGAGTTGGAAATAAGCTACGAGTACTGATTCTATTAATTGACTGATTCTCTTTTACAAACTTTCTTTTCAGGTATGAAATATCGACTTTATCTTTAGGACTAGCTTGATAATCACCTCGAAAACTAAAACCATAATACCCTGCACCAAAGGCTGCACCTATAAGAAGTAAAATTAAAAGTATGTATGATCTCACCGTTTTTCATATTGCAACTCTAGAGCTTTAGGGTCAACTAAGTGAGTGTGAATTTAGGGTAAAAAAAAGGGACTATATAAATAGCCCCCTGCATCTCTATTGAAAATCCGTTTTCTTTAGAAGAGAAATTCCATTTTCTCTAAACTTCCCTGCCTGCTTTTATAGTTGCAATATGTATGCCATCACTAATTCTAACTCTTTTTTATACAGAAAAAAAACTGTCATCTCGTTGACTTCTTACAGAGTCTTAACGTCATTGCTATGACACACCTAAAAGGTAAGGTTTGACTTCAATAGCCATCCAGTATTTGAAGAATAGAAGAAATGGTCGCTATAAGCTGCAAACAATTCAACTTCTAATGGTAGCAAATACAAGAAATTAAATTTAGTCCTCACTCCTCCAAAGCCCGAAATAATATTTGGATATGACTCAAAAGCAAGGCCACTTGAGTTGGAGTATAATAAATTTCTTGAGTTAATATAATCTGCACCTACAAATAATGAAACAGTTTCTAAATATGTTCCAAGAAAATCTAAACCTTCAAAAATCTTAAAGATTTTTAAATCAAATTCAGTTCTAGCTGAAATCATCTCGTTTCCGAATATACTCCCAGCACCGATCAAATAATTGGGATGCTGGTAACTCACTCCTTCAAGTAATGAGTTTATTCCCCCTCCATAAATTACTCCATCTCGAAAGACGGGATTTTTATTATCATTTTTAAATAACCTTGAGTATCTTCCAACGAGTGAATGAGTTAAACTCTTTGACCATTTAAATCCAAATCTGACTGCCGAGTTCGTCGAATAAAATTCATTAAAGCTTTTATTCTTCTTGAGAGAAAATCCTGAGGATAGTGAAAAATTACGATAGATAGAATTTATAGACCGCGTACTATGGGAAACAGCTAATGAGGTTGAGTAGCTAGTAATTGTCCTACTATATGGTTGGCCTATCAAAAACTCTAAAAATCCATCTCTTTCATTATTTTTTGAAAAGAAAACACCATTATCAATCGAAAAATCTCCAATACTCCAAGATAAATTAAGTCCACCTCCAAAAAATTCAAAAATATTAATATTATTATTAATTCCTGTTGGGACAAAGTTTTTATTATAAGTTCCAATCAGCGTTAATTTATCAGATAACTTGATTCCTAGATTAGCATAACCTGTAATTGGTGTTGAGATATTTTGAGAATCGTTTATCCCAAGAACGTAGCTTAATCCCAAGTTTAAGGTAAAACGTGATCGAGGATCCACCAAGCTTGTATCGGCAGTCAGATAGGTTAAACCATTTGAGAAAATAAAAATCCCTGGAAATACATATTGTGGCAATAGATATTTAACAAAAGAATATTTTGGGTCTTGAGGCACTGGAGACTCAAACTTAGTTATTTTTTTTAACTTTTGAGTTTGAACCTCACTTTTCGTATCAAAGTCTTTTCTAATAACATAGCTGACTTCATCTTTTGAAAAACTCTCAATATCTACATTTTTTAATTGATCAAAACTATGAAGAACTTTCCCCTCTTCATCATCTGGTCCAACATATTCAACAATTTCCCAGTTCGAGTTTTTAGAATATCTCTTACAAATTAATCCGGGCTTGTTAAAATCGATCAACTCATCACATTTACCTGAAAGTTGGATTTTTTTCTGTAATTTATTTTTTTTAAACCCTTTAGAATAAACGAAGAAGCCCCTACTAGTACCATCACTTTGTTCAAGGTTTCTTCTAAGAAAAGATATGATGATCTCATCTTTGCCTGGTAATTGATAAATCTTCTCGATAACATAATCAATATATCTTACTGCTAGTTTTTTTCTTTCCTTATCATAAACAATTATTTTCTCACCGTCTTTTCCACCATATGGTCCCCTTTTATTATTGGGCTGAACCACTAGGGCAGTAATTTTATCGTTGTCGATAAAACCTTTGAACCAATTAATATTCCTATATTTTTTGTATATCTTTTGACATAACTTTTTACTCTTTATTGGACATACTGTTTCATTTTCTTTGACAAATTTCTTTCTAAAGTCTTTAAAACTATCATTGAAATTTTTTCCAAAGCAACGTTTAATTCTATAGCTTATAAAAAGAGGTAAGTTTTTTGAATATCTATGCATTAGGCATTGAACAGTTCCCTTTTTTTGATCTTCTAAGTACTTTAAATAAAATCCCCCAACCCAATAAGCATAGCTCCCATACGGGTAATAACTTGGTCCATCAAAACAATATCTAGAATGACAATTACTCTTTCTCTCCAAGACTCTCTTAGTCTGAGACTTGATCCATGGGTGATGAAGTCTCCCTTGACCTGTGAATTCGCTTTCTGACCAAGTTGCCACACCCTCTGAGAGCCATCTAGGCATGAACATGGAAAACTTCATGGTCGAGCCTAAAAAGAACCTCAAAACATCTCTAAGACCATGAGTCATCTCTAAAGTTAAAATATGGACATACTCATGAACGACTAAAATCTTTTCCCAATCATCTGAATTTGATAGAGAGCTGTACTTATGCGGTGGATAGTCATTTAAAAAAATTGTATTTAATGGGAAAGGAGTAGCCGAACCATTTGATGTATTGGCTGATTCATTAATGACAATATGAGTGGATGATCTAGGTATATAATCAAATCTTTCATGAATTTGAGCAAAATTATTTTTTGAAATCGATTCTACTTTATCAGCTAATACTTTTTTAGATTCAGGATAATGTAAGTGGATGATTGTACTTCTGTCTTTATAACTTAACTTGATCTTCCTAGTCAGATAATTATTTGAGCTTAGCCCAAGATTTGGAACGATAGTAAATAATATGAGAAAAATTTGTAATGTCTTCATTTTGTTATTTTTATTTAAACGCGCTTGGCAGTAAAGAAAAATTTCATTTATACTGTCCTAAGACGGATTCTTATTTAGGAGGAAAAATGAAATTAATCCTTTCATTGGCATTATTGTTATCTTTTGGTTTTTTTACTTCTTGTTCTTCAAACAAGAAAAAAGGCACAGTAGGAACTGACCCAACAGTCGGTGTAAATCAACAAAACGGAAGTCTTGATAATGCAACAGGACAAGCAGGACAAACCGGAAACGTTCCACCTTTGTATGGGAGTAGTCCAGGTGATCAAATTCCCGATGGAGCGATAAATGCTGGAACTTTAAATAATGGAAATATAAATTCAGGTTCTTATGATAGTGGATCTTACAATGCTAATAATACTGTAAGTTCTGACTCTTCTGATTATGGAAATTTCCCTCTTCAAGTCAATGGTAGCTCTGATGATTTAAATGCTGGTGGTCTCGCGAGCGTATATTTTTCCTTTAACTCTTCATTGGTTAATGGTTCAGCTTCTAATCTTCTACAAGATAATATTAGATACCTGAGAGATAACCCAAATGTATCTGTACAACTTGAAGGTCATTGCGATGAGAGAGGAAGTATCCAATACAACCTGGCATTAGGTGAGAGAAGAGCAAACTCAATAAGAGATTTTTTGGTTAGCCAAGGAATCAGTTCTTCAAGAATCTCAACTATTAGTTATGGAAAAGAGCGACCCCTTGATTACGCTCAAGACGAATCAGCTTGGGCAAAAAATAGAAGAGTGAATTTCGTAGTCACATCAAAGTAATATGGGAAAATTAATTTATTTTATAAAAGGAGCTATTATTGCTCCTTTTTTTATTTCTTGTGCACTTACCATTACAAGGCCTAAATTAGAGCTTGAGTATGCTCGCGTAGCATTTGAAGCAGCAAGAACCTCAAGTGCTGATAGATTTGCTTCTTTAAACTTTCGAAAAGCTGAAGTTTTATTACTCAAGGCACAAACTGCTTATCGAAAAAAATCTTTTGATAAGGCTAAAAAATTTGCTAAATATTCACTACATTATTCTGAGAAAGCAGAATTTGAATCAATAAAAAGGCAGGCATTAAGTAATGAAACAATTGATGAATTCGAATAAATTTTTACTTCTTTTTTTATTGCTTTTTTTAAGTTGCAAGACGACTGAAGAGCTTGAAGCTGAACAAATTGAACAAGAAACTCAAGCTCAATTGCAATTACAAAAAGAGGAACAAAAAAACAAACTCTTTTCTAGTTTAATATCAAGGACCCAAGCAATGGAAGAAAGGTTAGACTCCATGAGTGGATCTGTTGAAGAGATATCATATAAATCTCAACAAGCCTCCAAAGACTCTAATGACCAAATTTTAAAATTACTAGATGAGCAAAGTAAGCGCCTTGGAGCATTAGAAAGTGAGATGCTAGAGCAAAGAAAGTTTATTGAAAAAGTTACCGAAACTTTGAAAAAAATCTCTAGTAATCTTAAGTAAATGTATGTCCTGGGTATAGAAACTAGCTGCGATGAAACATCTGTTTCACTCCTAAGCGATGATCCTAAAGTTCAAATAATTGATACCCTTACCTATTCTCAAATTGAACTTTATGAACAATGGGGAGGAGTCGTTCCAGAAATTGCTTCCAGAAATCATTTAAAAAAAATTCTCCCTCTCTATATTGATTTACTTAAGCGTAATAATATTTCAGAAAAACAAATTGATCTTATAGGAGTAACAACTCATCCAGGTCTTCTTGGGCCTTTATTAACTGGCCTGATGTTAGCCAAGTCAATATCAATGATTCATAAGATTCCGATCTTTCCAATTAATCATTTATTTGCTCACTTGGAAGCCATTCACCTCTCTCATAAAGTAAGTTACCCCTACTTAGGAGTTGTATTAAGTGGAGGACATAGTTTTTTTTCAATTGTTAAATCGAGTAACGATATCGAGATCTTTGCTTCAACAATTGATGATGCTGCAGGAGAAGCATTTGATAAAGGTGGAAAAATTTTAGGATTAAATTATCCGGCGGGTGTCCAGATAGATGCAGCTGCGAAGCTAGGTAATTCCACAACTCACAAATTCCCAAGAGGATTAAGTAAAGATAAGTCTACAATGAATATGAGTTTTTCTGGTATAAAAACTTCTATTAGAATGTTTTGTGAAAATAAGAATATTGAAATTAACTCAGCAGAGTTTAATGATATCTGCGCTAGTTATCAAGAAGCTATTATTGATACTGTCTTAATAAAACTTAAAATTGCCCTTCAAAAGTTTAATCTTCCTATTGTTATCGGAGGAGGAGTTGCTTGTAATTCACGGCTTAGAAAAAAAGCTAGTTCAATTTCTGAGTCCGTCTATTTTGTAGATCCACAATATTGTACCGATAATGCAGGTATGATTGCTCATCTGGCTTATTTAAATAAAGAATTTAAAATACCTTTTCCACAATCTTTGGATATTGAAGCATCAAGTCGATTCATTGATAAAAAGAGTATTAATGGTTAATAAATTTAAGGCCAATAAAGATTTAGGCCAACATTTTTTAAAAAATGAATCAGATGTAAAAAAAATTTGCAATACAATTGAAGACAGTAGTCCTAACTTAATTGAAATTGGGCCAGGCCCCGGTGTTTTAACTAAAGAGTTAATTAGTAAAAATCTACCCTTAATTGTTGTGGAGAAAGATTCAAGATTTATTGAACATCTCAAAGCAATGTCTGAATCGATTCAAGTTTATAATGAGGATGCACTTAAGTTTAATCTTGCAGACTTAAATTTAAAGAATGTATGGTTAGTCTCAAATCTTCCTTATAATATTAGTGTTGCTTTAATGATGAACTTCATTGAATACGATTTTATAGATGGAATGACACTTATGTTCCAAAAAGAAGTCGGAGATAAGTTTTTAATTACTCCTAAATCTAATTTATTATCTATGATCATGAATCCATTTTATAAGACAAGTAGATTAATGAATCTAAAACCAGGTGCCTTTAATCCTCCCCCAGAAGTTGATTCTACAGTCATAGTCTTTAAAAAGAACGTTTCTCCCTTAATTAATCCCAGTGAGCTTTTAAATTATAAAGTCTTTGTTAAGCATTTATATTCATTTAAAAGGAAGCAAATCAAAGGAAACCTGAAATATAAGAAATCTCATGATATTGCATTGATTTTTAAAAAATATGATATTAGTCTCACTGCAAGGGCCCAAGAGTTAAACTTAGATCAAGTGGTTGCCCTTTATAAAGAGTTTGAAAATGGGAATTAAAATTATATCTAAAAATAAGAGAGCATTTTATGACTTTCTCATTACTGAAAGATTGGAAGCTGGAATCCAACTCCAGGGAACTGAAGTCAAGTCTCTCAGGGAAGCTCAAGTAAGAATTGCTGATGCATTTGTCACTATTGATGAAAGAAAAGAAGCTTGGATTCATAATCTACATATCTCTCACTATGCTTTTGGAAATATCAATAATCATGTCGAGGGAAGAAAAAGAAAGCTTTTATTAAATCGAAAAGAAATAGATAAACTCTATCATGAGATGAAAAGTAAAAATTTAACTATTATTCCCATTAGTATTTATTTTAAAAAATCTAATGTAAAAGTTGAAATTGGGTTAGCTAAAGGTAAAAAATTACATGATAAAAGACAAGATGAAGCAAAAAAAGATGCTCAGAGAAAAATTAGATCAGGAGATTATTAATTCTCTCCTGATCAATATAAACCTACTAAAGTGACAATGGTACACTAATAGAAACTGCAAACATTTTTAAATCTGCATCAGCTTTTGGATTAACAGTAACAGAGTTTAATTTATATTCTCCAAAGTTATATAACTTGTATTCAACGTTCATCTTCACCATAGGGAATATCGAATAGCCCAATCCAAACTTTACACCTCGAAGACTTTTATACTCTCCACCTGTTTCAAAGTCGATTTTTCCATGAAAAGTGTATCCTACATATCCTCTTAATAAAATTGGAAGTTGATAACCTACAAAAGCTCCAAATTCATTCATATCACCTTTTTGAGTCGTGTTTTGTTCAAACTTCATGCTCTTTGTTAGGGCATAATCTAGACCACCTTGAAAGCCCATCTTGGTATAACCTAATCTGCCTCCGAAGCTAAATGGGATCTTATCCGAGTCTCCCTTAGCGGCTTTTGAAGCAGCACTTTTATAATCGAAGTCACCTAAGATATTTACTGCAATATATGGCTCGATTAAAATTTTTGAAAAGCCTACTGAGCTAAAAAACAACGACAACATAATAATTTTTTTCATAACTGAATTTCTCCTTCCTTCTTAATTGGTATATTTACTTCACTAATTTTGTGAAACCTTTTTTCTATCTTATTAGATGAAATTGAAATTTCACCTGCACTCTTGTTTAATGTTTCCAGAGCCCTAGACAGCTTCTCCCATCTTTGTTGATGAAGACTAAAGTCTTTAGCCAGAAGCTTTAACTCTTTTTGTATAGTATGAGCACTTTCTTGTTGTTTAATATTTTTTAGAACCATCTGAACTGTAGATAAAATTGCCATAAGTGTTGTTGGCGAAACTAACCAAACAGATCTTTCATAAGCATACTCTACAAGCTTTGGATGATGGGCATGTATTTCAGAGAAAATTGCTTCAGCAGGAATAAACATCATGGCTTGATCTGCAGTAACTCCTTCAATAATGTATTTACTTTTAATATCGTCAATATGCTTTTTTATATCTCTTTGAAATAATTGTTTATGTTCTTTAGATTTATCTTTTTTTATTTTTTTAAAATTCTCTAAAGGAAACTTTGAGTCTATGCATATACTTCCCATTGGAGGCGGAAGATGAATCATACAATCCACTATTGTTCCATTGGGGAGTTTATGCTGGATCAGATAATTTAAATTTGAAGGTCCGAAAATATTATAAATGATTTGATTTAATTGGATTTCACCAAAAATCCCTCTTGATTTCTTATCAGTCAAAATATCTTGAAGAGAACCAACATTTTTTGAGAGATGATCAATATTTTTTTGAGCCTCATCAATTTTAGCAAGTCGTTCTGATATTTGCCTAAATGTAACTTGTCCTTTTTCTACTCCAGAACTTAATTTCTCGTTCAAATTTTCATTTAGTTTATAAAAACTATCAAAGAAATTTTCTTTGAAGTCTGATTGGAAATTATATTGCTCTTTATTAAATTCTTTTTGAAGGTCAAAAATTAAAGATTGAAGATCTTTATAATCCTCAGAAGACTTTTCTTTCATAAAACTCTTTAAATCATTCTTTGATTTTAAATAAAGAATAGTGATAAATAAAAAGAATATTATCACAACTGCCCCTACGAGCACAATTAAATTTAAATTTTCTGATCTAAGTATTTGTTCCATAAACATTAAGCTCATCTTAATTTGTTCACAATACTTTGCCTATTGAATCCGGTTTTATTCAACAAATGCCATTTTAATGACTCGCGTAATAAGTGAATGTTAGAAAAAAAACAGACTGACTTTCTTGGATATTTATATTTTGACCCATAGAATTATAACTCAATCAATGAACATAACAATCTAAAGTAAAGGAATACGAATGATTAAGTTAATAATGATCCTCTCTCTCTTTTCAAGTTTAAGTTTTTCAAAGACTTTTATTCTAAGAATGAAAAAATCTGTTGGTTTACAAACAACAAGTCTTAAAAATTATCTAGGTGGAGTTCAAATAAAAAAGTTAGACCTTAGTTTTGGTAATTTTTATCTGATTTCTATAAAAAGCAAATCACAATTCAATAAATTAAAAAAATTAACGAAATCTAAGCACTTTATCTCAGTAGATCGAAATATTAAATTCCAATTAGACTCAATTACTCATAAGAAAACTCTTATTAAAGGATCAAAAAGATCTGCAAACATGGATACACTTTTCAAACAACAATGGGCCTTGAAAAATACCGGAGATAATGCTGCCTCAAGAAAGGTGGATAGAGGTATTAAAGGAATGGATTTAAACGCAGTAAATGCTTGGAAAGCCAATAAAGGTGATAAGAAAATTAAAATTGCTATCATTGATACAGGTATAAATGCTACCCACAAAGATCTTAGACCTAACACTTACATAAATGAAGCGGAAGCAAATGGAACTGAAGGTGTTGATGATGATGGTAATGGATTCATTGATGATGTTTATGGATATGACTTTTACAATAGAGATGGAGATCCAAAAGATGATCATGCTCATGGTTCTCATTGCGCCGGTATTATCGGAGCTGCTCATAATGATCTAGGGATTAGAGGATTAATGGCTAATGTTCAAATGATTGGTATTAAAGCATTCTCTGGATCAGGTTCTGGTTCACTTGCAGGAATTTTACAGTCGATAGACTACGCTATTAAAAGCAACGTAGATATAATCTCTAATTCTTGGGGATCAAGGTCTAACCCTGGTTCTTCTTTTCAAGCAGCAGTTGATGCCGCAGAAAAAAAGGGAATTTTATTCATCAAAGCTGCAGGTAATAGTAATGGAAATAATGATATTGTTGGAAACGACTCAAATTTAAAAAATTCAAATGTCATTATTGTAGGTGCTCATAATGGAAAAGGTGATAAATCTTATTTTTCAAGTTTTGGAAAAAAGAATGTTCATGTTTTTGCACCTGGATCAGCAATTTTGTCTACAGTTTTAGGTTCTGATTATGAAAAGTTTTCTGGGACTTCTATGGCGACTCCTTATGTTGCTGCACTTGCTGGTTTGATCAAATCAAGTGAACCGAATTTAACTGCTCAAGAGATAAGAGCAAGAATTATTAAAACATCCGTAGCTTCAGGAAATTTAAGTGAATATTCTGTTTCAGGCGGAAGAGTAGATGCTCATAGAGCATTGAATAATATTACAAAATAAGACTTTGTGGATCTCAAGTAATTGAGTGAAGCTAAGAAAAGAAAAGGGGGCAATGGATTGCCCCTTTTTTTATGCCTACTATTTAAGACTCGAAAAATTTACTTTTAATTTCTACTACACTTGATCTTGGTAATTCATTCCCACCAAATGGCCAATTACTTGTAAGTTGAGTTTTACTCTTAGAAGTTTCTCCAGGATGTTGGACAGATAAAAACATTGAATTTGAATCTGGAGCAAACCTAATTCCAGTAAACTCTGCTGCAACTGGTGCTGATCCAATTTGAATGATCTTACCTTGATCCTCCCCACTAGCTGGAACTACAAATAATGCATTATTTCCAAAAGCTTTGTATCTGCTTTTTCCTATCTTTGATCCTGAGATATCTGTGGCAAACCATAAATTTCCAAACTTATCAAAGGCAAGATTATCAGGGCAAGAAAATCCACTTTCCTCACCACCGATATGTAATTCTTCATATTTAAAATCAGTGCTCGCATAATTTCCATTCTCGGTTATCTTGCAAATTTTGCCATGATAGTTAAATGTTTTTTTATTATTAGTTAAAGTAAAAACGATATCTCCATTGATTGGATTTAATTTTATATCTTCTGGTCGATCTAAAGCTGTAGCTCCTAAAATCTTTGCAGCCTCTCTAGCATAAACCATAACGTTTTGCTGAGTTCCAAACTTCTCCAACCTTTTATCTTTAGTAATATCAAGTGGAAGCCATTTTCCTTTCTCTATATCTGCGACATAAAGGGTTCCCTTGGATAAGCTCCTATCATAATCAGATACAAATTTGTAAAGATGTTCTCCTCTTGAATCATCTCCAGAATAGACAACTAGTCCATTCTCGGATTG
>Ga0114952_1000435_pt1 | contig 45012 bp, 38 predicted proteins | sample SidtaG_2_FD_87303 | JGI IMG/M metagenome (GOLD analysis project Ga0114952, IMG submission 87303) | Marine algal microbial communities from Sidmouth, United Kingdom - Sidmouth_Asex2 metaG | ecosystem: Host-associated > Algae > Red algae > Unclassified | place: Sidmouth, United Kingdom | collected...
GTGAATTTATTAACAGAAGTTTTGATGAATTCTCTACCTTGGTTTGAATTAGAAGTCCTTATTAGAAGAGACTGCAGTATAATCAGTATGAAAAAAAACTAAATTAATGGTCATTCGACCAGCACTTACTGTATTGTACTTCACCCTTTTAGTTTGACTTTATTATTATGTAATAAATCAAATTAGTAATATGAAAAAAGTACTCGCATTAATCTTTTTTGCAGTAGCCTTTACGCTTTCACTATCCGCCCAGCGAACAATATCAGGGGTAATTACGGATAATGAGGGGCTTCCTATGATAGGAGCCAATGTTTTAGTAAGCGGCTCTGACGTAGGAACCATCACGGACATTGATGGTAGCTTTTCTTTAAGTGTACCCGATGGGGCTGACGAGTTATTAGTCAGTTATACCGGATATACTAGCCAAACAATTGACATCACAGGTACTAATACCGTAAACATGGTGTTACTTGAGGGTGAATTGCTTGATGAGATTGTTGTAACAGCACTGGGAATCAGTAAACCAAAGAAGGCTTTGGGTTATGCTGTTGAGGAAGTCAAAGGAGAAGAATTGGAAGACCAGTCAGAAACCGATGTCGCCAGATTACTGAAAGGTAGGGTAGCTGGGGTTAACATTACAAATACAAGTGGTGTTGCGGGTTCAGGAACCAATGTAGTGATAAGAGGATACTCTTCACTAACAGGATCCAATCAACCCTTATTTATGGTAGATGGGATTCCGTTCAACACTAATACGAATAGTGATGGGGCTAATAGTTTCTTAGAAGGTGGACAGTCAGGTTCAAGTAGATTTGCTGACATCGATCCTAACAATATTGAATCTATAAGTGTATTGAAAGGATTGGCAGCATCAGTAATTTACGGAGAGCAAGGCAAGAATGGGGTAATACTTATCACAACCAAAACTGGAAATGCTAACCAGACAGGTTTGAATATTTCTTTGAATCAATCATATTTCAAGACTGAAATAGCTTCACTTCCTGAATATCAGAACAATTATGGAGGTGGATTCCACCAGAATTTTGGTTTTTTCTTCAGTAATTGGGGGCCCAATTTCAATGTAAGAGGAAGAGCTGGAATTTCAGAAGATGGAACTGTGGATAATCCACTCTCAAGATTGAATGATCCTGCTTTTGCTGCCGAGTTTGCTGAGCAAGCTCAAGAAATTTACCCATACCAAGCTTATACTAATCAGGAAAGATTTTTCCGAGATGGTAATGTAAATATCACATCACTGAATGTAGCTGGTGGTAATGAAGTAGCTAAGTTCAGTTCCACCTTCTCATATTCAAACGAAGATGGTTTCACACCCAATAACAATCTATCCAGATTGAACTTCGGTTTAGGTGGTAATGTCAAGTTATCAGAGAAATTAAGTATAAACGCTTCATTCAATTATGTCAAGACCAACCAAGTAACCCCGCCAATTAGTTATGGTGATGGTAGTGGTATCTTTGCAGGTGGAGGTATATCTATTTTCTCTGATGTATTCTATACCCCAAGAAGTGTAGATTTATTTGGACTTCCATTTATAGCTTCTGATAATAGACCGGTTTATTACAGATCAGGAAATGATATTCTGAATCCGAGATGGACGGCAGCGAATGCCGAAGACAGAAGTGAAGTAAATCGTTTTTATAATGCGATCAGCCTTACTTATCAAGCTACTAACTTCTTGAGTTTGAATTATAAGATGGGTCTGGACAACTATACTGAGTCCTTAGAGCAGAAAATTAATCGAATAGGTGTTAGTAGCGCGGATTACAGCGCTGTAAACAATGGTTACTATAGAACAGTTTACAACAGATCATTGATTTGGAATCACAACGCATATGCAGGTCTTGATTTCGGAGAGATTGCCACAGGCTTGTCTCTAGATGGAACAGTTGGATTTAACGTAAGAGAAGACAATTTTGATGCAGATGGTCTAGAAAGTACCAATCAGATAGTTTTTGGGTTTTTCGAGCATTCAAATTTCACAAACCATAATTCTATAAATAGTCTTTCTGGAAGTGATATACAGTTCCGAAGTCAGGAGAGGTTAACAGCTGCTTACGCTTCATTCACTTTGAGTTACAATGACTATTTGTATCTTAATCTACAAGGAAGATCAGATTGGACTTCGACTGTTGAAAAAGAAAATCAACAATTATTCTATCCATCAGCTTCATTATCATTCATACCAACTGAGTTAATAGAAAGAAATGATGCTGTAAATTATTTGAAACTAAGGTTAGGATATGGTACTTCTGCAGGATTCCCGCCACCGTATGCAACTAGAAATATCTTGAGTAGTAATCCTTCTCAGTTTATTGACAGATCTGGTGCTGTCGTTACTACAAATGGTAATGGTACTTATTTTGAAGATAATGGTTTAGGTGCTACACTAGGTAACCCTAATTTGAAGCCTGAATTACATAGAGAACTAGAGTTCGGAATAGAAGGAAGATTCTTCAAGAATAAAATAGGTCTGGATTTATCACTGTATAACAAGAATACAGAGGATCTTATTACAAATGCGCCTTTGGATCCAGGTACGGGTTCAACTTCTACAAGAGTAAATATTGGTAAGATAAATAACAGAGGAATTGAAGTAGGATTGGATTTAACTCCAATTTCTTACAAGGATTTCTCATGGAACCTCTTCACGAATTTCTATAAGTACAGATCTGAAGTTCGTGATTTAGGTGGAGACATAAGTCAGATACCGATTGAAGGTTTTTCAAATCTTGGAAACTTTGCCAAAGCTCCTGATAGCTTAGATAATGGTTCAGTAGAATATTATCCATTCGGTGTTATGATAGGGTCAGTTATTCAAAGAGATACTTTGGGTAATGCTATAATTGATTCAGAAGGATTTTTTGTGGAAGATGAAGAAATTGGTATAATTGGGGACCCTACTCCTGATTACACAGTTGCTTTTACTAATACATTTAACTTTAAATCATTGAGTCTCTCCTTTATGGTGGAATATAGAAAAGGTGGTGATTTTTATTCTGGTACAGCTAGAGCTCTATTAGCAAGAGGACTTTCAAAAGATACAGATTTTGATAGAACTGGTGCATATGTGCTTGAAGGTGTGAGGGCAGACGGAACACCAAATACGACTATGATCAATGCAACAAACCTTTATTTCGATAATTATGGCTTTGGACCTTCTGAAGTTTCAGTTTATGACGGAACAACTATTCGATTAAGAGATGTTACTTTATCATATGCCTTACCAACAACATTGACTGACAAGATTAGAGGTGTAAAAGGAGTAACACTATCGCTAAGTGGTCAGAATTTGTGGTATAATGCTATCAATCTCCCAGAATTTTCTAACGTAGATACTGATGCTTCGGGCTTCTCAGCAAGTGGAAACGGTCTAGGATTTGAATTCCTGAATGGACCAAGTGCAAGAAGATATGGTGCTAGTCTGAAAGTTAAGTTTTAATCCAAAAGAAAAAATAATATGAAAAAAATATATTTATCACTCTTGTTGCTGGTTTTATTCGCAGTTTCTTGCGATTTACAGCTACAAGAAAATCCAAATGCATTATCACCTGATCAAGCAGATCCAGACTTTGTACTTAATTCATTAGAGTTTGGTCTAAATGAGTTTTTTGCTGAAGTCACAGATTATGGAATGGAAGTAACTAGACTAGTTGCAATGCAACCAAGAAGTAGTGAGTATGCCACAGCTTGGAGCGGTGTAGACTTTGATGACTTATGGGAAATTGCCTATGGTGGTTTAATTGCGGATTCTAGAAATTTAGTTGTATTGTCAGAAGCCAATAATCTTACAGTTCATTCTGGAATTGCAAAGGTTATAGAAGCGTATACAATTATAACCTTAGTTGATATGTTCGGTGATGTACCTTATTCTCAGGCACTAGATGCTACTAATTTTAATCCTGCGCCTGATTCAGGAGCTGAAATCTATTCTGCGGCAGAAATGTTGCTGGATGAGTCTATAGCGTTTTTTGCTATGACTCCAAGTCGTCTACCAGCTAATGATCTTTTCTATGGGGGTGATGCAGGTAAATGGACAAAGTTGGCGAACACTTTGAAATTGAAAATGTACACTAATATGAGGTTGGTTGATCCTAGTGTCAAAGCTAAGATAGATGCAATTGCAGGAAGTGTGATTCTTGACCCAGCTGATGATTGGGAGTTTCCATTCTCAACTGTTACTTCAACAACACCTTCAAGCGTTCATCCTTATTTTCAAGATAACTATGGCGCAGCTGCTGACTATCAATCTAATTATTTCATGAATGAGTTAATTCAGAATAATGATCCAAGATTGAGATACTATTTCTACAGACAAGTTTCGGAAAACACGACAGACGTTAATGAACAGTCATGTGTGGTTGAAAGTGCGCCTCCACATTATGTTGCGGTAGGAGCTGTCTACTGTAATCCTGGAAATGGTTATTGGGGTCGTGATCACATTGATACTGATGGTATACCTCCTGACAATCAACTTAGAACGGTTTTTGGAGTTTATCCAGTTGGTGGTTTATTTGATGCTGATCAAGCGGCTTCTGCAGTAGCTACAGATGGATTAGCTGGTGCTGGAATACACCCTCTGATGCAAAGTTCTTTTGTCAATTATATGTTGGCTGAGTGTGCTGCAACAATTGGCACTGCAGGAGATGCTAGAGCGTATCTTTCCAACGCTGTTCAACAAAGTATGGATAAAGTTTTGAGTATGGGTGCTAGCCAAGCAGTTGATAGTTTGGTTTCTAGTCCAACTGTTTACTTAGAAGGTGTATTGTCTGATTACGATGCTGCTGCTGATAAAACTGACGTTATTAACAGACAATACTATTATTCACTATTCGGTAATGGCCTTGAAGCCTACAACAACTATAGAAGAACTGGTCAGCCAGATAATGCGCAGCCTGCATTGAATCCCCTAGCTGGTCCATTCATCAGAAGTTTTGCACTTCCAAGTGCATCTGTGGACAGAAATGCAAATATGAATATCAAGCCTGTAACTGTTCAAGTATTCTGGGATAACAATCCTGCGAACTTTATTAATTAAAAAAATAGTAAAATGAATAGAATCATAAAATATATATTATTTATTTCATTGGGCTTATTAGTTTGGTCTTGTAGCAGTGATTATGAGTTACCACACAATACCGTACCCAAGGGAGCCTTTGTCAAGTTTGATGAGCAGAGAAATCAGAATGTTGACGTGACTAATGATGCTTCTGCGTTTGATGCCACCATATCAGATCCTCACGGTAACATAACATCTTTGGCTTTGAATGCTTGTTTAGTCACAGCGGATACTACTTTGGGCCCAGTATTGCTACAGACAATTACCTCTTTCCCTGCAGATGTTAATATTTCTGTAGCGGATGTAAATGCTGCTTTTGGAACATTTGAAGCAGGTAATGAAGTACAGATCAAAGCATCTGCAACTAGATCTGATGGTGCAGTTTTTACACCAGATGATGTAAGCGGAGATCTTCTTAATCCTGGTCAAGCACAAGCAATGTCTTATTCTTTTTTCGGCTTATGTCCGTGGGTGCAAGCTGATGCTGTAGGTCAGTATCTTATTGTCACTGATGGATTTGAAGCTTCATTGGACCCTGCTGCTTTGATTGAGTGCATAGCTGGTCCAGGTGATAATCAAGTAACCTTTATTGATTTGTTCAGACATCCTGAGATGTATGATGTAGTAGTAACGGTTGATATGGTTTCTGATGTCGCTACAATAGAGAAACAGGAGGCATGGAATTGCGATAACTTTGGTTGTCCTTATGGTGTAGGCAGCATAGAGGGAGAGGGTTTATTCTTCTCATGTTCAGGTCTTATGACAGTCAGCGTGGATCATACGGTCGCTGCAGGATCTTTTGGAATCAATCCACTAGCATTGCAAAAACAATAATTTTTTATTCTAAACGCTTATAATGTCGTGTAGTGAGGCTGTGCAATTGCATAGCCTCATTTTTTTATATAATCTTAACTTATGATTACAAATCTTCTAAAGAACAGCTTGATTTATATTTTTATTTTCTCGGGTTTTATCCCTTTACAATGCCAAGAGGTAGTTGATAATTTTGTGTCTGATGTCATTAAAACTAATGCACTTAGAACTTTGGATGATAGATTGGAGGGTAAGCGGGTAGGCGCTACACAAGATGCAAAGTTAGGTTATGCAAATGTTACAGGATCTCCGTATCTGTTCAATAAGCCATTAGACTCTGAAATTATTATGAATGATGATCAGGTCATTGATAAGGTGCAAATTCAATATGACCTTAATAAGAATGTTTTAATTGCTTCTCTAAAAAAAAGCGACGAACAAATTTTATTGGATAATAGCTCTTATAAGTTACTAAAGGTCAATGATGGGGACAAGACACGTACTTTTAGTAAGATTCATCCAGTAATAAGCAATGATTTCTTTGAAGTGCTTTTTGTCAATGATGATTTTACTTTTTTCAAAAAGGAAAGAGCTAGGGTTAGATCCATTACTCATCATGTGATAGGAGAAATAAAAACCACGCATAAGTTTAAGAAGTATGTTCAGTACTACTTAATTGATAAAGATAATGAGCTAATAGAAGTCAAATTGAAAAAAGGAGATTTATATAAACATTTGCCTGATAATTCAATGGAGGCCATTAGAAACTATAGTCATGATCATAAGTTAAAGCGAATCAATAAAGAAGATGAGATAGTGGAGCTTTTCGAAGCGGCACTTTAATATGATGTTCTAAAGTTTTACAATCTTCTTAACCTGTTTTTCTTTTGACATTAAAATCTCCATAAAGTACATTCCTGGTACTAATTGATCAAGGTTCAGCTTATATGTTGATTTAGCTAGTCCTGTTTTCAATATTAATTTCTTACCACTAGAATCGTGAATAACTATCGTGGTGATGGGTTCAGTTGATTTTAATGTAATGTACTGCTCACACGGGTTAGGGAATATCAGCGTCTTTACTATTGGGTGCGATATGGAAGATGAAGTTAAGTTTGAGAACTCATAACAGCCTAAGTCAATCGAGCCATTGATTATTCTTTCCTTTCCTTCGAGATCAAATTGCTCATTATTAAATATTGCATCGCCGGCATCTACGACACTGGTAATACGTTGAAGTCGATAATCACCATCTGAATTAGGTGCAAGTTCATAGTCTATAGGATCGATAAATATTGGAGCATTATCAGAATTCAGACCCGCTAAGTTTTGCCCGTCTGAAATGTTAAGATTCTCTATTAAGCTGTATCTTACAATTGATGTTGAATTCAAAGTATTGATAATAAGCTGGTCTTCTGGGATGTCAAGATTTCTATTATACCAGAATATTGAATTTATAATTTCAGTATCAGAATTAACATTGTAAATACCGCTGCACAACTCACTGGCAGAATTTCCGACTACTGTACAATTAATAAACCTTGCGAGCGAACCATTTGTGTTATAGCAAGTTGCGCCCAGTTTTGCTTCATTCCCTGATATTAGGCAATTGGTATACTCAGCAGTTGATAGAAAGTTGTAAAGTGCTCCTGATAATTCACCGTTGGCCAAGTTGCCTGCAATAATGCAGTTATATACTTTGGGGTTACAATTAAGAAAGTTATAAATACCACCGCAAACTTCTGAAGCTTCATTTTGTATAATTCTGCAATCTCTTATTACTGGATTGGAACCTCCAAGATTATATATACCAGCGCCAAATTGTGCGCCATTATTGATAAAGGTGCAGTTTCTGATTGTAGGAGAGGCTCCTTTGTTGAACATGCCACCTCCTCTCTCATTCGGTTCCGGATCACTGGCATTCCCGTCAGAAACAATAAACCCATCTAATTCTGTATTAGTACTAATACCGTTCTCTTTGTTCCTTATGACATGATAACTGTTATCAGAGAAATCAGTTGTATCACCTATTTCCCCACTTAAGATTGTTCTATTTGCTTTTATGTCTCTTTGTTCTAGGCTTACTTCAGTTCCAATAAATCCTCCATATAGTGAAACTCCTTCTTTCATTGTAAAAGAAATATTTCTATCACTTGTCGCAGTGGTAAGGTATCTGCCACTAGCAACCCATACTTCAGTTCCATTGCTGGAATTGTTTATTGCAGTCTGTAAGTTATTGTAAGCTGTAGCCCACGAATTACCGTTCCCACCACTGTCTGCATTGACATTTACATAAGTTTGTGCTGACATGTCGTGAACTACCAACACGACAAGTATGTACATCATATATTTGATCATAATCTTATAATTGCGTTGCATAATTTAAGGATATGGATATTGACAAGTTTAAGATAATCATTTTAGTCCATATTATATCACTGACTAGTTTTCAAGGATATGGTCAGGATAACACTATAGGTCTTTTACTGTGCCAAGAAGCGTCACACAGTGGATATGTTCTTTTCTCGCCTATCCGAAATCGTACAGCGTATCTCATTAATAATTGTGGACAAGTGATCAATGAGTGGGAAACTGACAATTTTCCTAACAGGATGTCTTATTTAAAGCCCAATGGTAACCTAATAAGAGCGACTCTAAATAACAAGGTGGAAGAAAGGAATTGGGATAATGAGGTATTGTGGGAATTTGATTTTACGACTTTAGGTTATGATATTCATCATGATATGGCGCTTATGCCAAATGGAAATGTGCTTATCATGGCAACAGAATTAATACCAGAAGAAACTCTGCTTGACTTGGGTCGAGCATCAGATATAATAGATCAAGGTCTATTATCAGAAGTTATTGTTGAACTTGAGTTTGATGGCATGAGAGTAGACACTATATGGAGTTGGAGATTGATTGATCATATTGTACAAAACCGTGATTCACTCCTACCGGGTTTCGGAGAACTTTCGAGCTCTCCTTCCTTAATGAATCTAAATTTTGTTTATCAAGATGACCTTGTCGATTGGGTTCATTTCAATTCCATAGATTACGATTCTGAGTTAGATCAAATTTTATTATCGGCAAGGCACACTAGTGAATTGTATGTAATAGATCATAACTTGTCTACTGCAGAGGCTAGTACCAATACTGCGGGTGACTTTGGAGTAGGAGGTGGATTTCTCTGGAGATGGGGTAATCCTCTGGTCTACGGAATAGGTTCTGAGGTGGATAGAGATTGTTATGGTCAGCATGATGGGCGGTGGGTGAGAACAGGTGAATCATTACAAATCAGTATTTTTAATAACGGGGATGAAAGGGATGGGGATTACAGTTCCGTGCATACTTTGTCTCCTATGGTAATTCCCAATCTAAGTTATTCCAGAAATGCCGATGGAGTTTTCTTACCCGAGTCTTTTGAATGGTCATTTGATGAGCAATCATCCAGTTCCAGAATTTTTTCATTCATAGAAGGTGGCTTACAGGCAATAAGTGAGAGTGATTTTATAATCAGTGAGTCTGCAACAGGTAGAATGATTCAAATGAGTAGAAATGGCGAAATTAAGTGGATTTATAGAAACCCTGTAAATGTGAGTATCCTTGAACAATATGATGAATTGTCATTTGGCCCTGATTTCTTTAAATCAATATATCTATCATCGGACTATTTTAATTTTGATGTATTGAAGGGTTTTGAAGGGCAAATTATAGAAAATGAAAACAGCTTATCTGATGATTGCATATCCAGTAAGACTAGTGTTTTATTTGGGTTGGAGTCAGATGATATTGATAAGGATGTTTTTATTTCAGGCCCGAAACGAATTATCTTCTCAAAGATTTATTCTGGTAATGTTTTCGATTTTTATGGTAACAACTTAATATACTTTGAAAATCAAGATGTACTGGATTTGTCAGCATACCCAATTGGAAGTCTTTTTATAATTCAATTAGACAATTAGCATTTTTTCATATTTGCTCCTGAGAAATACATTCCTAAATCATATTATATATTATTGTAATATGTTTGTTCTATGTTTAGACAATTCCTCGATTACCTCACCCACGAGAAACGCTACTCACTGAATACGCTCAAGTCTTACCAGAATGATCTTAACCAGTTTTCCGATTTTCTCATACTTACTTATGAAGTATCAGATCTCTCAACCGCACTTCACATACATATCCGGTCTTGGATGGTCGCTCTTGTAAATGACAATATCAGCCCCAGATCAATCAATAGAAAGCTTTCAACTCTGAGGTCCTATTACAACTACTTGTTGAGATTGGATAAGATCAAAGTCAATCCTTGCTTGAAAATCACCCCTCCCAAAACCGCAAAGAAGCTCCCCACCATCATCCAAGAGCAAAGCCTGTCTAAGTTGTTTGACCCAGAGTATGCCGTATTTCCATCTACCTTCAAGGGACTGCGTAATGCCTTGATCATTGAACTTTTCTACGCTACTGGTATGAGAAGGGGGGAGCTGATCAATCTCAGATATTCAGATATTGACATTTCAAACAGCTGGATGAAAGTGCTGGGTAAAGGAAATAAGGAAAGGCTAATCCCTCTTTCTGCTGGACTATTGACTAGAATCAAGGACTATCAAATTGCTAAATATGAGCAGTTGGATGACATAAAGGATTATCTGGAACCGTATTTATTCCTTACCGACAAGGGAAAACAGCTCTATCCGAAGTTTTTATATAACCTAGTCACTCGTTACCTCAAGCAAATATCCACTTCCAGCAAGCGCTCTCCCCATGTACTGCGGCATTCCTTTGCAACTCATATGATGAATCATGGGGCAGACCTCAATGCCATCAAGGAGCTTTTAGGGCATTCAAGCTTAGCTGCTACGCAAGTCTATACGCATAATTCCATACAAGAATTGAAGAACGTTTATAGAAGAGCACACCCAAAAGCAAAATAAAAGCAGAATTTTTAGTAAAGCATGTTTACATATTAAACCAAAAAGCCTATTTTTGCATTCGCTTTGAAGAAAGCATTATCAAATATTGACATATTTAATAGTATATGCCGATGTAGCTCAGTTGGCCAGAGCAGCTGATTTGTAATCAGCGGGTCGGGGGTTCGAATCCCTCCATCGGCTCACTTTTACCTATATCATCATCTAGGGGGTGCGCCGGAGTTGGAGAGCCGGGCCAGACTGTAAATCTGGTGTTTCGACTGAATAGGTTCGAATCCTATCACCCCCACTGGAAAGGTGGGTAAATATGCGGAAGTAGCTCAGTTGGTAGAGCATCAGCCTTCCAAGCTGAGGGTCGCGGGTTCGAGTCTCGTCTTCCGCTCTATTGCAAAGGTGTAATAGCCGATGTAGCTCAGTGGTAGAGCACCTCCATGGTAAGGAGGGGGTCGCCGGTTCAAATCCAGTCATCGGCTCCATTACTGAGAATTGAGTAATATTAACTAGTAACATAAATTTTTAAAATAATTGTATAATGGCTAAAGAAACCTTTCAAAGGACCAAACCCCACGTAAATATTGGTACGATTGGTCACGTAGACCATGGTAAAACAACTCTAACTGCAGCAATCACTTACGTGTTGTCAGAAGCAGGTCTTTCGGAAAAAATGGATTACGATGCAATTGATGGTGCACCTGAAGAAAAAGAAAGGGGTATCACGATCAATACTGCACACGTAGAGTACGAAACTGCAAACAGACACTATGCACACGTAGATTGTCCAGGTCACGCCGATTATGTGAAAAACATGGTTACGGGTGCGGCTCAGATGGATGGTGCTATTTTAGTTTGTGCTGCTACTGATGGTCCTATGCCTCAGACAAGAGAACACATTCTCTTGTGTCGTCAGGTAGGTGTTCCAAAAATCGTTGTATTCATGAACAAGGTTGACCTTGTGGATGATGAAGAGATGTTGGAATTAGTTGAAATGGAAGTAAGAGAGCTTCTTACTCAGTATGAGTTTGATGGCGACAATGCTTCTGTAATCCCAGGATCTGCTCTTAAAGCATTGGAAGGAACTGAAGAAGGTAAAAAAGCAATAATGGATCTTATGAATGCTGTGGATGCTGATATTCCAGAGCCAGTAAGAGACGTGGATAAAGATTTCTTGATGCCTGTGGAGGATGTATTCTCTATCACAGGTAGAGGTACAGTTGCAACTGGTAGGATCGAGAGAGGTGTTATCAATACTGGAGATCCCGTTGAAATCGTAGGAATGCAAGCACCAGATGCTAAGCCTTTGACTTCAACTATTACAGGAGTTGAGATGTTCAGAAAGATACTGGAAAGAGGAGAAGCTGGTGATAACGCTGGTCTACTACTTAGAGGTATTGACAAGGAAATGATTAAAAGAGGAATGGTTATAGTGAAGCCAGGATCAGTTACACCACACAGCAAGTTCAAGTGTGAAGTATATGTTCTAGGTAAGGACGAAGGGGGAAGACATACACCATTCTTTAATGGCTATAGACCACAGTTCTATTTCAGAACCACTGATGTTACAGGAGATTGTAACTTACCTGATGGCGTAGAGATGGTAATGCCCGGTGATAATGTTACATTGACAGTAAGCTTGATCAATCCGATTGCAATGGAAAAGGGTTTGCGATTTGCGATTAGAGAAGGAGGAAGAACTGTAGGTGCGGGTCAAGTGACAGAGATTCTAGAGTAAGAAGTTATTCTTTACAATATATATTAGAAAAATTAAGCATCCATACTGGGTGCTTAATTTTCTGATTTTATATAGTAGGTATTTATAGGGGAATAGCTCAATTGGTAGAGCAGTGGTCTCCAAAACCAAAGGTTGCGGGTTCGATTCCTGTTTCCCCTGCTAGTTTAAAAGAAAAGAAGACATGAACGATGTTGTATTATATATCAAGGAGAGTTATAACGAACTCGTACACAAAGTAACCTGGCCTACATGGCCTAATCTCTTTGCTAATACGAGATTAGTGATTATAGCTTCTGTTATAATTTCTTTGATAATCTTTTTAATGGATACCGTTTTCAATGCTTTGACGGAATTCCTTTACAGCCTATAGAAGTAGTATGTCTGAAGAGTCAAGATGGTACTCCTTACGTGTAATCAGTGGTAAGGAAAAGAAAATTAAGGAGTATATAGAATTGGAGCTCCAGAGGAAAAAGTGGAATGACTTTGTACCTCAAGTTCTTGTGCCTTCAGAAAAAGTTTATAAAATAAGAAGTGGGAAGAAAGTAATAATGGAAAGGAATATCCTTCCTGGTTACATTCTGATAGAAGCTTTTCCTTCTAAATTTTCAGGTGAAATCATTCAGGCTATCACTAATGTGCCTAATGTTATTCACTTTCTAGGGAGAGGAAATCCAATCCCGATGAGACAATCCGAAGCGAATAGAATGCTCGGAAAAGTAGATGAGTCCCAAGAAGTTGGCGAATTCATTATTGATCCTTACCTCGTGGGAGAAACAGTTAAGATCATAGATGGCCCTTTTAATGATTTCGTAGGTGATGTCAAAGAAGTGAACGAAGAGAAAAAGAAATTGAAGGTGATCGTTAAAATTTTCGGAAGAGGAACAGAAGTAGAGTTGAATTTCATGCAAGTGGAAAAACAATAAACAGAATTTACAAATTAGACTAACCTAACTAAGAACCAGTACTCATGGCAAAAGAAGTAGAAGGCTTTATAAAACTACAAGTAAAAGGTGGCGCAGCCAATCCTTCACCACCAGTAGGTCCAGCACTTGGTGCCAAAGGTGTGAACATCATGGAATTCTGTAAGCGTTTCAATGCGAAAACAGAAGATTCAAGAGGTAAAATTTTACCGGTTGTAGTAACCGTTTACAAAGACAAATCTTTTGATTTTGTCATCAAGACATCCCCTGCGGCAGTCCAACTCCTAGAGGCTTCTAAGCTTAAGAAAGGCTCGCCAGAATCCAATAGGGAAAAAGTCGGGAAAGTTACTTGGGACCAGGTGAAGGCCATTGCAGAAGATAAAATGCCTGATCTTAATGCCTTCACTATCGAATCTGGGATGAAAATGGTTGCTGGTACAGCTAGGTCAATGGGACTAGTGGTTACAGGGCCAGCACCGTGGGAAGCAGAAGCATAATAACAATTAATTTTATAACAAAGGGAGTCTCATAGTCAGACGTTACGACCTTTTAATATTTAGAAATGGCTAGATTAACCAAAAAGAGAAAGGTAGCAAATCCTAAAGTCGATCCAGACAAATTATACGGGATCAAAGAAGCGATGACGCTTGTAAAAGATGTCAATACTGCCAAATTTGATGCTTCAGTCGATCTTCACATCAATCTAGGTGTGGATCCCAGAAAACCAGATCAGGCTATAAGAGGTACTGTATCTCTTCCTAATGGTACTGGTAAAACAAAAAGAGTATTGGTCATGTGCACACCAGATAAAGAAGCGGAAGCTTTAGAAGCTGGAGCTGACTATGTCGGTCTTGACGAATATGTTACTAAAATCCAACAAGGCTGGACAGACGTGGATGTCGTAATAGCAGCACCAAATGTCATGGCTCAGGTCGGTAAGATTGGTCGTATCTTAGGACCTCGTGGTCTGATGCCGAATCCTAAATCAGGAACTGTTACACCTAATGTCGGTGCAGCCGTAAAAGAAGTGAAAGGTGGTAAAATTGCCTTTAGAGTCGATAAGTTTGGAACGATACACAACTCAATAGGTAGAGTATCATTTACACCTGAAAAACTGGCTGAAAATGCTAAGGAATTACTAGGACTGGTATGGAGGATGAAGCCGTCTTCTGCTAAAGGTGTTTATATGAAAAGTGTAAGCGTTGCTAGTACTATGAGTCCAGGTATCAAGATCGATTCAAAAGAGGTTCAATAATTCAACTTCCAAAATTTAGATAACAATGACACGAGATAATAAATTACAAGTAGTCGAGGAGTTGAAGGCAAAATTTGCTGAAGCTCCGAATTTCTACATAGCTGATTCTTCAGAGTTGAATGTAGAGCAAATAAATAATTTCAGAGGCCTTTGTTTTGAGAAGGGTGTAGAAATGAGGGTGGTCAAGAATACTTTGGTCAAGAAAGCTCTGGAGGCAGTATCAGATGATGGGAGGTATGATGACCTCATGGGGTCATTAGCAGGACCTACCTCATTGATGTTTTCAGAAGTGGCTAACAGTCCCGCTAAGATAATTGAAGAATTCAGAAAGGGTCATGACAAGCCGCTACTTAAAGCTGCTTACATAGATTCCAGTATATATTTAGGGGATGATGCCGTTAAGGAATTATCTGCATTGAAATCCAAAGAAGAACTAGTAGGAGATGTGATAATGTTATTGCAATCACCTATTAAGAATGTAATCTCAGCTCTTAACTCAGGAGGTCAGACGATTTCCGGTCTAGTGAAAGTACTAGAACAAAGGGCACAATAAATTAAGGCTTCCAAGCTAATCGCATCTTTTTTGATGTAATTAATTCATAATAATTTTTAAAACTATTTTAATGGCAGACATAAAGTCACTTGCAGATCAGCTAGTAGGGTTGACAGTAAAAGAAGTCAGCGAACTTGCTGAGATCCTTAAGGAAGAACATGGTATCGAACCTGCTGCTGCAGCGGTTGCAGTTGCTGCTGGCCCTGCCGGTGGTGGTGGAGATGCAGGAGGAGAGCAGACAGAATTCACAGTAATGTTGAACTCTGCAGGCGCAGCTAAACTAGCAGTTGTAAAAGAAGTCAAGAATCTTCTAGGTCTAGGACTTAAAGAAGCTAAAGGACTTGTCGACGGAGCACCTACCGCTGTAAAGGAAGGTGTGCCTAAAGATGAGGCTGAATCAATCAAAGCTGCACTAGAAGCAGCAGGTGCTGACGTTGAATTAAAATAACGTTCAGTCCTGATTGGATCACATTTTTAGCATAAGAAATGAGGTAGCTTAGTCACTGATTGCAGTGGCTAAGCTTTGCCTATTTCTATTTAAAGGATATCCTTTTTCACTATTTACAAGTACAAATTAATGGCCACAGCTAAAGCACTATTACCCAGGCATTCTTTTGGAAAGATCAAAGCAGCTGATTATCCAGATCTACTGGAAATTCAGATCAAATCTTTTATGGAGTTCTTCCAGTTGGAAACAACTCCAGAAAATAGAGCCAATGAAGGTCTCTTCAATGTATTTCAAGACAATTTTCCTATAACGGATGCTAGGAACATATTCGTCCTTGAATTTTTAGACTACTTCATTGATCCTCCCCGATATTCCATAGATGAATGCATGGAAAGAGGATTGACGTACAGTGTACCCCTCAAGGCGAAATTAAGATTGTCTTGTAATGATGAGGAACACGTGGATTTCCAAACCATCGTCCAAGATGTGTTCCTTGGGAACATACCTTATATGACGCCTAAAGGAACCTTTGTAATAAATGGTGCCGAAAGAGTTGTGGTATCTCAACTGCACAGATCTCCTGGCGTATTCTTCAGCTTGAATTTTCACCCCAATGGTACCAAGATTTACTCTGCCAGAGTCATACCTTTCAAAGGTGCTTGGATGGAATTCACAACGGACATCAATAATGTGATGTTCGCCTACATAGATAGAAAGAAAAAATTCCCTGTTACAACCTTGCTTAGAGCAATTGGTTTTGATTCGGATAAAGACATACTTGAGATTTTTGGGTTATCAGAAGAAATAAAAGCTGACAAGAAAGGTCTGAAAAAAGCTGTCGGTAGAAAGCTGGCGGCAAGAGTCCTCAAGAAGTGGAATGAAGACTTTGTGGATGAGGATACAGGTGAAGTTGTTACTATTGAACGAAACGAGATCATCCTGGAAAGAGATGATACCTTGGATGAAGAGAATATTCAACTCATACTTGAGTCAGATATTGAAACCATCATACTCCAGAAATTACAAGAAGAGGGCAATCTGAAAGATTATTCCATCATCTATCAGACTCTTCAGAAAGATCCTTCTAGTTCGGAGCTTGAAGCTGTAACTCAGATTTACAGGCAATTAAGAGGTACTGATCCACCTGATGAAGAAACTGCGAGAGGAATCATCGATAAATTATTTTTCTCTGATAAGAGATATAATCTTGGAGAAGTTGGTCGATATAAGATCAACAGAAAGTTAGGATTGGACATTGATGAAGGTACATTGGTATTAACCAAAGATGACATCATTGCAATAATAAAATACATAGTAGATCTTATAAATCAATCAGCAGAGCTTGATGACATAGATCACTTAAGCAACAGAAGGGTGAAGACAGTTGGCGAGCAGCTTTATGGGCAGTTCGGTGTCGGCCTTGCAAGAATGGCGAGAACGATAAGAGAAAGAATGAATGTAAGAGACAATGAAGTCTTTACACCTATTGACTTGATCAATGCTAGAACACTTTCTTCCGTGATCAATTCCTTTTTTGGAACGAGTCAATTATCTCAGTTCTTGGATCAGACCAACCCACTTTCTGAAATAACACATAAGAGAAGAATTTCTGCACTAGGACCTGGCGGACTTTCCAGAGAAAGAGCAGGTTTCGAGGTGAGAGATGTTCATTATTCTCACTATGGAAGATTGTGCACCATCGAGACACCGGAGGGACCTAACATTGGATTGATATCCACTTTATGCGTTTTTGCCAAAGTAAATAAGATGGGTTTCCTAGAGACACCATATAGAAAGGTAAAGAAGGGGGTAGTCGACTTGAGATCAAATATCGAGTACCTAAGCGCAGAGGGAGAGGATTATAAGAAAATCGCTCAAGCCAATGCGCCACTTGAAGAAAAAGGTGCCTTCATGAGTGATAGGATCAAATGTAGAGAGCATGGTGATTTTCCAGTGCTAGAGCCTCAAGATATTGAGTATATGGATGTCGCCCCTAATCAGATTGTTGGGGTATCTGCATCGCTGATTCCGTTCTTGGAGAATGACGATGCCAACAGAGCCCTCATGGGATCTAACATGCAACGTCAGGCAGTACCTCTTGTGAAACCCAGATCACCTATCGTGGGGACAGGTATAGAGCAGAAAGTTGCACAAGATTCAAGAATCTTGATAAATGCAGAAGGAAAAGGAATAGTACAATATGTAGATGCTGATGAGATCATCATCGAGTACGACAGGTCTGAAGAAGATGAACAGGTTTCCTTTGAAAGTAACGTGAAGACTTATCCACTGACTAAGTTCAGAAGAACGAACCAAGGAACCACGATTAATCTTAAGCCGATTGTTAAGAAAGGTGACAGGGTTAAAAAGGGAACTTTGCTTTCTGATGGCTATGCCACAGAAAAAGGAGAGTTGGCCTTGGGTCAGAATCTTTTAGTTTCTTTCATGCCTTGGAAGGGATACAACTTTGAGGATGCTATCGTGCTTTCTGAAAGAGTTGTCAGAGAGGATATTTTCACTTCGCTCCACATTACCAGTTATGAGCTAGAAGTGAGAGATACTAAGTTGGGTGAAGAAGAATTGACTAATGATATCCCGAATGTTTCTGAGGAAGCTACTAAGGATCTGGATGAAAATGGAATCATCAGATTAGGTGCCTGGATAAAAGAGGGTGATATTCTCATAGGGAAGATCACGCCTAAAGGTGAATCTGATCCTACACCGGAAGAAAAACTATTGAGAGCGATCTTTGGAGACAAGGCTGGCGATGTAAAAGATGCATCGCTTAAAGCACCACCGTCAACTAGAGGTGTGATTATCAATAAGAAATTATTTGCAAGAGCGAAGAAAGATAAATTCCAGAAAGTACAAGAGAAAGAACTCTTGATCAAACTGGAAGACACTCATGCCATTGCACTGAATGAGTTAAGAACAACATTGATAGATAAGATGATGTCTCTTGTGAAGAGCAAGACATCAGCAGGTGTCAAGAGTATCTACAATGAAGAGATAGTCAATAAAGGAACTAAGTTTTCTACCAAAGTCTTAAAGGATATTGATTATAGCCAAGTGGATTATTCCAATTGGACTAAAGATGAGGAGACTAATAAATTGATTTCAAGATTGATACACAATTACAGTATCAAGGTTAATGAAGAGATCGGTCGTTACAAGAGAGAGAAATTCAACATCAGTATAGGAGATGAATTGCCTGCAGGGGTTCTAAAGTTGGCAAAAGTGTACTTGGCCAAGAAGAGAAAACTCAAAGTAGGAGATAAGTTGGCTGGACGACACGGTAACAAAGGAATTGTTTCCATGATCGCTAGACAGGAGGATATGCCTTTCCTTGCAGATGGAACGCCAGTAGACATAGTGCTTAATCCACTAGGGGTACCTTCAAGGATGAACTTGGGTCAGATATTCGAGACTGTTCTTGGATGGGCTGGGGTGAAGCTCGGGATGAAATTTGCCACTCCGATTTTTGATGGGGCATCTCTGGATGAGATAGATGAATACGTACAGAAGGCTGGTTTGCCTAACTTAGGTCAGACTTTCCTCTATGATGGTGAGACTGGTGACAAATTCCACCAGGAAGCGACTGTAGGTATTATATATATGCTAAAGTTGTCTCACATGGTAGATGATAAGATGCATGCACGTTCTATCGGACCATACTCATTGATTACTCAACAGCCTCTTGGTGGTAAGGCACAGTTTGGTGGACAGAGATTTGGCGAGATGGAGGTATGGGCACTTGAGGCCTTTGGAGCTGCAAATATTCTACAAGAGTTATTGACGATTAAGTCTGATGACATACATGGAAGAGCTAAGGCATACGAGGCCATAGTAAAAGGAGAAAATCTTCCTACACCGAGTATTCCTGAATCATTCAATGTATTGATTCATGAACTGAGAGGACTGGCACTGGACATCAAATTCAACTAAACTTCAATCAATTAGATAAATGCCATTTAAGCGTAATACTAATCAGCCTAAAAAGCAATTTGACACGATTACTATCTGTCTGACTTCTCCAGATGATATACTGGAAAGATCTTACGGAGAGGTGTTGAAGCCTGAAACGATTAACTATAGAACTTATAAGCCTGAGAGAGATGGATTATTCTGTGAAAGAATTTTCGGTCCTGTAAAGGATTATGAGTGCTATTGTGGAAAGTATAAAAGAATCCGATACAAGGGAATCGTCTGTGATAGATGTGGAGTGGAGGTGACAGAGAAGAAGGTCAGAAGAGAAAGAATGGGCCATATAAAATTAGTCGTTCCTGTTGTCCATATCTGGTTTTTCAAGTCTCTTCCGAATAAGATAGGTTACTTATTAGGCGTATCATCCAAGAAATTGGAATCCATTATTTATTATGAGAGATATGCGGTAATCCAGCCTGGGGTCAAGGAAGGTGAGATCGAAGTGAAGGATCTATTTACTGAAGAAGAGTACTTTGAAATATTAGATACACTTCCCGAAGGTAACCAGCAACTCGATGATACAGATCCTCAGAAATTCATCGCTAAGATGGGTGCCGAGGCGGTCAAAGAATTATTGGAAAGACTTAATCTGACAGAGCTTTCCTATCAGCTCCGACATCAAGCAGCCAATGAAACTTCTCAGCAAAGAAAGTCAGAGGCACTCAAGAGATTGAGAGTGGTGGAGTTGTTCAGAGATGGACAGTCAAGAATAGAGAACAAGCCTGAATGGGCTATTATAGAATACTTGCCTATCATCCCGCCAGAATTGAGACCTTTGGTTCCTCTAGACGGTGGTCGATTTGCAAGTTCTGATTTGAATGATCTCTACAGAAGAGTCATAATCAGAAACAACAGGCTTAAAAGACTATTAGAGATAAAAGCTCCTGAGGTCATCTTGAGAAATGAGAAAAGAATGCTACAAGAGGCAGTCGATTCTCTTTTTGATAACTCGAGAAAATCAAACGCTGTAAAAGCTGAAGGTGGTCGTTCTCTTAAGTCTTTGAGTGATATACTTAAAGGTAAGCAAGGAAGATTCAGACAAAACCTTCTTGGAAAAAGGGTAGATTATTCTGGTAGATCTGTAATCGTCGTAGGTCCAACACTTAAGCTCCATGAATGTGGTCTTCCTAAAGGAATGGCTGCCGAGCTATTTAAACCCTTCGTCATAAGAAAGTTAATTGAGAGGGGAATCGTGAAGACGGTAAAATCTGCTAAGAAATTAGTTGATAGAAAGGATCCGGTGATTTGGGAAATTCTGGAGAACCTATTGAAAGGGCATCCTATTCTGTTGAACAGAGCCCCGACTCTACACAGACTCTCTATCCAAGCATTTCAACCTAGATTAATAGAAGGAAAAGCAATACAATTACATCCTTTAGTCACCGGTGCATTCAACGCCGATTTTGATGGGGATCAGATGGCTGTACACGTGCCTTTGAGCCATGCTGCAATTTTGGAAGCGCAAGTATTGATGCTTTCAGCACATAATATGCTGAATCCACAGAATGGTACACCCATAACGCTGCCATCCCAGGATATGGTATTGGGACTTTACTACTTGACCAAAGAACATCCTACACTTAAATACGGAGTAGATGGAAAAGAAAGAAAGTTCTATTCTCCAGAGGAAGTAGTAATAGCATACAATGAAGGCAAGTATACGCTTCACACAGGTATAAAAGTAAGAGTATCAGTTGAGGGTGAGGATGGAGAACTGAAAAGAGAACTTATAGAAACTACTGTAGGTAGAGTATTATTCAATGAAATGCGACCAGAAGGTGTTCCTTTCATTAACACCTTGCTGACTAAGAAAAATTTGAAATTGGTTATCTCTGATATCATCAAGAGAACCAACTTTCCTATAACTGCAGTATTCTTGGATAAAATAAAAACCTTAGGTTTTTATTGGTCATTCAAAGGCGGTCTTTCTTTCAACTTGGGAGATTTAATCAACCCTACGCAAAGAGAACAGACGCTTTTGTCTGCACAATCTGAAGTTGATGAAGTATGGGAGAACTATAATATGGGTCTCATTACACCTAACGAGAGATACAATCAAGTAATTGATAAGTGGACCTTTGCGGATAATAAAATTACAGATAATCTAATGACTGAACTGAAAGAGCACAAGGATGGCTTCAATTCAGTTTATATGATGCTTGATTCAGGTGCCAGGGGTTCTCGTGCACAGATAAAGCAGTTATGCGGATTGAGAGGGCTGATGGCTAAACCTAAGAAATCAGGTGATGCTGGTGCTTCAATCATTGAGAATCCGATACTTTCAAATTTCCTGGAAGGTTTATCAGTACAAGATTATTTCATCTCTACTCACGGTGCCAGAAAAGGTCTAGCCGATACGGCACTGAAGACTGCCGATGCAGGTTACTTGACGAGAAGGCTCGTTGATGTATCTCAAGATGTCATCATCACGGATACTGATTGTGATACATTGAGGGGAATCAAGGTTACAGCATTTATAGAGAACGATAAAGTTGTTTTGACACTAGGTTCTAGAATAGAAGGTCGGTATGTGTTGAATGATGTGCATCACCCTGAAACAGAAGAATTAATTCTGGAGGCTGGGTCATACATAGATCATGACATAGCGGATAAGATAGAAGCTGCAGGAATAGAATCTCTGAAGATCAGGTCAGTATTGACTTGTGAGACCAGAGAAGGTGTCTGTTCTAAATGTTACGGTAAGAACTTAGCTACTAATAGAATAGCAGAGAAAGGAGATGCAGTTGGAATTATTGCAGCACAGAGTATTGGTGAACCAGGAACCCAGTTGACATTGAGAACTTTCCATGTAGGTGGTATCGCATCAGTATCAAAAGCAGAGTCTGAAATCGTATCCAAGCACGAAGGAAAGGCTGAATTTGATAATATTCAATTTGTTGAATTTGAAGAGAATGGTGTTAAGAACAAAGTTGTTCTATCCAGATCTGGTGAGATAAGATTATATGATGCCGACTCTAATAAATTATTGACAACTTTCTTTGTGCAGTATGGATCTACTTTGCATGTCAAGGATAAGCAGAAGATCAAAAAAGGAGACTTGATAAGTCAGTGGGATCCGTTCAATGCTGTCATACTTTCTGAAATGGGTGGACTCGTGAAGTTTGAAGGAATGGAAGAGATGGTGACATTCAGAAGAGAGAGAGATGATCAGACTGGTAATGAGGATATCGTTATCGTGGAGTCCAAGAATAAAAAAATGATTCCTCAGTTAAAAGTACTTTCTGCGTCTGGTGATGAATTAAAGTCATACACTATGCCTGTAGGAGCCTATATATCAGTCAAAGATGGACAAAGTGTTGTTCCCGGTGATAAGCTAGCTAAGATACCAAGAGCGGGTGGTCAGATACAGGATATTACGGGTGGTCTGCCTAGAGTTACTGAATTATTCGAGGCAAGAAATCCTTCTAATCCTGCAGTGACCTCAGAAATTGATGGTATTGTTTCATTTGGAAAAGTGAAGAGAGGAAATCAGGAAGTATTTGTATTCGATGAGAAAACTAATCAGAAGCGTAAATATTTAATTAAAAAAGGAAAGCTGATGCTTGTCCAAGATGGTGACTTTGTGAGAGCGGGTACCAAATTGGCAGAGGGGGCAACTTCTCCTTTTGATATACTGAATATCATGGGACCATTTGCTGTGCAGCAATACTTGGTAAATGGAATACAAGAAGTCTATCGTTCTCAAGGTATCGGTATTAATGATAAGCATATAGAGGTTATCGCTAGACAAATGATGAGAAGGGTGGAAATCGAAGATCCGGGAGACACTACTTTCCTTGAAGGAGAAGCTGTTGATAGATTTAAGTTCTTGGCCATGAATGATTGGATTTTTGATAAGAAAATCATCGAAGAGTCAGGAGATTCTGAAAATCTTAAGCCAGGTCAGTTAGTGACCTTGCGACAGCTGAGAGAAGAGAATTCATTCTTGAAGCGAAATGATAAAAAACAAGTGACTTTCAAAAAAGCAGTTGCAGCTACTTCCAAGCCATTGCTACAAGGAATCACTAAATCCTCACTAGGCGTGGAGAGTTGGATATCTGCAGCTTCATTCCAAGAAACAACTAAAGTGCTCAGCACAGCGGCTATAGGCGCCAAGGTCGATTACTTGACTGGTTTGAAAGAGAATGTAATATCCGGTAAGAAAATTCCTGCTGGAACAGGATTACGAGAGTTCAGAAACTTGTTAGTTAAGCCAGCAGAACTAGTAGCGATTCCACCACCAGATGAGGTAGCTGAAGTAGAGGAAGAAATGGAGCCAGGCGAATAATTAAATAGAAATTTACTAGAAATCATAGTAGAAAAAATCCTGATCAAGTAACCTTGGTCAGGATTTTATTTTTTCCATATACCTGATAACATATTTACCTATTATATCATACTCGACATTTACCTTTTCACCTTTGCCTAGCAAATGCATATTGGTATGCTCATAAGTATAAGGGATGATGGATACTGTAACTAAATCTTCTTTTAATTCAGCAACGGTAAGACTGATGCCGTTTATACAGATAGAGCCTCTGTGAATGATCAGTTCTGCATTGTCTCTAGGGAATTTGAATGTAAAATTCCAGCTACCATTTACATCTGCTACACTCTGCAGGATAGCTATGCCATCCACATGTCCTTGCACGATATGACCATCTAGTCGAGCATTGGCTTTTAGGCATCGTTCAACATTGACGATATCCCCGATTTTAAGTGTTCCCAGATTCGAAACATCTAAAGTCTGCTTGATAGCCTCTACACTATAGGTCCTTCCTGAAATGGCAATAACTGTGAGACAGACCCCGTTATGAGCTATACTCTGATCGATGTATAATTCCTCGTCAAAGTCAGCTTCAAAGGTTATCACCACGTTTGTCCCACTTACTTCCAGTTCCTTGACTTTCCCTACCCCTTCTATTATTCCTGAAAACATTTATCTGAATATTTGTACATAGCCTTTGAGAAAATCAACTTCCAGATAGTCACCTTCCGTTAGTCCTTTCTCAAAAACTTTGCAAGTATAATAATACGTCCCAGGAGAAAGCAACTCGCCATTCTGATCGACACCCTCCCAGTTCAATCTTGGGTCAGTTGTATCAAATAATACATTGCCCCATCTATTATACACTACGAATTCCACCAATGAAATAAATCTGTTCTCTCTCGGTACAAACAGATCATTCGAGCCATCACCATTGGGAGTAAACGTATTGGGTAGTGAGTACAATGGACAATTATCGACACAGATTATAGCACTCCGAGGTCCTTCATTACCTAAAGAATCTACCGCTGATATTGCGTAGCAACCGCCCAATGCCTCTTCTTGTATGTGGTCAAAATTTCCTTCACTGAAGCCTTCTACCTGCGCTATGATTTCAGGCTGCGTAATACCATCCGAAGTATAATATATATTAAAACTCTCGACATCATCCTGATCGCATAATAGGTCATTATAATCCCACTGCAATTTATTGTAAAAGTCTATGACTGTTTCACCATTGATAACCCGGTCACAAGGATTGTCCACAGCTAATCTGGGTGCACATGGACCGACCGTATCCAATGGCACACCACAAGCGAGTTGTGAATAATTGATTAAAGTATCGGGAGTATGAGAAAGGCCATAAGTGCCTTGAGCTTTGATTCTGTAACAATACTCTGTGCCATTTTCTAGCATGGTTAGTTCAAACTCAGGCTTATCAGCCTTAGAAATTGTTTGAAAATCTGCACCCACTTGTCTCTCCAATTCAAATAGATAATTTTTCCAAGGCACATCAAAACTTGCATTGATGTTTTGCCTCTTATCGCTGGACCTGACAGAAGTTCTCATACTACTAGCTATATTGGATTGTGAGTAGAAGCCTGCAGCAGTAAGAAAATCCACTCTGTAATCATATTGATCATCCTCAGTATTCAACCCAGTATTATCAGTGCTTAACTCCATGTCCAATCCGAAGAAGTCCGTCGTGATGGTTTCTATAAGCTCGAATGTATTATTGCTGATCGATCGGTAGAGTTGATAATTATAGGGTCCAGGAAACTGAACTGTATCCACATCACTGAGTTTTGGAATAGTCCAATTTACCTTGATGACACCAGCTGTATTATCTGTAGACACTACTGAAACTTTTGTCATTAGCGGGAGGTCTTGTCTTAATTGTACACAGACTTCTTCTGAGGGAAGGCTCTCTACAATTTTGAAAACTTCTCCAGTAGCTGTTCGATTACCAAAAGTTCCTACTACACGGTAGCAATAGATGGTAGCTTCCTGAACATCTGTATCTGTAAATTGATATCGCGAGCCGGTGTTGACATTAGTCTGAAACGTTACCACGTCATAACCTTTGGCTGCTAGATCATTGTCGCAGCTATCTATTTCAAATGGGTCTGTACCTTCCCGACGATATACTTTGAAACCAAGAAAAAAATCATCCAAGGCATTCTCACAGGTATAAGGCTTGGCCCAGCTCAATTCTATTGCATCTTGTGCAGAAACTTCAGCTTCAGTATCCTGAGGTGGAGGACCTACAACTTTTATTCTTAGGTTTTTCAGCACTGCATTTCCAGACGTCATATCTGGTCTAGAGTTATCCTGACCTCTGAATATTACTGTATAGTAGGCATCAGATATATGTTCACATTTTGTTTCCCAAATAAAATTTCTTGTCAAGGCACTACTCTGGTAACTATTATCACCATCGATGATAGCTGGAGAAAAGTCTTGTATGAAAGGTCCCCCTGTCGCTGTAAGTCTGACTAGCTGATTGGAATCGACATCAGTTACAGTTACTGGAACCACGAGTCTTTCTCCTGCAACCACGCATAGCTCATTTATGGCCTCTATCTCAGGAGGTGTATCTATGCAGTTGTCTACCAGAATTTGCATATCTCTGATTACAGAATTCAATAGAACTCCATCCCGGTATTCATTGATTCTGATGGCTATATTGAATTCTCCTGTGCCAGGAGGACTGTCCCATACCACATCACCAGTAAATTCATCTATGGTCAGTTTATTATCTGGGCCTGGAAACAGCTGATCTGGTCTATTATATCGCGGGACAGGTTGACCCTCGGCCTGGAAAGGAACAACTAATTCATATGAGAGCGAATCTCCATCTGGGTCATAGGCATTAGGATTATGTACAAACCTGAAACCGGCACATGCATAGTCTATGGGAGGCTGTAGCAGTATGACAGAACTATTAGGTCCTTGAAATTGTGATTCGATCAGGGTCAGAGAAGTCTGCACATAAAAAGGTACATCCACTGAGTTTGGATAATTGACATTTTGGATATTATTGACTCGATTAGGATCTTGAAATGAAAGGATATAGCGTCCTTTGCCAGGGTAGGTATGGGTCTGAGTATAGTAATTGACTTTTATATCCTCTCCTGGAATCAGTTCTCCATCACCATTGGACCTGCCTATGAATTCTGAACTTCCATCTCCCCAAGTAATCATTATGGTATCCCTATCAGCCCCATTTGAGCTGGCCTTGGTGTAAGTGGTGACAGTTGCTTCTATGGTCAGTAGATCAGTCTGTACATATGTTATTTCGCCAGCTCGATTATGAGTTGCTTGTACCGCAGAGAAGCTGTACAGAAAGAAAAATAAGAATATGACGATATGATATCTATGTAACATCTGTCCCAAATTAACGACTTTAAGCGAGTATTGTTATCTGAGGTTTAACTCCTTGAGACAGTTGCTCAAGCTTTTTTGCCATTCAGCTATGTCTATATGAAAATCAGTTTGTATTTTCTCCTTTGACAGCATACTCCATAAGGGTCTTGGAGCAGGTGCATTATAGGCTGCTGTAGTTGTATAACCCACTTTGCACGTAATACCTGCCTGTTTGAAAATTTCCTTTGCAAAACCGGACCAGTCAGTTAAGCCTAGATTGGAGTAATTGTAATAGCCACACTTGGCTTTCAACTCAGGCTGCTTTTGCATTTTCGTGATCATAGTCATCAGGACTTTAGCCAAGTCTCTTGCATAAGTCGGTGTGCCCAGCTGATCAGAGACTATGGACAAGTAATCTCGACTTTTTCCTAATCTCAACATAGTCTTGACGAAATTGTTCCCAAAACTGGAATAGACCCATGAAGTTCTGATTATCAGGGAATCAGGCCTTTGCTTCAACAAGTTTAACTCTCCTTCCCGCTTGCTTTGCGCATAGATACCTTTGGGCTGGGTCTTATCTGTTTCTTTGAGAGGGCGCTTAGGATCAATATGATAGACATAGTCTGAGGATATATGGAGCACCTTAGTTGTGGTGGGAGCTGATTTTCCAATGTGCTGCAGCGCTCTACTATTGACACTGAATGCTTTTTTATGGTCAGTTTCAGCATGGTCGACTGCAGTGTAAGCACCAGCATTAATGAAATAGTCATAATCACTATTTCTCAACGTATTGGTGATAGCGGTTTTGGAACTTAAGTCCAGACCCCTTCTATCTCTGAAATCAAAGTTGCACTGCTTATACTTTGAGGCAATGGCCTGCAACTCCTGACCCAACTGCCCAGTACTACCTGAAACAAGTATTTTCATCTATTCTGTATTATCTGGTCTAAGATAAACCTAATGATGAAGGGCTAGATATCTCTCTTGTTAAAAATATAATACGTTGTCACAATTATAATACTTGTCCAGATGACTGTCATCAAGGCTGCTTCAGCATAGGGTAATAGCATTTCTTCCACTTCCTTTCTTCCGAAGCCTTCAGCCATTTTGATGACAGGAAAAGGCATCAGATCTTCTGCAACGTTCATAGGAAGATAATTGACGAATTTATTTTCCATGATGTATTTTTTGATAAGCAGCTTTATTATGGGTTCACCGACGATCATATAGGTCAAGTAAACGAATACTGCTATACCAGGCTTTCTGAAGTAGAAAGCCAATAGCAGTGCAAAGTTCAGGTATGCAAAGGACATCAACCAGAATCTAGGTATAGCCATTTCGTTGTCCATAAGAGAGCCCAGACTCACATTCTTGGTATTTAGCCATCCAAACGCCAGTGCCAAGATAAAATAGTAAAGCGTTGCGGCGATGGCTAAGACATTGACCGTAAAGAACTTGGCGAGGTAGTATTCTTTTCTGGATAGACCAGTGATGATGTTCTGCCGCATGGTCTTGGTTGTAGCATCTATGGTTACGGTATATATGACCATTACTCCCAGAAAGAAAAAGACGACCCAATTACCAGCATATCCCAAGTAATCCCATATAAGTGGGGCACTCAGAATATTGATCTTAAGTGGCATATTGACACTTTGCTGTAGGGTTTTAAAGAACTCTCCAAAATATAGAGATAGGGGAAGAAAGAAAATAAAGAATAGAGCTAGTAGAGTAATGACACTATTCTTTCTGAATTTTGAATATTCTAGTTTTAGTAATTTCAATACCATCTCCTAATTGTTTGCAGCGCTTTTAGTTATTTCCAAAAATTCTTCCTCCAGTCTTCTTTTTCTTGAAACCAAGTGATTAATCTCCACACCTTGCTTGACAGCTGTCAAGTTGAGCTGTGCTGATTGTAACGATTCTTCTGCGGTACATTCAAAGTGACTTCCCAAGTCCTTGATATGATTTATGCCTGGATAACTTTGTAAAAATTCTTTGAGTCTCAAAGCATTCGTGCTACCTATTTCCAAGGTGATGTCGTTGTTCAATATTGCACCCACGGGACCAGTGGATAGTAATTTTCCTTTTTTGATAATAGTAACATGAGAGCATATTTTTTCAACTTCGTCCAGTATGTGACTCGCCATGATGACTGTCTTGCCTCGTGAGGCAATTTCTTTTAGAATGTTTCTGACTTCTGCGATCCCTTCTGGATCCAGTCCATTAGTAGGTTCATCGAAGATCACGATTTCGGGATTGCCTATCAAAGTTGCGGCGATGGCCAGCCTCTGCTTCATACCGAGTGAGTAGGCTCTGAATGCAGAGGTTCTTCTTTTCTCAAGTTTCACTAGTTGTAACAGTTCCGTAAAATCTTTTTGATCTACGTTTTTGATTTGTCTGATGATATCCAGATTGTCGTCAGCGTTGAGATAGGGATAGAAATTTGGTGTTTCCAGAATAGATCCTATATGCATTCTGTGCCTGCCAGCATATTGATTCTGGAACCAGGTAAAGTCACCAGAAGTTTGCTTTAGGATACCTAGGATAATTCCAAGGGTGGTAGTCTTTCCACTACCATTGGGTCCGAGTAAGCCCATGATCTGACCACTTTCCACTTTAAAGGAGAGTCTGTCGAGGGCTTTCAGGCTACCATAATGCTTGGAAAGATTATCTACTCTGAGTACATCCATGCCTGCTATTTTTTTTCAAGATAGTATTATTAAATAATCAGCTCATCATCATTGGACAAAATTCCATAATTACTCTATGAATAGATTGCAAGAGAAAAGACAGCAGTGAATAGGGGAGACCATAATTTGCTGATTATCAGCTAATTGTTAACTAGTTCTGTTGTAATTCTGATAGAGCCGCGTATACGCTTCTACTGTGTCTGAAAGATGAAACTCTTTTGGTTCCTTGTAGTCCCAGCTGTTTCCCATCGCTCTGTTCATAACCTCCGCCAGGCCCGCTCCATCGTGGGTGGGCATAGTCAGATGTGGGCCAGTTACCACTTCGGCCAATGAACCTTTACCTGATGTAATGATCGGCAATCCCATCGCTATACCCTCTACTGCTGAAAAGCAAAAACCTTCACTGTATGAGGGAATCAGTACAGCGTCTGCTTCACTCAGATTTTCATGCAATTCAGTGATGGACAACTCGCTTTTTACATTGACAAATTCAGCTAATTCAAAATCGTTGACGGTATTCAAGATACGCCTGTGAAAATGTTTGGGCTCTTTAGGAATTATGAGCGTAAGCAGAAATGTTTTTCCTTTTTCTTTTAATATTTTGGCGGCATCCAAAATGAGATTCAGACCTTTTGAAATACCTAGCCTACCGAAATAAATGAAATTGAAATTGGAATTATTTTTCAGATCTACCGTGTCGGGTAAATTATGTAGTCTGATGAATCTGTCATAATTGACACCGTTGTAGATCAGCTGGATGTTTTTTTGCTTGATGCCTGCTGTGATAAGACTTTGTTGGGTAGCATTGGAAACAGCGATAAATTTAGTAAATGGTAATTTTAATAAGAACCATTCAAAGCTGTAATGTAAAACCGCTGAAAGCTTGCCCATATAGGGTAAGTTAAACCAAAGCTTGTTCCACACTTCATGGAAGGTGATGACCACTTTAGTCCTTGTGAGGAGTCCAGCAAAAAAAGCTGGAACCCCGGCATTATAGGAAGTCGTTTGTATCAGGTCTGCCTGTCTCGCCAATTTCAAAGCTGGGAAGAGGCCAAAAAAGGTAAAGAAGTATCTATTCCTAAAAGGAACTCTGATGATCTTGACGCCATTCAGTTTCTCATTTCTTAGAAGCTTGTTGTCGTACTGATTAGTAAGTATTGTGATTTCGTGACCTTCACTTGCCAGAGATTCAGAGAGATTCTTGAATAAAGTTTCTACACCTCCAATATTGGGATAATGATTCTCAAGAACAAACAGAATTTTCACTCTCCAGCTAAAGTTTTGGACTTGCTCTTCTTAGCAGTCTTGGGTTTCTTACTAGGAAGCCCTTTGGATTGTTTACTTATTTGATCTAAGAGATCTTTTTTTTCTTGCTTCTCTAATGCGACACTTCTTACAAGATTGGTTATCTGTTTTTCTAGACGTTCTATGGTAGATGATAAATTGTAAGTCATGACAAATAAGAACCCAAGAGCTACAAATATCACGGCGTTTATGTTACTCCGAAAACCCAGTGACTGTGCAATCGAGTTGGAAAAGTAATCAGGTACTACAGACAATATAATGATCATCGACCAGAAAGAAACCCATATGACAGTGCCTAGTAGTAGTCTTCTATTAGCTCTGAACTGCGTTATTATCCTCCATATGAAGAACAAAGCTATAATTGGCCCTAGCCACTGATAGATTTCTATTTGGAATTTAAGGTACAATTTACTGCTGTGTTGTGATTTAAAGCACTCACAAGATAAGGATTAAAGTCGCAAGTTGAGGGGTGACTCTGCTAAAACAGTCTGATCAAAATGACTCTGTGTTTATGATTTGCCGTCATTTTGCTATACTCTGTTACAGATTGTGGGATTGGATAACCCATCTATTAGGATATTTCCTTTGATATTCTTTGATTTATCTGGGTTATAGGCCTCTAAAATGATGTATTTCATATCTCTCTCTGGGTAGAAGTTGAAATTGAAAGGCTTCCACTCTTCATCATCTATAAGAGGTGATTCAAAAATCATTTGTTTTCGAGATTTTTTCTTGTTACTTATCCATACCCGAAGTTTTATAGCACCATTATAACCCGTGTAATTATCTGAGTGGCTTAGAAATAGTGCCATTTCATAGCAAGAATTTTCCTCCAAGGTATTTTCCAAGCGCTGGCCGATACTCTCATATGATCCGTCCGTTCTAGTAATTAAGCCTGCGTAGCTGTTGCCATTCTCTGGCTCTATATAGACTCCCCAATATCCTGGCAATATATCAGGAGTCGTTCCCTTGCTGGCGGCAAACCATCCCGAAGGCATCGTCGCATCTGCAGGCGCATCCTCTAGCGAAGGATTGGTTATGTAAACTTGCGCATCTATAGCGTATGAGCAGCTAAAGAAGAGAGATATATAAATAAGTTTAATGTAATTGTTCATATGTTTGCTCGATGGCTGAAGCACCCAAAAATAAGTCTTCCCTATTGTTTTCATTGATTTCTAGTGGATTACTTCACTTAACGTTAATGTTGTTGCTGTTTGCGCTACTCAGAAATGAGAAAACAGGCTCTATTGCCACTGTGGAGCAGCAATCCATAGACTTGCTATTAGTTGAATTTGATGCTTTAGCACAGAATGGGGCTATCGATGAGGTCAAAAAGGCTTTTCTGGATAAATATGGCAATCAGACAGCTGAACTAGACTTCATAAGCAAAGATAAAGCATACAATGAGCTTACTCTAGCACTATCCAGAAACAAGCCAGTAATTAATAATCCCCTGAAGGATATGCTCATATTGAAATTTGAAGAGATATCACCCTATCTGTTGGCTGAAATAAAAACCTTTCTTTGGGGTAGTCCTGGAGTTGCTGGGGTTTATCATGATGGCGTGAAGGCCTCTGCTAATTCTGAAGTAACACTAGGTAAGTCTTCTCCAATTTTAAGCAGTACCGTAAGAGTGTTAGCAATAATTATAATTTTATTGCTTCCTTACCTTTGGTTCAGATCATGGATGAAATCATACATATCAAGTAATAAGTTAAAGTTTCGATCATTGATCTTATATGGTGCTGAGAATCATTATTTCTCCAAATTGATGAGTAAAACCTTAAGGAAAACGACCATTAATGGTTGGCTCATAGCAATTGCTCTATATTTTCTGATGATTTATCTATTCTTTGGTGGTTCAATTTTCAAAATCAACCAAATTAGCACCACGAATCAATTCGTAGTTCTGTCAGCTCCGCTTATTATATCTTTTATAATGTCGGCTGTACTAGCAAGAAACTCTTATTTTCGAGAACTAGAAAATTAATAAACTGATGGCAAAAAAGACGAACAAGAAAAACAAACGAGGCCTCAATACTCCTCAGCAGAAAGAAACTGCCGTCAAGACTAAAATTGTTGCAACCAAATCCACTAGGGTTACAGACAAAGCAAAAAAATCTATGCAGTCAGACTACTCCAGCACGCTGGCATTTGGGAGGCAAAACTATATGTGGGTAGGTATAGGGTTGGCACTGCTTGCTGTGGGTATGTTATTGATGATAGGAGGATATAATGAGAATCCAGCTGTCTGGGATGAGTCCAAGATCTATGGTTTTCAAAGAACCTTACTAGCACCTATTCTAATTCTTACAGGTCTCGGTGTGCAGGTGTACGCCATTTTCAAATAGCAATCTTCCATATAATTTCATGAATGAACTGTTAGAAGCGCTTATTCTCGGAGTAGTGCAAGGTCTTACAGAATTCTTACCTGTAAGTAGTAGTGGACATCTGGAAATCATGAAATATTTGATGAATGATGATAGTCTTGCAGAGCAGAGCATGATGACAACTGTCCTTCTGCACTTTGCAACGGCTTTGGCGACGATAGTCGTATTCAGAAAGGATATTGTGAAAATACTCGCGGGATTAATTTCTTCTGATAAAGTTAATGACTCCAAGAAATTTGCTGTTTATGTCTTAATGAGTATGATACCGGCTGCAATGGTAGGGGTCTTTTTGGATGACTGGATAGAGAAGTTTTTTCATCGCGAGATAATTTTGGTTTCTTGTATGCTGCTGGTGACTGGTGTTATTTTGTTTGTTTCAGAGAGAGCTCAGGATAAAGGACAAAAGCTGAACACGTATTCTGCCATCACAATAGGAATTAGCCAGGCTATCGCGATACTTCCAGGCATATCCAGATCTGGGGCTACTATATCGACTGCTTTGTTGCTAGGGGTCAGTCGTTCGGAGGCAGCTAGATTTTCTTTTCTGATGGTGATACCTTTGATATTTGGAAAAATTGCCAAGGATCTTATAACTGGAGATTTAGTGTCACATATGCCTTCCGCAGAATATCTGACCGTTGGTTTTTTAGCGGCATTCATTACCGGCATTCTTGCGTGCACCTTGATGATAGAATTAGTCAATAGAGCCAAGCTTTCTTGGTTTGCCTTTTATTGTTTTATAGTCGGTCTGAGCATGATAGGCTACAATTTATTTATTGGATGACGATATTTACTCCCGATATAGATGTCAGCACCATTGATTTTGAGGCTGGGGCGGTGATCCTTGTTGATAAGCCTCTGGAGTGGACGTCATTTGATGTTGTCAATAAGATCAGGTTCAGGCTGAGACAGAAATATGGTAAGAAAAAATTCAAGGTCGGTCATAATGGAACCTTGGATCCGTTAGCTACTGGTTTACTCATGATTTTCTGTGGTAAATACACTAAGCTGATCCCCAAAGAAGAAAACCATGATAAGCGCTATGTCGGCACTATCAAGCTAGGAGCAACAACAGAGTCCTTGGACAGAGAATTTCCAGAGAAAGATCTGGCAACAAAAGAGCTCAGTCATACACGACAAGAGGTCGAAACGGCTATTGCGAAGTTTCACGGAGAGATGACTCAGGAGATACCTATTTATTCTGCTGCCAAGATTAACGGTAAGGCCATGTACAAGATGGCTAGAAAGAATCAAGAGTTCAAGCCTAAGACCAAGATCGTATTTTACCATAAGGTAACTATGTTGGATTATAATTCGCCTTTTGTCAAGGTGGACATATTATGCGGAAAAGGGACTTACATTCGAGGATTTGCCCGCGACTTAGGTGCAGCATTGGACACTCCTGCGTATCTTTACGATCTGCGACGGACAGAAATAGCCAAGTATCATGTAGATCAGGCATGGAACATCGACGCAATTTGTGAGGCAATAAATTCAGAATCTTGAGTATAAAAGTCAGTGACCTAACTAAGATGTATGGCGATCAAGCGGCCATCTCAGAGTTGAGCTTTTCTGCAGGTAAAGGAGAAATCGTAGGCCTGCTAGGGCCTAATGGTGCCGGCAAGACGACGACCATGAAAATACTTACTTGCTTCATGCCTCCTAGTTCTGGTACAGCGGAAGTCTGCGGTATGCAAGTCGCAACCCATGATCTGGATATCAAAAGAAAGATAGGCTACTTGCCTGAGCACAATCCCTTGTATGGTACGATGTACATCAAGGAGTATTTGAAATTCGTAGAGCGGTTGCATAAGTTATCTCGTAATAATAATCGGGTTACTGATCTCATAGAAAAAGTAGGATTGGGAAGAGAACAACACAAGAAAATTTCTCAATTATCCAAAGGTTATAAGCAAAGAGTAGGGCTGGCACAAGCGCTGATACATGATCCGGAAGTCCTTATATTGGATGAGCCCATCTCAGGTCTGGATCCTAATCAGCTGGTTGAAATAAGAGCACTCATCTCCACATTAAAAAAGGATAAGACCGTAATTTTTTCTTCCCATATACTTCAAGAGGTGGAATCGATATGTGACAAGGTTGTCATTCTGGATCAAGGGAAGATTGTGGCAGATGATACGCTTTCTGTCCTGGGTATTAAGTCTGATAGCTCAGTGGAGATTGCCATAGAGCTTTGGCAGGAGATCGATGCGATGAAGCTACAATACATAGGGTCTGTAGTACGGGTGGAAAAGAAAGGACCTCGCCGCTACAATCTTACAACTACAGAAGATGTAAGGGAAGAAATATTTGATGTGGTAGCCCAATCAGGTAATAAGTTATTGGGGATGCAAGTGGAGCATAGTTCTCTGGAACAAGTGTTTAAGGATGTAACACAAAAAAAGCCAAGTGAGTAGTGTATACTGGAAAGAGTTGGGCAGTTTTTTTAGTTCCTTGACAGGTTATATGGTCCTGGTGATTTTTCTTTTAGTTACGGGATTATTCACTTGGGTCTTTTCAGATACAAGCATCATCAGCTATAATTATGCATCTATCGGTCAGCTATTTGTGATAGGGCCCATTGTGTTTTTATTTCTGATTCCGGCTTTGACGATGCAGACTTTTGCGCAAGAGAAACAGCAGCAGACGATGGAGTTTCTCATCACTAAACCGCTGACAGATATTCAGATTTTGGGAGGTAAATATTTTGCTTGCTTGACACTGGTTTTATTGGCGATCTTACCTACTCTTATTTATTATTACAGTGTCTATGAGCTGGGTGCTCCGAGAGGAAACATTGACAACGGAGCAGTGATAGGCTCTTATGTGGGTTTGTTTCTCTTGTCTGGTGTATTTGTATCAATTGGGTTATTCATATCCAGCCTTACGGCCAATCAGATCGTGGCGTTCATACTCACCGCCTTCCTATGTTTCATCATATACTTTGGTTTCAGTTTTCTGGGTGAACTACCTATTTTATATGGCAAATGGGATGATCTAGTCAAGTACTTTGGTGTGGAATATCACTATGATAACATAAGTGGAGGAAGGATAGATACCAGGGATGTCATTTATTTTGTTTCTATAGCTGGATTGTTTTTATGGCTTACTTTAGTCTCACTAGGTAGAAGAAAATGGTGAACAGTAAATCACATAAACGTATTGCAATATTTCAGACGCTGATAGTCTTGGCTATAGTCATAATCGCTAACGCCATAGGTCGTAACATCTATTCTTACATGGACCTGACGGAAGACAAGATGTTCAGTCTTACACGTTCTACTGAGCGCTTAGTGAGTGGACTGGAAGAAGTGGTGTACATAGATGTGTTACTTGGAGATGACTTACCTTCTGGCTATAAGACGTTGAAGAACAGAGTAGAAGAATTACTCAAGCAACTCCGTGCTGTCAATCCCAACCTAGAATATGAATTCAAAGATCCATCCAAGGGTACAATTGCGGAAAGTAATTCCACCAAGGAAAAATTAGCGATAGATGGCATCTATCCGCAAACCTTATTTGTAATAGAAAACGATCAGAAAGTAGAAAAGCTGATTTATCCTTATGCTATCATTAAGAAAGGTTCTCGACAGATACCGATTAATCTCCTAGAGCCACAAGGTGCAGATGGAAATCAAGAAGTATGGCTTAATCGTTCTGCCACTTTGCTGGAATATAAATTCAGCAATACTCTTGAGAAACTTTTCAGAACTGCTAACCCCATAGTACTTTTTACCAAAGGCAACGGAGAACTCCAAAACACTGAAACAGCTACAATAGAGCAAGAAGTAGGCACTACTGTTACTACTGGTAGGATAGATCTGGACAGCATCTACAAGATAGATAGGGAAGTCGATGTGCTCGTCGTTGCCGGGCCCACCCAGCCACTTTCTGAAAGAAGTAAATTCATCATAGATCAGTACGTCATGAATGGTGGTAAGGTCGTGTGGTTAGTAGAACCTTTAGCAGTGAATATAGATAGTATCAACTTGAGAGGCATGTATGTGCCGAGGCCTACGGAGCTGGGGCTAGACGATATGTTTTTTAAGTATGGTGTTAGAATTAATAATGATCTGATACTGGATCTTAATAACTCCAAGATTCCGCAAGTCATAGGGCAGTCTGGTGGTAAGCCTCAGTATGAGCTATTTCCTTGGGTTTATTACCCGCTACTACAATCAGGTTCGGAACATCCTATTGTTTCAAAACTTGATCCTGTCTACTCAGAGTTTCCTGGGACAATAGAATTGCTGGAAGCTAAGTCAGAGCAGAACCAGACAACCTTACTGACTTCATCTAATAATAGTAGGACCCAGCGATACCCGATGAGATTGACTTTTGATGCAGTGAGAGTAGAACAGCGACCGCAAGCTTACAATAAATCCAATCTACCTGTGGCAGTAATGATAGAAGGTAGTTTTGAGTCCTTCTATAAGAATCGTGTTTCTAAGGAGATGGAAGACGGCTTAGCAGCGATCGATGAAAAATTTGTAGAAAAATCCAAACCAACGACACAGGTATTCATATCGGATGTTGCGATTTTGAGAAACTACTATAATGCTGCAACAGGTCAGATAAGTAATCTTGGATTCAATAGATGGGAAGGGCATGTATATCCGGGCAATATGGAATTTGCCATAAATTTATTGGATTACTTGACTGATGAATATGGCTTACTGGAGGCACGATCAAAGACTTTTCAAATGCGCCTGCTGGATAGAACAAGGTATAAGCAAGAATCCATGAAGTGGCAGTTGATGAATGTACTAGGACCTATTTTGCTAGTCATCCTCGGCGGATTTTTTTATAATTATTTCAGAAGAAGAAAGTATTCGTCTTAGAGATTTTGTTTTTCGAGATAAGTTTTGAGCATTACCAATGCCTGTGGCCAGCCTTCTTGCACAGATTTGATATACCAGTTGTGTTCAGGCCCTTTTTGGAATCCAGTCTGCCGCACTTTAAGAATGGAGTAGCCATTGAACTTCTCTACGTCATATAAAATTTTGAACGGCCCAATGATAGGCCTTTCGTAGTTTAGATAAAGTACGTCTTCCAGATGCAGATGGCTTCTTTTGTCGAACAGACGTATTCTGCCTGTACTTATAAATTTTATACCGGCATAGCTTTTCATCCACGTCAATGTATACAGACCTCCATCTTTTTGTTCTATGAAGGAATCAGCTACGCCCCACCAATCTGACAATTTTTCTTGGTCGACCAGCGCTTTCAATATTTCTTCAGCGTTAGAATGGATTCTTATATCAGATTCTACAAATGATTTCACCTGATGGAATCTTTCGGACAATCATTTAGAGAAGAGATTATATCAACCATGGTGAATTCACGATCAAGATCGTGCATATCATTACAGAGGTAATTAATTATATTAGTGATATCCACCGGCAATAGGCTGGGATTGGGGGGCATCTTGATAAGGCTTGCAGGTTTGTTGACGCCGTATCTAATGATGCAAGGTAAATCGTCAATCAAGGTTGCTATTTTCTCCGCATTTAATTCTGGATATACTTTGGCTACACCGCTACCATCCTCCATATGGCAATCTCCGCACATGACGTCATAAGTTCTTTTGCCTTGCATGAATTTGGCTTCGTTACATGCATAAGTAAACAGTATTACGGTGAAAAGAAAGCTGTACTTGAGGATGCGTTTATTGTGCATACTCCTTGAGAAGTTTATCGATATCTTCCATCATCTGGTTCACTTCTTTGGGATCAGTGCCTTCGGCAAATGATCTTACTTGACCCTTCTTATCGACTAGTATGATTTTACCTGAATGAGCTATACCTCCAGGTGCATCAGGATCCTCTGTTGCTGCTATGAAATAATCATTTTTAATATCATAGATATGTTCTTTTTTACCAGTGAGGAAAATCCACTTGTCTTGATTGATCTCAAGGTTCTCGGCATAGGTTTTAAGATTATCCGGCGTATCTCTTTTGGGGTCAAGGGTATGGCTGACCAATATGATCTCTGGATTATCCTTATACCTGTCATAGACTCGTAACATTTGTTTCTTGACCTTAGGACAGATGGTAGGACAATGCATGAAAAAAAAGTCTGATAAATAGATGTGATCAGAGAATGAAGCATTGGTAATCAGTATGCTGTCCTGGTTTAGAAGAGAGAAAGGGCCTATGGTGTGAGGGATAGTGTCTCCACCCACTATCTCAGGATTGCCTAACACGGGTAGGGGAGTGTTGTCCGAGGTGTAACAGCCTGATATACAGCAGATTAGACTTATGGCGCAGATCAGGTATCTAATCATTGATATTGTTTTCCTTAAGGAAGGCTGTGGCTTTCTTGATGGAGTCTTTCATATCGTAACTCACTTTATTAATCCTTACTTGTTCCTCATTCAGATATGCTAACTGCGCTGGAATGGAAGCTGATTTGTCCAGCTTGAATTCTCGCATCCAGTCCATCATTCCGTCATCTGCAGCCTCTAGTCTAGTCTTAAGTTCAGCTACTTCGTCAGATTTTACTTTGATCTTTTTGAGTTGCCTTTTGAGTCTTTGTATATCACTGATTTGAGGCATTACCTCATCGTGTACCTGCATAACTGAAAGATAGGCTGTCTCTATTTCTTTGCTGGCAAAATCTTTTTTGCACGAGGCGCAGGATCCGATAATCAAGAATAATAAAAAGTACCGCATATCTTAAGAACTTGTGAGATGATTATTTGTTTATAATTTGGGTGCAAATTAAAGTTTTAATGATTCTTATCTAGTCAATGCGCAGATCAATAGTATGGTTCAGAAATGATTTACGACTTCACGACAATGAAGCTTTAGTAGATGCATTAGGGCACAATGATGAGGTACTACCTTTGTACGTTGTCGACCCCCGAATCTTTAGTGGAAAGACTAATTACGGATTTCCCAAGACAGGTCAATATCGTATGCAATTCATTATCGAGAGCCTCATTGACCTTAGAGTCAATCTTCGCAATCTTGGTTCTGATCTATACATCCGTTATGGATTTCCTGAAGATGTCATTCCCGAATTAGCTAGAGAAGCTAAGACCAGTTACATTTATTGTAATCGTGAACGAACTCAAGAGGAAGTGCTGGTGCAAGACAGATTAGAACAAGGCTTGTGGGTCATCGGTCAAGAGATGAGATATTACAGGGGTAAAATGCTTTATTATACTGCAGATCTGCCATTTCCCATCACACATTGCCCCGACACCTTCACCACTTTCAAAAAGGAGGTTGAGCGCTTTGTCCCCATAAGATCTCCATTGTCTGCACCGGTTAATATGGCACCCGTAACCTTGGATATTGAGTCAGGAGAAGTGCCACGGGATCACGATTATGGTTTTGAAATGGTCTCAGGGACGATGTTAAAAGGTGGTGAATCCTCTGCATTGGCCGAATTGAAATACTATCTATGGGATAGCAATTGCATCGCTAGTTATAAGGAAACTAGAAATGGTTTGCTCGGAAGAGATTATTCAAGTAAATTTTCTGCACACCTGTCTCAAGGTACTTTGTCTCCTAAGCTCATTTATTTTGAGGTTCAGAAATACGAAAAAGAGGTTCAGAAGAATAAATCTACCTATTGGCTTATTTTCGAATTATTGTGGAGAGATTTTTTCAGATTCATGGCAAAAAAACACGGTAATCTGATATTTACTCTAGGTGGAATCAAACAGTCCTTACCTATACATTTGTTTGATAATGAAACTTTATTTAATAAATGGAAAGAAGGCAAAACAGGTATTCCGTTTATAGACGCGAATATGCGAGAGCTGAATTCAACTGGCTTTATGTCTAATAGAGGCCGGCAAAACGTTGCCAGTTTTCTGGTAAAAGATATGAGGATAAACTGGCTGTGGGGCGCAGAGTATTTTGAATCTATGCTTGTAGACTATGACCCTTGCAGTAATTATGGAAACTGGAATTATATAGCAGGGGTTGGTTCAGATCCTAGGGAAGATCGTTACTTTAATATTCCTTCGCAAGTGAAAAAATATGATCCAGAAGGAATTTATATGCGAAACTGGTTGCCAGAATTAGCTGAGGCTCCCATAAGTTACCTGATAAATCCTTACGAGATACCACTGGAGTATAGAAATTATGACTATCCCAGCCCTTGTATCGATATCAAGACCTGGTAGGCACACCTTACTCAGATAAAGACTCATTGATTAAGCCTTATTTCAGGAGAATCTTTTTTTGAATAGAACACCACTTTTCATAAATAGCAGTGGGATGGAAATAATTAGTCCACCTACAACACTCATCCTAAAAATGGTAGCTAGTGTAGCCCATTCATTGATAACCTGGTAATCTATACTGAAAGATAAAATTATCAAAGTAACAGAAAATGAAAGCCTTGAAACTAAACTTTGTAAAGAGAAGTAGGTCGCTCTGTGTTGCTGAGCTAGCCTAGGGGCTATTTCCGCATTTACTGGTGCCGTTGTTATGGATCTGGAAACGGATCTGAGCAGTATAAGTAAGATAAGTAATGGGTGGAGTAGGGTGCCTAGAATTCCGATGATTCCCAGTTGTAGCGCTAAGGCCAAGAGGCATAGCTTTTTCAATCCCAGTTTGTTTGCTAAAAAAATGCTTTGTCCAGCCACTGCACCTCCGAGGAATCTGGTCCCTGCAAATAGCACTCCTGAATATAGAGCAGCATCCAGAGGAATATTAAAATCATTCTGTTCCAGTAAGCTGAGGTATGGCTGATAGAATTCATAAGGAACATGAATCAAGGCATATAAAACGACTGAAAATAAGAACAACCAGACTAATTCCTTGCTTTTATAATAGCGTCCTATTTCTTTAAGTTGTGTGAGGGGTAAGGCAGCTGAAGCTTCTGAGTTATTAGTAGGTTCACTGAATCGTGCTGATATGAATAGTGCTGGTAACATAAAGACAAATGACACGATGTATCCATAACTCAACTGAACAGAACCCAAAAGACCACCCAGTAGCGCCGCCAGCCCTCCTGCATAACTCGACCAACTCTGTACCTTGGCTTCGCGATCAGGGAATTCTCTTTCCATCCCTTTGTCTACCAGTGATTCGTAATGGAATGCAGTATCTGTGCCGGACATAAATGAAAATCCCGTGGCTAATAAAATTTGTGCAATGGCAAACAGCACAAAATCTGGTCTCCAAAATCCAAAGGCAAGATAGGATGCAGCAAAAGCCAGAGATGATATGACCAATGTCTTTTTTCTACCTATCCTGTCTGAAAAATATCCTGAAGGAACTTCAAGAATAACCACGCTGATATAGTAGATTGACTCCAGGAGTATGACCTCCCTGAAGGTAAGTCCTTCGTTAAAGTACAAAAAGAAGATAGGTAACCAAGCCATCATGCTGACGAAAGCTTTGTACCAAGGGTAGTATCTGGTATTAAATGTTTCCATTAGTGTTTAAGGCCTCACGATTTTGCCATCAGACATTTCCAATATCTCATCACTCAGATCAGCGAGTTCCATATTGTGAGTCACAATCACGAAAGTCTGCTTGTATTCGTCCTTAAGATTGATAAATAGTTGATGAAGCTCTGATGAGGTCTGAGTGTCTAAGTTCCCAGTGGGCTCATCTGCAAACACGATACTTGGCCTATTGATCAAGGCTCTTGCAACTGCTATTCTTTGTTGCTCTCCTCCTGATAATTCGCTGGGTTTATGATATTTTCTATCTCTCAGACCTAAGTATTCTATGAGCTTTTCGGCCTTTAGTTCGGCATCTTTCTTAGAATCTTTCCTGATCAAGGCTGGGATACAAACATTTTCCAGGGCGGTGAATTCGGGTATTAGATGATGAAATTGAAAGACGAATCCGATCTTTTCGTTTCTGAAAGCAGCAAGTGCTTTGGCCGATAGACTGGTAATGGAGGTGCCATCTATAGTGACTTCTCCTATGTCAGGCAGATCCAAGGTGCCTAGGATATGCAGCAGGGTGCTTTTTCCAGCACCTGACTTGCCCACTATACTTATTATGTTAGAACCTTGAATCTCCAAGTCAACCCCCTTGAGGACTTCCAGATCGTTGTAAGATTTCCAAATGTTATTTCCTATAAGCACGACTCGAAACTATCAAATATTATCGTAACAAGTCATATGTTATCCCTAAGTTTCGAGCTTAGATGTATTACGTTTTCACCTAATACGATACATTTATGTGATGAATGTGTTGCAAATTACCAAGAAGGTCCCTTTTCCGCTCAAAGATGGAGAGGTCATCGCAATTCATTATTTGAGCAAAGGGTTGCTCAGTGCTGGCTGTGAGGTTGACTTACTTAGTTTCAATACTCGAAAGCATCGAGTCGAATTTGATGGCACACCTGACGAGCTTCAACACTATGCGTCGTTGCATATCATAGACTTGGATACGACTCCACGATACTGGCCTGCACTGAAGAGCTTGATAAGAGGCAGCAGTTATAATATAGATCGGTTCAAGAGTCCGACAATGGAACAAGCGCTTATAGAGTTGCTACAGTCCAAGCACTTTGATGTTGTACAAATTGAGACTGTTTACCTGACACCATACATTCCTATTATAAGGCGTTATTCTTCAGCGCTCATTGCTTTACGCAGCCACAATCTTGAGGGAGAGATATGGAGAGGCTTAGCAGCGAAAGAAAAGCAATCGATTCGTAAGTGGTACTATAATCTAGCGGCTCAAAGATTAATTAAACATGAGCGTGGATTGAAAGGGCTAGTGGACTGTTTGATTCCGTTGAGCAATATTGATGCTGCTGCTTACCGGGAATTTGGTTTTGAAGATGAAATCTGCACAGTTCCTATAGGGCTGGATTTAGAACTTTATGAATCTACTCCACGAGCCATTAAAAGTGACAAAATAAGAGTTGGATTTATTGGGTCATTGGATTGGAAACCCAATCAAGAAGGTATAGAGTGGTTCTACGAACGAGTGTGGCCTGAGTTGAATACGTTGTATCCTCAATTAGAATTTCATTTAGCTGGAAGAAATATGCCTGAAAAGTACAAGGCTTTCAAATCAGACGGTTTTTTCATTCATGGGGAGGTGGAAGATGCTATTGCTTTTATGACAGACATGGATATAATCTGTGTTCCATTATTTTCGGGCAGTGGCGTGAAGGTGAAAATTCTAGAAGGCATGGCCTTGAGCAAGTTAGTTGTATCTACTTCTAAAGGCTTTGAAGATATTCCCGCTTTAGATGGTGAGAATGCTTTCATGGCTGAGAGCAGAGAGGATTTTATCAGCGTATTTAAAAATATACTCTCTGGAAAACCAGATCTTACAAGAATTCAGAA
>Ga0114952_1000446_pt1 | contig 44283 bp, 52 predicted proteins | sample SidtaG_2_FD_87303 | JGI IMG/M metagenome (GOLD analysis project Ga0114952, IMG submission 87303) | Marine algal microbial communities from Sidmouth, United Kingdom - Sidmouth_Asex2 metaG | ecosystem: Host-associated > Algae > Red algae > Unclassified | place: Sidmouth, United Kingdom | collected...
GACTCTTCCCAAGCTGACTGAAGGTCAGCGTGAAAATCGAAGCCAACTAGCAGATTGTGGGTCTGCTGATTCTCAGTTGATGCTCTATAAGAATCTGCCGCAGTCTGACCAACAAGCCTGGCAACGACAGACGACGAAGCAGCGGCGGTCGCCAGGTTGTAGTGGAACCTGTTTCGCTCGCCACTCCATCGCCATGCGACATTCATGACAGTGAGAATATTTCCATAGACTAAGTTGTCCGCGCCCATCCGAATCGAGATGTGCGATGTCTGACCGTCTTCAAACCAGTTGTAGCGGATGATGTTGGCGTCAGATTTAACGGTAATGATTTCGCCGTCCGCTCGACTATCGAAGTAGTTCCACTCAACAATCGCACCGGCTTGATCGTCAAGCGTTTCGCTGATAGCGTGACCGTAACCTAAAGCAATAGGCGATCCAGAGTTGCCGCCAGGATTAGGCCCAGGTCTTACGAAGCTATTGTGATGATAGTGATTGCGCTTTGTGACAGCTACAAACTCTGGCGTCAGAGGATTAGTGTCAGGCTGGATAAAGCAAGTACCGTCATTGTCAACGCAATTGTTGTTGGCAATCTCAGTATCGTCACCATAAAAAGCGATACCGTAAGAAGTCATTGCGTCTATTCGGTTGCGAACGAACTTGCAGTGATTTCCTTCAAATCGAACTGAATGATGAAGCCCACCACAGCCATCCAGATCCATACCGCGCATGACAATGTAGTCAGGAAATATCCTAATATACATTGTGCCGGTGAACTTCACGCCCTCAAGTGTTTGAGGCAAAACATATATCCGATTGGTTGCAGTCCCATCGGCACCATTACACACGACGTTACCCCAATCGGTGTAGGTGCCGTCCTGAACTCTGATGCAGCCACCTGGCGCAATTGTCGAGAAAGCGGCTGCAAATTCCGATTCGTTAGTAACTAGAATTTCTTGGGAGAACGTTGCCGGAATCTCGTTGCCTGAATCGGCTTGAACGCCAAACAACTGGCGATAAACATCAAGCGGTTTCAGCACGACTTCTGTAAAAGTGGCCGCTTTGGTCGGGAGCCCTGGCAGCGAATGTACAGCTAAGCCGTCGCTTACCACTCGCTCAATCTGAGCGTCAGTCAAATGATCTGGCGTGTAAAGCATCCGCCGAATAGATAATCGATTACCTGAGTTTGCTGGTATTCCAAATCGGAATGTAGACCAAACTGGCAAGGCTCCATCGGAGTCCTTTACCTCAACCGCTCCTGACCTCAGCAAAAAATCATCTGTTTTCAGCCTAAGCCCTATAACCTCGCGCTGATCAGCAACTAGATTTGCGCTTGACAGGCTGGCTTGTGCCGCATTACCTGACTTTACATATAGATGTCGTTTGCTACTGACGGGGTATAAGATCAACTGATCTTGTGCAGCACCGTTGGCGCTATAGGCGTCCATGACTCTATCAAGAGTAGAAGTTGTAATCGTCCCAGCTTCCACTTCAAAGAAGAACGTACCGCCAGCCGACTCATACCAGTCGCCGGGTAGTAGTGTAAACCGCTGCCCGCTGGCCGTTCCATCTAGCAAAGCGCCTTTATTGGTCTCATCAGGAACCGGGAACCCGTCTGCATCTGTGTTGTCCCAATCGCTTGATGGCAATTCTCTACCGCCAACAATCGCCATACGTGACGGGCCAGCAACTGCTGTGTTGTTGCCTGCATAATCGCCAAACGCTGTAGAAGCGGTGTTGCCATTAAACGTTAAGTCAGGATGATCTGTAACGTCAGGGTGTCCAAAATCAAGCGCCAAGTCCCATGCGATCTGATTGACAGTAACGTCAACCTCCAGCGTTATTGAGTCGCCTTCACTTAATGTAGCTCGAACAACATAGCTGATGTCTCCAAGTAAATAGTCAACGCCAGCAGAGCTGTCAACCGTCACATCAGCAGTCGCGCCGTTGTCCGTCAGGTTGAATACAGCACCGCCCGTCTCCAGCGACCACCCCGTAACCGTCACGCCATTAGGCAGATTCCCTACGCTGTGCTTTGCAACCGCATCGCCTGACTCTGATAGCGCGGTGATGGGTTGCAGGTTGGCGGTGAGGATTGAAGGCAGCAATATAATTTCCTTGCGAAGCCTGAACCGAACATCTACTCCAACACCAACATCGATTCTGTTTGACACGCCAACCATTAATTCTGTCCTTTAATAGCAGAGCCCCAAGCACTGATCTTGCCGTCACTCACAACCAAAGTCACTTGAACAGACCAATCAGAAGTCTCACCGCCTATAATCTGTCTAGCGCGTATGGTATGCGTACCTATGCTAACTGCCAATGAGTAGCCCCAATTTCCAGAGTTGTCCACAACGTTTGCATTCTTAATCAGTGCACCGTCGTATTCTAGCTCAATTATGGCCCCCGGTGAACCATTTCCTTTGACCAGTATGGTCTGATTATCTAGAGCATCTCCTGACAATCCAGGAGGCAGTAGATCAATGCTAGTAATGCTAGGGGCCCAGGCATTGCCACCGTACTCATTCAATGCTGGGCTCCAGTCTTTAGTAGGCATTTCGTCTCCTAAGCCTCGAGCAAAAGCCCGCCTTCGAACTCAACCCATGCCCTGCCGTCAGATCTTATAACAGCCTGCCTGACAACGCGATCAATCACCTGGTTGCAGAACAACCCTGCTTGTGATAAAGTAACGTTTTCAGAAGGAGAACCATAAGTTTGCCTGCCGTTGCTTTTGCCGAATGTCCTCGTATGCGGCACATCATTGTAGTGCGTGATACCAACACACTTCTGGCGACTGGCGTTACCAATGGCTAGCAAAGTGGTTCTCTTCATGTTGCGAGCAAGAGTGTCGTACCCAGCCTGTCCTTGGTTATCGATAATCCAAGACCCAGTGCCATACTGGCCGTCCACACCTGTCGTTGCCTCGTGCCCAGTCTCGTTAGCGTGAATAATAATATCCGCAATTTCAGGCCTTCCAAGATGAACAGCGAGCCACTCGAGCTGGGCGCGATAGCCGTCAATTTCAAACTGCATTCTTGCCGGGTCGTAGTTATACATGTACGGGTGGAAGAACACAACATCGACGTGGTCGATACCGATTCCACCGGCTCCATCACTAGACAAAGCCCACGCTTGGAAAAACGAGTAAGCAGCGTTGGGGTTAGCAATAGTCTTACCTTGAGAATCGCCTTCCCAACCACCGACAGAAACTTTAACGCCGGCCGGCACATTCTCCTTGCACACTCTGCAACCAATAGCTAGCTCGCTGAAAGTGTGTAAGTTAAACGCTCTGGGCGGGTTTCCAGAGTAGGGGTGGTCCCACCACCTTGATGTGCTGTTCGGTATTACGTCACCAAATTTCTGCTCATTACTATACTCAACCACAGGGTGGCTGTCTACAGTAAACCCAGCGCCAAACGGCTCTGCGCCAGGGCCATCTACGTCTTTGGGCCTGTAACACCACCTTATATACTCGGCAAGATACTCCCAATTTTCCGGTGGCATAGGCCCGTAAGGATATGAAGGCCAGCGACCAGCGCCGTGTATCTGCCCATACGAGTTTTCGTTGCCGTACCTGTTTCTAATTTCCTGTTGGTGCGCAGCCGATACACCCCATTTAGGAGTTAGATACGCAGCCAGAATTTTAGGGCAGCCTCCATTCATCGTCTTGCTTTCTTCTGCCCTGTCGTAATCGTAGTTATGCCTACCAGCTTGCGCTATACGACCCCAAACAAAGCCGGCATCATCTAAGTTGCTAGCTGGGAAAGATCCTAGTATCCGAGCGTGAGGCAAAGAGAACCCAGGCTGCGTGACTGTTGCATACCGATGCCAGCCATTTCCTAGCGGACCGATCTTGTACGGGGTGTCGGTAGGAGACATAAGAACACGCACGGTGTCTGACGGTTGGGTCGACGGCACGTAGTTAGGATCTGGGTCTACGTATCCTCCAAACGTTCCAGAGCCGTCTCCCGTGTTGTTTCCGCCGCCAGTGTTTGTATTCACGTCGACAAATTGAACACGCTTAATCTTCCTGGGCCCGGGCACGTTGAATATTTGCCCGCTTCCAATTGTCTGGTTTGCTATTCTGTCAGTGGTATTGGTGTCTGACGTAATGACAACGTCGTAAGAATCTTCCGGTACATTCAGCTGAACAGACTGCCCGGTCAAAAGATCCAAGTATGATACAGACCCGGTCTGGTCTCTTCCAGACTCGTCGCCCGTGAAAAAGTCCATGCCCCAGACAGATATATCCAGCGAGTCTCCCGTCGCGGCTAGATCAAATGAAAACCAGTTGCTTGCTATGTTTCCTACCGTATGAAACCTCTGCCAGTTCGGAGTAGCGGCCAGCACTTGATAGTTGCTGTCAGCTAAGCTTCTGAAGAACACATTTTGGTTAACGCCTGTATTGCTCTTGATCCAAATATGGTTGGTGTGCTGTCCAGGAGTAAGGCCGGACATTGCGTGTCTCAATCCCACATTTGCGTTACCCGCCGGTACAACCATACGCGTAGCAGTTTGATCACCGTTAGGTGACTGCGAATAGTTCTCAGTAAGCGACGGAGCTCCGCCAAGATTTGCCCAAGCCGGAGAGAACCCTACCTTAGGCGCTGTTGTTACAAGCCCCGGTGTGTAAGCTGATGACGTAGTAAATCGATCGGGATCACTGATAGACGCACCAGGCGGTTCGACGCCCAGCGTGAAATCAAAGTCAGTGTATTTTGTAGTATCACCATCACCGCCACCGCCGGGATTAGTAGGAGCTTCCCCGCCGCCTGTAGGAGTTCCTACTCCATCTTGCACAAACAACGGGCGGCTAGACATGATTGTCTTAACGCCAGAAGAGTCCAAGTGTTCTTCAACATACGTGATAGCTTTTAATTCATCCGCGGCCGTGTAGGTATACGAGTCACCTATTTGCCCGGCGACTGTAAATAACCAGCGCCTCCAGTATTTAGTGACGCTCACGGAACCTGAGTAAATAGCATCAGCAGTCACTATAGCAGAACCCAACCCGTTGTCTTCAATAACTGGCCGGGCTATCATTCTAGGTCCTCTGTTTTCAGACGACGGCCTGCGAAGTATGTTAATTGATTTCAGACTAAATGTCGTCGGATCTGGTGTAGTCATTATTAACCCAGGTTAAAGTGGTGTAGGTAAAAAAGTCGGCATAGGAGGCGGATTATCAATGAGCTGCTGAACACTCATAACCTTGTCCGTACCTACTACTCCCCAAGGCCAATTAGGCCCGTCAGAAGCGCTGTATCCATCTGCCCAAGGCGGCCTTGGACCAACGATAGCTTTTGTGGGACCAACACTCGTTGCGGTGAAAAACTTGGGGACGGGCGTAAGCGTTTTATATCGTCCATGCCCACCGTCCATAGCTCTGAACGGATAATCTGACGGTGGTCGTTGGTTGCCCGGTTTGCTCGATTGGTATTCGTACAGGTCAAAACCTTGGCAGGCCTGCCATTTGACAAGATCTTTATCATTGCCCTCAACCCAAGCAACAAATCTGAAGTGCCAGCCTTTGAAGCCTGACATAAGCGCCCTGTTCTGGAATGTATAGAAGGGATCTGTCCAAAGTTCTAGCGGCCTATCCTGGCTAACCTTAAGGAGTGTCAATTCGTTGCCTCGTGCTGGTTGTGGACCTTGGCCGTTAATGTCTGGGCCTTCGTCGTTTAGATCACTGAACCCGCCGCCGTTAACGTAGCCTTTGCCTCTCTTATCAAAGAAAACTTTGACCCATTCGTTCTGGTTATTGAGGATGAATCCTTCCATGTAGCCCATAACAATAATGGCGTCACTATGTTGGTTACCACTTTGTTCCCAAAACCAGCTCCAAGGAACGGCAGTATCACAAATGGTATGCAGCGTGCCACCTTGTCTTCCGTACACGGTCGGGCCGACGCACATTTGTGTTAACGCCGCAGCGGTAGGCGCGTAGGCACTGGCTTTAATGCTTGCCCCAGAAAACCCGGATCCAGTTCTTGAACCCACTCCGTCGTTATCAAACTGCATATCACCAACAATAGTATCCAACCATTCAGCTTCTGTCATAATCCCATCGTTGGTAGGTGGTGTGACAACTGTTGTTTCAAAGGGTTCTTCTTCAAATGGTTCTTGGAATCCGTCATTGCCATTGGCAATAGCGAGATTCATAAGAACTGTCATATCCTCGAACGCAATGTTATCACCTGAATGAACAAGACGGCCGTCAAAATACCATCTAATTCGGTTGTATTCCCACAAGCACTGTATGTAGTGCTCGTCTTCTATGCCGCCACCAGCTGGGAATTCTATTAACTCACTCGGCTGTCTGGTATTAGCTGAGCTATAAACCTGCTCATTCTCATCTGGCAAATGCGTGTTAAGACTTACCTTTCCTCTTTCTTCTGGGCGCGTGCTAGCGGTTTCAATAATATCTATTTCGGCACTTTCAAGCCCGCTTTCTGGAAGCATCCAAAGAGCAAACCAAACTCCTGGACCCGACATACCAGAAACACGAAAACCAAATGACCCATATTTGGTCGAAAACAATCCTCTGAGAGAAAGCAACCCTGACAACCAGGCCAATCCGCTTCTTTTCCATTGGCCAGATTTAGGGGACGACGTCGAGTACATATACCAAAACGTATTGTCTTCTGCAACTCTTACCCTGTGCTGCCAACCTCTCTGAGAATTAGGCGGGGCAAACCCAGTTAACGATTGCCGCTCTAAATGAGTCGCGTACGTATGGATAACAGACGTGTCGTTTATGTACAACCTTTCTTGAAGTGTTGCTCTCCTTGCAGAAATATTCAACCCTTCAGAATCAAACGTGAACGGGTCGTGTTGTATCTTCGTAGGTGACGGATTAGGAGTGTTCCCCCTGTAGTCAGGTCCTGACACGTAGTCTTGAGCTTCTTCATTAATGACTGTTGGATACCATCTGGGCTTGTCAATGAACTCAACGCCTCCTGAGGACACCGGCCCTATAATTCCTCTGTTCTGATTTTCAGTGAAATCCCTGTAGAACAATTCGGCAAAAATGTCGTTGACTGGTATTTGATCCTCATCGGAGCCATTTCCAACGCCTCCTTGTATCTCCATAACAGGAGACCCAGAACCAGCATTACCACCCATCTTTCCAACTAACCAATTTCCTACGGACACGTCAGTGAAATTGAAAAGTACATTTGGTCCTGCTGAAGGATCTATCGTCACTGAGCATGCGCCCGTCAATCTATTTCTTACAACAGAAATTTCTACTTCTGTTATTGCGGCGTCTAAGCTAACCCCCGATTCCTCAATAGATTCAGACGCCGCGCCGCCGTTATTGACGTACTTAACTACTTGTGTCTGCCACGAATCTGTGTTGCTACCCCGACTTATTTTAATCGATAGCCCAGAAGCATTTGGCGCCCCGTTGTACAGGCTAAACTCGGCGTTAGTTGCCTCAAATTGCAACTCCATCCAAAATGCGTTGTTGTTAATAGACGACCATTTAATTTTGTGGTTGAACGAATCAACGTCTAACTCTGCAGATACGTGGGCAGCGCCGTAATTCGTATTGTTGATCATGGCAAGACCACCACCGGCTAACCTCTTAATATTCTCTGACCGATACTTCAAGCCGGCGGGCGCAGACGGTTGCGGAGGTTGATCGTTGACGTTATCACTGGCTAGAATTTCGCTACTAAACTCTTCTACAATCTCAGCTGCTGGCAAATCTGCAGACTCAAGTATCACCTCAGATGAGTAATAGCTAACACCTCCGACAACATCTTCGGCTTTCAACCGGCCTTTGAAATCAGCGATAGTCCCAATGAATGTTCTATCGGTTGGATACATGCGTTTGCCGTTTACAACCCACCAAGACTTTTCAATGGGGGACCTTAGCCCGGGAGTGTAAGACATTTGGCTACGAACTTTGCCGGCCCCAGAAATAGTAGGAGCCAGAGGATCGGACGAAACACCGCCGCCGGTACCGTTGACGTCAAATGGCGGCAGCTCTATAACTCTCGGGTCCCGAGCAATTCTAGTAAACGTTTCAACGCCGCCGGGAAGCGCGACCACGTACATCCTAATTTCATCGCCGGTTTGTAGCACCGGCCCGCCGGTTACTGGGAGCTCAACGAATATAACAGCTTCTTGTTGGCCGGTGTCTGGGTTTAGTTCAAGAGTGTCTTGAAATTTAGCGCCAGTTATTCTTGCAATGAGGTCTCCAGCCATGAAGGTGCCGTCGTCTGGAGGATACCAAATCTGAACTTCACAGTCATCAACTCCTTTTGCCGACGCGTCTGTGAACATTTTTCCGTATAGGCCAAAAAGCTGCTGTTCAACGACATTGGAATAGCCAGACACTCCGCTTGAATTGGAGGCATTAACTCGGAATTGATAAATTGTCTTTGGTAGAAGCAGGTTTATGGACGCAAACGCAAAATTAGCGTCCACTGCAACAGGAACCCAAGATGACCAGTTTCCAGTAGATGTTTTATACCTACGCTCAAGCGTGAACCCGGTTTCGTCTGACGAATTATCCTGCCAAGTCAAATTTACACTTTGGCTTGAATAGCTGGAAATTGCTAGATTAGAAGGGGCTAAGGGAACTGGCATTATGTTATCTCAATTAAAATGGAACTGGATGAAATGTTGGAAGCCGCTGCAGCACCGCTTGCGTAAACAAATACTTCTAGCAACGTTTCGCCCGTCGCGTTAGCGATAAGATCCTGAATATTTGTTTCAGATCCAGTTCGACGAGTATTGGCGATTGGTGCGCCGTCGTACAACGCGTCAAACCTTATCTTTTGCTCGTTGCTTCCGGCACCTAGTTTTACAGTCACGTTAATGGCGCCAATTGCAGCTGATGAAGTTGTTATTGACCCATTTATTGTGGTAGTCAAAGTAACGCGCTGCCCGACCGTCAGATTTATCGTTTTTGACAACACCTTATTGACAAAATTAGCGTGAATAGTATCACTGCTATTTATTGGTATTATTTCCCGGTACGTTACAAGTGGCGGCCCGTCTTGCCATGCTGGCGCAAGCTTTTGAGTTTTATCAGCGATTGACAACATGGGCTGAGCGAAATCTATTTGCGAAAATCCTGCACCCGGCCCACCAATTCCTCCTTTGACTAAAGAAACTAATGCGTCAAAAGTATTGGGAGGAGCCGTAAAAAATCCGTGCATAGTTCTTGGTGTGGACCCGTCTACAGGATCTGACAAATTGCCCAACAACTTGTCTGTTCTGAATATTTCCAGACGATTACCTTCTTTGTCAAACGGGTCTATTTGCATGTAACCAGTCGAATACCGATTGGCTGATTTGAATTGGACACAATATCTGACTCCCGGCTCCAACCTAACTTTTCTGTTGTGTATGAAAAAGGTTGCCTCATCAGTTGGCGTGTCTTGTCTTAGCGTCACAGGAGCCGGCAAAGATTCTGCGACTGGGTCGCCTTGGGGTCTGACCAGTTTATTGGCCGGCGAAGAACCGGCTGAAAAAATCCTCCATCCAATAGCATTATCTGCGAAAGAAGCGTTTTGCAATCTGTTGCCCGTAAATAAATTCCCAGATTGGTTGCTTGGTATATCTGATGAGACACTGTGAGTTACGTCCACTTGATCTGATTTTGTTCCAACGCCGCTGTAAGCTATTGCGTAGACATTAATAAGCTGTCCGGGAACAACGGGCCTGATCAAATATTCAACCGTGTCAGCAGATACTTTTTCTCGCCTGTACGTCGTCTCGGAAGAATACTTCCACCAAATCTCAATGTAACCACCGAGTAATATGGTTGACGACGTGATTGCATCCCAAGAGCATTCTACGTGAGCGGCAACTGTACCGTCGTCCAAAACAGTGTAACTAGAAGCATTGGAATTTACTTCGAACCTCGTTATAGCAGGCACGAATCTAGGATCGGGCAGCTTAGTATTGGGCGCAGGATCCGGTGTTTTCAAATCGTCGAAAAACTCGCTGTAAATCTCTGGCGCATCTTCTTGGGCATCGACGTATACGGCCATTTCCTCGTAAGAGAATCTAACCGAATTTACACGGAACACTTTTTCGTCAAACCCAGCGTACGGCAACGTAAATCTAAAAGTGTCAAACGGCCGCAACCTCAACGCTTTGAGACCGAACGGAAAATTACCTCTGACAGCTTGCCTAGATTTAGCCACGTGCAGTTTTGCAAGGCGCTGAGCAACAAGAGCTGATTTAACAAAAGGAAAATTAAGCGGTTTCCTAAACGTACGGCCGTTGTCTTCCGCAACGTAAGCAAGAGCCTTATACTCAGGATAGCTATTAGACCTAAACCCAATGAGTTCGTCTATGAAAGTTCCGCGAACGGTATTGACAAGATCTACGCGCTCCATCCTAGAGCTCATCGTAATAGAGCCTTCGGCGAGATCGTTTTGATCTAGCGACATTTCGGGCGCCATGTACTGCGACGACTTCAGAGTCCATTTCCCACCCGACCAAATAAGCCCACCTAGATTACTAGTTAGCAGCTGTTCGAGCGACGCACTAGGGGCCTCATCAGCGTAAACCATACCGTTGATGGTGAATCTGTTTTGTCCGTTATTAACGCCGTTTTCTAAAATGGGTTGTTGACTCAAATTTGCTTCGGCTGAGAAGTTGATTTCATCGATGTCTGCGCGATTGACTGAGTACCCGTAATCATGCATTAAAAAATCTGAAATAACAAGGGCCGCGTTGTCAGTTGACACGTAATTACTGTTTCTGAAATCTAAGACGTATCTGCCTTTGAGTTTTGCGGCGATGCCGGGCAATCCTGTACTGCCGAAAATATCTTGGTCAAATTCTATTCGTATGTGTATCCGAGCAACCCCATAACCTTTTTGGCTAGAGGTCCAAACGCCTGGAAAATCTTGCTCAAGTGTTACGTCTCGAAGATTGTCACCTTCTTCGCGGCCTGTGTATTTGAATATTCTTACAAGCGGTTTACCGTCGTCGTAAACGTAGGTAATGACTAGTTTTTTGCCTTTGGCCCTATCGTTGACGAATATGATGCCTCTATCTGTGTTGATATAATCTGTGTTTCTGATAAAATGTTCGACAACCGGTGTATCTGCTTCACCATGGACTACGTAAGACGTACTAACAGACTCGACTCGCTGGTATCTAATGGGGTCTAGTAATTCAACCTCACCACCTCTGCCCGGGCCGGTCACTTCTATTGACTTGTGCTTAAGCTCTCGCTTCCAAAATCGAGATCCTTTTTGGACAAATCCAAATTCGTCCAAACCACCAATTGATTCGTTGTCGAACAAAACATCGTCGATGCTGGTGCAAGCGTCTGATAGCGTTATAACTAAATGCAGATATTTATTGAACTCACCAGATGGTCGTATAAAAGTCAAATTGCCGCCGGCCATGGCGGTGCCATATGGTATTCTTCTAGATGCTACTGACGACGTAGTGGTAATTTCTCTGTCTTGAAGGCTGCTGTTGTAGTTAGCCCTGGCAAGTCTAGATGCGCGCCGCGAGCTAGACACTCCGTAAGCTGTTGCAGCAGCTGACGCGTAAGTAGCAAAAGCGGCCTGTCCTGTAAACGAAGACGCACTCAAACCGCCTGTAAGATAAGCAACATAGAGACCAGCTGCAGCGGTCGCCAATCCTACGAACTCATCCTTAAATTTTCCCACTCAAACTCTCCAAGCTTTGGTAGCACGCGCTCTAGAAATAAAGACCAGGCCAGTTTCACCTGGGCCCGCAATTCTTGTTCCTAAGAAGACCCCCAAGGAATTTCGCCCGTCTATCTCAAGCATTGCTATGTCGCCCGTTCCTGCGTACGCGGGGTCTATTTCTTCTGCCCATTGCATAACTACCGTAATGTCATTGTCAACTTCTGCCAACCGCTGCGCCGCTTCTTTAGTGTTGGACCACGGCTCAACTCCGATGTCTTGGTTAACACCCGTTATTGCTTTAGCGCTGCCAATGGCGAATAAAACACAGTCTTGCTTGCCGTACGCAAATGGAATGCTGCTACACTTAGCTAGATAACTGTCAAGCAGCTTAGGCCAATTAGAAAATCTCACTACTTCCTCCAAAAATCAGCGGTTGGCCACTTTGTGGTTGTTACTTGATCAGCAGACTGCGGCCCGTGTTTGAAGAAATCATCTCCCGGATATTTGTCTTGCTGGTCGGCATCATTGTAGACTGATCCATCTGGTGTAGACCACCTTGCAGCGTGCGACTCGGATGCCAATGAAACAACGGCTTGGTTGTCAGACACTTGGATTTTAGCAGTATCACAAAACCCTCTGTAAAGTTCCATGGGAGTATCGATGATCTGACCACTTTCGTCAAACAATCCAAAATAAATTGTAAGCGGCCTATCCTGTAAATTTTCGCGGAGCACAAAAGAGACCGTGGCCTCGTCCATACCGGACAAGATAACCTCAGCTCCTTCGGGGGCCAAATCATTGGTCTCTTGCAAATCATTGAGGGCAAGCAGATTACCCGCTCCTCTCCAATTAACGCCGCGAAACTCTCTGTCGGCGCCCAATGTGGTGTATCTTAGGGCAAGATCGTTATCAAGGAGAACTTCCACGGCCACAAAGGCATATAAGGTCTTGTCAGTTTCAAACGAATCCACAATATTTTGAAGCGCGTCAAGCATTAAATATCTCCACCCATCTAACGGCAAATTCAAGGCCTGAACGCCGATTAGATGGGATCATAACCAATGGTTCTGCGGATACAAAACGGGCCGTAGGACGACTTGAAATGATAGGGCTAGCGGTAAACGACTCCCTTACTTTCGGCGCGACTCGGGCGAATCCTGACCCATCTGACTGCAAATTAGCGGCCTCTTTAACCATGAAGAGGTGCTCTCCGGCAGAAAACATGTCTCCTTTGAGCAAAGTGGAGAACGGCGGGCCGTTTGTGATATACAACTGGTCCGAATCGTTTGTGGTTTGCGCTCTAGCAAGAGAGTTGGTTAAAGCCACAAAAGTTCCGCGCGGATTTTCACGGTTGGGGTGCCACATCATAACGTCGTTTGCCTGGCCCTCGACCTCAGCAAAAAAGGCTTCTCGCTCAGCAAGATCTGGGAGGCTGCACGCGTTGTACTGCATATCGCAAACCCACCGGCTACCGGGCAGAACCACTCGCCTGAATTCAGCTCCCAACGACGCTTGTATATTCACAAGCACGTTGGATCTAAGACCGAAGCTAATTTCTTCCGGCCACAACGCCCGGGTTGTAGGGTAGAGTATTTGGCTCATGCTAGTACCTTGCCTCGTTTTTCAGCGTCTTGCAAGCCCTGAACTGTGGCCCGAGATGATCTCTTCACTGCGGCATTAACCTCTTGTATAGTCACCCCGTTACCTGTTACTTTGAGGTCGTTGTTGATCGTAACACCTGCACCAGAACCGGTCGCTTGAGCAGACAAAGACGCTTTAGAAGATGGCGTGAACGTGTTGTTTCTATTTTCTACGGGCGCAGGAGGTTGCTGCGGTGTGCCCGTACTACCACCAATTCCAGCAGCTTGGGCTAACGGCGCAAACAAATTTTGGCGAAGAAACAATTTGGCGTAATCTTGGAAAAGAGCTTTGATTACGTCACTTAGTTTTTCTGCCTCAAAAATTGCGTCTTCAGCGCCCGACTGAAATGAGGCCCAAAAATCAGCAGAAAGTTCTTTGGTCTTATCGAGGCTTTCACCGAATTTACTGACGGCTTTATCCCCGGTTGAAAATGAATTAATAGCCCTCTGAACCATATCATCTGAAATTGCGCCGCCGGCACGCTTCGCGATGTCTTCGATCTCTTGTATTTGTCTTGCAATACTCGCAAAAGGATCCGCCAAATCTTTGACTTTCTGGATATCCGCTTGCAATTGGTCAGAGGCCTTTTTAGTAGAGCTAGCTATCAACTCGTCTAATTGGCGCTGCGCTTCTTTTTCAGTATTGAGCTTTTTCTGTAAATCTATTCTAGTTGCAAGGTTGATAGCTTCTTTGGCTTCACTCTCAGAAACGCTGGAAGATTTTCTAGAAAGCTCCAAACCTATTTTTTGAACCTCGTTGAGGTTTTGAGTAGCCTCCAGTCGCCTGCTCAATTGGGCGATAAGCTTTTCACCGTCACTAAGTTTTTTGGCGTTTGCGGCTTGTTCCGCGGAATCTTCACCGGCTGGGTTGAACCCTTGTGGTCTTTGCTTGCGCTGCGGAAACGATTCGTTAACAGTCCCTTTCAGCGCTTGTACGCGATCATTGATAGCTTCGTTCTGGGCCTGCAAAATAGCAAGCTCATCTTTCAGTCTACGTATGCGCTGTGGGCTGGTCTCACCATCTAACTTAGCCTGAACATCTGCGATCTCTTGGAGCTTTTCAATGCCGGCTTGCGCCGCCCTCTCAAGCTCATTAGAACTAAATACGGCCTCGATCGTTTCAATGAAGCTTTTCCCGGATTTTCTAGTGGCGATGAACGCGTCACTCAGATCGGCTAGAGTGTTGATAAGCGGGCCGGCGAGGTAGACTTGAAGCGCACCGGCAGCTTTGCCGATTCTGTTCATGTTATCATTAAGCCGCTCAGCAGCTTGCGCTGCATCTGTGCCAATGATTAAACCTAGCGCTTCGGCCTCTTCCGTCATTTCGCGGATTCCGGCAGCGCCTGAATTCAAAAGCGGAACTAAATCTGCACCTGCCCGCCCAAACAGCTGCATAGCGATGGCGGTTTTCCTGGCGCCGTCTGGAAGATCTTTGAACCGGTCGGCAAGAACCTTCATTAGGTCAGATGCGTTATCGAATTTCGATACGTCGATGTTAAGTTTGCCGAAGGCTATGACGGCTTCACCGGTGCCGTCCTTAGCCTCTTCAAGCCTACGTCCTAAGTTTGCCAGGCCTTTGTCAAGAGTGCCTACACCCACGCCTGCAAAATCCGCGGCGTACCTAAGTCCAGAAAGCTGCTCTACCGTAACGCCTACGCCCTGCGCTTTTTTCGCCAGATCGTCAAATTGCGCCGCAACGTTGGTTAACGAGCGGGTAAGGGCCCCGAATACAGCGGCGCCGCCTATAAGAGTTAGCGCACTTCCAAGACCTTTGAGTGCTTTAGAAACTCCACCAACCATTCTAGACGTGTCAGATTCAATTTTTTTAAGTGAATCACTGAATTCGGCGAACCTGGCTTTGATATCAATTCTAAGTTCTGGCATTCTTAATCACCTTTCCAAAAAACTCGGCCGGGTCCACTGAATCTTCTTCGTCTACTTCCACGCTGTCAAATGGAGAGTAATCTTTCCAACCTAGGTTTTCACTAGACGTAGAAATTTTACCTGCCATGTTGTGTATCGTAGCTGCGATGTTAGCCAAATTGACATCGCTTCTTCGATCGCCCCACGGGTTTCTAGCATACTCGAGCATCCACATAACATACTCATCGGCGCTGATCGATTCCAAAAGTTCATCAACGCTGCGCCCAAGAGTCCTTGCGAGCATCATTGCGAATTGCCAATCAGCGCTATCTACTTTTTTTGAGCTCTGGTTGCACTCCCTGTAGCATCCATGGCTTTGCCAGCAAGTTCCAAAAACCGGTCGTGTGGAACGTGCTCGTTTGTTGACCATTCTCGCCAGTCTAAAGCCGACATAAGTTCTTCGCCGTCTTCATCTAGAACTGTCACCGCCAACGTATGAAAAATAGGGTCTATCTCTTGATCTTTCTTCGACCTAGAGGAAAGATTAAAGCGTTGGCCGGCATCCAGAGACTTGACGAAGACAATGCATTCTTCTTCGGAATTCTCTGGAACCAGACCAGGTACTACAACTTCTATAACCCGCCTTTTGAACGCAGCGGTTTCTCCCCGTTTTATTTTTCTCATGGGTTAGTTCTCGTAGAAAGTCGGATTTCCAAACATGGTGATCGTAGCGCTAGATACGACTTTATCCCCGGCTTGTCCAGTTGGGAGCCCCGGCGCTGATGCATACCCAGTAAACACCACCCGTGTCCCGTTACGAAACTGGAACATCATACCGGCTAGCTGCTGGGTGTCGGACAACTTCTTCAGCGCCTTTGTACCGGCGTCCGTTGGGTCCCACAGGTTTTCGAAAGTGTAGCTGATGGCAGATGGGTTGCCCGGAATTTGCTTCTCTTGATCGTCGTGAATTGTGGTCACGTCAATAAAGTTGGGCTCACCGCCCGACGCGTTCAGACTTGTAGCAGTAGTCAAATCGGTATCAAGATCGACCTTGAAAACATTGCCACTTTGGAATGTTCCGTATGAAGCCGAATCTTCTCCTTCGAATGTAACATCATCACCAGCAACCGCGCTAATTCTAACGAGGCGGCCGTTGAGCTCATTCATGCCGAGACTTTCAATTCGGACATAATCGTTGACGGCCAGCCCATGACCAGTTTCCACAGTGGCAACTGCAGGATCTGCCTTGGTGACTGCTGAAATTGCAATGGCGGCCCCAACGGCCGATTGGATTTTTACGGCGACTTTCGTCCAGGTTGTGACCTTTGCCATGACTCTAAACTCCTAGTTAAATGAATGCCAATATTCCAGTCCTAGAATTGACAACTCTACGTCTTCGTCTAAGTCTGTAATTTTTTCGCTAGTTTGTGAAACAATCTGAAAATCAGAACTACCCAGCTCGTTGTAAACAACCCCTGCCAATTCTTCTGCCTCTGATCTTTTGTCAGCGAAGCAATGGATTTCAAAATAAACTTTCTCAGCTACAGGGGCCGATGTATGTATGGTTCTAACAAATTCTGTTGAAATTCTAGCGTACACAATGCATGGAAGCGTGGCCTTTTTTGGCGACGCGTCTGGCCAAACTCTATTGGCCACAATCCCAGAAATGCCGGTATTGGTTACCAATTGTGAATGTAGAATTTCTTCAGAAGTCATCTTATTCTGCTCGATGCTAGAGCAAGCTCGCTTGAAAGCTTGTCATTAAAGGCGGACAGCGCACGCCCACGTGAGGCAGCAAAAGCTCGGCTCAGGAATTTATTTGGCGGCACTTCTCTTGCGCCCGATCTTCTCAATCTAGACCTTTGTAGCTCTCTTGATCTGCGACCGCCTTGCAATTTTTGGCCGGGGCCCCTGACAATGTGACCACGAATAACAAACCGCGCGTAATAAGCGTCGTTATTTTTGCCGCGTTTACCGACTGATCTGTACCTAGCGCCCGATTTTATTTTGACTGACGCGGCTTTTTCCGTGCCTACCGCGTTTCTGACGCGGACCGATTTAACATATATGCCTCGTCTCAATCTACCAGAATCGACTGGAGCGGCCGCTCGCGCGGCGTCACGAAAAACTCTTGCACCGGCTGCTACTGCTCTAGCAACTACACGTCTGCGCGTTACCGTATCTAATCTCCGCAACTGTCTTCGGAAATCAGGTATATTGGTTCTTATCGTGGCAGTCATGACGCGTCCGCAAAACCTAGTATCACCAGCTCTGTTCTTCCGGCGTCAGTATCGATAACTTCAGAAATGTTATAGTCCTTGCCACCGTATTCGATCACCATGTCTGGCACAATGTTTTTAATATGGCGCATCTTAAACTCAGTCGTTGCCATAGCTTTATCTTGCCTAAATCTTTCTTGCTCAGTCCCGGACAGCGGCGACACGCGGGCCCAGGTTCTGATATGCGTAGACCAAACGTACTGCTCCGACCCGTAAGAATCTTTTCCAGTAGAGGTTCTTTTCTTGATGCTGATTCTCTGCATCAGAGGTCCGGATCTCATAGCGTAAACCTTCTAGTGCTATCAAGGAGGCCATCAGCAAATGGAACCGGATCAGAAGACAAGTTGTTATCAGTCTCACGGTTGATGTACAGGGCCGCGGCTCTCATAAGTACCCAGCTATCCATATCTTCTGGTGGAGTTGAATAGCCGGCAGTAAACGTAATGACGACAGGATCTGCCGCGTCTTTCGCAAGCTCTGGAAGCTCAAAACCAGATCTGAGAACTAGGTTGGCACCATACGACTTCTTGATAAACACAAACGCAGCGCTATCCAGCGCGGAAGTTGTCAGCACAGAACCAACAAGATGCTTGTACTCAATACTAACCAAAGAAACAAACGGCGCGGCCGCAATTACGATTGGATCAGACCAAGCTTGAAGTTCTTTGGTCAGATTCTTCTGTGAAAAAATTCTGCTCGTGTCGTGCTCGCATTGCCGGATTGCCGCAGCCAAATAGCGGTTGAGTTCATTGTCAAGATCGGCTTGGATAGAAGCATCCGCCGGATCGTCAACGAGTTTCAGTTGGTACTTAAGCTGCGACAATGTTGCCATGTTTAATCCTTATCAGCTATTCTTCGCGGCCGCTACAGCTTCTTCAGAAGAATCCAGCTGGGCACTAGACTCAGCAACTTCTGGATCTACCATAACAACATCATTCGGCCGTCCGTACTTACAACGGATGAGAACTCTGGCCTCTACCAGATTCTCGTTTTCTTCTGCTTCCGCTTTAGCGGCGACAGCTTCAGCTTCTTTGTCCGCTCTGATTTTTGCGGCGATAGCTTCTTCTTCCTCAATTTTAGCTTTCTTCGCGGCCTCTGCAGCCGCTACAGTAGCAGCGTCTTCTTCAGCTTTCTTCGCGGCCGCCGTTTGATTTTTTGTAGCCATGTCTTTGTCCTCTATTCATTTTCTAAAAGTGCTCCGAGGCATTTAGATACCCCGGAGCTAAACTACTGAACTTCCAGCAGCGGAGGAGAAACTATTACGAAGCGGCGTTCTGGAAAACTTTACAAGAATCGCCGTTGTCAGTGAATTTGCCATCTGCGCGGAACCACGCCAAGAATCCGATCTGGCCTTTCTCGATGTACTTAGAATCAGCAAACCGGAAGAGCGAAACGGCCATCACGTCGCGAATGATGTACTTGCTCATGTCACCAAACACGATCGACTTAGCGCTAGCTGCCATTTCAGGCATATCCTGATTGATGGTAATGCCGCGGCCAAGCAAAGTCATGGGCATGCTGTCTGACAAGTCGCGCGAAGCCGCCCAAAATAGTGGACGACCTTCGCCGTCGACAAGCTTGTACAAGCCTTGCAAAGAGCTGTCGTGCATCATCCATTTGGCAGAAGCCCGGTATGCCGGGTCAACCGAGTGCATCAGATCGACAAGAGAATCATAACTAGTCGCAGTCACTTGGCTAGAGCCATTGGACGCAGCTACTCCGACGCCGATTCCTGGAATAATTCCTTCTGGTTGGGCGGTGCCAGTGCCGACTGTAAAGTGCTGGTTCTCGATTCGTGCGATTCGTTCAACAAGCCGTCGATTGACTAATGCCTCAACGTCGACCTCTGAATCTTGCATCAGCTCGAATGGCACGGTCACGATCTTCGAAGAATACTTATAAGCCCCAATTGCCACTGTCCCGAACGTGATGTCCTGAGAACCGGCTTGCGTGTTCTGAGCGACAATCTCACCAACTTCAGAAGTTCCGTCTGTCGTCGGCCAGTTGATAGGGTTACCTTTGCTCGTGTTCAGCAACTGGGCAACAGTCCGCATGCCGCCAAATGCCTTCAAACGCTCGATCAAGTCGGAAGAAACTTCTGACTGAACTGTATAACCGCCTTCAGCATCTGTCGTAGTCGACATAGCGTTCCGAAGCTCGGAAATTTCGTCCATATTGAACCCGCCCCAGCCATTACGCAGAAACCGGTCGAAGTTCTTAGCGGTAATGTCCTTGCGCGCATCATTGCGCTCGTCGCGCTCATTCTGTTTAATAGTAGGAGGAGCAGTGTCCGTGACCTCACTTGCTTTTGTTGTGCGCTCAATGTCGGCGTCGACGTCGGCGATCTCAGCCATGAGTGCATCATACACCGGCTGATCCTTTTCCTTGTCCCATTTTCGACCAGACTTGCCTTCAGTCGAGTCGGTTTCGTTCATGAGCTTCGCGAGCTCGGCAGATTTCGCATTTCGTTGCTCCCGCAACTGCTTTAGGCGAGTCTTCATTGTGTTGCCACTCCTTAGTTGAAAGCCCGAAGGCAAAATTGCTGATGCGCAGTTGCGTCAGCTTACTGAATACCGATCATAAGGGCAGCTGCACGCCTGTTGTGCAACTCCCAGTCAAATTCATCTTCTGGAACGGGCTTCGGCTCAGGCGCATTTTTATAAGCCTTGGTCATATTCCACTTGTTGTCTGCTTCTTTTCCGTCATCGACCAAATCCGCGAAATTAGCTTCTTTGGCTTCATCAGCCGTGAACCAAGTTTCATCTTGCAACCACTGGGTAAGCTGCTTGCGATCTTGGCCGGTTCTAGCGGCGTAGTCATCAATGATTGTTCCGTCGATCTTATCCAAAAGGTCGGCGGTGGCCCTCATCTCTTGCGCATTGCCGTAAGCAGCGCCCCATGACTGGTGGATCATGAGAAACGATCCTTTGGACATGGTCACAGAATTACCCGCGGTTGCAATCCAGCTAGCGGCCGATGCGGCGATTCCGTCAACGTACGTGTTGAATTTGCCGTGATTGCGAAGGGCAGAAAGAATAGCGCGGGCCTCAAACACTGAGCCGCCAGGTGAATTCAACCTGACGTTTAGTGGGGATCCCTTTTGAACATTCTGAAGGGCCTCAATAACCATCGTTGCGCTGACACCCCAGAATTGGTCAATGATGTCGTAGATGTAGAGGTCGGTTGCGCCGCCTTCGTTAGTTGGCTCGACAACATTGAAAAGCTTTTCAACGCCTGAGTTATCAAGCGTCAAATTAGCCATGATGGCGTGGCCGTCAGGCCTCTTCTTCATTTTCATCTTCGTTTTCCTCGGGGTCTTCACCCTTGTCAGATTTATCTTCGTCTTCGGGCTCAGAACTGCCCATGCCAGTAAACAACTCGTCACCACCGTCAACCTTGGGCAGCCTCTCGAGCTTACGAATCTCGTTGGTGGTCATCCAGCCAGGGCCTTGCGAGCCGCCAATAGATTGCCTGTAAGCGGCCGTTCTGCTTACGAGATCAGATCTTGCAATCGCAGAAACGTTGAATTCGCAAAATCTGCCAATCTCAGAATCAGATTCGAAAAGCTTATAGCTCAACTCTTGTGTAATCTCGTCGATGATGGGCTGAACAGAGTAGATCAAAAATCCACGCCCCATCTCTTCAAGGCCCTTGCCAAAGGCCGTCACTTTGGTAGTAGCACCAATCAAATGGGGCGGCACTCCGCATACGCGGGCGATTTCTTCAACTTGGAAATTTCGAGTCTCAAGCAATTGCGCGTCTGACGCCTTCATGCTGATTGAGCTAACGTCCATGCCGCCAGTAAGAATGAACGGCAACATACGAGCAGGCTGATTAATGAGATCCTCGTATTGTGACCTGAGATCGTCCTTTTGCGCGGAGCTCATTTTATTGGGCGACGTGAAGACGTGCCTGCCAACGCCGCCAGAGCCAAACATGGAACCTTGTTGTTTCTCAGCTGTTCCAGCGACTGAGATGGCGTTTCGAGCCCCCCATGAAAGCAGGCTCATGCCATGCTCGCCGTCAAATCCGAAACCGGGAAAGTGCAGCATGTCATCGGAAGGCACTTTGATAACCCTGCCGTCAGATAACGTAACCCAGTAATCTAAATCACCTTGCTCTGTGTTAGCCTCAACTCTGACCTGTGCAGGGTTGAGCGGAATGATTTGAGATACCTCTAAAGCGCTGGATCTTCCACGGCCAATCTTCTTGCGGATAACCCAAGCGTAGCCATCGCCGCGCAGAAAAATGCAGAGCAGGATCCATTTCCAAAACGCCGCCGCGGTGAACCTAAAATTGGGCCGCATATTAAGCAAAGGCGCAAGTGGGTCGCCGATAATGCGTTCTTTATCGCCCTCTGCATTTTGCTCATAAATATGAATGGGCAAAGTTGATATAACACCGCAAAGAAGTGTGATGCACCTGTAAAACGCGGAAATACGCATCGCCGAATCAGGATTAACCGAGTAATCAGTCACTCCTGGCGGCATATTGAACAGTTCGCCCATTGCTACGTTATCTGAAGAGACAACGGTCGTTTGAATCATATTGCTAAGACTTGGAATAGCAATCTCTCTAGATTCTGACGTGATGGCGGCTTCGGCCAAGAATGGGTCAAATGGAGTCATTAGATGGTCTCAAAACCTGATTCAGCCTCGAGCATCTCTTTGCTTAACATGCCTTCGGCCATAACCGCCGCGACAATACCGTCGATGCGCCCAGTTGATTTCACTTTGTCAAGTTTCCTGTTTCCAGACGGGTCTTGAACAATAACGGCGTTTGCGGCGCACCAGTTGAGCACCGGGTTATCGCCGTGGTTGACATTTCCTTGGACCATGTGGGTTTCAACCTGCTCAATAGCAGGCGACATGTCTTTGAACCCTTGGCCAAACGGTTCCATGGGGAAGTCAAGATCGTACCGTTCAATTTCTTTGTTCAAAAAGTCCATTCTCCATCGGTCAAACCCAATGGCTCTAAGATCCAAGTCTTCACAAATCTCATGCATATCGCGAACAACAACGCCGTAATCAATGACTTTCCCTGGAACTGCGCGGATGAACCCTTGGTCTACCCACAATTGATAAGGTGCCTTGTCTCTATCTTGCCGGTCTCTAATCGTGTCCAACGGAGTCCAAAAATATGTGTGCCAATGCTGTCTTTCATCTTCGTCCACACCTATTAAGTGGAACGCTGTTAAGTCAAGTGATTGCGACAGATCAAGGCCTCCGACCACAACACACTCGTCTAAGCTCCTTGGTTTACCGTTATTTTTGTTCCACACACTCCTTGCAATGAAGGGTGAAAACATCTGAACTCTCTGGTTCAGTGTGAGATTTCTGAAAGTGTTCTCTGCACTTGGCATTCTTTTGGCTTGCTTGGCCTGCTCTTCAACGTCCACAAGACTTCTGAATGACCCAATTGCCGGATTAGCTGCTTTCCAAGCTTCTGGATCGTCCACATCCGCATCCTGTTCTGCCGCGTATAAGTGGCAAACTATCTTCGGATCTTTGGATTCTAGTGCATCATCTATCCAAATTGACAATAAATCGGCGTCTGTGGGCGCCTGAGTGGAGATTGCCATGAGAATTGGGGCCTCGTGGGCGCCCTGGCTGGTCGTAATTGCGTCGATAAACGCATCCTGGGGCCCCTGGACCTGCCCGACTTCGTCGAGAATAGCAAGTATAGGGCTAAGGCCGTGGGCCGTCGTACCGTCTGCTGCAAGCGCCCTGTACTCAACATTCTTGTTGACTCCGACCAATCGTTTACTCGACGGGACAATTTTCACAAGGTTTCGGAGGATGGCCGACAGATTAATCATCTTGGCTGCAAGGTTGAACACAAGCGCTGCTTGATCTCGGCTCCTTGCACCAGAAACAACTTGGCTGTTCTGAATTGCCTCAGGGCCACAAACGTGAGCCAAGACAAGAGCGGCAATGAGCGCAGTCTTTCCGTTTTTTCTCGCAATCGACAAATATGCGCGTCTTGTGCCCGCTGGATTGTCGTAAACAGCAATAATGAAGTTCTTTTGGAACGGATCGAGCAGCATCTTTTGCCCGACTTTAGTTCCTTCTGGGATCAAACAGTAGTTCTCGATAAACGCGACAACCTTTTCACCGCGCGTCATCGTTGATAAATCACCCACCGCAGCGGCAATTTTGGTCTTTTTTGGCGCCGCTTTCTTGCGCGGAATTGCAGGTTTCTTACGCGGAGTTACCATATTTAGGCCAAAAGTCCAATGTTTGGGTCTTTAGGTGGCTCATTCTCGTCCACTGGTGGAGTTTCGCCTTTGATTTGTGATTGCATGTTTCTAGCATCTCGCTCGTACGCGCGTTTTCTAGTTTTTTCAAACGCCCTGCCGCTTTGTGTTGGCTGAATTAGCAAAGTGCGCATCAATCTGCGGGCGCGCTCGGACAATTCTGAAATTACAGCAATTCTGGGATTTGGTTCGCGGCCGTCGATCTTAATTGTGATGGACCCCTCAAGATCTAGTATGCGCTCTTCTTCTTGTATTCTATAAACGCACTTTACGAGATCTTCGGCCAAGAAAAAATCTTGTTCGTTAAGCCATTCGTCTTTGGCTCGAGAATTCATGACCATTTCCCAGGCGGGCAAATGATGTGGCCTCAAATCTGTAAAAGCTGGCGGCGAGATCGGGCCCGCTGCAGCATCTTCAGCCGCTTTCAAAAGCCCTTCGACTGTGTTAACTATCGGCTTTTTCCTTGGTCCGACGGCGCCTTTTCTATTCGCCACAATCACCTCACAATCAAAACCCAATTCAAAATGACTGGGGGGACGTAGTCCAGGGGGCCCGCCCTAAGCTTTTAGGTACCGGCCCCTAAACTACATGGTTACTTGATAAATAACTAGTTATTAACTACGAACTTACTAATTGAATCGCAAAGTTTGTTAAGCTCTAAGACTCCGTCAACCTCAATCGTGTCGTCGTCCTCGTTGTATAAATCCAAACAACCTAAATCTTGCTGTTGGTTTCTCAACTCTTCAACGATAACATCTCGCAGAGTTTTCTTTGTTACTTGTTCCATGGGTGCTCCGGGTCGTTGGGTACGCCATCAGCGTTGCAACCTGCTCTGCGTATCCATCCTCTCTCTTTAATACTCTTGTTAGCGTGATGTCGCTTACACAACGATTGAAAGTTAGACTCGTCGTCCTTGCCACCCTTGTGTATTGGTACCACGTGGTCCACCTCTTCAGCAGCAACTAAATAACCTTGCTTCTTACAGTGTACGCACAGTGAGTGCTCACGTAGCCACCGTGCTCTGCGCTTGACTGCTCTGCTACCTGTGAGGCGTGCGTGTACCATGCAGCGATTATACTCTTGCGCTCGTAGTGGGGGCGCTCTATGGGCCGTAATCATGCAGGCCCACAAAGTTGCCTGTTGCCTTTATAAAACGCAGATCTATCTACTACTACCCTAATTTATTACTTACTTTTCTTTTTATGTTAAATTCCTCCCCCTATTCTAGAATATAAAGAAAGTAAAGGCAACAGGCAACTTTGTGAGGGCCCCCACAGAGCAGGGCGCAGGGCGCATAGTTATTGCACAGTACGCCGCATAAGTGCTTGATTACCAAGGACATATCGCCCCTGTTGTACGTAATTAAAATAACAGCATACGATTACTCAACAAATTTTCTCAGTTGCCTTGTTGCCTTTTGGTCGCGCGACAAAGGCAACTGAGCTCTAAAATCGCTGAAGAAACAGACCAAAAAGGACTCAAATGGGTACAAAAACGGGGCCAGAATTGGCCCAAAAAAGCTTCATTTCCATCATTTTGTTGCTCTCTTCGCGCAACCAGAGGGCCTTGGGGCAACAGATAAGGCAACTAGGCAACTACTTAAAGATGGCAGAAAGTGAGCTTGAATCACTTGTTTTGCCGCCTATAGAAGAGAAATCTCCACCAGGAAGGCCAGCTAAGAAGTACCTGGCCGGTTGGGGCTACACCCATGACGTAAAGGCCGCAAATGAGACTATGACCCTTTCAGAAATTTCTAAAATAGTCAATCACAGTCCCCCCGCCATAGCAGCTAAGATGTCAAGGCACAAAATGGGCATCGCTCAATACATGATCCAAGAAAACAAAACTACTCCAGGATCCTACGGGCCTCCAGATGAGAGTGAAGCTATACCATTCACAGTGTTCAGAGATAATCCTAATGAGGCGGAGTGATCATGGCGCAGGGGCAGTACAGCCAGGCAGCAATAGAAAAGCTTGCGTCATCGGGGCTCACAGTAGCAGACGCTAAAAAGCTTCATATAGACTATCTCAGTAGGGAGAGAACGGCCAAAGAAAACAAATCGTACAAGCCACTAGAAAGCCTCCGCTTCGCTTACCTAGAGCCCAGTGGAAAGAAGATGGGTAATGGAGTCGCGTACACGCGCATCAGATACCTAGAGCAAGAAGCAGGATTTGCTCAGCAGACCAAGGGCAAGAAGTTATCCTACATGCAAGCAGCGGGCAGTGAGACGTATGCCTACTATCCACCTAACCAAGATTGGAGCATTCTCAATGACCCAACCATACCACTCATCATTACGGAAGGCGAGCTCAAAGCGGCTAAGGCTTGTAAGGAAGGATTCCCAACGATTGCGGTTGGTGGCGTCTGGGCGTGGCGTAGTGTCAACCAAGGGCACACATGGCTACCATCACTCGATTTTCCGGTTTGGTATGGCAGGCACGTTTATATTTGTTTCGATGCCGACTACCATGGTAACGCCAACGTCTCCCGGGCTCTTATCGCCTTGGCAGAGGAATTGGTTGACAGAGGCGCTCACCCGCATTTAGCCATTACGCCCGAGGTGGCGGAGATAGAGAAGACCGGCATCGACGATTTCCTGACCTACGGGGGCAAGGATGCTAATGAGCAATTTGCGCTCATGCTCCACGCGTCTCCTATGATAGGCTTGTGCAAACATCTAATTGCCATGAACAAGAAATACATCTACGTCCAAGACCCGGGCGTGATAGTCAACCTGAAGAGTCTGCATAAAATCACCCCATCTGCTTTCAAAGAGCATACAGAGTCCAAAGAGAAGATCTTAGAGCTCACGCTCACGCCCGAAGGAGAGACTCAAGCTAAACGAGCATCGGCAGCAGCTGCTTGGATACGCTGGCCTATGCGCAACGAGTGTGGCAGATTAACCTACCGGCCAGGGGCCGAGAAAATAGTGGAGAAAGAAAATGAGCTCGAGCTCAATATATGGAAAGGTTGGGGTTGTGATTCTAGACGTGGATCAACTAAGCCGTTTGAACAACTTATTGAGCATTTATTCACAGGAGCTAATAGAGCTACAAAAGAATGGTTCCTTGATTGGTGTGCTTATCCCATCCAGAATCCTGGATCAAAAATGTCTAGCGCAGCTGTTATCCACGGAGTGCAACAGGGAACTGGAAAGTCAATGGTCGGTTATTCGCTCGGACGGATCTACGGGGATAATTTCAGCGAGATTGACCACGCAGACCTTCAGTCTCCTTTTAATGAATGGGCGGAAGGAAAACAGTTTGTCATGGGAGACGACGTTGCGGGAAGTAATAAGAGGGCTGACGCAGACAGATTGAAGAAGATGATCACTCAGCAAGAGATTCGGATCAATGGCAAATACGTCCCTAGCTACGCCATACCAGACTGCGTCAACTACTTCTTTACGGCCAACCACTCAGATAGCTTCTATCTTGAGGACTCAGACCGCCGCTTCTTTATCCATGAGGTAACAGTACCCCCACTAGATGAGCAGTTCTACACAAACTATATGAACTGGTTGGAAAATGGCGGGGCGGAAGCTCTCTTCTATTATTTCCAGCACAGAGACATCTCGAAATTTAACCCCAAGGCCCCTGCGCTGCGTACAGCTGCTAAGGACAGCATGATCAGCTCGGTGCAATCCGACCATGGCGCATGGGTCAGGGAGCTTAGGGACGACCCAGATAGTATGCTGATGATAGGGTCTGCCAGAATTCAGCGTGACCTATTCACGGCGCAGGAGCTCTACGCTCTCTATAACCCAGACGATAGGCCGATGCGGGTCACTGCGGGCACTATAGGTAGAGAGCTTTCGAATGCAGGCTTTGCCAAGGCCAATGGGGGTTCTAAGCTATTCTGCAACATCGACGGTCGCAGGCGGACGCTTGTGTTTTATATAGTGCGCAATAAAGAGAAATGGTTAAGCGCGTCAACCAAGGAAATGACCGCGCACATTAACGCTGCTGAGAAGAAGTTCAAAGCGGCAACAGCGAGAGGGTGATATGGAAAAATCTGCTTATCTGAGTGCCGACGGTAAATATAGATACAGTCTTTGGCGAAGGTGGGGAGAGACTCACAGAAATGTAATGTTTATAGGATTGAATCCTTCTACAGCCGATGCGCAAAATGACGACCCTACTATCAGGCGTTGTGTAGGGTACGCAAAAGAATGGGGGTTCGATGCTTTGTCAATGACAAATCTTTATGCCTACAGATCGCCGTTTCCAGAAGGATTGTACGGCCCAGAAGATCCTGTTGGCTTCCATAATGATTTTGTGTTGAGAACTCAAGCTAAAAGAGCCGACCTTATTATTGCTGCTTGGGGCTCAATGGCAAAAATGTTTGGCAATAGACATGAACAGGTGGCTTCTATGATACCAAATTTACACTGTCTTAAATTGAATAAAGACGGAGCACCGGCGCACCCCCTGTACCTAAAAAAAGATTTAACGCCGTTTTTGTTTGCGGCTCCGGTTAGAGGGTGATATGAACGGACCAACGGGACAAGAGTACTTGTCTGGCCTAGCGCACAGTAACAGTAGCGAGAACAGATCTAGTGCAGCCCAAATCAGAGTGTTGACCGATTTGGCTAATCAACTTTTGACTAAAATAGGGAAGCTCGAAGACCGGGTTGAAATTCTCGAGTCGGACTACGCATCACGCTACGGGTATCTACCAACTACAAAGGAGAAGTAGCATGAACGAAAGAGGTACAGGACGCACAACTAGAATGCTGCAAGACGCGGTGGCTAGGTGTTTTGAAACTCAACGACCAGTTGCGGTGGTCATCCACAATAAACAATTTTTTGGGTACTGCGCGAGTCTTGTGAATGACGTCGTTCTTAGAGGGTCGGAAAACACCATTATAGATCCTAGGCGCCAACGGATTAGTTTTGGAGACAACAGAATTCTTTTCTTTAGCGTCGAGGAAATTGTGAATTCTCATAGACTGAGAGGGCTTGAATTGGGTGGGCTGTTCATCGACCATTCAGTATCAACTATAGTGCCCAACCATTCTGCGCTGATTCGTCTTGAGCAAGAAATAGAAGTTGCCTTTGCTGGAATTCGGGGGCAACAAAATTGTAAGCGGCGGAAAACCCGAATAAACCGTTGTACAAGTAAATAACTAGTTAGTATAATTTTGAAAGCCTATTCAGAGGCTGTTACCCAACCAATGGAGAAATACCAAATGAGCAAATTGCTTGAAGATCCGAAAGTCGCCGCGCTTGTTGACAAATCTGTTACAAAAGCAAAGAAAGAAGCTGCAAAAGCTGCTGCCGACGTTGTTCAAAACTTGCTTGATAATTTGAAGGCCGATGGCGAAGTGCCCAGCGGCAAAGTTGCTTATGCTTCTACTCTACGCGACCTCAAATCTGGCATCAAAGCCGTCGGCACCGCGGATCTTTCCAACCCGCCGGCATCTAAGTAACTAAGTAAGCAGCTACGATTGCGACAAGTACTCTAGGCCCTTAGCGGCCTAGTTTTCATTGAGGAGCAAAAATGAACGAGCACCCACTATTCCCCATCTTCTTAGAGGCCATAGCGCAATGCACAAGGGGCAAGGGAGACAGGCACGGAGGAGAGCGCGTCGACTTCATGAAGCAACCATGGAACCACTATGGCGAGTTGCACGGACGTGGGTTTCTAACTGGCCAAGCCGCCAAGAAGCTTGAGGAAGCGGCATCAATTAAATACGACGAGGAATTTGTCAATGAAGCGCTTGGAGCAATCGTCTACATCGGGATGGCTATCATCCACGAGCGTAACCGCATCACAGATATTGACCGCATTGGCAGTATTGAGACTGAAACCTTCGGCAACCTTGATACAGGTCAGAGCGGCAAAGAGACGATTGTCTCAGCAGTTGCATCCGGACAAATCGATCCAACCGTCATCAACCCACCAATCGGAAGGCGCATCGACGCAAGAACAGTCACCGATGCCGACCTTCGACGAGGTCCAGAAAAGCGCAGCCCTTCTTATCGAGCTACTCGAAACACCTAAAGAATGCCCGTCTTGTGACGGTAAGGGGAGGATAGAAGTGCGCCGCGGATTCAGCACTACTTACTGGCGGTGCGGCGACTGTGGCGGCCAGAGAACTAAGAGGAGAATTAAATGCGAGCTGTAACGCCCAAGAGATCTAAGCTCAGGATGCCCAAAACCATTGGAGCATGTGCTGACCTACTGTATAAACTCAGAGATGAGAAGGCAGCAGCTAAGAAAGTGGTCGATGCTATCGAAGCTGATGAGAAGATGGTCAAGGAGTACATTATCCAGACATTGCCCAAGTCCAATGCTGAGGGCGTGACTGGCAAAGTTGCTAATGTAGCCGTAGTCCGCAAGGAAGTGCCTCAGGTCAAGGACTGGGATAAATTCTATGCACACGTCAAACGGACCAACGCGTGGGATCTTATGCAGCGCCGGCTATCTGACTCTGCTGTTAAAGAGCGGTGGGAGGCCGGTAAGAAGATTCCGGGCGTAGAAGTGTTCACGGCTGTGTCTGTTAGTTGCACAAAAGCAAAATAACGGTGTACATCTCAAATAACTAGTTATATTATCTAGATTCTTAATCCAAGGAGCAGTAACCATGGCAGCAAAGAAACCAGGTACAGAGGTAATCAATTGGCAAGAGCGGCTTGAAAAAGAAGCCAACATTGCGGCCGAGCAAGAGAAGAATATCGGCAGCGGCGCTTTCTTCAGCCTTAAAGGCGGCATCCTTAGCTGGAACGGAGAGGCGCTGCTTGAAAACAAGATGGCAGTTGTCATCTGCGACTCGGTCCTTGAGAACGTGTTTTACGAAGAAGAATACGACCCAGATGAGCCGGCCCCTCCGACATGCTACGCTTTTGGCCGCGACGAGGACACGATCGCCCCGTTTGAGAAAGTAGTCAAGGATGGCAATGCTCAAGCCGACCAATGTGACGGTTGCCAGTTCAATGAGTGGGGCTCAGCGGACAAGGGGCGCGGAAAAGCGTGTCGTAACGGGCGGCGCTTGGCACTAATCTCAGCCGGGCAGTTTGACAAGAAAACCGGAGAATTTGAGCTAGAGAGTAACAAGGCTCTTCAGACTGCGGCACTCGGCTTTATGAAACTGTCCCCAACCAACATTAAGGCTTACGCGACCTACGTCAAGCAGCTGAGTTCCATTGCCAAGCGGCCGCCATGGGCCATGGTGACAGAAATCAGTGTTGTTCCGGATCCTAAGAATCAATTCCGGGTTATTTTTGAAGCATTACAGGATGTGCCAGATGAATTACTTGAAACTGTTTCCGCCCGCCATGACGAAGCCAAAGCCTCAATCGAATTTCCGTACGCAGACTTTGATGATGAACCAGAAGCTGCGTCAAGAGGAAGGTCGCCTAAAGGCCGGAAAGCTCCTGCTAAAAAAGCGGCGGCAAAATCACGCGGAAGGAAATACTGAGATAGATTTCAGAGATTTTCTCGCCGAGACTGGGCCCGTTAAATACGCGCGGGCTCTTAAATGTGTTGGCGGCATCAAGGTTCTTGAATATGGATCTTGGGAAGACGCCGCCAATCTGATTGATTTGCCACTTTATGGCCTAGATTGGATGGGGCCTGTTAGGCAAATTGATGGGCCGGGCGCGTTGTCCGAGCATTACTAAGGATTACCATGCCAAAACGATCTACTAAGGGGGCCCTCGATTCGTGGGCCGACCTCAACAAATTTCTCCTAGATGCCGATGAAGGAGAGTGCGTTCAATTGTCTAGTGAAGAGAGGCGTGGTCGGCGGCGCCAACAATTTCTGCTTCGTATTCATTCGCGGTTCAATAAGGTGCGGGCTGAGAATGAGAGGCTGCGGATCAAGGAGGACGTATCATGACCGTTGAAGAGAAAATGTCGTTCTGGTATTTGTTCATTGGCTCGTTTCCAAAGACTATATCAATTGTATTTGGGGTTGCATTTATAGGAGCAGCCATTTTTTCCTGCGCCACGTTTATGAACGAGCTTATGAACGAGCCGCTTGGCATAAAACACACCGAAGCACTGGGAAATGCTCTTTCAACTACATTGCTTATCGGCATGTTGTGTTTTATGTTGTTTGGATTTGTAGGAACTTTGATTATTCAATTGATCCTTAAGCCAATTGTATATGTGACCTACTGGATGTTGTTTTAAATGGAGACTAAAATGACAACCATTTTGATAATTGCAATCGTTTCAATTTTACTGGGCGGTCTTAACGGGTTGAACCGTATGTGGCTTAAACCGGGCGCAATCACCAATGACGTGAAAGCTTACTATATTTTTGGTGTTGGCGGCGTAACGGCTATAGTCTTGTTTTGCGCTTTGACTCTCTTCGCTGTACTGTGGGGCTTCATATGAGCCATCCGGCTCCAGTCACCATTGACTTTGAGACACTGGGCATTCAGAAGCGGCCGCTGTATCCGCCGTGTCCGGTCGGCGTGTCTATTAAATACCCGGGCAAGCCTGCTAAGTATTACGGGTGGGGCCATCCGACTGGCAACAACTGTACTTGGGCGCAGGGCTACAAGGCACTAAGCAAGGCGTGGAAGCATCATGATGGGCTACTCTTTCAGAACGGAAAATTCGACGTCGACGTGGCAACCACCCACATGGGTGTTGAGATGCCGAACTGGAGACGAATCCATGACACAATGTTCCTTCTCTTTCTTGATTCTCCACACGAGAATAGTCTCAGCCTTAAGCCCTCCGCTGAACGGCTTCTCGATATGCCGCCAGAGGAACAAGATGCCGTGGGTGAGTGGCTCATTGAGAATCAGCCCATTACTGGTATCAAGATCACCAGAGGAAAGGGGGGGCAACACTATTTCGGTAGGTACCTCGCCTACGCGCCGGGCTCCCTTGTCGGAGTGTACGCTGATGGTGATGTTATACGGACTGAAAAGCTCTTCAATCTACTGTATGCCAAGATTGTTGAACAAAATATGGTACCGGCGTATGACCGCGAACGGGAACTCATGCCGTGCCTGTTGGACATGGAGAGACAGGGACTTCCCGTTGACCACAAGAAGCTCGATTCAGACGTTAAGAAGTATGCCACTTGGTTGGAAACCATTGACAGTTGGATCTATAAGCGAATCAAATGCGAAATCAATCTCAACAGCGGGGAACAGCTTGTTGAAGCAATGGTTGCATCAGGAAGAGCTGATCCGGAACTCATACCGCTAACACCGACCGGTAAGTATCAAACAAACAAGGATGCGTTGCTACTGGGAGTGACAGACAAAACGCTTCTAGCGGTGCTTAAGTATCGCACTCAGCTCAACACATGCATGAGCACCTTCATGAAGCCGTGGCTTGAGATAGCCGATATGTCTGGCGGTCTTATCTACACCACGTGGAATCAGATTAAGTCGGCTCTAGGCGGTGGCAGCGTGGGGACAAAGTCGGGCAGGCTGTCATCTACACCGAACTTTCAAAATATCCCAAATGATTTTCAGCCCATTTTTGCTCACGAGCAGAAAGGTCTGGCTAAATGCCCATGGAAAGACCTGCCGCATTTACCATCAGTACGCCAATACATTGTTCCGTTCCCTGGGCACATGTTCATTGACCGGGATTACTCTCAGCAAGAGCCGCGCATTCTGGCAGACTTTGACGGAGATGCTTTGCTAGAGCAGTATCTTGAGAATCCTTGGCTTGATTTCCATGACAACGCGCAAGAGAAGCTTGCAGAGCGCGGCAAGATATACGATCGCAAACCGGTGAAAAACACAAACCTAGGCCTCATCTACGGCATGGGTGTGGGTACTCTTGCTGAGCGCAATGATATGGAAGTGATCGAAGCCAAGAGTTTGAAGAATGCTATTCTTGAAATGTATCCCGGCCTTAAGGAAATGTATAAGGAGATGAAGCGCCGAGCCAAGGCCGGCGAGCCCATCAGAACATGGGGTGGTAGAGTCTACTACTGCGAAGAGCCGAAGCTAGTCCGCGGCAGGCTGATGCACTTCGATTACAAGATGGTGAACATACTTATTCAAGGGTCAGGGGCTGACTGCACTAAGGAAGCGATTATCAGGTTCTATAAGTTCAAGCAGCCTGATTGGAAGCTTGTGCTTAACGTGCATGATCAGCTGACTGTCTCCATTGAGCCGAGGTGGTTGGGCCGTGCTATGCCGACCCTTAAGAAGGCAATGGAAGAACTTGATTTCGACGTGCCCATGTTAACTGAGGGCGCTGTGTCGAGAACGAATTGGGGTGAATTAATTGACTACGACAAGAAAGGAGTAATGCTATGAGTTGGAAGAAACCCACGCAGATTGTGGCTTGGTCATTCAGTCGGTACAGCACTTACAAGCAGTGCCCGTTGAAGGCAAAGCTGAAGTTCATTGATAAAATCGACGAGCCCAGTAACAAGGCCATGGAGCGAGGTAGCGACATACACAATATGGCGGAGCACTATATCAAGGGAGTTTTGGCCAGGATTCCTAAGGAGCTGAAACTCTTCGAGAAAGAGATGAAGGCGCTACGCAAACTGTATCGTGAACGGAACAAGAAAGGCATCATCATGGCGGTTGAGGACACATGGGCCTTTACTAAAGAGTGGGATCAAACCACTTGGAACGACTGGGCTAACTGTTGTGTCCGCATTAAGCTTGACTGCGCCGTTGAGGAGAATGAGGGCCACTTGATTGTGACCGACTGGAAGACTGGCCGGTTACGTCATGAGCAGTCAGAGGATTACAACGAGCAGCTCGAGCTCTACGCGCTGGGCGCTTTTTTGATGTTTCCAGACATCCACACTGTCGAGCCGCGACTGGCTTATCTGGATCATGGGATCACGTACCCAGAGCTCGAAGGGTCTATGACATACAAGCGCGACGACGTTCCTAAGTTGCTTAAAGCTTGGAACAACCGCGTTCGCCCTATGCTCAAGGACAAGAAGTTTGCGCCGCGGCCGAATGATAAGTGCCACTGGTGTTACTACTCTGCAGCTAAGTGTCGCGACCGCGGCGTTGAGCCACTCTGTAAGTACTAGTGAAGCCAACTCTTGAATCCAAGATAGAGCGGGATGCTTGCAAAGAGATCTTCAACTATCTTGGCATTAAGAACTCAAAGCTGAAGACCGATGAGAACGGCTTTCCAGACAGGATGTTCTGGATGCCTAACGGCAAGCCGTTTTTCATTGAGTTCAAGAGGCCGGGAGAAGTGCCAGAAAAGTTGCAAGCCCATAGGCACACCTTCTTAGAATCGCTGGGCTACACAGTAGAGACTCACGACAATGTTGCAGACGCTTTTCAGGCTGTATTCGAAAAAGTGGACACCAAAAGGCTACCACTTGAAAGCCTTGAAATTCTTGATCGAGCATCAAAGCGGCTTGCTGCTCTTAGATCCAGGGCTCGGTAAGACATCAATCACACTGGCCGCCATCGCCTTTCTTAAGAAGAAGGGGCTCATACAGAAGGTGCTCATCGTTGCTCCTATTCGTGTGTGCCAGTTAGTGTGGCCCGCAGAGCGCAACAAATGGAAAGATTTTCACGGCCTATCTATGGTGCTGCTCCACGGCCCAGATAAAGAGGAGCTGCTTCAGATTCCAGCTGACATCTATCTAGTGAACCCAGAAGGCCTAGACTGGCTGCTCGGTGTTGAGAAGCAGATGACTAAATCTGGCAAACAGTCAATTAAACCAGACCGCAAGCGATGGAAGAAGTTTGGGTTCGATACCATTGTCATTGACGAAATCAGCAAGTTCAAGCACCACGGCAGCGGGCGGTTTAGAGCGTTGAAACAAGTGAACGATACACTTCAGCGTCGGTGGGGGTTAACCGGGTCACCGGCATCCAACGGGCTCATGGGTCTGTTCGGCATCTGCTTCATTGTTGATGGCGGCCGCACATTTGGCCAATTCATCAGCCACTACCGTCGCAAGTACTTCCACCAGAGCTACAACGGGTTTGGTTGGGAACTACAAGAAGATGCAGAGGAGAAGATCTACGATCGCATTGCTCCACTGGCGCTTAGAATGGCGGCCGAAGATTACATCAAAATGCCCACTCTGGTGCCCAACTATATTAAGGTGAAATTGCCCGACAAAGCCCGTCGGATTTACGATGAGGTGTGGAAGGATCTGATAGCTGAGATTGACGAGCGAGTTGTCACAGCGGCTAACAGTGGGGTGCGGATAAACAAGTGTCGTCAGATAGCCAATGGAGCCATCTACTTAGATCCTGATGTTCAAGCTCTGTTGAAGCTGCCTACTAAGAACCGCGAGTGGGTTGAGGTGCATGACGAGAAGATCAAAGCGCTTGATGATCTTATAGACTCACTTCAAGGCACTCCGCTCTTCGTTGCCTACGACTATGGGCACGATTTAGAACGGCTGCTCAAGAAGTTTGGCAAAGACACTCCCAATATAGGTAGTGGAGTGACAGCAGCCAGAGCGCAGGATATAGAGAGACAATGGAACGCAGGCGAGATACCTCTGCTTTTGGGACATCCTCAATCTGTGGGGCACGGCTTGAACTTGCAGAACGACAAGAAGCACATCTGTTGGTTCAGCATGATCTACGACTTCGAACTGTACGACCAATTCATTCGCAGAATTAGACGCAACGGAAACAAAAGTGGCCGTGTCTTCGTGCACCATATTCTGGCAGAAGACACAGTTGATGATGACATGCTCTTAGCAATGTCTGCTAAGAACAAGAGTCAACAGGAATTGTTTTCAGCCCTTAAAAAGCGAGCCAAGATGAAGTACTGAGGTTTGTGGCCATTGTTACAAATTAATTGGCCAAAAGAGTGTACATCTCAAATAAATAGTTATATTATTAATTCTTCAATCAGACGTACACACACACTTAACACAGCACCCCAGGAGAAACAAAAATGACTATCAAATCATACGCAAAACGTGACTCGGCTACCGCAGCTCTTCGTAAGATGGGCCTTGGAAGATCTTCGTACGACCAACTGCTTAATTTAGACTCTGACGATCGTTGGTACTTCAACGCCGACGAGGCTGCCGCGTTGCTCAAGTCTTTTGATGATCAAATCGCGCGAATTACTAAATCAGACGTTGACAAAGCAATCATCAAACCAAAGCCAACCAAAAAATCCAAGCCGGCTAAGAAGGCTTCGACTAACGGCAAAGAAACTGTGTCTAGCCGCATTCGCTCGTTGATCAACGAAGGACACAGCAACTCAGAAATCTGGGAAATTGTGCAGCCCGAGTATGATCTTGACGACAAAAAGCGCAGCTACCCAGCATGGTATCGCAGCCAAATGAAACGCGCGGCCGAATAATGGATCTCGAAACCACGCGAGAAATCTTAGTTAACGCCATCGCTTGGGCTGTTGTTTTATACGTCGGGTGGTGGCTTTTCGGGAGAGATGACGATGACGATTGAAATCATCGATGAATCCTACGCTGGGCTAGAAATCCATCAACTCTACATCGATGGCGGTAGAGCTGTAGCCGCTATTCGTAGACCGGGCCAACCGGTTGAATTATCTTGGCAAGTGTATGGCCCGCAATTCTGGCCAGATGCCCAGAAAATTATCCAAGGATTGGTACAGCTGTCTTTCATAGCTGATCAAATGCATTCAACAGGGAGAGTTTCAAATGCCGGCAAGAAAACAAGAGCCAAAAGAAAGTAGTTTGTCTCCGGGCGTGTTCTCAGATAAAAAACGGCATACCTGCATACTGTGCTCGTCGTCATCTGGCAAAGCGCAGTACATTCCGCTCTGCATAGCGGACGGCATGGTTGTGCGTGAAGTATCTGTAGATGAATTCCAAAACACTTGGAAAGCAATACCTGAGTATCCTCTTGATCGCGCAGCTGATTTGTATATCCAATACGCGCTAGACATTGGCGCTGAATCAGATGCCATCGACTATCTTTCAAAGATGACTAAGAACCAGAAAGAAGCGATTGCTAAGGTCAAAGCCAATGGCCCACGCGATGTCAAGCAAGTCATGCGTAAAAAATCAGGCCCCATGAGTCCAGCCGGTATGACAGAAGAAAAGGCAAGAGCTAAACCTTCAGGTCCACCACCAGTTTTTAAGGAGAACAAAAAGCAAGCGTCTAAGAAAGCGCCGGCTAAAAAGGCCGTAGGACCCAAGAAGCCGTCAGCAGCATCACGGTTTAGAGAGTTAATTATGGAGGGCAAGCTTAGCGATCAGCAGATCTTTGCTGCCGTCCAAAAGGAATTCGGCTTGGATGATAAGCGATTCACTTACGTTAAGTGGTACCGCGACAAGCTGCGCAAAGATGGATTGAACCCACCAGAAGCCAAGGAGAAATAGCATGCCTAAAACACGGGAGATTTTAAGAGATGATAGGGATTACGATACAACACAGCTTCGAGAAGCCGGACACGGACGTACACTTCACCGCGACTATTCAGCTCACTTCTGGCGATGGTCTTTCGCCCGACGATTTATCACACCTAAGGACAATGTGCTCGAAATTGGTTGCGGAGAAGACCGCCCGTTATCTAAAATCCTTACAGGTGGAGCTGCCGCAAGCGTCGGCCGGTATACTGGCGTGGACATCAATAAACTTAAGCCATCTCAGTCTCAGCGTCTCACCTTCCACGGGGAGTTTAATTTCGTCACAGAACACAAGAAGCTCTTGACTGGCGAGAACGCAGATGGGTTTGACGTAGTCGTGCATCTTGAAGTGATTGAGCACATGAAGGTGGAGCACGGCCGCAAGCTGCTTCGAAATGCATTCGCATGTTTGAAGCCGGGCGGAACGATGCTCATGTCTACCCCGTGCTACGACGGTAAGCGGCATGCTGCTAACCATATTCATGAGTACACTGTTCCTGAGCTTCAGAAGGCTACTGAGAAGGCTGGCTTCGAAGTTGTGAAACGCTACGGTGCATTCATGGACATCAAGCACATCGGCAAGAAAGACCGCAGCAACAATGAGTGTACCGATGCTGCCATTACCGAGGTGTACCAAGCGCTCAGGGAGTATTACGACAACGATGCACTGAGCTGCTTCTTTGCTCCGCTGTATCCTGACAACGCCCGCAACAACTTGTGGGTTTGCCGCAAACCAAATTAAGGAGAAATCAATGAGAAAGAATTTTGATGACGTGCGTGAATTGCACGAGAGTTTTGCTATTGCCGTCAACGACACACCGCATCTGTTGTGTCGTCGGTTAGCCCAAGAGCGGATAGATTTCATTGGTGAAGAACTCGATGAATTGTACGATGCCATGAGTGCTGACGACATCAACGAAATAGCCGATGCGCTGATCGACATTGTGGTCGTTGCTATGGGCACTGCGGCTATGATGGGCCTCCCGTGGCAAGAACTGTGGGACGACGTGCATCGCGCCAACATGGCTAAGGAGCGAGGAGTAGGGAAGCGAGGCAATGCAGTCGACCTCATCAAGCCTGAGGGCTGGGTGCCGCCTCACACACGAGATATTCTGCAAGAAGCGGGGTATAACTTTGACAATCCACCGGAGCCTCATGATGACAGACGCACAAAGATTTCCTGAGAAGCAAATCGTAATCTTTGAAGGTTGCGATTGCACTGGCAAGACCACCGCTGCCAAGGCCTACGCGGCAGCGACTGGGGCCGATTACATCCACAACGGGCCGTATTTGGGCAAGACCGGGTCTGAGCTGTTTAACGTTTATTTTAATCAGATGGAATTCTCTAGACTCAACGACATTCCAGTTGTCATTGATCGTTGTTGGGTCAGTGAGAATATTTACGGACGGGTGCTGCGCGGAGGATCTAGGTTATCTCCTGACCAGACAACTGAGTTACTCGAAATGGCAGAGCATTTAGACGTTGAATTCATCGTCTGCGACCCTGGGTTAGACCAAGTTAAAAACACTTGGTTATCTCGCCGACAAACTGAGCTGGTAGTGGATACTGAGAACCTTGAGAAGGTTTGGAATTATTACTCTGCGCTTGGTAATGCCAGGGCAAAGATTTACGACTGGCTCGAGTTCAAGGACTGCTCGATGGATGACCTTATCAACTTCATAGAGGATTAAAACATGTTTGACACAAATAGAAGCTACATCGAAACTGCGGACGCCGTCATTGCGTACGGAGGCGGGGTTAACCCACGGGGGCAAGGCACTGTGGAAGTTATTGGTCATCAGACAGCGGTAAATATGAGGAAGCCTATTATCACGCTGCCAAGTCGTGCGCTTAACTACCAATTCATGTTTGCAGAGGCCGCTTGGATTCTGAGAGGTGATGACAGTCTAGCGCCTTTGGTTAAACACATCAACAGGATGAAAGACTTCAGTGACGACGGTGAAACGCTGTCTGGCGCTTACGGCCCACGTTACGTCGATCAACGCGACTATGTTTTGGATGCCTTACTGAGTGATCCTACAACTCGGCAGGCTGGTTTGACATTGTGGAAACCCAGTCCTACGCCAAGTAAAGATATACCATGCACCCTTGCACTGTGGTTCTTAATCCGAGAAGGCCACTTGTGGGTACATGCTTTCATGCGGAGTAGCGACGTTTGGCTGGGGTTGCCGTACGACATCTTCAGCTTCAGTATGATAGGCCATGACATTTGTGCACGGTATAACTTAAACAACGGCGGCGAAACCATCAAGCCGGGCGGTTTAATTATCTCTGCCGCGTCGACCCACGTGTATGACAGAGATGCCGACCTCGTTAAGAACATGGTCAAAGAGTCTACGGAGTATAGGAATAGGCCACTACAGTTGGAAACACCCAGCGCGTTGCACACAGACCCGATGTTCCTGATGCACTGGCTTGAGGACACATCCAATGATCCTGAAGCCGCCAGAAACTGCTGGAAAGTTGATGGGATCTAGAATCTCAACCTACGCATGGTTATCTGAGATGGCACAGATAACTGCCAAGAGATCTACGTGTGCACGCCGTCAGGTCGGTTGTGTTCTTGTGGACTGGCATAATAAGGTTCTATCTACGGGGTACAACGGCACGCCGGTGGGTTTCAAGAACTGCTCAGAGGCTCGTGCACGAGACGGAGGTGGTCTGGTGTGCTCTGCCAGAAACTCTCCTTCTGGAGAAGATCTTGGTGGGTGCCACGCCGTGCATGCGGAACAGAACGCGCTGCTCCAGTGCCCGGATGTTAACACAATCAAGACCTGCTTTGTCACGACCAGCCCGTGTGTCCACTGTGTGAAGATGCTACTCAACACATCTTGTGATCAAATAGTTTTCTTAGAACCTTACGCTCATGAAGCAACTTCTCGAGAGCTGTGGTTGAGCTCTCCTATAGAGAGACACTGGAAGTTCTGGGCACTAGAAGGATACGAGCTGTCTGGCAGAAACTAATCAGGATCGATCTAGTTTAACCTCCTAGCTGAAGTGTTAAGGCCCTCTACGTTAGCGCGTCTGAGGGCCTCTTTTTATTCCGCAATAAGAAAAACCCAAGGCCTTTCAGCCCCGGGTTAACAAGAATCTTCACAACATAAAGAACAGTCGTTGTGGCGCCTAGTCCACAACCAATCCTCCATCAAGGATCTCGCTTGGGCCAAGGGTCTCTCTTGCCGCCCGAATATTGTCTAGCCAGCCCTTTGTCAATCATCACAGCCGACAGCTCTCGCCCGTCTTTAAGTGTGATTGTGGCAATGAACCTTCCGTACTTGCCAGTTTTATCCTTGAACGTCTGGATATGGTCGATGCCGTCAGACGTAAGGAGGCGGGCGTAGTCCGTAGCCTCATTGTAGAACATGTCGCCGCGCTCAGGAGTGTCGTGGTTTGCACACCTGAATTGGGCCTTGCGCAGCACATCCATCCCCAGATCCATCAGAGCATTGAACGTGTCGCCGTCTACCCAGCGCGTGATTTCAACGTGCCAATAGATAAACTTCATGTTTTCTTGGCCGCTCATTTCTGTAACCACCTTGGCCATTTGGCTAACCAGCCGAACGCGTCAACTGCGGCGAAATATACTTTGGCTACAGCTCTCCACGCCCGGTCTCTTACTGCTGCGCACAAGCAGCATTCTTTGAACTCATGATCAGATAGCGCTCTGGCTTTAGTTGGATTTTTGTAGTCCTCGTCGTGCTGCTTACAACAGGCGTTGAACTTTTGGCTCAACCATTTCCGTAACCATTTTGGCCACCCCTGCGGCCCACAGTAATAAGGTGGTTTTATGCCCATGCTAATCCTGATATGTCCGGCGGAACCACTCTTGTAACCCCAGCAACTTTTCTCTGGCCGGGTACATCAATTCGCCGTAGTTAAGGCCGCAGACAAAAAGCTGTTTGTCTTTGTCTGGCGGGTAATCGAAATGGCTGTGAGGTTTAATGGGAGGTTCCAGCAGATTATCTGGCGGAGGGACTGGGAGCTTCGGAGCCGGGCAATCCGGGACTCTGTAAACTATCTTTTCTACGGGTTCCTGTGGCGAGATCATCGAGCAGCCCGCGAACACGGTCAGCAACATCGCACTCAGAAAGACGTTTGCCAAACTCACTGCTAAGGGCCGACAAAGCTGCTTCTCGGTCTTTTGTAACCTGTCTCGCCCGCCGCGCTGCTCTAGCGTTTGCATCTGCTCTCTCCTTTTCTTGCTTGACCCGTTCATTCATCTGCTCTAGCTCTGCGTCAAGCAAGTTCTTTAGTTTAGCCGCTTCTGATTCTTGCCAGTTAAGCCGGTCTGATCTTCTTCCATCTATGCAGGCTGACAAGCCCGATTCGGCGTCTGATACTTTCTTTTCAAGGCTGTTAACAACACTGTTGTGGTACATCCACGCGGCAAGGGCAATTGCTCCTGCGCCAATGATGGGCAGGAACGGTCTAACAACTAGAAGGGCTGGATGCATTAGTCAGGCCTTTTCATTTGTATGTGTGGGCCGTCCTTAGATTTCCAACGGCCTCCCCATGTCAATTCTACTCCGATCTGAATGCTTGCTGGTCTGTAACACCCAAGCCAAACTCTCTCGTAAGGAGCCATCTCTTGGACGACCTTGTTGCGATGGACCAAAGCAAAATCGATTGCATAGGCCTTGCCGTCTTTCCAAGGAAGGTGGTAGCTATCCATCGTCCACGATGCTCCCGCTCTGACGTATTCTTCTTGCTCGGCAAGGGTTCTGACCCCGTCAGTAATGACCATAGCGCAGCCAGACAACTGAGTGACTTCATAGTCGAAGTAATCAAATGCTTTGATGGCAACCAACTGAAGCTTGTCAGCTACGCCAATCAAATTTCTCGTAGACCTTTTATCCATTATCCGACCGGCTGTTTAGTCAACTCGCGCAAGAAAATGTTTGCCAGCGAAGACCCTAGTAAAACGTAAGGTGACCAGGATCCAAATACAGAGGACTGGGTCTCTAGAACCGCCAGCGCTAGAATGGCGCAGTTGAACCAGTATGTCTTACTTTTGTATCGTGGCTTCATGTCACTCTCCGAATATCATTTTGCTCAGGGTCACCTTCTTGGGGTCTTCAATGACAAACGGAATCGGCTCCACAAACAGACTTACCTGATACCCAATCAAATTGAGCTGATGCCCAAACAATTGAAAGTTAACCGCATGACATGAGTAAACAATCTCTGACGCATAGAACCCCGCTCCAGGATTCATCCAAGACGGCACCCGGAATCGAATAGGCGCACGACTGATTGCCGCCTGAGAGCGTGCAATCAAATCCTTGAAGCTGACCCTGACGGTTCTTAGTTCTTCTTTCCATCGTTTGGCGTCGGTCACTGTTCGATAAATTGTCATATTGCAATGGTGGTCAAGCGCACGTTGTCGATCTACCTCGATCCACATTTCAACCCGCTTGCCTGGTGCGGCGTTTTTCACCGACACAACATCTATCACCCTAGCCGGTGGCGTTCTTTCAAGCGCTTTCACCCAAACAAAAACAGCTAAAGCAGGGATTGCAAGCAGCCACAGCCAATTATGGTGGCGCTCAAACCATCTATATCCTCGGTCTATCATTGATTCAACCACTCTAAAATTGCGGCCTTCGCAATCCACACCAAGAAACCGCCGATGATGGTCAAAGGTGAAAGCACTTTCAGAACGCGGAAATACCCGTCTATCTGCCATTGCTTGAATTTCCCTTTGTCAATGAGTTCTTGAATTGACTTTTCATTTTCTAACAATCTGAAAAGAGCTGCAGTTTGCTCGCGAGATAAATTTGGCGGGATGTGTTCATTGCTCACGGCTCGCTCGCTGACTACAGGTTGAAGGGATCATGGCCGTTGAACATCCGGGTGCTGGTGTGTGTGGGGGATGGGGTCATCTTTTAGTTGCACTCTAGGCAGAGAACGAAATATCGCGAAGCCAAGGAACCTTCCTCGGATCAATAACAATAGGGCCGTGTATCGGGTTGTTTACTGTGATCACTTGTTGGAAATCAATCGAAATTGCAGACGCTGATATGTAGCGCCCACCTTTGTCGATTTCCATGAGGGCATTCCCAGAAACTGGATTGAGGCTCAAATACTCAGCCTCGTTGTAAAGACCTTGGCCAGAGAAGCCAGGAAGTGATGTCGCATTTAAGAACAGATTCTTTTGAGTGATATTCCCGTTCGGACGCGGAGTCTCCGACTCTTCCCAAGCTGACTGAAGGTCAGCGTGAAAATCGAAGCCAACTAGCAGATTGTGGGTCTGCTGATTCTCAGTTGATGCTCTATAAGAATCTGCCGCAGTCTGACCAACAAGCCTGGCA
>Ga0114952_1000453_pt1 | contig 43561 bp, 39 predicted proteins | sample SidtaG_2_FD_87303 | JGI IMG/M metagenome (GOLD analysis project Ga0114952, IMG submission 87303) | Marine algal microbial communities from Sidmouth, United Kingdom - Sidmouth_Asex2 metaG | ecosystem: Host-associated > Algae > Red algae > Unclassified | place: Sidmouth, United Kingdom | collected...
CTCATGGAAATGAATGAGGACAATCGGGAAAAAGTTTTAAAAAATCTTTCCGCAAAAGAAATTGCCGAAGAAGTTGAAGAGTTAGACACTGATGATGCTGCAGATATTATAGCAGAATTATCAGAAGAACGTCAACGCGATGTCATAAACCAGATTGAAGACGAGGCCCATAAAGCAGAAATTACAGAACTTTTATCCTATGATGAAAATACAGCAGGTGGACTCATGGCAAAAGAGCTCGTAAAAGTTTATGAAACTTGGACGGTCGCAGGCTGTATGCGCAGAATTCGTGGTCAAGCCAAAGAGGTAACTCGAGTACACTCCATTTATGTAGTAAATAAAGAAGATAAACTTATAGGTCGGCTTTCTTTAAAAGATTTGATCGTAGCAAAAAGTGAACGAAAAATATCAGATTTAGTTAAAGTAAATGTCGATTATGTTTATGTAAATGATGATGTAGAAGATGTTGCTAAAGTCATGGCAAAGTACGATTTAGAAGCCATTCCTGTAGTAGATGAAAATCAAATACTTTTAGGCAGAATTACTATGGATGATATTGTAGATGCTGTAAAAGAAGAAGCCGATAAAGATTACCAAATGTCAGCAGGTATTACTGGCGATGTTGAGGCAGATGATACCATTTTAGAACTTACAAGAGCGCGATTACCATGGCTGTTTTTAGGTCTTGTTGGTGGTATAGGCGCATTTTTAATTATGGAAGGTTTTGAAGGCTTATTTACAGGAAAAGCAAAAGTGTTATTCTTTTTCACACCACTAATTGCAGCTATGGCAGGCAACGTTGGGGTACAGTCTAGCGCCATCATAGTGCAAGGTCTCGCTAATGATGATGTGCGCGGAAGTGTAAATAGTAGATTGATAAAAGAAATGTTACTCGCCGCCCTCAACGGCTTTATATTAGCCCTCTTTCTATTTCTATTCATATGGATTTTTAAAGGCGAATTTTTCACCGCCTTAGCCATTTCAGTATCACTCGTAGCAGTCATTATCGTAGCAGGACTTATTGGTACTTTTGTTCCGCTATTTTTAAATTCACGTGGCATAGACCCTGCCATTGCAACAGGACCATTTATTACAACAAGTAACGATATTTTAGGAATTTTACTCTATTTCTGGATAGCAAAAATGATTTTGGGTATTTAGTATAATTTTTATTTGGGCGTTACCCGAAAAGGGTCGGGCTTTCACCACTCAATCCCTCCAAAAAAGTCGGGGATTTCAAACATGCCGTTCAATTCCTAACGCACAATCCGCTTAAAAAATTTTAACCCAAGATTCCATGAAGATTTGCCTAATCAATAGTTCCTCAAAGTGGCTTTAAGGGTATTTTAAAATAAAATTAAAACACTTCTGCTTCGAAAAAATAAAAAAGAATAAAAACTTTGTAATTTTACAATATGAAAATACTCCACCTAGATACCAACCACGAACTTCTAATTAATCAACTAAACGATTTAGGTTTCACAAATCATGAAGATTACAAATCATCAAAAGCAATTGTAGAAGCCACAATCCACAAGTACGATGGTATTATTATAAGAAGCAGATTCACCATAGATAAACCATTTCTAGATGCCGCAAAAAACCTCAAATTTATAGGCAGAGTTGGCGCAGGACTAGAAAATATAGATTGTAATTATGCTGAACAAAAAGGCGTATATTTAATTTCAGCACCCGAAGGGAATAGAAATGCAGTTGGTGAACATAGCTTAGGCATGTTACTATCACTTTTTAACAAACTCAACAAAGCAGATAGAGAGGTGCGACAAGGTAAATGGTTAAGGGAAAGCAATCGCGGTATTGAACTAGACGGAAAAATAGTTGGTCTTATAGGCTACGGAAACATGGGAAAAGCCTTCGCAAAAAAACTACGTGGTTTTGATGTTGAAGTATTGTGTTATGATATAAAAACTAATGTTAGCGACAAAAACGCAAAACAAGTAAACCTAAAAGAATTACAAGAAAAAGTTGATGTTTTGAGTTTGCACACACCGCAAACACAATTAACGCTCAATATGGTAAATAAAGAATTTATTAATAAATTTAAAAAATCATTTTGGTTAATAAATACAGCCAGAGGAAAAAGTGTTGTTACAAAAGATTTAGTTTCAGCAATAAAAACAGGTAAAATTCTAGGAGCAGTATTAGATGTTTCAGAACACGAAAAAGCATCCTTCGAAAAACTTTTTACTTCAGAATTACCAAAAGCATTTCAATATTTAATAACTTCAAAAAAGGTATTATTATCACCACACGTAGCAGGTTGGACTATTGAAAGTAAAGAAAAGCTGGCTCAAACAATAGTTGATAAGATTAAAACAAAATTTTGTTAATTTTATATGATTTGAAAAAGTATGTAGATCTAATTAAAAATAACACAACCAAAATAGTATTGTAAATAAATTACTAGAAAACATATTATTTAACTTCTTATGTAACATAAAGTTAAGTTAAATGACACATAATCGTAAAACGGTTTTTTTTTATTAATTTTACAGTATAATCACAAAAAACATTAAAATGTCTCAAGAAAAAAATTTAGGTGATGACCTTAACGATATGTTAGGTGATGCCAAAAATGGTGCAAAAAATGCAGCCAATAAAGTAAGTGATAAAACAGAAAAATTAGCAGATGATGCTAAGAGACTAGCTGAAGAAGCAAAAGAAAAGACGAAAGAATTTACAAATGATGCTAAAAAATCAGCTTCTGAGTTTGCTAATGATACAAAGGAAGTATTAAGTAACGAAAAAAATATTGCAATTATAGCACATATTACGATTATAGGATGGGTTATTGCATTGGTAATGAACAATAGTAATAAATCTGAAATAGGTTCATTTTATATTAGACAAATGTTAGGGCTTTCTATAATTTGGTTTATTGGAAGTTTTATTCCTTTAATTAATTTGGTAGTTTGGATTGTAATGCTTGTTTTATGGGTTATGAGCTTAATAGGAGCCTTAGGTGGCGAAAAAAAACTTACACCAGTATTAGGAGAGCATTTTCAAAATTGGTTTAAAGCATTATAATTAAACTTAAAAGCCAACCTATATGAATTGGCTTTTTAATATTACAAATTTAGTTTACAAAACTCTTATCTTTATTAGTTTAACTTTGAATATAAAACATTTATAATCTACATATTTGTATTAATTACAATAATTTAGTCCGAAATAAAACAACATAAAAAAAAGCCAACTCTTCCAAGTTGGCTTTCGAACATAACATAAATTAGCTATTAATTAGTGTCTCATGTTCTAATCTAAATCTGGGATTCTTAATACTTGACCAGGATATATTTTATCTGGGTCTGAAAGCATTGGTTTATTTGCTTCAAAAATAACTGGGTATTTCATTGCGTTACCGTAATATTTTTTTGCAATTTTTCCTAAAGTATCACCACTTGCAACGGTATGAAACTGTGCTACTGGCTCTTCATGTTCAACAGTCATTTGGTCATCAACAGTAGCAATACCGTTAGAGTTTCCAACAACTAAAATTACTTTTTCTCTTGTAGCTTGATTATAAGCAGTTCCAGAAATTGTTGCGGCATCATCATCAATAAAAACCTTTAAGTTTTCAACTTCCAATTGCAAATCTGCAATTGTTTCTTCTAGTTTTCTAGCTGCAGCTTCTTCTAGTTTTAATTCTTTTGCAGCAGCTTCAGTAGCAGCTTCTTTAGCCTCCTCAGCATCGGTTTTTCCAATACCAAATACTTTGGCTCCTGCGTTTTTAATAAATGAAAATAGTCCCATAGTTTTCTTAAATTTAAGGGTTAATGTTTGAATTTTAGGGAAGTTAATATATTTAACAATTACTCTCTAACTCTTTCGACACAAAATGTAATGCAAAAGTCACATTTAGTTAAAAAATAAATATTTTAATTCTGTATTTTTTAACTAAAAAAAAGAAACCGCTTAAAGTTTAATACTTTAAGCAGTTTCTAAACTAAATAACCAACCAAAATCTTTAGTGAAAGTCTCACTGTACTATTTTTAAACCTTCCGAGTATTTTCTCTTGGGTTTGTAACTTTATTTTTTCTATGCTTACGCATTTTGTTTTTATTTACTTTTTTTCCTTTCATGTTACCTCCAGATTTTAAATATTGAATATAACCTATTCCTTGAAACTCATAAACTGTTTCAGATGCAGGATGAAATAATTCAATCTTACTATCATTTATAACGCTTAATTCAAAATGTTCATTGTCTAAATAGTCATAATCTAACGTTAAAGTTTTTAAGAACTCATTGCCACTAATATTACCTACTCCATAAAATCCCGTGTAATCCCATATAAGATTATTTGTATTAAGACCGTTATCATCTTGCGAGCTTCTAAATTGTGAGTCGTTTCCGCCAGCTAAAAACTGTAAATAGTTTTCGTTATCAAATTCGTTTATAGCTCCAAATTCACTTGTATATGTTTTTTCCCAAGCATCATATTCTTGTAAGAAGTAATGAATATTATCATAAAACACGAAATCATAATCAAAATTATTACGTTGATAACCATTTAAAAAGTAAGATGTATCATTATTTGGGTTGTATAATTCAATCGTATCATAATCCACTTCATAAACATCAAAAGTTGAAAAACCATCAATATCATGTTGTACATCTAGAACCATATTGTAAGCATCATATTCTCCAACATCAATTCCAAACCCGTCACCATTAGTACCTAATCCTGCAATGTTATTATTTGCATACATAACGCCATTTATAAAAGAAACCGTAAATGCCTTTTGTAAAAAAGGAGTTTCACCAAAACCTTTTGTCGCATTAACATCTACATACCAAAGCTCGTAAGCATTTAATAGTTGATTTGTGGTAATTACTGGTGTGTTATTGAAATCATCTACAATAATTTGCTCAGTACAAGAAGTAAAAAGTGTTGTTACTAATACAAAGCTTAAAAGTGTTTTTATCGTTTTCATAATATAAAATTTAAGGGTTACTAATTTTGTAGTTCCAAAAGACGTGCCAAAAAACAAAATCACTATATATCAGCACTTTAGATTAAATAATATTTTCCGTATTTTTGAAATAGAAAATGATTAAAGTATATGAATAAACCTTTAAAGTACGCGGTTTTTGGAGCAGGAAGTTGGGCAACAGCAATAGTAAAAATGCTTTGCGAAAATTTAAATGAAGTGGGTTGGTATATGCGAAGCGTTTATACAAAAGAGCATTTAATCAAGGAGCAACATAACCCTAATTATTTGAGTTCAGTTGAATTTTGTTTAGAACAATTAAAACTTAGTAACGATATTAATGAAATTGCAGAATACGCTGATATTTTAATATTCGTAATTCCTTCCGCATTTATTCATACTGAATTAAAAAAGCTGACTACAAGTATTGAAAATAAAACCATAGTATCTGCCGTAAAAGGGATTATGCCAGAGACTGGACTTTTAGTTGGCGAACATTTTCATAAAACATACAAGATTCCTTATGATAATATTGCAGTTATCGCAGGGCCTTGCCACGCAGAAGAGGTTGCACTAGAGCGTTTATCCTATTTAACAATTTCATGTTCAGATAGTAAAAAAGCTATAGCTATTGCAAATACATTGGCTAGTAATTATATTAAAACCAAAACTAGCGACGATATTATAGGTATAGAATATGCCGTAATGCTGAAAAATATTTACGCCATTGCCGCAGGAATAGCACACGGTTTAGGTTATGGTGATAACTTTCAAAGTGTGTTGATGAGTAATGCCATTCGAGAAATGAAACGCTTTATAAAAAAACGTCATAAAATGAAACGAAATATTAATAATTCGGCATATTTAGGCGATTTGTTGGTAACTGGCTATTCGGTATTTTCACGAAACCGTATGTTCGGAAATATGATTGGTAAAGGCTACACCGTAAAATCTGCCCAAATGGAAATGAGTATGGTTGCCGAAGGTTATTATGCTACAAAAAGCGCACAACTACTCCATGAAAAAAATGCAAAAAAGGCACAAATCCCTATTATAAATGCAGTTTATGAGATTTTGTATGAAAACAAAAATCCTAAAAAAGTGTTTAAAAAATTAACGGATAAGTTAGATTAAAAGTTACTTTAAAAAATAAATTTCATTAATTCTATAATATTTATTTGGGCGTTACCCGAAAAGGGTCGGGCTTTCCACTATATCTTTTGTTTTTTATCATTTCAGCGAAGACAGAAATCCACTATAAAATTAGGCTTTTTATAAAACCCTGTTTAAGCATCAAGAAAACAAAAGGATGCCGTTTCAATCCCTAACGCAGCTATCCGCTAAAGACATAGTTCTAAAATTTGGTTATAATTTGTTTGCTAAGAGATTCCTGCCTTTGCAGGAATGTATTACTTCACCAAAACTCCTTTCGCTTCCATTAAAGGAACAGGTTGCAAAGCTTTTAAATTAATCGTGTTTTTTCTAAACAGATACGTTTTATCAAACATAGCATTACCCTCAAAAAAAGAAACTTTAAAGGTGTTATTTAAAGCAAGTAATTCTTCTTGCATCAATTCAATTTTGGCATAACTTTTTCTGGGAAGTATATCCAACTTTTTTCTAAAAACAGAAGTCGTTTTAGTTTCAGAATAACCACTAGTTACAATAAGAATCATTTCTAAATCAACAGCCTTATCGTTTATTATATAGGCGTTCCAATCTTGAGTTTTATAAATATCGTTGTATTCGTTTACTATGGCTATGTAAACGTTTTCAACTTTCGGGATAATGATATCGTCTTTCATAAAAAACTAAAAAATTCAATTGATAAGATTTTTTGCCTTCGCAGGAATGACAACTATATCGAAGATTTAAACTGCTCCAAAAACCGAACATCATTCTCACTCAACAAACGAATATCGCCAATTTGATGCAGTAACATCGCGATACGATCTACACCTACACCAAATGCAAAACCAGAATACTCCGTTGCATCAATTTTACAATTTTCTAATACGTTAGGATCTACCATACCACAACCTCCAATTTCTAACCAACCAGTACCTTTAGTGATTTTATAATCGGTTTCTGTTTCTAGCCCCCAATACACATCAATTTCTGCACTTGGTTCTGTAAACGGAAAATATGATGGGCGCAAACGGATTTTACTTTTCCCGAACATTTCGGTAGTAAAGTGTTGTAGCGTTTGCTTTAAATCTGCGAAACTCACATCTTTATCAATATACAAACCTTCTACTTGGTGGAAAAAGCAATGCGAACGCGCAGATATAGCTTCGTTTCTATAAACACGACCCGGAGAAATAGTACGGATAGGCGGTTTATTATTTTCCATATAACGCACTTGTACCGAACTGGTGTGTGTACGCAATAATATATCTGGATTAGTTTGAATAAAAAAGGTGTCCTGCATATCGCGCGCTGGATGGTATTCTGGTAAGTTTAATGCCGTAAAATTATGCCAATCATCTTCAATTTCTGGACCTTCACTTACATTGAAACCAATACGCGAAAAAATATCTATAATTTGATTTTTTACTATGGAGATAGGATGACGCGCCCCAATTTGAATAGGTTCGCCTGGGCGCGATAAATCGCCAAAAATACCAACAACAGTTTCTTTACTTTCAAGCTCTTCTTTTAAGGCATTTACCTTTTCTTCAGCTGTTTTTTTAAGTTTATTTATGGTTTGACCAAATTCCTTTTTCTGATCGTTTGCAACATTTTTAAACTCAGCAAAAAAGTCATTTAACAATCCTTTTTTACCCAAATATTTTATACGAAAAACTTCAACCTCATCTTTAGTCTGTGCTTTAAAAGCCTCTGCTTCTTCTATCAGTTCTTTAATCTTATCTATCATTTTAAGCTGGATTTATTTTGGCATATACATATTAACAAGAATGCAAATTTACAATTATTAACAAAAAAAACGCCCTTATTAAAGACGTTTTAACCTGTTAGGATTTTATATATACATACCTATCTATATAAGTTACACCATCTTCTTCAACATCTTCTTCGTATGAAAATTTATTACTCTCAAAAAATATAGTATAGGTTTCTGTATCATTTGGAGTAACTATTGTGTACTTATTTCCTTGATTTTTCCACGTTCCATCTAATATTTCATTTAACTCACAAAAACCATCAGTATTTTCATCCTTTAGGGTTTCATGTATAAAACGACCTTCAGGTCCAAAGGATAGTGTTTCTTTCAAATCGCAATCCTTAACCTCAATTTTAACGCCATCTCGAAACGATTCCGAATATTGCCATTTACCAACAATAGGGTCATCAGGCGTTGAAGGGTCATCCTCAGGCGGACAAGACATTAATGACAGTAAACTTAATAATACAAAATACTTCTTCATTATAATTATATTTATGTTTGGTTTATAAATAACCTAAACGGCTGTAAAGATTATTTATTATTTAGATATATTCAGTCTCCAAAAAGTAGTTTACTATAGCTTCCTTCATCAAAATACTTTGCTCACCAGCTTTTAGGTGCGGAAGTTCTTCTAAGGTTTTATAATGTGGCCAACCTTCATCATCAACAAAATCGAGTTCGTAATAACCATAAGGCATAAGCAGTTTGCAAATAGCAATATGCATAAGATCCAGCTTTTGATCTTTTTTGAAATCGCGCTCTAGTTGCCCTAACTCTTGCACGCCAATAAGGTAAATAATGGCATCTAGGTCTAAAGTGTCTCCATCTGCAAATTGATTGGATAGTTTTTTTACTACCAATTGCCAGCGTTCTTTTAATTCTTCATCTCTTGCCATAATAATTTTAAAGCTACAAAGTTAATGAACCTAAGTGTTAGTATTATTTTATATTTGTTTTAAATTATTTTATATGGCCATTATTGATATCGTTTTAGGAGCTTTAATTTTATTTGGACTTGTTCGAGGCTTTATGAAAGGGCTTTTTGTTGAAGTAGCCTCTTTACTAGCTTTGGTTGCTGGTGTTTATGGTGCTATGCATTTTAGCAATTTCGCAGCTGATTTTTTACAAACTAAAACAGAATGGAACGAGAAAACCATTAACATTGTTGCTTTTGCAATAACCTTTGTAATTATCGTCTTAGCTATCGGACTTGCTGGTAAAGCATTAACTAAATTGGCTAATTTTGCGGCCTTGGGAATTATAAATAAATTAGCTGGAGGTGTTTTTGGAGCCTTAAAAATTGCTTTAATTTTGAGTGTGGTCTTAAATATTTTTGACAAATTAAATAATACCATTACCCTTTTGGATGATGATACTAAACAAGATTCTATACTTTATAAACCTGTAAAATCTTTGGTACCCATGATTTTTCCTAATATTTTAGAGAGTAATAAAGATGAAACTTCTGAAACTGAATCTTAAAAGAAGTTACTTTAGAAGTACTTTTTTAAAGTTTTAGAAGACTCGAAATCATTTTTTTTTAATATATCAACCTAAAATAAATTAAATATTTTAGAGTATTTCTACTTTTCCTGAAGACAGCATGTAAACGCCTCCTACAATTTTTATATCACCATTAATTTCCATTTCTTTCAAAATAGCACTACGCTCTCTAATACGCTTTATCGTAAGTTTCACGTTATTTTCAACTGTTTTGGCAACAAATGCCTTATTTGATGAGCTTAGTTCTCCTTCTACCTCATCAGCACTTACCTTTACCGCTGGTAAAATATTAGCTAACATGTCTGTAATATTTCCAAGTTTAACACCATCACATGCTGCTTTTACTGCACCACAACTTTCATGACCCAAAACTAAAATTAATTTACTACCAGCAACCTTACACGAATATTCTAAACTTCCTAGAATATCTATATTCTCAAAGTTACCTGCTACTCTAGCAACAAATATATCACCAATAGCTTGGTCTAAAACTGTTTCAACTGGTACTCTAGAATCAATGCATGATAACACTACAGCTTTTGGAAATTGACCAGTAACAGTTTGTAATACTAAAGCTGTATTATCAACTATTTGCATTTTATTTTTTACGAATCTTTTATTTCCATCTAATAAATCATCTAAGACATTTGATGGTGTTAAATCTGCTTGTACTTCTTTTGTAATTGCTGTGTTTCTCATAATTTTAATGTCTATCTTTTGTATTTTCTTTAACCCATTTAATAGCCTCGCTAAAAGTTTCAAAAATATGTTTTTTAGGTACTAAATCAGGAATAATGTCAATACGTTCCATCATATATTTTGGCTGTTCACTTAAACCTACAAAAATAATTTTTTCACCTTTTTTGGTAAGGTCAAGGAGCGTATCTTCCATAGCATAAAGTCCAGATTGATCTATATATTCCATTTTTTCTAATCTTAAAATTACAGTACCTGCTGAGGCTGGAAGTTGAGATTTAAGTAATGAAAAATCTCCTGTTGAACCAAAAAATAAAGGGCCGTTTATATGTTTTATAAATACTTTGTCTTTTAAACTGCCTGGAAGATTTATTTCATCATCCCAGGGCTTTTCTATAAATTGTTTAACGGTAGACCTATTACCTAGCATATCGCCTGCTTTCTTCATAAAAATTAATGATGCCATTACCAGTCCGATGCCAACAGCATAAACTAAATTCCAAAATGTTGAAAGGAGCAAAACAACAAACATAATAAGTACCTCAGAACTAAATTTGAGTGGACCTAATGACATATCTTTTGGTAATGTTGGTATTGCTTTTAATCCTTTATAATCCATAACACCTATACCCACAGTTATAAGTATTCCAGAAAGTACAGCTGCTGGAATTTTTGATGCAACAGGACCTAAACCAAGTAAAATAGCTAACAATAATAAACTTGCTATCATACCAGATAGTTTTGTTTTACCCCCAGATGAAATATTTATTACCGTTCTTATGGTTGCACCAGCTCCTGGAATACCTCCAAATATAGATGCAATGCTATTCCCTATGCCCTGTCCAATTAGTTCTTTATTAGGCTTATGTTTGGTTTTCGTCATATTATCTGCAACCACACTAGTAAGTAAAGAATCAATAGCTCCTAATAATGCTAAAGTTAATGATGTAAATATATATGGTATGATATTTTTTAACTGAAACCCTGTAAATATTTCCAGATTTGGAAGTGGTAACCCACTAGGTATTTCGGCAATTGGTTTATAATCTAATTTAAAAAATACCGCAATTGCAGATACCACTACTAAAGCTACTAAAGTACTAGGAATGGCTTTGGTTATTCTTTTAAATCCGTAAATGATAATAATCGTTCCTAAAGCCAACATTAACTCTAATGAATTAATATTTTGAAGTGCTCTAGGAAGGATTTTTAAAGCACCCCAAACACCTGAGGTATTTCGTCCTGCCAATATGCTTGCTTCATTTAAAATTTCTGCATCATTTATATCATCAACTTTTGAAACTGCAGCGTTGTAATCTTGAAGATTTAGTAGTTTATCAGACTTTTTATTTTTTATATCATTTATATGTCTATCAAAAATAACTTGTTCCACCGCTGGTTTAAAACGGTCTACATATTCCTTATCCTCTTTTGAATAATATCCAATAGATGGTAATATTTGAGTTACTAATATTATAATTCCAATAGCGGTCATGAAACCAGAAACAACAGGATACGGAATATATTTTATATACTTACCCAAACCTAAAAATCCTAAACCTACTTGAAATAATCCTGCAAAAAGAAATACAGTAAGTATTATAGGTAATGCTTTATTAATATCGCCATTATTAAGTGCAATAATACTTGCGATAACGACCATACTAACCGCTGTCATTGGAGCTGTTGGTCCTGAAATTTGAGTATTTGTACCACCAAAAAGTGCAGCAAAAAAACTAATAAAAATAGCACCATATAGCCCTGCCGCAGGTCCGAGACCAGAGGAAACTCCAAAAGCTAACGCCAATGGTAATGCAATTATTCCGGCAGTAATTCCTCCAAATGCATCCCCTTTAATATTTGAAAATAGTTGTTTCAAAGGTATTATTAGTTTAGTTTATTTAATTTAAAAAATTCTAAATAACTCTTAGGGTTTTCTACTACACCTCTTTCAGATATAAGCTTAATATCAATATTACGTTCTTTAGCTTTAAAAGCAAAATCATCTAGAATTTCAATAATATCGTTATCTAAATATCGTGTTTTTCTTACGTCTAATTCTAAAACAGAATCATGTGGTAAACTATCAAGTTCTTTTAATATAGCACCTTTATTAAAAAAGGTAACCTCTTCTGCTAAAGTCATTTTTACTTTACCATCATCAACATCTTCTCCCTCTTTATGTAAAAAATGTGAATTTTGAAAACTTTTTATCAATATCACAACAATACCTACGCCTAAACCTAAACCAATACCCCAAAGTAAATCGATAAAAATAATTCCTAAAACAGTTATTACAAATGGGACAAATTGTTTCCACCCTAGATGATACATTGTTTTGAATAATGCAGGTTTTGCTAACTTATAACCAACTATTAATAAAATAGCCGCTAAAACAGAAAGCGGTATCATATTTAATAATTTAGGAATTAAAATAACCGAAATTAATAAAAAGAAACCGTGAATTATGGCAGACATTTTAGATACACCTCCAGATTGAATATTTGCAGAACTTCGAACAATAACTTGTGTAATTGGTAAACCTCCAATTAATCCCGAAATTATGTTTCCTGTTCCTTGAGCTAAAAGTTCCCTATTTGTTGGTGTTACATTTTTGTGAGGATCTAATTTATCAGTCGCTTCAACACATAAAAGGGTTTCTAAACTAGCTACTAAAGCTATTGTAAATGCAATAACCCAAACATCAGGATTTGTAATTACTGAAAAGTTAGGAAAACTAAATTGCGCTATAAATGATGCTGCATCTTCAGGAATTGGCACATTAACTAAGTGTGATTTATTTATTGCTAAAACACTATCAGATGGTATTAGGCTAAAAAACAAAATGCCAACAACCACCGCAACTAAGGGCCCTTGAATGATTTGAAATATTTTACCTTTTTTAGATAAAACTTTATCCCAAAGCAATAATATGGCCATGGCAATAATACCAACTGTCATAGATCCAAGTGTGATATTATCAAATATATGTGCTAAGGCAGAAAATGTGTTCTCCCCTGAGGACTCTATAAAACTATCTGCACCTTCAGGTTCAGCATCATATCCAAAAAAATGTGGTATTTGTTTTAATATTATAATAATTCCTATACCTGTAAGCATCCCTTTTATAACCGATGAAGGAAAGTAATATCCAATAACACCAGCTTTTAAAACACCAAATACTATTTGAATGATACCACCTAAAACAACAGCTACCAAAAAGTTTTCATAACCCCCTAAAGAACCAATTGCCGTTAATACTATGGCCGCTAAACCTGCAGCAGGACCACTAACACCTACTTTTGAACCACTTAAAGCTCCAACAATTACACCTCCAATTATTCCTGCAATGACTCCAGAAAAAAGTGGTGCTCCACTAGCTAATGCAATACCTAAACATAAAGGTAAAGCGACAAAAAACACAACTATACTCGCTGGAAAGTCATTTTTAATAGTTTTAAGCATTTTATAATGAATTTATACTCTCAGCTATATAAAACACTAAAAGTTGTTAGAATGAATTAGACTTAAAAATCTTAAAATTTTAAATTATAATATTATAGAACTCGGGAGGTAGCAAAATCAAATTTAAATAAGGTTTTGCGTAGTTTTTGAAGTAATGTTCTGTATTTTTTTCAACTTCGAGATTAGAAAAATCTAAATATGCAGGATTTAATTCAAAAAATAATACTTCGCTTTTTTGATTTTCCTCACTTTCTTTTTTTTCTTTTTTGGATGATGTGTAAAAAGTAGAAATATCAATTGATTGGTCTATAATAATTATAATTGTTGGTGCGATTAAAAACACTAAAAACAATGAAGATAATAATAGACAAGCAATTTTTTTCGGCATCTTATTTTTTTAACCCTAGTAACACAAATATACTTTTTTTGTTTAAAATAATTAAATTTCTTTCAGCAACTTAATATCTACTGCAATAACCCAACCTACTTTACCATCAGAAAGTTTAATTTTTTTCCAATCGTTATAAGTTTCAAGTACCTGAACTTTAGTTCCCTCATGCAGCCTAAAAGACTCTTCACTTTTAGAGTTAGGGCTACTTTTCACTTTACTTTCTTGAACAAACACAATTGCCGGATTATCTTTTTTATAGAAATTGTATCTATGAAACGCAAAGGCAAGCGTAATAAAAACTAAGATTAAGGCTGAAATACTTCCTATAAAAGCTAAACGTTTATTTAATGTTGAATAGGCAAAATAATAAACTAAAAATAAAACTACAAAAAGAAATACTAAAACAACGGAGGTTCTAGCCCACCCATCAAAAGTCATTTTATTTGTTGTTGCATTTAAAAGTTTTGAAAACCCAACATCTGGCACATTATCAATAGCATCAATAGTCATGTTTTTGGCAAATGCCATATTGTTTTTTATATCCGTATCATTAGGGTTTAATAATAGTGCTTTTTCGTAATAATAAATACTTGGCGCAATATTATTAAGCTTATAGTGTGCATTCGCTAAATTATAATATAAATCTGCTGAATGCTTTTTGGTTTTTATAATAGCACTGTAATTATCAATAGCCTCGGCGTATTTACCTGCGTTGTATTGAGCATTAGCTTTATCGAACAACTCATCATTTTGTGCAAAATTGCAAAAACATGATAAAAATGATATTATATAAAAAATCTTCTTCATGTTAACGTGCTTGTTTATCAATTAAAGAAATTGTTTTTGAAGCTTTATCATAATCTTCTTGCATCGTTACTATATCAATCGGTGTGTATCGAGCCAATTCACAACTTTTCAAAATAGCTTCAAACTCTTTAACAACAGAATCTTCAACACCTTTTTCATGTAGTGAATTTCTAATTTTATCCTTACTCAAATCATTAGTTTCAATATGTAATTTTGCTTTCAAATAATTATGTAATGCCTTTTCTAAAGCAATATAAAATACTTCCTTTTTACCTAAAGATTTTTTTGCGTTTCCTAAATACTTTCGTGCTAACTTATTCGCTTTTCTAATTTTATTACCATAAACATCTGCATTTCTAGTAGCTTTCTTTGTTCGAATAAAAATAGCCAAAGGAATTGCTAAAAAAGGAAATAATAGTAAACTCCAGAACAGGTTAGTTTTAAAAAAATGATTATTCTTTATGACTGAAAAATTAGTTTTCGTTTTTATAAAAGCAAACTGATCACTATTTAAAACGACAGTTTGTTTATCACTATTTGTATTATTTTTTTTACTTAAAGAAGAACTGTTAGAAGGTCCATTTAAAACACTAATTACAATATCTTCTGAAGATAATCGTTTATAACTTTCCGTTTTTAAATCAAAATATGAAAACGAAATACTTGGTATAGGATATTTACCTTTGTATTGAGGCACCACTGTGTAACTATCAGAAATATTCCCCTGCATACCCGATAGATTAGTCTTAACACTTTCTTCATGCTCAGGTTCGTAAACTTCTAAAGAACTTGGTAGTGAAATTTTTGGAAGCTTAAATAGTTTTAAATTTCCATTACCAGTTACTTTTACTTTGAGTTGAAATGACTCGGAAGCATCTAACTCGGTTTTAGATGATGTTACATTAAGCTTAAAATTCCCAACAGCTCCTGTAAAATCAGCTGGTTTACCAATTTCTGGTAAAGGTTTTACATTAATAGTTTTATTTCCCGCAGAAACGGTTTTACTAATTCGAGTCATTAAAAGGCTTCCAAAAATGTCGCGCCTATTTGAAGGTACACGCATGGAGAGATCTAAAGTTAATGGCTCAATATTCAATTTTCCGGATTTCTGAGGGTATAAAACCGTTTTCCTTAATACTAAATAGCGATAATCTTCACCTTTGTAAGTACCGTTTTGAACTTTTTGACCTTGAGTATTTATATTCTGACTCCAGAAATCATTATACCTTGGTGTATCTATTTCATTCCAATTATCAACCGCTATTTTGGGCGATACATAAAGTTTATAAACCACTGTAATAGCTTCATTCAAATACGGGTTTGTTTTTGAAACCTCTGCCACCAAATGAATATTTTTTGATGCTAAGTAGTTTGGATCATTTGGATTCTTTGGAATATCTATCGCTGCAGAAACTTGAATTTTTATAGGTGTTGTTTTATAAACTTCATCATTTATATCAATTGTGGCTTGTGAAATTGTGAAATTACCACGGCTTTTGGGTGCTAGAAAATACGTGTAAGTTTTTTTAAAAGACCGTTTACCGTTAATCCAAGAATTACTTACAGATTGATTTGGCCCACCAACTACATTAAAACCTGTAAAATCTGGCGGATTAAAATTATCGCCATCTTGATTCATCACGAAATCAATACGCAAACGCTCATTTACACCAAGTTTATTTTTGCTTGCTTTAGCCTCGAATTTTACTTGCGCTGAAGCAAAGGTTGAAACCAATATTAGTAATATGTATAAATGCTTTTTAATTTTCATTTTTTTTATATTGTGATGCTTCAACTATTGTTTTTGCATGACAAATGATTTTTTATTTACTCTAAAAATAACTACAAAGTTTTTAAAACCTCGCAGAAACTTGAAAACTGCACCTGCTAATTGATTAAACTACCAGTCTTTCTCAGTTTTAATTTTTACTCCTTTTTGTTTTTCAGCATTCATTTTTTCTTGAACTTTTTGCTCTTGATTATTCATAGCTTCTAACAAATTTTTTATTTGTTGAGGGGATAATTGTCCAGGTTTAGGCTGTGGTTTTTTTTGTTCTTCTTTATCTTTATCGCCTTTACCTTTTTCTTTATCCTTTTCTTCTTTAGGCTTTCCCTCTTCATCTTTTTCGTTTTCCCCCTCTTTTTTATCTTCGTCGCCTTTCTCTTTTTTATCGTCCTTATCGTCGCCCTTTTTATCTTTATCTTCTTTATTTTCGTCTTTTTTATCTTTGTTCTCGTCGTCTTTTTTGTCTTGATTTTTTTTATCGTCTTTGTTCTGGTCTTCTTGTTTTTGTTGCTCCTCAGCACATATCTTTGCAACGCCTAAATTGTATCGAGTTTCATCATCTGAAGGATCATTTCGTAAAGCATTTTTATAAGCTTCAACAGCTTCTTTACATTTTTTATTTTGCATTAAAATATTTCCAATATTATGAAATGCATTATGTTTTTCTGATTTTGTATTAGCTGTTTTTGTGCTTTGTTCAAGACGATAAACGGCTTCATTAAAATTGCCACTGTTTATATATGATGTGCCTAAATTATAGGAGCCCGCAACGGTTGTTGGTTGTTCTGAAATCGCTTTTCTATATGCCATTTCTGCTGAGATAAAATCTTCTCCCTCAATTAATTTATTAGCTTCGTAAACATAATTATTTGCCTTTTTTGCAGCCAATAGTAAAGCCTTATTTTCCTCTTGTGAAAAAGAAAAAACAGACGTTATAATTAATATAAATGTGGTTATATATTTCATTTTTATTTCTAAATTATAAAACTTGAATTATTTTTTTCGTTAAAAAAATTATAATTTATGAGATTTCGATCTACATGATCATTAAAAATTCTCATTAAATAGATTCAATTTTTTCAACCATGCTGTTTTTCGTTCTAATAGTAAAACATCAATTAATAAAAAAAATATGGCAAAAGCTAAAAACCATTGGAACTGATCTTTAAAATCGGAAAACTGTTTTGCTTCAAATTCTGTTTTATCCATAGCATTTAATATTTCACGAATATTTTCGACTACATTATTAGTGTTTTTCCCATTTATGTAAACGCCATTTGCTTCTGCTGCTATATTTTTAAGAGTTTCTTCGTTTAGTTTTGTAATTACCGTTTCACCTTGATTATCTTTTTTATAATTTAAAATAACACCGTTTCGCTTTTCTGGAATTGGCCCGCCTTTTGTATCACCAACACCTATTGTAAAAATACGTATACCTTCTTCATTAGCTTCTTCTGCTACTGCTGCAGCTTGTTCGCTATGATCTTCACCATCTGAAATAATAATAAGTACCCGATTAGTTTGCTCTTCATCATCAAAATAAGTTTTAGCCAATTTAATCGCCTCATTAATGGCTGTTCCTTGTGAGGATAGCATATCGGTGTTCATGCTTTGTAAAAACATTTTAGCCGACGCATAGTCTGTGGTTATTGGTAATTGCGGGAATGCTTTTCCTGCATAAGCAATAATCCCAACACGATCACTTGCCAGATTATTAATAATCTGAGTCACTAATTGCTTAGATTTTTCTAAACGATTAGGTGCAATATCTTCTGCTAGCATACTTTTAGAAACATCTAATGCGAAAACAATATCAACACCTTCCCGTTTTACAGTTTCTAGTTTTGTGCCTATTTTTGGGTTTATAAGTGCAATCGTTAAACACAAAAATGCTAAACTTAAAACTATAATTTTCAAAACTGATTTAAATACTGATCTATTAGGACTTAATCTTTTTAGTAGTGGCGAATCTGCAAACTTTTTTTGCGTTCTATACTTCCAAAATTGAAGCACCAAGAAGAGTAGAATTATTACTGGAATAATTACTAATGTCCAAAACCATATTTTTTCTTCTAATTGATACATTATATTATTTAGTTGTTTGTCGTATAATTATTTTGTTGTTTTTCCACAAATTCACTAATATTTTATTTTTAATGTTTTTACTTACGAGTAAATAACAAAAAACTTTTATATAAAACTTCTAAAAACGGTAAAGCGTAATAATAATTCCACTAGTAATAATAACCCTGCTAAAAGCACTAATGGTCTGTATTTTTCTTCGTAATTATAATATTTAAACTCTTCTATTTCTGTTTTTTCTAGTTTGTTTATTTCCTCATAAATCTCTTCAAGCTTTTTGTTGTTAGTGGCTCTAAAATATTTACCACCTGTAACTTCTGCGATTTCTTTAAGCAATGCTTCATCAATTTCCACTTGAATACGTCCATATTGAAATTGACCATTTGGCTTTATAGCAACTGGCGACAACGCCATCCCATTAGTTCCTAAACCTATGGTATATGTTTTTATGCCGTATTCCACAGCTAATTCGCTTGCTATTTTTGGGTCTATAAATCCTGAATTATTTACACCATCTGTTAACAGAATAATAACCTTACTTGAGGCTTTACTATCTTTTAATCTATTTACTGAGGTTGCTAATCCCATTCCAATCGCCGTTCCGCCTTCAATTATTGTATTATATTTTATACTTTTTAATGAGCGTAATACAATAGCCTTATCGCTTGTAATTGGTGTTTTTGTGTAGCTTTCACCTGCATATTCTACCAACCCAATTCTATCGTTTGGTCTTCCTTTTATAAATTCGGCAGCCACTTTTTTTAAGGCTTCTAATCGGTTTGGCGATAAATCTTTAGCCAACATACTTGCAGAAACATCAATAGCCATTACGATATCTATCCCACGAGTCGTTTTTGTTTTAGTCGACACATCTACAGATTGTGGTCTAGCCAAAGCCATAATTAAAAAAGCTAATGCTACTAGTCGTAATGCAAATAATAAATGCCTTAGTTTTGGCAACCATGAATTTGTTATTTTAAAACCTTTTAAGCTTGATATTTTTAATTCTGCCGTTTGTTTTTTGTGCTTAAATATATACCAAAGCACAGCTAATGGAAGCGCTAAAAGCAACCAGAAAAATTCTTTATTTACAAATTCAATCCCTTCAAACATTATTCTTCTGCTGGTTTAAGTTCTACTGAATTTAAAATACGCTCTACTATTTGATCTCCATATGAATCACCTTTAGGAGAGGTAATAATTATTTGTTGTAGTATATTTTCTGAAACAAATTGTAATAAGATGTAATTACCATCTTGTATTTTTTGAGTTAAAGGACTTTTAACTTTTAATGTACCATAGGTTTTCAATCCTTCTGCTCCATTAGGGGTCGTAAATTTATCTCTCAAAACAACAATATCTTGTGCTCCTTGTTGCTCCATTGCCTTTATACTCCCTTCAGAAGTTTGTTGAAGATCTATTTTATTTTCTCCCAAATTCTTGTAGGTTGTGGTATTTACCATTATACTGAATGATTCTAATAGAGACCCATAAATAAACGATGTCATAACCATTTGAGACTTCATTTCATCAGGAATTGGCAAATTAAATCGTTTTAACACTTTAGGCGTAGTAATCGTAATTGGTGGAAAACCATAAGCGCTAGTAACCCATTCAGCCTCTAAAAGTTCTTTACTATCATGCCCAATTATAGTATCTTTTACTAAATCGAATCCGTATTTAAGAGATAATCCTGTTAAGGTCGCCAATAGCAAAAAGATGCTTACACCAACGGTTAGCCAAATTTTTCTTCTTTTTTTCTTTTGTTCTTGCTCTTCTCTATATTTTTCGTCTAGGAGTCTTTCTTCTTCTGTTGGTTCTGGCAATGCTTTTTTTACGTGGTCTATTTCAATATCAATAGTGTCTCTATCTATTTTAGCTAGCTCAACATCTGGGGCAGATTTAGCAAATTTTACTAAATCGGCACGTTTTAGTATATTTTCAAGATTATTAATATCTTCCTTACTCAAATCGACTTGGTTGCCATCTTTTAGTATATTTAACCTTGTAATTAATTCATCTGTTGTGCTTTCTAAAGCTTTATCGTAAACTTTTTCATCAAGATATTTTCTAATAATAAAAGTTAATTCAGAATAGTAATCTTTTAAATTTTGATTCTGTAAATAAGGACTATCATCCAGCTTTCTTAATGCTATTTTCGCTCTATCGTAAGGTGGCAATAAAGCTATTTTTTGATCTTCGGTTAACGGTTTCTTTCTCCAAATTAACCAGTATAATAAGAAGCCTACAAGACCAATAATCAGCAAAGTAACTAACAGGTATTTCCACCAATCACTCCCTTTTTTATTAACACCTATAAGGGGTTTTATATCATAAAGTCCTTGCGTAGTATCTACGACAACGTTTCTAACTTCAACCTTTAAAGAATCTGTAAAAAAGGTTTTATCGCCAATAATGATTTTTTGCCTTGGTATAGTATAAGAACCCGAATCAAATTGCGTTAATCCATATTTTTTAATTAAGTTAAATTTATCTGTTTTCTTAAGTGTATCAATACCGTAAGATTCAATCATTTCCAAAGGCGCAAATGTTTGTCCTTCTGGAAACACAACTAAATCTGTAGGTTTTGCTTCAACTTGAATATGATATGTAATTTGTTCACCAATTTTTATAGAGGTTGAATCGATGGTTGATAAAACTTGCGCGAAGGAGAAAGAAGAGTATAGAACAAAGAATAGAAAGACTGAAGCTTGAAGCCTGAAGTTTGAAGTCTTCATACTCATAACTTTAATTCCAAATTTATTTTCTTTTTTCATATTTATAATCTTCTAACTTCGCAATTTGCGCTTATTATCCTCTTCTTTGAAAATAGCCTAAAAGTTTTTTAACATAGCTTTCATCTACGCGACAATCAATTGCACCTGCACCAGATTTAGTAAAACTTTCTTTATAATAGTTTACTTTTTGATTATAGAATTTACTATAATTAGTACGTACTTTTTTTGAAGATGTATTTACCAGCATTAATTCACCCGTTTCTTCATCTTGCATTTGTACAATACCTAAATTTGGAATATCTTCTTCCCTTTTATCATAAACTCTAATTCCTGTAACATCATGTTTACCTGAAACAATTTTCATAGTTTGATGATAATCGTCCACTATAAAATCTGATAATACAAAAACAATTGCTTTTTTCTTCATCACATTTTGCATGAATTTTAAAGCTTCAACTAAGTTTGTTTTTTTACTCTCTGGTTTAAATTCTATAAGTTCTCGGATGATTCGAAGCACATGCGAGCGTCCCTTTTTAGGCGGTATATATAATTCGACTTTGTCTGAAAATAGAATTAATCCAATTTTATCATTATTCTGGGTTGCTGAAAATGCTAATGTTGCAGCAATTTCAGTAATTACTTCATTTTTAAATTGCTGTTCTGTACCAAATAATTCGGATCCCGAAACATCTACCATAAGCATCATGGTTAATTCTCGTTCTTCCTCAAAAACTTTTACATAAGGTTCACTGTAACGTGCGGTTACATTCCAATCAATATTTCTAACATCATCTCCAAATTGATACTGGCGCACTTCACTAAAAGTCATACCACGACCTTTGAAAGTAGAATGGTATTCTCCTCCAAAAATATGATCAGACAAACGGCGTGTCTTAATCTCTATTTTTCGTACTTTTTTAAGTAGTTCTTTAGTATCCATTTCTTAATTTACGATTGTAGATTTTTGATTTACAATTTCTCAAATTGGAGAAACCACAAATCGTAATTCGTCTTTCTAAAATCTGAAATTTTATGGTACTTCTATTTCGTTTACAATCTTGTTAATGATATCAACTGAAGTTACATTTTCAGCCTCAGCTTCATATGTAATACCAATTCTGTGTCTTAATACATCGTAAACTACAGCACGAACATCTTCAGGAATTACATAACCACGGCGCTTAATAAATGCATAACATTTTGCTGCTGTTGCTAAATTAATACTTCCACGAGGAGATGCTCCAAAAGAAATTAATGGTTTTAAGTCTGGAAGTCTATATTTTTCTGGGTAACGCGTTGCGAAAATAATATCCAGAATGTATTTTTCTATTTTTTCATCCATGTAAACTTCACGAACAGCACTTTGAGCTCTTAAAATTTGATCGACAGAAACCACAGGGTTTACTTTCTCCCATGCGCCTTTTAAGTTTGCTCTCATGATAAGTTGCTCATCGTTAATTTTTGGATAATCAATAACGGTTTTCAACATAAAACGATCCACTTGTGCTTCTGGTAGCTGGTATGTACCTTCTTGCTCAACAGGATTCATGGTTGCCATGACTAGAAATGGTTTATCTAATTTAAAGGTTTCGTCACCAATAGTTACTTGTTTTTCCTGCATGGCTTCTAGTAAAGCTGATTGCACTTTTGCTGGCGCTCTATTTATCTCATCTGCTAAAACGAAGTTGGCGAAAATTGGTCCTTTTTTTATGGAGAAATCATTAAGTTTCATATTATAGATTAATGTACCCGTAACATCCGCAGGTAATAAATCTGGTGTAAACTGTATTCTACTAAAACTACCATCTACCGCTTGTGCAAGTGTATTAATAGCTAGTGTTTTTGCTAAACCAGGAACACCTTCTAATAAAATATGTCCTTGACCTAATAAACCAATTAGCAAACGTTCTACCATATGTTTTTGACCAACAATAACTTTGTTCATCTCTAACATTAATAAGTCAACAAAAGCACTTTCTTTTTCAATTTTCTCGTTAATCGACTTAATGTCAATACTACCAGTTTCTTCCATCATTTTTTTGTATTATTAAAAACCCGTATTTAAACTTCATGATTTGGGCATTGCAAAATGTTAAAAAAATTAATGGGAAGGTGTTAAAAAATGGTTAAAAATATGAAGGAAAATCAATGTTGATGGTATTTAACAAATTATTATTATAAGTTTCTCTTAAATGATGGAAAATCATTCTATTATAATTTAAATAGCCTCTAATTATAAACTCGCTTTTCAGTATTTTTATAAGCGATATAATAATGTATTGAATGAAAAAAACAGCTTTAATTACGGGTGCAACTAGCGGAATAGGTGAAGCAACTGCCTACGAATTTGCAAAACAAGGTATTAATCTAGTGCTCTGCGGAAGACGTTTAGAGCGATTAAATACAATACAAAAAGCGCTAGCTCGTTTAACTAATGTGCATGTTTTAAATTTTGATATTCGTGATAAAGCCGAAACATTTAAAGCTATTGAAACACTTCCAAAAGATTTTAAGACTATAGATATTCTAATAAATAATGCAGGCAATGCTCATGGTTTAGATCCTATACAAACCGGAAGTTTGGATGATTGGGATGCTATGATGGATATTAATGTTAAAGGTTTACTTTATGTTAGTAAAGCCATTATTCCACAAATGACGGAGCGTCAATCTGGACATATTATAAATATTGGTTCGTCAGCTGGCAAAGAAGTGTACCCCAAAGGCAATGTATATTGTGGCAGTAAACATGCAGTTTTAGCTATTACTGAAGGGATGCGAATTGATTTGAACCCATTTGGAATTAAGGTTGGCGCCATAAACCCTGGTTTGGTTGAAACCGAATTTTCGCAAGTACGATTTAAAGGCGATGCTATTGCAGATACTATTTATAAAGGGTTTAAAGCACTACAAGCTAAAGATGTGGCGGAAGTTATTTACTTCGCAGTATCCAGACCTGCACATGTTAATATTGCTGATGTTTTGATGTTTTGTACGGCGCAGGCAAGTTCCACTATAGTTAAGAAAGACCTATGAAAAAATGGTTAAAAAATGAATGGTTTAATATTACTTCTCACTATTTAGATGATGCCATTTCGATTGATAAACTTTGGAAAGAACTTGAGCATAAGTACGAGCATAAATCTAGACATTATCACAATTTAACGCATATTTATAAAATGCTGACTCAACTTGAAGAAGTTGAGATGAAAATTAGTGATAATCATGCTTTAAAATTTACGATTTGGTTCCATGATGTTATTTATAAATCGACAAAAAATGATAATGAAGAAAAAAGTGCTGATTTCGCTATAAATCGAATGAAATCCTTCAATTTTGATAAAAAACGGATCGAAATTATTGAAAACCTTATTATATCAACTAAAAAGCATCAATTAATTTTGCATGATAATACTGATAATGCGCTTCTTTTAGATTTAGATTTATCTATCTTAGGTACAGATTGGGAAACTTATAAAAAGTATACTCAAAATATTAGAAAAGAATATGCAATTTATCCAAATTTTATTTACAAAAAAGGAAGAAAAAAAGTGCTTGAGCATTTTTTAGAACGTAAAACATTATATTTTACTGATTATCACAAAACTCTTTTTGAGCAACAAGCTAAAGAAAATTTAAAAAAGGAGATTGAATTACTTTAAAACAAAATTCCTGCCTTAGCAGAAATAACAAATATGATTAACAAACGCCTTCTCATAAAACACTTACTTGCCCATAACGACGAGAACAGTTTTTATGATAAAAAGCGAAAAATTGATATTAGCCATAAGGAAGGAAAAGCAAAATTTTTAAAGCATATTTGTGCGCTTTCCAACAGTAATCCAAAAAACAATTCCTTTATCGTTATTGGTATTGAAGATGAAGACAACACAATTATTGGCGTCGATTTTTTTGATGACAGTAAAATTCAAAACCTTATTAATGCATATTTGACTAGTCCGCCAATTGTGCAATATGAAAACATTCCATTTCCGCATTTACCTGATGATAAAGTGATTGGTTTAGTAACTATTAGAGCTACAGGAGAAATTACTTCTCTCCGAAAAAATATCTGGAAATATTATGGTGGTTCCGTTTTTTTTAGAGACGGAAGCATAAGCATGCCAAAGGTTTTTAAAAGTGATATTAAAGATGTAAATTCTAAAATTGTTGATGCTATTGAAAAACATGCTCAAAATAACATAGAGCATACGCTTGATGGTGTTATGCATTTTATGAAAAATCGTAAAGATTATAATGCGCAATACAAAGTATTTAAAGAATATTTTGTGGTGTGTTGGGCGGGGCAGAAAAAGATGGTAAATGAAAAAGTTTTCTATTCTAGAGTTGATATTGAATTGATTAACGAGCAAGTGCGTTTATTTTTTTCTGTTCTAGATGAAGTTTCTATTACGATTGATAATAATAGTTTTAAGATTATTGAATACGTAAACCTTCGTTTTCGGGATACAAATACTTATTACCCTTTAGAAGAAACCATTATTGAATTTGAAGATAATGCGAACTATAATATTGAAACGCGGTTGCTGTTTGAGCCACCTCAATTTGATAAAAAAGATTTGCATCATATATACAACTCTAATAATGCCATTTTAGAAAAGCTGAAAAACGGTTATTTGCTTACAAAAAATGAGGATGCCGATTTAAAAAAATTACCAGCTACATACTTAATTTGTTACCTTAATTTATTTCATGACGCTATCCATAAACTTAAAGAAGTTAAACCTTACCTAAAAGCGTACAATGCGGATATTTATCCTTCTTATAAAGAAGCACTTCGTATTCTAAGAAAAGTAAAATACAATTAATTTTAAATAGAGTGAATTTTTAAAAATCTAATCTTAAATAAAAATCCATATAATAACTTTTTTTATTTTTACTGTAAATAAATGTATTTTTATAATATACCATTACAAGATTAGTGCTTGAAAAATTAGTTGCTATTACATATATAGCACAAAATATTATTAACGTAACCCAATTTAAAACCACTTATTTAAGTAGCAAGTGTTAAATATTTTAACATTTAGTTCGCTTTAATGTTTTAAAAGTCTGCAGAAAATTGTACATTTGTATTGCTATTAATCTTTTTAATAAACCTTGTGCCCCAAATCGTAAGATTGGTTCAAGGTTTTTTTTATTTTTTAAAATTATAATTTCTACCCTTTTTTGGTCAACTACTAAAAAAAATCTAGGTTAAAATAACCGCTCATGATTATTAAATTTGCTAATGCTATTATAAAATTACTGTAAACTGCGAATATGCCCGCGTTAGAGATTGAAGTGGAAAGCCCACAGCGACCTTTTGGGAGCGAGGACTTGGAATGGAAAGCGCGACCCTTGGGTAACGCCCAACTTCTTAATATAATTTTGATAAAAAATTGAAATCACTCGAAATTGAACGATGTTTATTTTACAAAATCAGTTTAAAATCTTAAAAAAAAGATGTAGGTTTGTAGCTCTAAATATATAATATATGTCGTTTTCAGATTTGTTTGATAGTGGTTTTAAGAAGCGTAATGAGGATCATTTTGCATCGATAGTTAAAATAGCTATGGATGATGGGATTATTACTGATGAAGAAAAAGCGTTTTTAGATCGTTTGGCTCGTAATTTGGATATTGGTGAAGGTGATTATGAAATAATTTTAAAAGATTATAATTCCCACCCTATTAACTCTCCACATTCTTACGATCAACGTTTGGAGCGTTTATATGATTTAGCACGTATGGTTTATGTAGATCATATTAAAGGAGATCATGAAGAAACTTTGTTAAGAAAAATTGGTGTTGGTCTTGGTTTTCATGTGGATAATGTTAAATATATTGTTGACAAAGCTTTAACTTTGGTTAATAATGGAGTTGATTTAGACACATTTACTGATGAAATGAAAAATATGAATAGATAGACTTATCTACTTTTAAAAATATATTAAAAAGCACTTTAATTGGGTGCTTTTTTTTGTGGATAAACTTTAAAAGAAAATCTCCTGTGCTAACCGAAACGTATTGGCATGTGCTTCTAAAATAATTTTAATATCTGGGGAATAACCACCGCCCATAGAACACATAACGGGTAATTTATAATCTTTACATGTTTGTAATACGAAACGATCACGCTCCTTACAGCCTTCAATTGTCATGCTTAATTTTCCTAATTTATCGGAAGCTAATACATCTACTCCACATAAATAATATATAAAATCGGGATTTTGTGTTTCAATAAGTTTGGGTAGTGTTTCTTTTAAAACACTTAAATATGTTTCATTTTCTGTATTATCTTCCAAAGCAATGTCTAAATCACTTTGCTCTTTTTTAAATGGATAGTTTCCTTTTCCGTGTATGGAAAATGTAAAAACTTTACTATCGTTTTTAAAAATTTCTGCGGTTCCATTGCCTTGGTGTACATCTAGATCCACAATTAATATTTTTTTAGATAATCCTTTATTAAAAAGGTATCGTGCACCAATGGCTTGGTCATTTAGTAAACAAAATGCCTCTCCTCTATTAGAATATGCATGGTGTGTGCCTCCTGCAATATTCATAGCTACACTATGTTTTAATGCAAATTCGCTTGCTTTTATAGTACCATCGGCAATTATAACTTCTCGTTTTACTAATGCATCGCTTAGTGGAAAACCTATTTTTCTAGTAGCTCTAGCCTCTAGGGTTAAGTTTTTTAAATCGTTATAATAGGCTTCGGTATGCACTCTTAGGATATGAATATCTTTAGGGATATTTGGTTTAAAGAAATGATCTTGAGTACAAGTGCCTTCATATATTAATTGTTTTGGCAATAACTCATATTTAAGCATAGGAAACCGATGGCCTTCAGGTAAAGGATGTTTATAAATATCGTGGTAAGCTATTTTTAACATAATCTTATTATACCTACAAATTTAATGTATTAGGCCTGTTAATAGTATATAAACAAACTTCTAATTTATATTACCCATTCTATTTAAATATCATTATTAAAAAATTTGTATATTTACAATGAGTGAATTATTTCCCTAAACACTTTTTACCCTAAGAATTATATAGTCATAATATTGTTCTACCTTAAATAATTTTTTTATTAAGGTTTTGTGACACATAGCAGTTTATTTTTATTAACTACTAAACTTATGTGTTATGAGTACCGAAAAAAACAACTACGTCGATTTTCATTGTCATCCTGCAATGAAACCTTTTGGAAAAAGCTTTAATTACAGAAAAATTGGTATTAACCACCCCAGAAGGAATCGCTCTAGTAGTATCTGGAAATACAACCCGCCGTCTGTTCTAGATAAGTTAATTAATTATGTTATTAACCTCACTAAGTTTTCGCAAGCTAATTTTACAAGTTTAGCCAAGGGCGGTGTTAAAGTAGCCTGTGTGTCTTTATACCCTATTGAAAAAGGGTTTTTCGTAAACAAAATTAAGAGTGAGTTTATTAAAGATATTGCATCAAACTTTGCTACTGGTGTAGGAAAAAAACGTGTAGATGTTATTCAAGATATTACAGATTATTTTAAAGATCTTGAAATGGAATACGATTTTTATGAACAGTTAAATAATAAAGTAATTAAACTACCCGAGGGTAAATTTAGATACAAACTTGTTAAAAAATTTACAGAAATAGAAATGGCGAATCAAGATGGGGTGCAAACCATAAACGTTATTATGTCTATTGAAGGTTTACATGTGCTTAATTCTAACATTAATAAACCAGTAAATGAAATCGAATTTATGGCGAATCTTCAAAAGATTAAACTCTGGAAGGCACCGCCTTTATTCGTATCTGTGGCACATCACTTTTGGAATCATTTATGTGGACATTCTGAAAGCTTTACAAAGCTTGTAAAAAAGAAAGTAGATCAATCTGAAGGTATTAACACTGGTTTTACAGTTTTGGGAAAAAAAGTTGTTAACGAACTTTTAAGTACTAAAAATGGTAAACGCATCTATATCGATGTAAAGCATATGAGTGTGGCATCCAGACAAGATTTTTATAATATAATAGATACCAATCCCGATTATAAAAATATGCCAATAATTATAAGCCATGGGGCAGCGAATGGTTTAAAGTCCTTTAAAAACAAAACTTCTGGCGGATCCAAGGTTGCTAATTTATTAAAGCAAGTTGATATTAATTTTTTTAATGAAGAACTTATTAGGGTTGCTAAAAGCAAAGGGATATTTGGGTTGCAATTAGATGAGCGGCGTGTGGCAAGTAATAAAACTATAAAGCATACTAAACACGCTGTAAAACGATCTAAAATAATGCACTATAGATCTGAATTGCTTTGGTTTCAAATACAGCATATAGCCGAAGTTTTAGATAATGCAAGCTTATTTATATGGGATTGCATTGTTTTAGGTACAGATTACGATGGTATTATTGATCCTTTAAATGCCTTTTGGACAGCAGAAGAATTACCATATTTGGCAGATTTCTTAGAACGCCATGCGCATAATTATATAAATAATAACACATTTAAAATTTCAGAAAACAATATTGATGCTGATGAAATTATTGATAGAATAATGTCCTCTAATGGGTTACAATTCCTTAAAACATATTTTAAATAATACAAACTATGAATGAAAAAACATTTCACTTAGGCATTACCATGGCAGGAGCTGTATCTGCTGGAGCTTACACTGCAGGATTTATGGACTATCTTATTGAGGTTCTAGAATTGTGGGACGAACAAAAAGCTATAATTAAAAAAAAGTTGTTAGAAAATAAACCGTTAACTAACTACGAAAAGAAAATACCTATGCATAACGTTTGTATTGATGCTTTTGGTGGAGCATCTGCTGGAGGAATGGTTAGTATGATTACTGCGCTATCAACATTTTCAAAAATGCCTCCAGTCAAAACACCTTCCAATACTAAAACGGGCAATATTCTTTATGACAGTTGGGTGCTTTTAGATGATGATGACAATATTAAAACGTTTGAAAAAATGCTTTATAATGATGATTTTGATAATGAAATAGGCTTCCCATCTCTATTAAACTCTAAACCAATTGATAGAATTGCAGATAAAGTATTTAATGAACTTATTCCTGAAAATGAAAAAAGAGAACGTCCAAATTATATTTCAGAAGATTTAAGAGTACTTGTAACTCTATGTAGCTTAAGGGGTGTTCCTTTCGAATTAAAGTTTGAGAATCTAACATCTGCAAGCTTTCCTTATTCACCAGGACACAGAATGAACGAACATATGATTGTTGCACATTTTAAAATGAAATACGATAATATTCTTGATGAGGATGTATACCTTAAATTTGACCCTTACGACGACGCATCAAAAACACTACTTAAACTTTGTACAAAAGCAACTGGAGCTTTTCCTATCGGATTAGCACCAAGACATTTTAAAAAAAAACTATCTACAGCTTATATTAAAAATTGCATTTTAAGAAATTTGGAAATTAGTGATGAAGAGAAAGCGGCAATTGATATAAAAATTGATGATACTTTTTTTGATTTTACAGATATTGATGGTGGAACAATAAACAACGAGCCTTACTCAGAAGTCGTTCAAGTATTGGAAGAAAAACACCCAAACTATAATTCTAAACTCCCAATGTATGGTACTATTATGATTGATCCATTTCCAAATTTTTATAATCAAGACGAAGCAAAGAAAGTAGAAAACCCTTTTGAAAATAATTTGTTTCAAAATAATATTTGGAGTGTTATACCTAAAGCTTATACCACATTTAGGGAGCAAGTAAGGGTAAAACACAGTGGTTCTTTTTACAACGATTATTTTAGACTACTTATTTTTCCTGTAAAGTGGGAGTCCTATAAAGTTTTAAAAAACCATCCGCCTTTGGCTTGTGCAGCATTAGGAGGATTTGGCGGGTTTTTAGACATCGAATTTAGAAAACATGATTTCTTTCTGGGTAGAAACAATGCCCGAAATTTTTTAAGAGCTTTTTTTATGTTAAAATACGATGAGGAAAAACTCCATCCGCTATTTGAAGGCCTATCCAATGAGGCTTATAAAGTGTTTAAAAGAAAACCCAGAAATAATAACCCAGATAAAGATGTTTATTTTCCAATTATTCCAGACCTAAACCTTATTGAAGACAAACAAGAAAAAAAAGCAAACAAAAAAAGCAGAAAAACAGACCCTTTTTATTATACCATGCCAAATTTCCCAAAAATAAAAAAAAATTATTTTGATAGTATTGAGCCTAGACTAAAAAAAAGAGTTGATAAAATATTAAGTCATGAAATTAATACGCGCTTTGAAAAAAAATGGTTTTTAAGGAATGCTTTAAAATTAGTTAGAAGAATTGTTTCAAAAAAAATAGTAAAAGGTGTTATAAAAACAATGCATAAAGATTTTGCTAATAGAAACATGACACATTAATAAGATATGATTTATATAGACCGAAATAATGTAGAGATACCAAGTTTTTTCTTCTCAGAGGAACACCAATCACGTGTGTCTGATTTAAACGCATTTTATTTAACATCTCTAAAAGAAAGAGCCCAAAAAAGATTTGAAGAGTATGGTGTCCCACCAGAAATAACAGACACCTTATATTATTTATTTAACGGTAAATGTGCTTATTGTGAGTCTAAAATTAAATTAAATTATTCAACTGGTATAACCAAAAAATCTTCAAAAACGATTACTCCAAATAATTTTTATATAAATTACTTCAGACCACAAAATAATGCCCGAGGATTTAAAAAAGAACAAATTAATTTGGATCATTACTGGTGGCTATCTTACGAATGGAATAATTTTTATTTAAGCTGCTTAGAGTGCTCTAAATCAAAATCATCATGGTTTCCCGTTGAAGGTAAAAGAGCTAAACTATTAACGCCTTACAAAGCCATTATTGAGCAAGAAATTAATTTAATTTTAGATCCTTGCCAAGACAACGTAGAATCTCATTTAAATTATGAATTTAAAACAGGAAATATTATTCCTATAAGTAAAAAAGGAGAAACGTCTATTGAAATACTCAACCTAAATAGAACACCTCTTACCACGGGAAGAATGAAAGTTTTAAAAGATGAACTTATTGGCTGGGAGTATGTTGTTCAAAATTTCAAAAAATCTAAAAAAGTCATAAATGATAACACTATTGCACATTGGAAAGAACTTATAGAAAGTACTTCTAAAGTAGAATTTGTAGGTATAAGAAGAGCACTATTATTGGACCTTTTAAATAATAACTTGGATATAAAAAAGCAAGTTGCAATTTTAATTAATTTTAACGAAAATGTACTTTTAGAAGCTAACGGAATTAATTTAAATCCCAATATTAAAAAGCATGAAAAAATCAGTATAAAACCTGTAGAAAACTTAAAGAAAAAAGCATCTTATGCTAATACTGACTTAAAAATAAGAGAACTTTTAAAAAATGTTTATATAGAAAAAATTGAATTAAAGAACTTTAAGTGTTTTAGCACCCTTACTATCAATCTATCTAAAAGGGTAATAACTTCTAAAGATGAACCTTGGCTCGTGTTTTTAGGCGAAAATGGTGTTGGTAAAAGTTCCTTAATAAAAGCAGTAGCATTAGCTTTAATGGGTCAAAATTATCTCGACACACTTAATCTCGATGCAAGCAAAATTTTAAAATTTAGAACGACTTCTGGTTATATTAGAATCCATGGCTCAAAAAAAGGTGAACTTTTTGAAGTTACATTTAATAAAAAGAGCAAGTTCCTAACTTCAAACATTAAAGTACCTCCATGCTATTTATTAGGATATGGATCCACACGGTTACTTCCTAAAGGTAATTTAAAGCCAGAAATTAATATTAATTATATTAAAACTAAAAATCTTTTTGACTACTCCGTTTCTTTATCAGATGCGAAGTCTTGGTTAATAAAATCGCCATTAAAAATGTTTAATCAGGTCGCAAAAAGTTTAAAGGATTTATTGTTGCTTGATCAAGACGATGTTATTAAACGCTATAAAAATAAACTCTATATTGGATATTCAAAATCTAAAAATAGAATTGATGTAGAAGAATTAAGCGATGGTTACAAATCTATTTTTGCAATTACTGTAGATATCATACAAACCCTATCTAAAAACAATTTAGCTTTTGAAACTGCTGAAGCCATTGTGCTTATTGATGAATTAGGAACACATTTACACCCGCGTTGGAAAATGGAAGTTGTAAACAGGCTACGAAAAGCTTTTCCTAAAATACAATTTATTGTAACCACGCACGAACCGCTTTGTTTAAGAGGATTACAAGAAAATGAAGTCTCTGTCCTGAAAAAAAATGAAGATGGTAAAATAATATCCATTACTGACTTACCTAACCCTTCAGATTTTAGAGTAGACCAACTATTAACCTCAGAATACTTTGGACTTAATAGCACACTAGATTCTAAAACAGAAGAAGATTTTAAAGAATATTATAATCTTTTAGCAAAAGAAAATAGAACTATAGATGAGGAAAATAGAGTTAAAGCATTAAATGAAGAATTACCAAATAAAAAACATCTGGGTGACGACATAAGAGATGAACTCGCTTATTTTGTTATTGATGAATTATTAGCCAAACAAGTTAGAGATAATGGCTATAAAATAATTGACAAAGACCTTAAATTAGAAGCTTTAAAGAGGGTAAAAAACATTTGGGAATTTATGGATAAAAACGAAAACTAATGATAAAAGTTGATAGACAATCGGTAAATATTCCTGACATTTTAACAAACCCAAAACGTACAGGATTAAAAGAAACAACTAAAGCAATAAATTATTATGCAAACCCAAATGTTTTAAAACCGTTTAAATTTTCTGCATACTCTAAGCCAGAGGTTAAAAGTACTTTAATTAACCTTTTTAAAGAAAAATGTGCCTATTGTGAAAGTCGCTTTTTACATGTTTATTCTGGTGATGTAGAACATTTTAGGCCTAAAGGACAAATAGCAGGTATCCCAAATCCTAAACCTGGCTATTATTGGCTTGCAGCGCATTGGGATAATTTATTACTGTCTTGCAGGAACTGTAACCAAAAACTAAAACATCTTACGGTGGGCAATACAAAAAAAATAACCATGGGCAAAATGGATCAATTTCCGCTTTTACCACAAGGTCTTCATGTTAGAACCCCTAATGATAAAATTGAAGACGAAGAACCCTTTAGGCTACTTATAAACCCCTGTAAAGAAAACCCAGAAGATTACTTTAAATACGATATTAAATCGGGTGTTATTATTCCTAAAAGAAAAATTGGAAAACAAAGAAAAATGGCTGATGCTTCCATAAAAGTATATGTGCTACAAAGAGTCCCTTTGGTTCAAGCAAGAGAAAGAAAATCAATTGAAATTTTAGCTCAAATTCAACGTGTTAAAGAAGCTGTTAAAAATGTTAGTGACTTTATTGACAATCCTTCAAGTGTAAAAAAAATTTACTTTGATAAAATCTTAAAAAAAGAACTTAAAAAACTTAGACTTTTCTTAAACCCAAAAGAAGAGTATCTAGGTTTAGCAAGACAAGTAATTAAAGCGTTTCTTAAAGAGAATTTTCAAATATCAATTTAAAAAATAAAACAATCATTTATGCTTCAACTCTAGATTACTATTATTTCCATACTTCTTACTATTAATTTATATTATCGAGAGGATTTAAAATTTTTAGAATACATATTGGCATTAAAGCAAATAATGTTTTAGGATAGATGTCTAGATTTAATTGACTAGCTTTTTAATAGAAAAAAATAATAAAATATAATAATTATGTTAGGAGATACTTTAAAAATAGCCTTTGGCGAATTAGGACAAAAAGAGATTAGTGGTGCACAACACAACGAACGTATTTTAGAATATCAAGAAACTACAGGTTTAAATTTTGGTAACGATGAAGTTGCGTGGTGTAGTATATTTGCAAATTGGGTAGCCTTACAAGCTAATTTAGCCATGTCAAATAATGCCATGGCAAAAAGCTGGCTAAATATTGGTAAAAAAACAAACTGGCCACAACCTGGAGATATTGTTGTGTTTTGGCGAAAAAAAAGGAATGGTCCCTTTGGGCATGTTGGTTTTTTTCTAGGTTATTCAAAAAGCGGAAAATCCATTTATTGCTTGGGTGGAAATCAAAATAATGAAGTAAATATTCAAACGTTTACTTTAGATAGAATTCTTGAATTTAGGAGTTTAACAGACGATTTGAATAATTCAAGGAAAGTTCCAGTTGGATATTTACGAGAAGGAGATAGCAGTGATAATGTAAAACTATTACAAAAAATATTGATTACTTTAGGTTATTTAAGTGGACAAGCTGATGGTGTTTTTGGATCCAAAACTGAAAAAGCACTCATAAAATTTCAAAAAGAAAATAATATTACTGTTGATGGTATATACGGTAGCGAATCTAGAGTAGCTTTTAAAAATATTTTGAATCCATAATTATTTATGCAATTTTAATTGAATACGCTTTCGCGGCTCATCTACCTCTAATACTTTAACTATAACATGTTGATGTAACGATACGTGCTCATTCACATCTTTCACAAAACTATCAGACAGATTTGATACATGAATCAAGCCACTTTCTTTGATGCCAACATCCACAAAACAGCCAAAATTAGTAATATTATTTACAATTCCTGGGAGTAATTGTCCTGCTTCCAAATCGTTAATGGTTTTTATATTTTGATTGAAACTAAACACTTTAGCTTGCGCTCTAATATCCAAACCAGGTTTTTTCAATTCTTTTACAATATCCTCAAGGGTTAATAACCCAACCGATGTCGTGCAATACCGTTTTAAATCTAGCTTTTGTAGTTGCTCTTTATTTCCTATTAAATCTTGCACAGATTTACCTAAATCCTTAGCCATTCTTGTCACAATACTATAACTCTCTGGATGCACCGCAGAATCATCCAGCGGGTTTTTGGCATCTTTTATTCTCAAAAATGCGGCACCTTGCTCGAAGGCTTTTCCGCCTAAGCGTGGTACATTTTTAATATCCTTTCGTGTTTTGAATACGCCATGTTCTTGCCGGTAATTAAAAATGTTTTCAGCTAGCTTGGGTCCGATTCCAGATACTGAACTCAACAAGGGTTTGCTAGCCGTATTAATATTCACGCCAACGGCATTCACACAATTTTCAACCACAACATCCAATTGCTTTTGCAGTTTGGTTTGGTCTACATCATGTTGATATTGCCCAACGCCAATAGATTTAGCATCAATTTTCACTAACTCTGCTAGTGGATCTTGCAAGCGCCTTCCAATAGAAACAGAACCCCGAACGGTTACATCATAATCTGGAAATTCCTCACGCGCAATTTTAGAAGCTGAATAAATACTTGCTCCAGCTTCGCTTACTACAAATACTTGCACATCATTTTTAAAATGTACCTTTCTAATGAGCGCTTCAGTTTCTCTCGATGCGGTTCCATTTCCGATGGCAATCGCCTCAATTTTATAAGTGTCTGCAAGTGTACTTATTTTGTTCATAGCACCAATACTATCACTTTTTGGTGGGTGCGGATATATCGTTTCATTATGTTTCAATTGCCCTTGAGCATCCAAACAAACCACTTTACAACCCGATTTAAAACCAGGATCTATGGCTAGAACACGCTTTTCTCCAAGTGGCGAACCTAACAATAATTGTTTTAGGTTTTTAGCAAAAACGGTTATGGCAGAAACGTCTGCTTTATCTTTTGCTAGTTGCAACGCCTCATTACTCAACGAAGGAAACAATAAACGTTTATAAGCATCTGTAATGGCAGTTTTTAATTCTTCCGCGCAAGCGTTATTACTTTTTATAATGCGCCGCTGTATATTTTCTAAAGCCTTATCATTATCTATTTCAACTTTAACACGAATACACCCTTCTTTCTCGGCTCTTAAAATTGCTAATAAACGGTGGGATGGGATTCTGTTTAAGCTTTCTTCCCAATCAAAATAATCTCTAAATTTTTGCGCATTGTCATCGGTCGCTTTAGTTTTTATCACTTTCGTAGAAATCATAGCGTAACGCTCCAACTGGCGACGTATGTTATTACGGATATCGGAACGCTCATTAATCCATTCGGCTATGATGTGATTTGCACCTTCTAGAGCAGCCTCAGTACTATTTACACCGTCCTTAACATATTTTAGAGCTACCGATTCTAGATCATTAGTGTTTTGTGACATGATGATTTTAGCGAGTGGCTCTAAACCAAGCTGTCTCGCCTTTTCTGCTTTCGTTTTTCGGCTTTTTTTATATGGCAGGTATAAATCTTCGAGTACTGTTAATTCTTGAGTGGACTCTATTTTTTGTTTTAACTCTAACGTAAGCACATCTTGCTCCTCCAAAGCTTTTAAAATGGCTTTTTTTCTTTTTTCTAAGGCTTCAAACTGTTCTTTAAATTTTACGATATCGCCAATTTGAACTTCGTCTAAATTGCCTGTACGTTCTTTTCTGTAACGCGATATAAATGGGATGGTGCAATCTTCATTTAATAAATCTACCGTATTTTTTATAGATTGCTCTGGAAGTTTTAAATTTGAAAGTATATAGCCTAGGAGCTGTTTCATTTACATAAAATTATAACAGCGAATTTAGTGAAAACAAAAAAGGTTACCTTAAAAAAGAATAACCTTAATTACATTTATACTATCTAAATGCTACTCAACAGTCAACGTATATTGTGGTGTTGGATTCATAGGGCAGAAATACACATATTCACCTTTTTCCAAAGTCGTTGCGTTAGTTTTTTCAGTTTTACCATCTTTTACAACGGTTATAATGTATGCCGTTTTAATGTGATTTTCTGGTTTGCTTACATTCTCTCCCTTTTTTAACTAACACAAGTCCTACAGCTTCTGCTGCCTGATTATTTGCTACTTCAAAAACATAAGTCGCTTCATTAAACGTGTGAATCATAAAAAGTAATTCTTTTTTATCCCGTAATCACTACAAAAAACTTAGGTTATTAAAAAAAAGGTCTAACCATAATGGCTAGACCTTTTAAGCAATTTAAAATCTTTTAATTTTGAGTTTTCTGTTTAGCATCCTCAATCATTTTTTCATTTGGTACAATAGCTACGTTAACACGACGGTTTTTAGCACGACCTTCAGCTGTAGCATTATCATGCATTGGTTGGCTTTCACCATACCAGTTCGTTGTAAATCTTCCAGCGCTTAAGCCTTTACCTTGCAAATAATTAGTAACCGCATTGGCTCTGTTTTTAGACAACGTCATGTTTGATTCCTCAGCACCAACACTATCTGTATGTCCAACAACTAATATATTAGTATCTGGATATTCGCTAAACACACTTGCTAATTTGTTCAATATTTCCTTTGAATCTGGTGTAACACTATATTTAGCAGTATCAAAGTGTACCCCACTGTTTTCATCAAAAGTCACTACAATACCATCATCCACACGCTCTACTTGTGCACCAGGAATTTCTTCTTCAATTTTTTTAGCTTGTTTGTCCATCTTGTTTCCAATAAGCACGCCTGCGCCACCGCCAATTACGCCACCAATAACAGCACCTAATTCGCCATTACCGCCTTTTCCAACATTATTTCCAATAATAGCGCCTAATATGGCACCACCTGTAGCTCCAATTACGCCTCCTTTTTGCTTGTTATTTGCATTTTGCACAGACTTACAATTCATCATTGTAAGCGCCATCATGATGCTACATAATACTATCGTTGTTTTCTTAAAATACATGTTCATATTTGCCATAATTATAATAGGTTAAATTTATTTTTAATTTTTTAAAATTCGTGTTTTATAACGATTAGTTTTTAGAGAAATTCATACTAATTACAAACGGAGAACCATCTACAGCGACGGTTTGTTGCCATTGCATAGCGGATTCTGATAATGCCGTGAGTTTTAATTTAAAACCTTGATTCGTTACAGATTTCCCTTTCATATCCGTAGGTTTTAAAAGAAAGTTGTATAATCCTGTAGCTTCGTCCACTTCATTTATAGTAAAAATAAAGTTTCTGTCTCCAGCAGCACAAGTTGCTCCATTTATAGTATACATTCCCGTATTATTGTTTGGAATAAACTTCCATGTGCTATTTTCAAAACAAACTTTAGAGGCATCATTTAAAAGAGTTACGTTGTATGTTCCTTTTTCGCTGTAAGCGATATCGGTTAACGTCCAATCTCCTTTTATCACCTTATTGGATGTTCTTAATGTTTTTGAAGATCCGCAGGATATGAGGCATATAGTGCAGATAATTACTAGTAGGTTTTTCATAAAATATAGATTTAAAAATATAAGTCAAATATCTGAAAAGAAAACCTTCTAACTTAATGCTTTTAGTTTTAATATTAATTCATTTGAAAAATAGATCCCTTGAATTTGAAAAAATTTATGGTTTTGAGTATAGCTATACAACTTCACTTTGAGACGTAATTCTGAAACTAGAAATTGTTTAGTTATGCTAAAATTTAACAAGATTGAACTCTGAATTTTCCGCATCAAAATAACTGAAGTACAAATGCTTACTATGAAAAAAAACAGCTTCACCTGAAACGTTATTTAAACGATCATGAAATTCTTCTATGTTTTCAAAAATATTCTTATCAACAACTGCTTCTACGTAATTAAAATCCAAATCTAGCTTCGTATTAAAATAGGTTGATTTTGAAGATTTAAAAGATTGGTAACTAGCAAATACAGGGTTTGGTGCATTAAAGAGATGTACTTGATTATTTATTGTGACAACTGTAGGCCCACCCATAATCATAGGTGCAGGATTCGAGTAAATAACCTGTTTTACCCCACCAATTGTGATATGATAAAAATCATCTTTTTTATAAACACTAATACCGAGGTTGCCAGAAGAAATTTTGCGTAAGAACTTGGAAGTTTCTTCAAACTCCCGTTTATTAACAAAGGGAATAGCAGTTTGACCGTCTTGAATTATAGGCGAATTTTTAATATCTATCGGTGTTCCCTTATCAAAATAATATGATTTAAGAATATCGTTATTTAAATTTTTTACTTCAAATAAAACCTCTTTTCTAGAGCTTGCAATTTGAAAAAGTTTGTTATCAAAAAAATATGAATTATACTTTTCAAATTTAGCAATTCTACCTTTTGGATAATCAAATTTTATTTTATTAATAGAAAAATTAATAAGATTAATGACGTACATGAGTGTAGATTCTGTAGTATTATCAAAAGTTATGTACAGACTATCATTTTGTACATAAATCTTATTATTCTCAGAGACTTGCTCAATAGAATTGGGGATTCTATTATCAATTGTTACAACATCAGGTTGCACCGTATTCCAAAAATTATTAATGGATGAATCTGGGGTGTATAATTTTTGATTTTTATCTAACTCTAAAGCATGACTTTTAATAAGTTCAAACTCATAAGCATCGTTTAACTCTCTAATAATTATCTCATTATCCGCTCTAAGAAAGCTTAATAAATATAACTTGTTTTTATGAGCGATTGTTTTTAGATATCTTTCATTTTTAAAATTAATTTTCAGTTCTTTTAAAGAACTAGAATTTGTACTAAAATCGACAGTAAAAACACAGAATTTATTTTTTAATCTGTTGGCATAAAGCAAGCTATACTGAGAACCCACTATTTTTTCACCTAAAACAGTATTATATTTACTCTTTTTTTTAAATATAAAATCAAACTTAGACTTCGCCTTAAAGTGCTTATCATACAAAAAAGCAACACTGTTTTTCCGCTCTCTAACAAGAATCGCTAAATCATTATTTATCGTATTCGAAAAAGAATATGTTTGCTTTTTTATTTGCTTCGATTCTTGATTGACTGCAAATTTTAAAGCAACATCTTGACTATAGCCAAAAATATTAGTCGAAAAATAAAAAGCTAAAAAACAGATTAAACATCTCATAAACCAAACTTTAACTTACTTGCAAACCATTACTAACCTCAGCATCATCTGGGTTTACAAATACTAATTTACCATCTGGTGTCTCCGTCATTAAAATCATACCTTGACTTTCTACGCCACGTAATGCTCTGGGCGCAAGATTAACTAATACGGAAACACGTTTTCCAACAACTTCTTCCGCAGAAAAACTTTCAGCAATACCCGAAACAATTGTTCTTGTGTCGATTCCTGTATCAACTTTAAGTTTTAAAAGTTTTTTAGTTTTTGGCATTTTTTCAGCTTCAAGAATGGTTCCTACTCGGATATCTAATTTGGTAAAATCCTCAAAAGTTATAGTCTCTTTTTGAGGCTCTACAGTAGCGTTTGCGATTTCGTTGGCTTTTTTGCTTGCTTCCAATTTATCAAGTTGGTTTTGAATAGTTTCATCTTCAATTTTCGAAAATAATAATTCGGCTGTTCCTATTTGATGTCCTGCTGGTAGTAATGTATCATTTTCAGTGACTTCATTCCATGACGTGGCAGCAACGCGGTTATCATCATTTCCATCTGCGACAGATTCATTTGACGTTAAATTCAGAATGTTTTTCAATTTCTCTGAAGTAAACGGTAAAAACGGCTCGCATAATGTGGCTAAGGCAGATGCTATTTGAAGCGCCACATACATAATAGATTCTGTTCTAGCAGCATCTACTTTTATGGTTTTCCAAGGTTCGGCATCTGCTAAATATTTATTACCTAATCGTGCTAAATTCATAAGTTCTTGTCCGGCTTCCCTAAAGCGATAACGCTCTATAGAACTCGCAATAACTGCTGGATAGGCTTTTATGGCTGCAAGCGTTTCTTGATCTACTTTATCAAGATGGTTTGGGGCAGGTACAGTACCTTCGTAATATTTATTAGTTAATACCACAACGCGGTTTATAAAATTCCCAAAAATGGCAACCAATTCGTTATTATTTCTTGCCTGAAAATCTTTCCATGTAAAATCATTATCTTTTGTTTCTGGTGCGTTGGCGTTTAACGCATAACGCAACACATCTTGCTGACCTGGAAAATCCTTTAAATATTCAGGTAACCAAACGGCCCAATTTTTTGAGGTTGATAATTTATTACCTTCTAAGTTTAAAAACTCGTTTGCTGGTACATTTTCTGGTAGAATATAAGATCCTTCAGCTTTTAACATCGCTGGAAAGATAATACAATGGAATACGATATTATCTTTTCCTATAAAATGCACCAATTTAGTGTCTTTATCTTTCCAATATAATTCCCAATCTTTTCCTTCGCGTGCTGCCCATTCTTTAGTTGATGATATATAGCCTATTGGCGCATCAAACCAAACATATAACACTTTGCCTTCTCCACCTTTTGCTGGAACTGGAATTCCCCAATCTAAATCTCTGGTTACGGCTCTTGGGCGTAATCCATCATCAATCCAGGATTTGCATTGCCCATATACGTTAGGTTTCCAATCTTTTTTATGACCCTCCAAAATCCATTCCTTCAAAAAAGCTTCATGCTTATCCAAAGGTAAGAACCAATGTTTTGTTTGTTTTAAAGTTGGTACATTGCCTGTAATTGCCGATTTCGGATTAATTAAATCCGTAGCATTATGGCTGGTTCCACAGTTTTCACATTGGTCGCCATAACTTTCTTCATTACCACATTTAGGACACGTTCCTACTACAAAACGATCTGCTAAAAATTGATTAGCTTCCGCATCATACAACTGCTCTGAAGTTTCTTCAATAAATTCCCCTTTATCATTTAAAGTTTTAAAAAATTCCGAAGCCGTTTCATGATGAATTGGCGCTGTGGTGCGCGAGTAATTATCATACGTAATCCCAAAATCCTCAAACGATTGCTTGATATTTGCATGGTATTTATCGACAATATCTTGAGGTGATACACCTTCGTTTTTAGCCTTAATAGTAATAGGCACACCATGTTCATCACTTCCTCCTATAAATGCCACATCGTTTCCTGTTAAGCGTAAATAACGTGCGTAAATATCTGCTGGTACGTAAACCCCTGCTAAATGCCCAATATGAATGGGTCCATTAGTATATGGAAGTGCGGTGGTAATGGTATATCTTTTTGGCTTATTCATGAGATTGCTGTACTTCGTTCGTAATGACGATTCATTTTAAAGGCGTAAAAGTACACATTTTGAAAGCTATTTAGAAAAAAAATGTACATTTACATTATGTCTAAAAACCTACTAATTTTAAAAGGCTTAAACACGTTTTTGAAAGAGTAAATTGAACTCGTACAGTCCAAGAGCAGAATCTAATAATAAAACTCAAAATTTCATAAAGCTTAAAAGCAAATATAAAATTTATGAAGACTCGTTTTATATAGCTCTCAA